>Ga0164298_10000524_pt1 | contig 10517 bp, 11 predicted proteins | sample Whisoiple_216_MG_FD_109713 | JGI IMG/M metagenome (GOLD analysis project Ga0164298, IMG submission 109713) | Unamended control soil microbial communities from upstate New York, USA - Whitman soil sample_216_MG | ecosystem: Environmental > Terrestrial > Soil > Agricultural land ... | reverse complement strand
GCCCTGCGCGATCGCGAGCAGCGCCGACTGGAAGCACGCCGCGTAGCCGACGGCGAACAGCTGCTCCGGGTTCGTCCCCGGCCCGTCATCGCCGCTCATCGCCGCGGGAACCGAGAGATCGACCTCGAGCCGGCCATCGCTGGTGCGGCCGTGACCCGCGCGGCCGCCCTCGACGAGCGCTTCGGCCGTGTAGAGGATGCGCTTCAGCTCGGGGGGCGACCAGGCTGGATCGGGCTCCCCACCTGGATGGTGCTGCTCGTCGGTCACGGTGGCCTCCTCGTCTGGCGGTTGACGCGTGGATGGTATTGCCGGACAGCCTGCCACTGGGGTTAGGGACCACGGCGATGGCGGATGCGACCGCCCGGCCGGGCCGGGCACGATCCGGCGATGACCGAACCCAATCCAACCGAAGGAGACCCTCGTGAGCATCGAGCAGCAAGCGACCCTCGACGCGATCCTGCGCCAGTCAGCCCTACCCGTCGGCAGCAGTGTCGATGAGCAACGGCGGCTGCTCAAGGAGCTGGTGTCCGCGCAGCCGCTGCCGGCCGAGGTGACCGTGACCGCAGCCGCACAGGGCGGCGTCCCGACCGCCGAGGTCACCGTCGACGGAATCGAACCTCGCCACACGGTGCTGTACTTCCACGGCGGCGTGTATGTGATCGGGGACGCCTTCCTCGCCGCCGAGCTGGCCTCGCAGGTCGGCCGGCGGACGCAGGCCAGGGTGATCTCCGTCGACTACCGGCTCGCCCCCGAGCACCCGTATCCGGCAGCGGTCGAGGACGCCCTTGCGGCCTATCAAGCGCTGCTGCACGACGGCATCGCCCCGTCGGACATCGTCTTCGCGGGAGAGTCGGCCGGCGGCGGCCTCGCCATCGCCACCCTGGTCAACGCCCGCGATCACGGGCTGCCGCTGCCGGCGGCGGCCTACGTGATGTCACCGTACGTCGATCTCACCCTGGCCGGAACGACAATGGAGACCCGGCGCGAGGTCGACCCGCTGCTCAGCCGGGAACTCCTCCAGCCCCGCGTGACCGACTACGCGTCGGGACACGGCCCCGCTTCTGGCCTGATCAGCCCCCTGTTCGCAGACCTGGCCGGACTGCCGCCGATGCTGATCCAGGCCGGAACCCACGAGGTGCTGCTCGACGATGCAGTCCGCCTCGCGGGACAGGCCGCCAGCGCCGACGTCGCGGTCACGCTCGACATCACCCCCGGGGTGCCCCACGTCTTCCAGGCCTATCACGCGATCCTCGACGAAGGGACCGCGGCGCTGGACCGAGCCGGGCAGTTCCTCTCGGCGCACCTCGCCGGTGCCGAAGCAGGCGTCACCGGAGAGCCAGCGGTGTCCTCGTAGTCTCAGGGGTCGGACACGCGCAGCACGATCTTGCCGAACCGGTCGCGATCAACCAGCCGCCGCGCCGCCGCATCGATGTCCTCCAGGGCGTGGACGCTGTCGATCACCGGCCGCCAGGAGTGGGTGGAGACATGGTCGAGCAGCGCCCGGAACTCCTCCGGGCTGCCCATGGTCGTGCCCACGATCGAGCGCCACGCCCAGTACACGTCGGAGACGGGGATGGTCGAGGTCTCGCCGCCGGTGTCACCGAAGCTGACCAGCACGCCGCCCCAGCGCAACGCCGGCAGGGCCTCGGGCCAGCAGTCCGCGCCCCAGCTGTCGATGACAGCGTCAAAACCGCCGCCGGCGGCCTCGCGCAGGCTCGATCCCCAGCCCGGGTGCGAATAGAGGACGCCGCCGTGGGCACCCAGCTCCCGCACACGCTCAAGCTTTGCATCGGTCGAGGTGGTGACCCACACCTCGCTGCCGACCGCAACCGCGATCTGGACGGCGAAGGTCGCCACGCCACTGCCGGCACCCGTCACCAGTACGCGTCGGCCCGGGCCGACGCCCGCGCAGGTGATCGCGGCCCGCCAGGCCGTCAGCCCGGCGAGGTTCAGTGCAGCCGACTCGTCCCACGAGAGGCTCGTCGGCCGCGCTGCGACGTTCGCCGCTGGTACCACGACGCTGTCCGCAAAGGTGCCGTCGCGCGGCGAGCCCAGGATCTCGAACGTCTCGGTGGGCACGCGCTCGCCGGCATTCCAGCCGAGCGTCGGGTTGATCACGACCTCATCTCCCACCGAGACCGTCCCGACACCGGCGCCCACCGCGGTGACGATCCCGGCGGCGTCTGAGCCGAGCGTCACCGGCGCAGAGGCCTCCCGCCAGATCCACCAGTCTCGCCGGTTCAACGCCGCGGTGACGATACGCACGACCACGTCTCCGTCACCGGCAACAGGCTCGGCCACGTCCACCGCCCGGAAGACGGGCAGCTCCCCGGGGCTGACCAGGCGCATCGCTCGCATCGCGATTACCCCTCCTCGTAGTCGACCATCAGCACATCGACGGCGGTCGAGCCGCCGTCCACCATCATGATCGCACCGGTGATGTACGAGGCATCGCCGGACGCCAGATAGCAGATCGCCGAGGCGATCTCTTCCGGCTCGCCCGCGCGCCGCAGCGGCGCGAACCGCGTGACCTTGCGATAGGCGTCATCGGCGTCCTCGCTGATCTTGCGCATGTCCTCCTCGCCCATCGGGGTGCGCACCCATCCCGGACAGACCGCGTTCGCACGCACGCCGTGCGGTCCCAGCCGGACCGCCAGCGAGCGCGTCAGCATGACCAGCCCCGCCTTCGCGGCGTTGTAGTCGGCGTCGACCGAACCGGAGACCATGGCCGCAGTGGATCCGACCGTGACGATGGAGCCGCGTTTCGCGATCAGGTCGGGCTCGGCGAACTCGCACAGGTGGTGGGCGGCCGTCAGGTTGACCGCGATCCCGTGGTCCCAGCCGGTGCCCGCGACGCCGGCGTTGTGGACGAGGATGTCCAGCGGGCCGGCCGCCTCGACGGCTCGGCGGCAGTCGTCGGCGTTGCTGACGTCACCGACCACGAAGTTCGGGGAAACCGACTCCAGCGGAGCCTTGCGACGGCCCATCACGGTCACCACGGCTCCCTCCTCGATCATGCGGCTGGCGGCGGCGGCACCGATGCCGGTTCCGCCGCCGGTGATCAGCGCACGCTTACCTGCGAACCGCATCAGCCGGCCTTTGATCGTCGCGAGCGCTCGCTCCGCAGAGCCTCGCAGCCGAGGATCGCCGCCAGCGCATCCAGCACGACCGCGGCCGCGCGGGTGCTGGTCATGCCGGGATGCTCGAGCACGACCGGAACGCCGACGCCGTCCAGCAGGGCGAGCACCTGGATCGCGGCCTGATCCGTGTCCAGTTCGCTGCGGAAGTCTCCGGCCGCGAGGCCGTCCGCCAGGATCCCGCCGACCAGCGTCCGCCACCGCGCGTAGACAGCGGCCGAACCGGACCGAAGCTCGCTGTCGCGGGCCGCCGCGCGCCAGTACTCGACCCACACCAGCCACTGCTCGCGGGTGGTCTCGTCGCTGTCGGCGATCACGCTCTCGCACACCAGCGCGCGCAGCTGTGCGACCGCTCCCGAGGCGACCGCCGCCGCTCGCCGCGCCCGCTCGAGATCGGCCTCGGCCGCATCCTCGAGGGCCGCGATGATGAGATCCTCACGGCTACCGAAGCTGTACTGCAGCGTGCTCACCGCCGACCCGGTCTCCTCGGCAACGTCACGAAACCGCGTGGCGTCGGCCCCGCGAAGTGCGATCACCCGCCGCGCGCCGTGCAGGACGTCGAGCTTGCCCCGCCCGGCCCGGCGCCGACGCTGGCGTGGTCCCGTATCTCTGTATGGTTCAGTCATACCGAGACCCTACCAGGAGGAAATCCATTGCTGCAGGAATCGCCATCAGCACTTGTGTCTGGAGCGGGTACGGGAATCGGACGAGCGACCGCCCTGCTCCTGGCGGAGTCGGGCTACCGCGTGTCGCTGGTGGGACGGCGGCCGGAGCCGCTGGATCGGGTCAAGGATGAGATCACGGCGCGGGGCGGCCGTGCCGAGACGATCTCCGCCGACGTCGGCAGCCCCGACGGCGCCGAGAGCGCCGTCGCGGCCACGCTCGAGTCCTTCGGCCGCCTCGACGCCCTGATCTGCAACCACGGCGTGGGTGCGAGCGCACCGGTCGGCGACGATACGCCGGAAGGGTGGGATTCGACGCTTCGCATCAACCTCACCGGGCCGTTTCTGCTGGCCCGAGCGGCGATCCCGCACCTCATCGCATCGCGCGGGTCGATCGTCAACGTCAGCTCGACCAACGGCCTTCAGGCAGGGCCGGGTTGGGCGTCGTACGACGTGTCGAAGGCGGGCGTGATCATGCTCACCCGCAGCCTGGCGAACGACTACGGCCCGCACGGTGTGCGGGCGAACTGCGTCTGCCCCGGTTGGGTGCGCACCCCGATGGGCGATGACGGCATGCAGGAGGTGGTCGAGAAGTGGGGCTGCTCGCTCGAGGATGCCTACTGGCTGTGTGCCCGCGACACGCCGCTGCAGCGGCCGGGTGAGGCGGCCGAGCTGGCGGAGGTGATCGTGTTTCTGGCGGGGCCCAAGGCCAGCTACATGTCGGCCGCCACCGTGGTGGTCGACGGCGGCGGGATGGCGGTGGACGGCTCCTCGACCGCGTTTCGCGGACCACAGCAGCGGCTGCGTGACCTGCTCGCCACGTCGCCCTAACGAACAACGCGATAGTCGACGAGCAGGTAGCCGGTCGGTGACATCTCGCTTCGGATCGATTCGAGCTGAATCGACGGAAGGCCGTCGAGCAGTCGTCGTCCGCGGCCGGCGATCCTCGGCGCTATCACGAGCCTGAGCTCGTCGACGACGTCGGCGGCGAGCAGCGCCTGTGCCACCGAGATGCTTGCGTGGACGCCGATATCGCCTCCTTGCCGCTGCTTGAGATCCTGAGCGAATTCGACCAGCCCGCCGTCGAGCGCAGTCGCATTCGCCCAATCGCGGTCAAGCGGCGTCGACGTCGCCACATGCTTCGTGACCCCGTTGATGAACGTCGCGAACGGCTGGATCTCGCTGCTCGGCCAGAACTGCGCCCAGGCGGTGTAGCTGCGGCGGCCGAGAATTACCGCGTCCTGTGTCGCGATCACGGCGGCCAGGTTGGCGTCCATCACGTCGTCCCACTCGGCGATGAAACCGTCCGGGTCCTCGGCGACCCCATCGAGGGACACCAACTCGTACACGACGATCTTTCGCACGCCCTCCACCTCCGGTTTGATCTCCGATGCTACTTGCTCGACCACCTTCCTACTGATATGAGGTATGATCCTATGATCAATAGGAAGGAGGACGGGATGAAGACCAGGGCAATTACGGAGAATCTGACCCAGCTCACTCGTTGGCGGTTCGTCAATGCGTTCCTCGTTCGCGAGGATGACGGTTTCACGCTGGTCGACACGACGCTCGGAGGCGGTGCCGACGCGCTGATCGCCGCCGCGGAGAAGGCGGGTGGCGCGATCCAGCGGATCGCGTTGACGCACGGCCACGGCGATCACGTCGGCTCGCTCGATGCGCTAAAGCAGCGGCTGGGCGGGTCGATTGAGGTGTTGGTGCCCGAGTTGGATGCTCGCATCCTCGCCGGCGAGAAGGTCGTCGAGGGCAAGCTGCCTGGCAGTTGGCCCAAGGTCGAGACGGTGCCGGACGCGCTGCTTTCGGCCGGTGACCGGGTCGGTAGCCTCGAGGTCGTGGCTAGCCCGGGTCACAGTCCGGGCCACGTCGCGTTCCTCGACACGCGCGACCGCACGCTGATCGCGGGCGACGTCTTCACCGCGTATGGTCGCCTCGCGGTCACGAGCCATCTCTATCTCCGCTTTCCGTTTGCGGCGATGGCGACCTGGGACCGGGCAAAGGACGTCCAGTCGGCACGGGCGCTGCGCGCGCTCGACCCGGCGCTGCTGGTGGTCGGGCACGGGCCTGCGCAACGCAATCCTGGTGCCGCGATCGACCGGGCGATCGCGCGCGCCCGCAAGTCTCTACCGGCGGCGGACGTGGCGGTCCAGGGCTGATGGCTCGCGTCGGCCTCGACAGCGAGGCGGTTGTCAGCGCTACTGAGGAGCTAGCGGACGCCAACGGTCTCGACGCGGTCACGCTGGCGATGGTGGCCCGACGGCTCGGGGTACGCCCGCCCTCGCTCTACGTTCACATCGAGGGTCTTGCCGATCTGCGGCGGCGGCTCGCGGCTCGCGGTGCCCGCCGGCTCGCCGCGGCAATGCAGTCGGCGGCCGCAGGCCGCGCCCGCGGCGACGCGCTCGTGGCCGTGGCCGACGCCTACCGCAGCTACGCCCGCGAGCATCCGGGCAGCTACGCGGCGCTCCAGCGTGCACCCGACCCCGGCGACGGCGAAACCACCGCTGCAGCAGCCGAGGCCGTCGACGTCGTCCTCGCCGTGTTGCGCGGCTACGGTCTCGAGTCGGACGACGCGATCCACGCGACCCGGATCATCCGCGCCGCCCTCCACGGATTCGTCTCGCTCGAAGCCGGTGGCGGCTTCGGTCTCCCGCTTGACGTCGACGAGACCTTCGCCCGGCTCACGTACCTGCTCGACCAGGGACTGCGGGCCACAGGGCCCAGCGGGGTGGCATGAAGACCACGGCGTATCGAGCGCGGCGGTCGCGCCGGGCCGCGCCGTCGTCCCAGCTGTCCAACGCTCCGATGACGCGTCCAGCCTAACGGAGGAAGCTCGAAAGGACGGCGCGGCGCGGGCCTCTCTTGGGCCCGGGTCTTTGTCGTGCATGTGCCTACTCGCGCATCATCATGGCTTCGGCTTCGCGTTCGAGGTCGACGTAGGGCTCGCCGCTGACGTCGACGGCGACGCGCTTGATCGTGCCGCCGCTGAATATCCAGGGTCGCTGTCCCGGGTACTCGTCGGCGTTGACGCCGGAGCCGCTGTCACGGCCGACGCAGAGCCCTTCGCCGCCAATCACGAACTTCCCGGGCTGGGTCTTGATGGGTGCCTCGCCGACCTTGGTTTCGCCGTGGTAGAGCGACAGCAGGCCGTTCGCGACCCCGGGTGGATCCTCGCCGGTCTTGTCGAACGCGGCCGACAGGATCAGGTTCTCTCCGGTCGGGATGTCCTCGGAGCCGACGACCAGCTGCTGGCGCATCCCCACGAAGTTGTAGACGTAGTGCAGCCGGTTCTCCTTGATGAACAGGGCGTGCCCGCCGAACCGCGATCCGTGTGCAAACAGGATCCCCGCTGCTCCCGCAGCGGGGATGTCGACCAGGGCGCCGATCACGTAGGAGCGGTTTCGGATGTTCACCGCCTGCGACTCGGGGACGTCGGCGGTGTCGGGGAAGTAGACGTAGCGATCGCGCGTCGGGGTGAGGACGGGGCGCGGCGTCAGTATGATCTCCAACGCCGAGCGGTCGTCGAGTGGGAACGCACCGTTGGCCCCGGCCTCGACGTGCCAGAGGTTCACCATCTCGCGCAGCTTGTCCGGGCGCTCGGCGGCGAGGTTGTGCAGCTCCGATCGATCGACGTCGGTGTTGTACAGCTCCCATTCGTCGTCGTTGAAATGGCTCCAGCCGGACAGCGTCGGGTGAGTGGTGACGGCCTTCCACCCGTCGTGCCAGATCGCGCGCGAGCCGAGCATCGCGTAGAACTGCGACCGGCGGGTGGTCGGCGCCGCGGCGTCGTCCAGGCTGTAGCGCATACTGCGGCCGTCGAACTGGCTCTGCACGTGGCCCTTGATGGTCGCTGGCGGCTCGACGCCGAGCGCGTCGAGGATCGTGGGCACGATGTCGATCGCGTGGTGGTACTGGTCGCGAATTTCGCCGCGCGCCTCCGTGCCGGTGGGCCAGGAGATGATGCACGGGTCGCTGGTGCCGCCTTCGAACTCGTAGCGCTTCCACATCTTGAACGGCGTGTTGAACGCCATCGCCCAGCCGTTCGGATAGTGGTTGTAGGTCTTCGTGCTTCCCAGGTCGTCCAGCAGCGGCAGGTTGTCCTCGATGTTGTCGGGAATGCCGTTGATGAACTTCATTTCGTTCACCGAGCCGTTGGGGCCCCCCTCGCCGGACGCCCCATTGTCGGACACCAGCACCACCAGCGTGTTCTCCAGCATCTCGTTCTCCTCGAGGAATCCGAGCAGCCGGCCGATCTGGTCGTCGGTGTGCGCGAGGAACCCTGCATATACCTCAGCCATCCGCGAGAACAGCTGCTTTTCCCCATCCGACAGTGAATCCCACGGCCGGGTGACATCCATCATCGGGAATGGCTTGCCATCCGGGCCGGAGCGCGTCTCCGGCGTGCCGATCGGGTTGATCGGCGGAAGCTCCGTGTGCTCCGGGACCAGGCCGAGCTGCTTCTGGCGGGCCAGCGTCTGCTCGCGCATCGCCTCATAGCCCATGTCGAACCGGCCCTTGTACCTCTCGATCCACTCCTTCGGAGCGTGGTGCGGGGCGTGGCAGGCACCGGGCGCGTAGTACAGGAAGAACGGCTTCTCGGGTGCGACCGCCTTGGCGTCGCGGATGAACTCAAGCGCCTTGTCGGTCAGATCCACGGTCAGGTGATACCCGTCCTCGGGCGATGCCGGTGGATCGACGGGGTGGTTGTCATAGACGAGCTCCGGATACCACTGACTCGTCTCGGCTCCCAGGAATCCGTACCACCGCTCGAAGCCCCGCCCACTCGGCCAGTTGCGGCGAGTCGAGGCCAGATTCATCTCATCTTCGGGGCACAGGTGCCACTTGCCCACCATGTAGGTGTTCCAGCCCTGCTCGCCCAGGATCTCCGGCAGCATTCCGTTTTCGGGCGGCACCGTCCCGCTCGCGTTGGGAAACCCGATCGCTGCCTCCGTGATACACGCCATCGAGTTGCGCGTGTGATTACGCCCGGTCAGGAGGCACGATCGAGTCGGAGAGCACAGGGCGGTCGTGTGCCACTGGGTGTAGCGCACGCCGTCGGCCGCGATCCGGTCGATGTGCGGCGTCTCCACCGGGCCGCCGTAGCAACCCAGCGCCGAGAAGCCGACATCGTCGAGCACGATGTACACCACGCTCGGCGCGCCGTCAGGCGCCTTGGGCGGCTCAAACGGCGCCCAATCCGGCTCAGAATCCCGAATATCGACATTGATTGTGCCCTTGAACTCCGAACCCATTAACCCCACCGCCCTCTCATCTCGCATGCCCGAACCGTTCCAGGCCGATACTCGCACATCACGCTTCGAGGACGGGAACGCGCTCGGTCGGCTTGCTTCCGGGTCCCGGCGGCTCGCGGACCTACATGAGCCATGACCGATGGCTCTGTCCCGCGTTAGGTAGCGGGCAGCCAACCGTCCGAGTAGCTGATCCACTTCGATCGGGGAAGTTCAGCGTTCGCGCTCGCGTACGCCTCGCGGGGGTCGGTCGTTTCGTGCTCCACGCTCGCCCCGTGCTGGGCTGCGGCTGAACAGACCGGGTAGACGACACCGCCGCCGACCCCTCGACCACGGGCACCCACGGCTACCACCACCGCGGGTTCTTCGCCGGTGGCGACGATGACGTGCTCCGTCTTCGGGGGGCAATGAAAGAAGTCCCACGTTCGAAGGTGCCGTTCCTCGGCCTCCACGATCACCACGCACTCACCGGCGACGACCAAGAACCCTTCCTGGGCGTTCTCACGGTGGTACATCCCCATCGGCTGCCCAGGCTGGAGCACGCTGACGTTGATCCCGATCTGTGGGAACCGCTGCTTGCCTTCGAAGGTGCACAATGTGCCGAGCGGGCCAGCGTCGCGCCATCGCGATTCGCGGGCATTCAGGACGAACCATCCACGTCCCTCTGGCACGAGGCCGTTCCTCGTCATCCGAAGGCTCGCCTGATCCACGTCAGGAGTGTTCCAACGACAACCGGCCGACGCAAGCCCGCCGGCCAGCCTCAAGCACTTTCCGCTCAACCAGGCTATTCACGCGAGTCGCGAGCGCCGGCCCGAGCGAGTCGTTGAGGCTCGTGCGGAATAACAGACCCAGACGTCACCCGACGTCGTGCGTCATCTGGTCGATGCAGACCGTGACCGCGAGAATCAACGCGTCGTCCTGATCGGGCGCGATCTCGATGCCGTAGGTGTCACGCACGCGGAACCACCGCTTCGACACCTCGGCCGCCTTGTCGCCGCCGCGCTCGATCTTGTACTCGTGGTCGACGATGTTGCCCTTCGCATCAAGGTCCTCGCCGTCCTCGACGTCGATCGAGAACCGGTCGCGGAGCGGGCTGACGAGCGCCTTCCTGACCGTGGCCACGGTGTGCCCGTCGCGCTCGATCGTCATCTTGTCGCGCACGCTGAGCTTCTTCTCCTGGATCGTGAAGAGCTCGTCGCCGCTGGGCGTCTCGAGCACCAACGTGTCACGGATCCGGAGCGCCTTCCCGTTCACTTTGAAGACCCGCTCACCCCCGTCGGTCTCGATCCAGTAATCGTCGCCGATCGCGAAGAGCTTCTCGCGCATCTGGTACGTCGTCCCGCCGTCGTCGTCGCGGCGGCCTCTCAAGAGCGGCATCTTGGACTCCTCCGTTGACCGGTCGAGTCTAGCCCGGGTCGCCACGTCACTGCCGTTCGGCGGCATGGGCCGCCTCAGCG
>Ga0164298_10000523_pt1 | contig 10532 bp, 8 predicted proteins | sample Whisoiple_216_MG_FD_109713 | JGI IMG/M metagenome (GOLD analysis project Ga0164298, IMG submission 109713) | Unamended control soil microbial communities from upstate New York, USA - Whitman soil sample_216_MG | ecosystem: Environmental > Terrestrial > Soil > Agricultural land ... | reverse complement strand
GTGCGTAATCTGGGCGATCGCCCTCGGTGGGCCCTCAGGGTCCCATCGGTATGCGGCGATCGTGACGCCCTCGGTGCTGGTGAAGTCGACCCGGGTCGGTTCGCTGCTCATGCCGGGAAACCTAGCGGTCGGGCCTCTCGGCTCGACTGCCAGTCGAGCGACTCGACTGCCTGCATACGCCCAGCCGAGCTGCTCGACTGCCAGTCGAGCCGAGTGGTCAGAGGTGGGCCTGGTCGAGGGCCGACTGGAGCGACTGGATGTAGCCGTCGCTCGTCACGGTGGCCCCGGACACCACGTCGATCTGGGCGCTCTGGGCCTGCGTGACCTCCTGCGCGAGGACCGGCAGGGCGTAGGCGTTGATCTGGCGGTCACGCGCGTTGTTCTGGGGGTACTCGACCGCCTGGACCGCGGTGATCTTGCCGTCGGCCACGGTGATCTCGACCTGGACCGCGCCCCACCGCGTCATGACGGAGTCGCCGGTGAAGGTGCCGGCAGCGGTGGCTCCCTGGGCGGCCTGCGGCGCGGGCGCCGCGCCCGCCGACCCCGAGGACCCCGACGAGCCCGACGAGCCGGACGAGCCCGAGGAACCCGAGGAGCCAGCCACTGCCGGAGCCGAGGTGGCGACGGCGACCGACCCCTCGTTGCGGCTGGTGTGGTAGCTGAACAGGAGGACCAGCCCGCTGATGGTGCCCATGATCGCGATGGCGATGCGTCGCATACCGGTGCCCCTTACCAGCTGAACCGCTCGAGATGGATCGCGTCGCCGGGGACCCCGGCCGCGAGGAGGGCGCGTTCGGCCGCGTCCATCCATCCGTCCGCACCGCAGACGTAGACATCGCGGTCGGCGACGTCGGGTACCAGTTGGCGCAGCGCGTCCTCGTCGGACAGCCCGGCCGCCGCCTCGGGCAGCCAGGAGTGGCGGTCCCCGACCCGAGGGCCGACGGCGTAGAAGACCTGGGCGCCGCGAGCGTCGGCGAGGGCCTCGATCTCGTCCTTGAGGATGAGGTCGCCCTCGTGTGAGGCGCGGTAGACCAGCGTGACGTCGCCCGCGTCCTGCGGGAGCGCCTCGAGCAGGCCGCGCAGCGGGGTGACGCCGATCCCCCCGGCGAGCAGGAGCACCTTGCGTCGGGTGCGGACACCGCCGTGGAGGCGACCGTAAGGACCTTCGATGGCGACCCGCGTCCCGGGCCGCACGTGCGCGATACCCCGGCTGGCGTCGCCCAGGTCCTTGACGGTGATCCGCAGCGTGTCGCCGGTGGGCGCGGCCGAGAGCGAGTAGGGGTGGCCGCGGGTCCAGCCCGGCGCGTCGAGGAACCGCCAGACGAAGAACTGCCCCGCGGCGACGGGGAGCCGGTCGAGGCGGCGGCCGGTCATCACGACCGACACGACCTCGTCGCTCTCGCGGACGACGTCGACGACGCGCAGCCGGTGGCTCAGGGTGCGGTGGAGCGGAACGCCGACCCGCCAGACCAGGATCGCGCCCGCGGCGGCACCCCAGAGCGTCCACCAGTAGACCGACGCGACGGTCGACGACATGAACTCCTGGCCGGCCCAGAGCTGGTGCGGCAGGGCGAGACCGACCCCGAGGTACGCATACAGGTGCAGCAGGTGCCACGACTCGTACCGCAGCTTCCGGCGGGCCTTGCGGATGCTGGTCACGGCGACGAGCAGGAGCAGCGCCGCCCCGGCGACGGCCAGCAGGATGCCGGGGTAGTCGACGACGAGGTCCCAGGCCTCCGCGAACACGTTGGTCCGTGCCTGGACCGCGTACCCGACCGTCACGACGACGATGTGGGCGACCATGAGGTTGACCGACCAGAACCCGACGAGACGGTGTCGGCGGGCGAGCTCGTCCTGGCCGTAGACCCGCTCGACGAGCGGGATCCGGGCCATCAGCAGGACCTGGATGAGCAGCAGGTCCGACGCGACGAGCCCGGTGAGGCGGCCGACCGCCGTGAGGCCGGTGCCCCAGCCGGTGAGGTCCTGGACGTTGCCCCCGCCGACCCAGAGGGCGACGACCACCAGCATGCTCGCCCAGGTCAGGATGCCGACGAGGTCCCGCCCCCAGGTGGGGACGGGCGGCCGGTATGCAGCGACGGCGCCACGGGTCGGCGTGGCCGTGGGCGACGGAGCCGGGCGTTCCGGCCGCCGCGCGACTGCGGTCATGGAGTCTCCTGTGGTGGCGAGCGCCGACGGAAGCGCGCCCGGTTGACTACAGCCTTGGACATCCGGCTATGCGAAACCTGTGGACGGCCGATGGGGACCACCAGCGAACCGGCTCAGCGGTGCGGGGACTCCTCACCCAGGACGACCTCGCCGGTCTCGGCGTCGCAGACGGACGCGTCCGGTGGCGGTGCCGCTCGGCCCCACGTGCCGAGGATCGACCCGACGATGACCAGCGGGAACCCGACGACCAGGCCGAGCGTGATCGGCTCGTGGAGGACCAGGGCGCCGAGCAGGAGGGCGACGGCCGGGTTCACGTAGGTGATCAGGGTCATCCGGGCGGGGCCCGCCTCGGCGATGAGCGCGAACATGACGAGGAAGGCGATGGCCGTGCAGAAGACGGCGAGGACGACCACCGAGATCACCGCAGACGGCGTGAGGGTCGACGCCGGCACGAAGGGCGTGAACGGCGCGTAGACGACCGCCGCGAGGATCAGCGACGCCGTGACCACCCCCAACGACGGCAGGTCGGACAGCTGCCGGCTGATGATGATCGGGCCGATGGCGTAGCCGACGACGACCAGCAGCACCTGCCCGACCGCGACGAGGTCGTCGGCGTGGACGTCGAGGCCGAGCAGCACCGCCACCCCGACCAGCCCGATGACCAGCCCCAGGATGCGGCGCCAGCCGAGCCGGTCCTGGCCCATCACCGTGAGGATGACCGCCGCCACGATCGGCACGGCGGCGATCACCAACCCGGTGGTCGAGCTGGTGAGCCGGTTCTCGGCGTGCCCGAGCAGGAGCCAGGGCCCGACGATCTCGACCAGGGTGTAGACGACGAGCACCTTCCACCGCCGCAGCACCGGTCTGAGCGCGTGCGCCCGCAGCGCCAGGGGCAGGAGGATGAGCGCGCCCAGGGCCGTCCGGCCGAAGGCCAGGTGCAACGGGTCGAGGTCGGTGACGGCGATCCGGATGAAGAGGTACGGGATGCCCCAGCACACACTGAGGATCGCGAACAGCAGCCACCCCCGCCTGGTCACCGAGACCTCCTTCCGGCCACCCCCACCGTATGGGGTCGCGTCAGACGAAGGTCTGGCGCTGTCGCCCCAGCCCGGGGATCTCGAGCTCGCAGACGTCGCCGGCGTGCAGGTAGGGGAACCGTCCGGACAGTCCGACGCCCTCCGGCGTGCCGGTGAGCAGCAGGTCGCCCGGCTCCAGGGCGAGGTACTGGCTGAGGTTCCACACCAGATGCTCGACGCCGAACACCATGTCGGCCGTCGTCGAGTCCTGCCGCGGCTCCCCGTTGACCCACGACCTCAGGGCCAGCGAGCCGTGGTCGAGCTCGTCGGGAGTGACCAACCACGGCCCGGTCGGCGTGAACCCGGGACAGCACTTGCCCTTGCTCCACTGGCCGCCGGACTCCTCGAGCTGGAAGGTGCGCTCCGAGAGATCGTTGGTCAGCACGAACCCCGCGACGCAGCCGAGGCTCTCTTCCGATGAACCGAGGTAGCTCACCGGCCTCCCGATGACGACGCCGAGCTCGACCTCCCAGTCGGTCTTGCTGCTGCGCAACGGGATTCGCACGTCGTCGTCCGGGCCGCCGACGGTGTTGGGCGTCTTGAGGAAGATGACCGGCTGCTTCGGCGGCTCGACCCCGGACTCGGCCGCGTGCGCGGCGTAGTTGAGCCCGACGCAGACCACGGCGCCCGGCCGCGCGATCGGCGCGCCGACCCGCATACCCTCAGCGCCGTCGAGGAGCGGAAGGTCGCCGGCCTCCAGCCGACGGCTGACGACGTCCGGTCCGCCGGACGTCCAGAAGGCCGAGTCGATGTCGGTGGTGACCTCGCGGAGGTCGTATGCCTCGTCCCCCCGCCAGACGACGGGCACCTCCGCGCCGATGGGTCCGAGCCGGCCGAGCCTCATGCGGAGGGGGACGCGGTGCCGGCGGGGATGTCCCAGTTGAAGGTCGTCGCCGTGCCGAGGGCCCCGGTCTTGTTGTCGAGCGGCCGGTACTCGATCGTCACCACGTCGAACACCATCGCGCACCGCTGTGTGACGTTGCCCTCCTCGGTCGCGCTGTTGGACACCTTCGTGATGTAGGCGCTCTCCATGCGCATCGTGAAGTAGGTCTCCGGGACGGCCTTGCCGGTCGTCCTCGTCATCTGCAGCTCGACCTGGGGAAACGCCTTCCCGTTGCAGAGCGTCCCCATGACCATGGCCGACGACGTGTCGAAGAAGTGCTCCCAGCTGAGCTTCCCTGGCCTGGGCTTGCCGACCTTCGCGGCACCACCCTTCCCCTCACGGACCTCGGCCTCGACCTCCCAGTCCCAGCCGAGGAGCTCGACCCACTTCTCCTTGCCTCGCTGGATCGACTCGCCATCGGCCTTGTCGAAGAAGGTCAGGAACGCGTTAACGGCCATCCCGGAATTGAACACCCGCAGGCGCCTGGCCGTCAGGCCCCCACAACTCACCTTTCACGGGTGAGAACCAGCGACGGCGGACGCGACACGCTGGGGACGGTGTCATACGCGCTGTTCGGAGAGGAGACGAGCATGACCGAGCGCTCGGCCGCCGTGAAGTCCGCCTGGGCCGAAGGACTGACCTACTTCGCGGTCGCCCTGCTGATCACGGTCGGGATCTTCCAGGTCCTCCAGGGACTGACCGCTCTGTTCAGCGGCGAGCTCTACGTCGCGGTCAAGGGCAACATGTTCGCCCTCAACGTCACCACGTGGGGCTGGATCCACCTGGTCGTCGGCATCATCGCCTTCGCGGTCGGCGTCGGACTCTTTTACGGCGCATCCTGGGCTCGCGGCGCCGGCATGGGCATCGCCGTGGTCCAGGCCATCTCCCAGTTCATGTTCCTGCCGTACTACCCCGGCTGGTCGATCGTCATCATCGCGCTCGACGTCGCCATCATCTGGGCACTGGCGAACTACCGCTCCGACAAGTTCATGTGACCCGACCCCGCAGGATCGTGGGAGGAAGTTGACCCTCTGAGGTCAACTTCCTCCCACATTGGCTCGGCGAACGGTCACGCCACGGGGCTGGCTCCGAGGGCGACGGTTGCGGTATGCGCGACGCCCGACTGGTCGGTCCAGCCGATGGTGACCTGGTCGCCGGGGTTGGCGCCGGTGAGCGCTGTGCCGACGTCGGTCGCCGAGGCGACGGCGTGTCCGTTCAGGCTGGTGATGACGTCACCGGACTGGAGCCCGGCACCGGCCGCAGCGGTCCCGGAGATCACGTTCCCCACCGTGGCGCCCGACGCAGCCGAAGCGTTGCGCCCGTACCCGAAGCCGTAGGCGTAGTCCGACGCCCCGCTGCTCAGCCCGACCCCGAGGAAGGCGGCGGGCCCGATGCGGACCGCGCTGGTCTCCGCACCCGAGCGGATCTGCTCGACGATGCCGAGCGCCCGCGCGATCGGGATCGCGTAGCCGTCGATCTCGGAACCGGTCGACGCCGCGGTGTCGATGCCGACGACCTCGCCCTCGGCGTCGAACAGCGGTCCGCCGGAGTCGCCGGACACGACGTCGGCCGTCGTCTCGATCATCGACGCCAGCGTCTCGGTGCCGGATGAAGAGCCCTCGGAGGCAGCCGTCACCGAGGAGGTGAGGGAGGAGATCGTCCCGGCCGCGGCCGTCAGCGTCCCGGTCCCGCCGGCGTTGCCGACCGCCGTGACCGCGTCCCCGACCTGGGCCTGGTCGTCGTCCGCCTTGACCGTCGTGAGGCCCGAGGCCCCGGTGAGCTGGAGGAGCGCGACGTCGTTGCTCGGGTCGGTGCCGACCACGCTGGCCTGGTAGCTCTCACCGGTGGTCGCGTCTGTCAACGTAATAGTCCCCGCGCCCTCGACGACGTGGTAGTTCGTGAGGACCTGGCCGGACGCCGTGAGCACCATGCCGGTGCCCGCGGCCTGGGCGTTCTGGTACGGCAGCACCGTGTCGATGAGCACCACGCCCGCTGACTCGGTCGCCGTCGCCGGCTGGGAGTCCGGCGTCGCATACCCGCCGTATGCCGCATACCCGCCGTACGACCCGTACCCGCCGGCCGGGCCCCCGCCGCGGACCAGGATCGGGCCGGCGAAGGCCGGAGCGGCCGAGCACGCCACGGTGCCGACCAGCAAGGCAGCGACGCCGGCCGCTCGTACGCGGCGCAGCCCACGGGGTCGCACCGTCCTTGCGTTCTTCGCCGCCTGCCTGTCCCGTGTTGCCGTTGTCACCGTGGCCTCCTCGACCGCTCCGTGCTGCCCGGGTCCCGGGCTTCGATGAGGGTGATTCCACGGGCCGCAGCCATGAGCCGTCTCTGAGCCGCCCATGCGGATTGTGTGAACGCAGGACCCCCGCGGCCCCGCGGGCGAGGAGGATGCGGCAGCATGGCGCGACAGCAGAACAGCGCGCACACCCTGGCCCCACCCCTGCAGGAGGAGACTCTTCCCGTGGCCGAGATCGACGACGTCGACGTCCAGTCCGACGAGCTTCCCGCGACTAACGGACAGTCGGCCCACGTCGGCGATGACAGCCAGGCGGACGTGCACGCCGAGGAGCTGAACTTCGACGAGCAGTTCTACCCCGCGCGACCGGCCCGGCTGCGCCCTCGCGCGCGGCTGCGGGTGTGGCCGTGGCAGCGTCGCAGCCCGGGCAACGGGCCCGCGACCGGCGACAACCCCGACTACGTGCAGTGGCTCGTCGAGGAGTCGATGCTGGGCGACGCCAAGGCCTTCGCCAAGCAGTTCACCGGCCAGGGCAGCATGTGGCAGAACCCGTTCGCCGACCCCGACCCCCGTGCGGCGATCGACAAGGCACCCGTCTGGTTCGCCGCGTACCCGATCTCCCTCATCACCAAGGCCGGCCACTCCTTCCTCGGGACCATCGGCGACCAGGACCTCTGGCAAGCCTTCCAGTCCATCGGGATCACGGCCATCCACACCGGACCGGTGAAGAAGGCCGGCGGCATCAGCGGCTGGGACGCGACTCCGAGCGTGGACGGCCACTTCGACCGGATCAGTACGCAGTTCGACGACGAGTTCGGCACCGAGGACGAGTTCCGCGCGATGTGCGAGGTCGCCGCGGCTCACGGCGGCACGATCATCGACGACATCGTTCCGGGCCACACCGGCAAGGGCGCGGACTTCCGGCTCGCCGAGATGGGCTACAAGGACTACCCGGGGATCTACCACATGGTCGAGGTCCCGGAGGTCGACTGGCACCTGCTGCCGAAGGTCCCCCGCGGTCGCGACTCGGTGAACCTCGACCACGAGACCGAGGACCGGCTGGCCAAGGGCGGCTACATCATCGGCCAGCTGCAGCGGGTCATCTTCTACGAGCCGGGCATCAAGGACACCAACTGGTCGGCCACGGCTCCGGTGCTCGGTCCGGACGGCAAGCTGCACCGCTGGGTCTACCTGCACTACTTCAAGGAGGGGCAGCCCTCGCTGAACTGGCTCGACCCGACCTTCGCCGGTATGCGACTGGTCATCGGGGATGCGCTGCACTCGCTCGGCGACCTCGGCAGCGGAGCTCTGCGGCTCGACGCGAACGGGTTCCTCGGGGTCGAGAAGAGCACCGAGGGCGGACCCGCGTGGTCGGAGGGACACCCCCTCTCGGAGGCGGCGGACCAGCTAATCGCGAGCATGGTCCGCAAGGTCGGCGGGTTCACCTTCCAGGAGCTGAACCTCACCATCGACGACATCAAGAACACCCAGGAGCGGGGCGCCGACCTCTCCTACGACTTCATCAACCGGCCCGCCTACCAGCACGCGCTGGCGATGGAGGACACCGAGTTCCTGCGGCTCACGATGAACCTCGCCCGCGATGCGGGCGTCGACACCGCCTCCCTCGTGCACGCCCTGCAGAACCACGACGAGATGACCTACGAGCTGGTGCACTTCGCGACGCTGCACGCCGGCGACACGTTCACCTTCCGGCGGCGGCCGATCTCGGGGGCAGACCTGGCCACCCGGATCCGCGGCGAGCTGGTCGAACGGCTGACCGGCGAGCGCGGTCCCTACAACGCGATCTTCACGACCAACGGGATCTCGTCGACGACCGCGTCACTCATCGCCGCCGCGCTGGGGTTCCGCGACCTCACCAAGCTCACCGCCGACGACGTCGCGTCGATCCGCCGAGGACACCTGCTGCTCGCCATGTACAACGCTTGGCAGCCGGGCGTTTTCGCGCTCTCGGGCTGGGACCTCGTCGGCGCTCTCCCCCTCGACCGCAAGCAGGTGGCCGACCTGATCCGCGACGGTGACACCCGCTGGATCCACCGGTCCGCCTACGACCTCATGGACTACCAGCCGGAGGCCCGGCAGTCGTCGTCCAAGATGCCCAAGGGAACCGCCCTCTACGGCGCGCTGCCCGACCAGCTCGCGGACGACTCGTCGTTCATCAGCGGTCTGAGCGACATCCTCGCGGTGCGCGCGAAGTACGGCATCGCGAAGGCCACCCAGCTCGACGTGCCCGCGGTCTCCAACAAGGCGATGCTCGTCATGGTCCACCGCCTCGAGAAGGGGGACCAGATCACGGTGCTCAACTTCTCCGCCTCGCCGGTCGCCGGGACCGTCATGTCCCGCCACCTGCGTCCGGGGAGCAGGCTGGTCGACATGATCACCGGCGTCGCCGTGGGCCAGATCGACGACCTCTACAGCTGCTACGTGCAGCTCGGCCCGCACGAGGGCCGGGCGTTCCTCGTGGAACCGCCAGACGATTCGGCCGACTGACCGAGGGCCGCAGCTCACGCGTCATTCCGGTTCGATCCACGGAGTCGCTACCGGAGTCGGGCTTCTCGGGCCCGAACGGTGGCATCGTTGCTTGTCATGGTGCGATCTCGGGTGATGGTGGCTGCGCTCCTGCCGCTGGCCTTCGGCGTGGCGGCGTGCTCGTCCTCCTCGTCGTCCGGCGGCGGCGGCGAGCCCGGTTCGGCGGCGGCGGTCATGCAACCGCTCATCAACGGCGGCCCCAAGGGGGCTGCTCCGGTCGGCAGCCTCACCCCCAACGAGTACACGACCACCGACATCACCGACGGTCAGGTGCGGGCGGCCCTCGCCAAGGTGGACGAGATGGGCGCCACCGTGATGCAGCGCACCGGCATACCCGGCATGGCCATCGCGGTGGTCCACCACGGGCAGGTGGTCTACGCCAAGGGCTTCGGGGTCCGGGAGGTCGGCAAGCCCGACACCGTCAACCCAGACACCGTCTTCCAGATCGCGTCGTTGTCCAAGTCCATCTCGGCCACCTGTGTCGCCAAGGCGGTCACCGACAAGGTCGTCTCCTGGTCCGATCAAGTCACGAAGTATCTCCCGACGTTCACCCTCGCCGACCCCGCCGTCACCCAGATGGCGACCATCGGCGACTTCTTCTCACACCGCACCGGCCTGCCCGGAGCGGCCGGCGACGACCTCGAGGGGTTCGGCTTCGACCGGGATCAGGTGCTCTCCCGCCTTCACCTCTTCCCCCTCAACCCGTATCGGATCTCCTACGGGTACAGCAACTTCGGAATGACGACGGGCGGGGAGGCCGTGGCCACCGCCGCGGGTATGCCATGGGACCAGCTCTGCGCGAAGGAGCTCTTCACGCCGGCCAAGATGACGACCGCGTCGTACAGCTACCAGAACTTCCTTCAGCAACCCAACCGCGCCACCATCCACGTCGAGGTCGACGGTGCCTACAAGCCCCTCTACCAGCGCGACGCCGACCCGCAGGCACCGGCGGGAGGCGCGAGCGGGAGTGTCAAGGACCTGGCGCAGTGGATGACCATGGTGCTGGCCGGTGGGAAGGTCGGCGACACCCAGGTCATCGACCCCACCGTGCTCCAACAGGGAATGACCCCTCAGATCGTCAACGGCCGGGCGACCGTCGCGGACGCCCGGAGCCGCTTCTACGGCTACGGCGTGAACGTCGATGTCACGTCCACCGGCCACATGAAGTGGAGCCACTCGGGAGCGTTCTACATCGGGGCCGCCACGGCGTATGCGATGCTCCCGGCCGCTGACGTGGGCATCGTCGCTCTCACCAACGCCGCACCCGTGGGGGCGCCCGAGGCGGTCACCACGGCGTTCACGGACCTCGTCCGCACCGGCACGGTCGAGCGGGACTGGCTGACGTACTTCGGCAACGCGTTCGCCACCCTCTTCACCAACCACAGCGTCGTCGCCGGTCCGCCTCCGGCGTCACCGAAACCGGCGCGGCCGCTCACGGACTACGTCGGCACCTATTCCAACGCCTACCTCGGCGACGTGACGGTGGCCGAGTCCGGCGGGGCGCTGAGGATCACGCTGGGGCCCGAGAACCTCTCCGCCCCGCTGACGCACTACGACGGCGACGTGTTCTCCTGGCTCACTCCGGGCCAGACCCACGACCCGGTGAGCGCCGTGACGT
>Ga0164298_10000518_pt1 | contig 10622 bp, 4 predicted proteins | sample Whisoiple_216_MG_FD_109713 | JGI IMG/M metagenome (GOLD analysis project Ga0164298, IMG submission 109713) | Unamended control soil microbial communities from upstate New York, USA - Whitman soil sample_216_MG | ecosystem: Environmental > Terrestrial > Soil > Agricultural land ... | reverse complement strand
TTTATTCCCACTAAAAACTTTTTAACTCGAACGGTTGGATTTTTTCAAAATCCCGAAATCGCCCTCGTTCAAACACCGCAAAGCTTTTACAACCACGACCCCATCTCCCGTAATTTAGGTTTAGAAAATGTGCTCGCGCCGGAAGAAGAAATCTTTTACCGACAAATTGAAATCATCAAAGACAGCGCCGACAGCGTGGTTTGTTGCGGTACATCTTTTGTAGTGAGGCGGAGTGCTTTAGAAACAGCGGGAGGCTTGGTCACAGATTCAATCTGCGAAGATTATTTTACCGGAATTCGGCTGTCAGCAACCGGATATCGCTTAGTTTATTTAGATGAAAAATTGAGTGCTGGTTTGGCGGCTGAAAATATAGAGGCTCATCTAAATCAAAGGCTACGCTGGGCGCGAGGCACGCTTCAGGCATTTTTTATTGATTCCAATCCTTTAACAATTCGCGGTCTCAGATTCATACAAAGGCTGTCTCATTTGGAAGGATTGCTGCACTGGTTTACCAGTTTAACCAAGGTTTTATATCTGTTGATACCTTTAGGTTATTCGTTTTTCGGCATCATTCCTTTGCGGGCAAGTGCGCGGGAATTGCTGTACTTTTTCCTGCCTTACTATTTTGTGCAACTTACTGTGTTTTCTTGGCTGAACCGCAGATCGGGCTCGGCTTTGCTTTCGGATGTTTATTCGTTTGTCCAGTGTATTCCTTTAGCGGTGACGGTGGTGAGTTCCATGCTGAATCCCTTTGGGAAAGGGTTTCAGGTGACGCCAAAAGGAATGGCGAGCGATCGCTTTAGTTTTAACTGGAATTTGGGATGGCCTTTGATTGTCTTGTTCGCAGCTACAGCATTCAGTTTCTGGCACAATTTAAACATTAATTTAGTTAAAAATGTGGACACTGTACACTCAATATCAGAAAGTTCACATTTGTCAAAAGGAATGAGTTTGGGATGGATTTGGAGCGCTTACAACCTGCTGATGATCGGGATTGCATTGCTGATTTTGGTGGATATTCCTAAGCCGGACATTTACGAATGGTTCAATTTACGCAGGGTTGTACAATTAAATATTGGCGGTAAAAGTTTTTGGGGTATAACAACAGTAATTTCGGAAAGTGGCGCTGAAGTTGCTCTGACGCAGTGGCCAAGTTTGGCGGTGAAAGGTAAAGGTAGTAAAGAGAGTTTGACCCCAGCCGAGATTTTGCCAAAATATGCCGTTCAGACAAGTTTATCGCAGGGTAAAATAAAAGCGCTCCCTCGCACTGCGACAGTCCAAGCAAGGAAATCGCTAGCGCCGTCTGTTATTGAGTTCGGCACTGATCGTCGTTTGGCTAAAGGTTTGATTGATTGCGATTCGGCGACTCTGGAAATTATGGAAGAGAACTGTTTTATTCCTGTGGCTAAGATTGAGTTGGTGAGCGATAAATCTCAGTTTGGGTCGAGTTTTCGGGATGGAAAAGAGTGCTGTTTTGTGGAATTTCCCACTGTGCGAATTGCGTTCGATCGCCTGAATATTAGCCAGCACCGCTGTTTGATCGAAATGCTGTACTGTCGCCCGGGCCAGTGGCAGCGGCAGGAAACTCCCGGAGAATGGCGATCGCTGTGGCTGTTGTTGAGAATTGCTTTGAAACCGAGGGCTGTTTTTGAGAGGAATAGGTCAGTTAGACCGATCGGAGTTTCGCAACTTTAGAGGAAATTTCTCCTCGTTGGGAATTTTTCACCGCAGATATCAGCAGAGGAAGGTTGATGGATTTTTAGATGACCTTACCTCATATCTTTTAAGTAATCGTGCAAAAATATTTATACATTTTCAGTTAGCAAATAGAGAAATTTTTCAAGATTTGGAAAAATTCTAGCGGTGGTTCTGCGCCCACCTCGGTTTGGGTTTGCAACTGGGCAATCAAATACTAGAATCTTGGGATGAGTTATTTGCCAGCCCGGTTAGCTGCAAGATGTAATTCCAGCAGTATTTGCTATTCTCAACAACCAAACTTTTAGTGTTAGCTTGAGGCGATCGCGATCGCTGGTTTTGCCTATCCCAATTTGACGATCGACTTTTGCGGACTTTTGCGAACTTGGCACTCCTGAAGCCAAAAATCGGGGAATTGGGCGAAAACTCCGGTTAGTCGTGATACACTCCACTAAGCTGTATATCTCGCTGAGGGCAAATAAATCGCCGTTTAATCTGGAATTACCGCCCTTTAATAGCGAGCAAGTGCAGGATTGGGCGCAACGGCAAGGACTGGATTGGTCAGCGGAAGATGCCCAGCAACTGACGGGTTTTGTAAACACGAATACCTATTTAGTACGGTAGGTCTCGATCGTATCGGGCGTGGGGATGTCACTCCAGAGCAAGTGTTGCAAAACTCTGCCATCTGGGCCGGAATTTATAGCGATCGCCTACAACGACAACTTTAGCAGCTTTAATTATATAACTAGCAATTTGCCTTACTACCATAACGGAAACACATTTTGCGATCGCTTGGAGGAAGTTACATTTGAAAACGGGATCTTTAACTGTTGTCGGGACGGGAATTCAATTAGTTGGTCATCTGACCTTAGCAGCGAAGGCGTGGATCGAGCAAGCTGACAAAGTTCTGTTCGCCGTAGCCGATCCTGTTACTGCTAAATGGCTACAGACACTCAATCCCACCGCAGAAGCCTTACCTTACAATACCAACAATCAGCGGCGTAGAGAAACTTATCGAGAAATGGTCGATCGCATTTTGGCTGAAGTTCGTCAGGGGTTGAATGTTTGTGCGGTTTTTTACGGTCATCCCGGTGTCTTTGCTTACCCTACCCATGAAGCAATTAAACAGGCGCGTCACGAAGGGTTTCGGGCGCAAATGTTGCCGGGAATTTCAGCGGAAGATTGCTTATTTGCTGACTTGGGTCTTGACCCAGGACGCAACGGATGTCAAAGTTTTGAAGCCACTGACTTTCTGATTCGGCGGCGTAAATTTGACCCAACCAGTGCTTTAATTTTGTGGCAAATTGCCATGACTGGGAATTTGGGTTTTTATCAAAAAGAAAGCCTATTGCGCGGTCTAAAGGTGTTAACTGAAGTGTTAGAAATGCACTATAGTTCTGACCATGAAGTAATTGTTTACGAAGCAGCGGTTTATTATCCGGTTTGCGAGCCAGTTATCCAACCTATTCCTCTGTCCAAACTGGCAGAGATTCATATTACTCCAGTTTCGACGCTTTATGTTCCGCCTCAAGCGCCTGCACCTGTAGACAGTGAAATGATGGCGCGGTTGGGTATGTCTTTTGTTAAGGAAAGTTAAGGTATTTTGCCAAGAAAATGTAGTAAGAACTACACTTTTTGTCCAGCAGATAAAAAGTGTATGTGTTAGAGGAGAAAAAATGTGGTAAAGTCGCTTTATATAGAACAAAACCCAGACGATGCTAAAGCTCTGGCTCATCATGGTGAAAACCATCGGCTGACGGGACATTTTGAAGCAGCTTTAGACGATTTCAACCGATCGATCGAGTTGGAACCTAACAATGCTTGGGCGATCGCACACCGGGGCGAAACCTATTATTTGATGAAACGCTATCAGGAGGCATTCGCAGATTTCAACCGCGCCATTGAACTGAACCCTGATTATAATTGGGCGATCGCTCACCGAGGCGTAACTTACCGCTTTCTGGGAGAACCATATTACCCAAAGGCGCTGGCTGACTTGGATCGAGCAATTGAGCGTCAGCCGGATTACGTTTGGGCGATCGCTTATCGCAGTCGCCTCTATGAGTTGATGAAGTGCTACAAGAAAGCCTTGATTGACTTTGATCGAGCGATCGCCCTTGACAAAACTATATTTGCGGGGAAAAATTGGCAAATTGAGAAAGGGTTGATTCTTTGCTATGACGGTCAATATTCTGAGGCGATCACCTGTAGCGAAGAGAGGTTGCAACAGGTTTCTGATGACACGACAGCTTTATACTGTATCGCAGTATCTAAGGCGCGTTGGCAGGGAGTGGACAAAGCAGCAAGCGAAATCGAGCGATCGCGGACAGCATTGCTTTCTCAATGGGAAACAGGCGATCGGGGAGATATTCTCTACCGACTCAGCGGTTTAGCAATTTTGACAGGTAACTGCGAACAAGCATGGCAATATCTGCGAGAAGCTATTCCGATCAATGATGAAGCCATTGAGTTAGTCGGTCACGATCCAGCTTGGTTGGATTGGCGGGACGATCCTAGCACTCAGGCATTGCTCGCTAGTTAAGTTTTTGAGAAAACGAATTTCCAGTAATTAAAAATCAAGTAACATTTCAAGAGGATTTTATGCAGATGAACGAACAAGATAGGGCAATTGGTCAAAGAGCAGAAACCCTTCGTTTGTCAGGGGCTTACGACCAGGCGATCGAGATTTTTGAACAACTCCAAGAAAAGTATCCAGACAATGCTTGGGTCAATGCTCATCTAGGAGCAATTTATTGCCAGTTGATGGATTATGGGCAAGCAAAAGATTACTTAAACAAAGCGATCGCAAACAATGATAAGTATTTATGGGCTCACGCACAGCTAGGTGAAACTTACCGTCTCCTGGCAATTGTGAACAATCGCAATCAGGAATATATTGCACGAGCTATAGAACATTTTAAAACATCGCTTGATGCAGAAAAACTAGAAGACAGCAACTATGCGTGGGCATTAGCTCACTTGGGAGCAACCTACCGTCTGAACATGACTGCTGATATCAAATTGTTAAGTAACAATCAGATAGATGAGCAAAGTCAAGAAGATGCTTTCAAGTGCCTTAACAGAGCGATTGAACTCATCCCTACATACGCTTGGGCATGGGGTATGAGATCGACAGTTTACAGATTGGCTCAAGACTACGAAGATTCATTCTGGGATTTGGGAGTTGAGGCTATAATAGCTCCGAGCCTTGATATCATGCAAGACTCTTCTGCTCCTGTTCCCTTCTTAGAAAGCAGGAGGGTCAATCTTTACGAACACGCATTCCTGTGTTTTTATTTAACCAAGAAACAATCAGATCCCGAACTGAAAAAAAGACAGTACGCTAGGGCACTTGCTTTTCTCCAACAAGCGTTGATACTTCGTCCGGGTGACTTAATCGCTAAGCTAATTCTCACCGTAATTGATGCCAACCAAAAGAAGGAAGACAACGGCGGGCAATTAGACCCAAATGACATTAGCAAGATTGCCAAAAAAATGGAGCGATTTTTTAAAGATGCAGCAGAAGCAGAGTTTGGTAAAAAATGTCAAAAGGTATTGCGATATCTAATAAAGATTTCGGAGAGATCGGTGATTTTGCACAAGATAGAAAGTTGTCTTGAGGAGGGAAGTATATTAACGGAGCTGGTTTTGAAAGATGTGCTACAACAACCGGATCTAAATGTCACAGAAAGAGAGGCACAATTATGGGTGTGGAAAAACTTTGCATTGACGGAGGTATGCAGCAGTGTTCTTTTATTGCTTGGTGACTTAATCGAAATTCTGGGAGATGCCAGTAATATTGGTACAGCAGAGTCTTATCGAAATCTTGCAGCGATAATCCATCCTTACTACTTTGTAGAAAGGCTTTATCAAACTCCTGTACTTTCAGATGACGCAAGATTTAAGATATTGAAATCTGCTTCAGATTTGACGATTACACATTAGGAGAATACCCATGAGCAACCTGTTGGATGTATTAACGGATTTAGCACTTGACCCCAAGAAACAAAGTGCTTTCATCAATAACCCCAGTTCCTTCATGGACGGGGTGGGTTTATCTGAAGCAGAAAAAACTGCAATAATGAGCGGTGAAAACCCTAAAATAGCAGCACTCTTTGCAGGGGAACGAATTACGCTTGCCATTACTTTTGCCGATCCCGGCCCCGATCCCTTGCCAGATCCAGACCCTTTTCCTCCATCTCCACCACAAGACCCGGAACCTGACTCTGATTAGGATGCGGTATTGATGTCAAATCACTCATAATTGTCTACACTTGGAAAAGTAGATTAATATTGCATCAACTCAAACCGCACTTGTTGCGGTTTTTTGTCATAAAAACCTAACTATGCAGAATTACCAAATTACTGAAAAACTGCATGAGAGCAGTAACTCCTTAGTCTATCGCGGATATCGGCAAGCAGACAATCTGCCTGTTATCCTCAAAATGCTCAAAGAATCCTATCCTCCACCTGAAAGAATTGCCTGGTTTAAGCGAGAGTATGAAATAACCCAAAACATTAACTTATCAGGCGTAATAGATGTTTACAGCTTGGAAAACCTAGAAAATCAGTGGGTAATTGCGTTAGAAGATTTTGGCGGCGAATCCCTCAATCAGATAATCGCTAAGAAGCAATTTACAATTGCTGAATTTCTCAATCTGGCAATTGAGATTGTTGACATTCTCGGTCAGATTCACCAGCAGCACATTATTCACAAAGATATTAACCCATCAAATATTATTTTAAATCAGCAGACAGGTAAGCTGAAGCTAATTGATTTTGGAATTTCCACAACATTGTCGCGAGAAAACTCAACCTTTCGCAACCCGAACGTGTTAGAAGGAACGCTAGCTTATATCTCGCCTGAACAAACAGGTCGCATGAATCGGGCGATCGATTACCGCACTGATTTTTACTCGCTGGGGATAACTTTTTATGAATTACTAACCGGACAGTTACCTTTCCCCATGAAAGATGTTTTGGAATTAGTGCATTGTCATATCGCTAAACAACCTACCCCACTACACGAACTTAATCCAGAAGTTCCACCAATTATTTCGGCGATCGTATTGAAATTAATGGCAAAAAATGCTGAGGAACGCTACTTATCAGCATATCCGCTAAAGGCAGATTTACAAGAATGTCTCAGACAATGGCAGAGCAAAGAGCAAATCGACCCTTTCCCGATCGATCGGCACGATATTTCCGATCGATTTCAAATTCCCCAAAAACTGTACGGGCGAGAGCGGGAAATTTCTGCCCTATTAGCTGCTTTCGAGCGAGTTAGCCAAGGAACCAGTGAAATGATGCTGGTTTCTGGATATTCTGGGATTGGAAAAACAGTATTAATACAGGAGATATATAAGCCGCTGACTCGCCAACGGGGTTATTTTATTGCTGGTAAGTTTGACCAGTTTCAACGAGATATTCCCTACGCATCCTTAATTCAGGCATTTCGTTCGTTAATACGGCAGTTACTGACAGAAAGCAATGCAGAAATTAGCAAGTGCCGAGAGAAGTTACAAGCGGAATTAGGGGAAGCTGGAGGGGTAATCGTTGAAGTTATTCCTGAAGTAGAACTAATTATTGGTTCGCAAGCACCCCTACCAGAGCTGCCTCCAGCAGAACAGAGGAATCGCTTTAATCTGGTTTTTCAAAAATTTATTCATATATTCACTCAGCCCGAACATCCGTTAGTAATTTTCTTAGATGACTTACAGTGGGCAGATGGAGCCTCGCTGGAATTAATTCAACTGCTGATGACAGTAGCCGATAATAAATATCTATTTCTCATTGGTGCATATCGGGATAATGAAGTAAGCGAAGCACATCCGCTAATTCAAATTTTGGAAAATATTGCCAAAGCAAAAGTAACAACAATTAATAAAATATTTTTGACACCTTTAGCCTTAACCGATATTACGCAACTTTTAGTTGATACGCTTTTGGCGGAATCAAAAAATGCTAAGCCACTTGCCGAATTGCTCCAGCAAAAAACTGGTGGTAATCCGTTTTTTCTCACTGAATTCTTAAAATCACTGCATTCTGAAGCATGGTTGGATTTTAACTACCAATCTCAGAAATGGCAGTGGGACTTAGAACAAATAAAAGCGCAACCGCTTACAGATAACGTTTTAGAACTAACGAGCAAAAATTTAAAAAAACTCCCGACAGCAACTCAGGCAGTATTGAAATTAGCAGCTTGCGTAGGAAATCAGTTTGACTTGAAAACACTGGCGATTATCTACGAAAAATCTCTCCAAGAAACAGCAACCGATTTACGGTCAGCACTCCAATCCGGTCTAATTATACCCCTCAGCCATGCTTATCAGTTGGCGGAACTTGATGTAGCAGGTTTGTCCGAGCGATTGGTTGCAGAATACAAATTTGCCCACGACCGCATTCAACAAGCAGTTTACTCTCTCATCTCCGAAGCAGATAGACAGTCAGTACATCTGCGAGTGGGCAGGTTATTACTCCAAAATACATCATCTGAAGAATTGTCACAGAAGCTGTTTGATATTGTCAATCAGTTGAACAAAGGCCGTGCGCTGATCGCTCGACCAATAGAGCGATACGAGTTAGCTCGATTAAACTTACAGGCAGGTAAAAAAGCCAAATCTTCAGCGGCTAGTCAACCCGCTTTCAATTACCTTCAGATCGGCTTAAGTTTGTTAAATAAAAAGAGTTGGTCGCAGCATTACAACCTTACCTTAGATTTGCATTTAGAAACAGCAGAAGCCGCTTATACAATTGCTAACTATGATGAAATGGAGCGTTTAGCTGGGGTAGTTTTGCAAAAAGCCAAAACGGTGTTAGACAAAGTAAAAGTCTATGAAATCAAAATGCAAGCTTATTGCGCCCAAATGAAATTCCTAGAGGCGATCCAAATTGGGCTGGAAGTTTTGAAATTACTTGGGGTCGAATTACCGGAACGACCGAACCAATCCGATCTGACACCAGAGATGGAGCAGATAAAATCTGCTTTAGCGGACAGGCAAGCCCAGGAGTTAATTGACTTACCGCAAATGACCGACCCGTATAAACTAGCAGCTATGCGGGTTATGAACTACTTGTCGAGTCCTGCGTTCATAGCACTTAATCAACTGAGCTTGTTAATGTGGTGCCGACAGGTAAATTTATCAATTCAGTATGGTAATTCTGCTGGCTCTGCTTTTCCATACATAGGTTATGGACTGATCCTCTGCGCGTCAGGAGAGCTTGACACTGGATATCAGTTTGGAAAACTTGCTTTGAAGCTACTAGAAAGATTCAAAGATAGAACATTTAAAACAAGAATTTCTGCAATATATAAGGGATTTATCAAGCATTGGAATGAACCTCTCAGAGACACGTCTTCTTTTTGCATGGAAGCCTATCAAAATGGGATAGAAACTGGAGATCTTGAATGTGCTGCTAGTGTTAGGCATAGCTATGCTTACGCTTTGTACCTCAGCGGTGTGGATCTGAGCGATGCCAAGAAAGAGATGGCGAAAGCCCTGGAAGTTACTTATCAAACTCAGCAGGGAGCATACATTCATTGGGCTGAAATCTATATGCAGGCGATCCTAAACTTAATGGGACAAGCAGAACATCCATGCTGTTTGATTGGTGAAGTATACGATGAACAAAAGATGATACCAGTTCATCAAGCAGGTGGAGATCGCACTGCGCTCATGCACGCTTATTCCCATAAAGTTATCCTCTGTTATCTTTTCGAGGAATTTCAGCAATCTGTTGAGAATGCAGACCGTTTTGAAGAATATTCAGCTAATGCAGCTTCCTTTCTTATTCTCCCTGTTGTCTATTTGTATGATATGTTAGCCCGACTGGCACTCTATCCTAATTCCTCAGAAACGCAAAGAGAAGAAATCCTGACAAAGGTAGCTGCTAAACAAGAAAAAATGGAAACATGGGCAAAGCAGGCTCCCATGAATTACCTGCACAAATTCTATCTAGTGGAAGCGGAACGCGATCGCGTATTAGGCAACGATAAGGATGCCAGAGAATATTACGACCAAGCCATCATCTTAGCCCGCGAAAACGAATATCTCAACGAAGAAGCCCTCGCTTACGAACTAGCAGGAAGATTCTATCTCGCCAGAAACCAAAATCATGCTGCTCGTCACTACTTGCAAGATGCCCACTATGCGTATCAGCGTTGGGGGGCTGTAGCTAAAGTCAAAGATTTGGAAGCGCGATACCCACAGTTTTTAGCCCTTCAGTCGCTTGGTTCAACCCGAACAGATACTGAAAATAATACCATCAATCCAATCACCACAACTGGTAGCAATTCCGGCGAAGCGCTAGATTTTGCCGCAGTAATGAAAGCATCCCAAGCTATCTCCGGTGAAATCGTTCTAGAACAATTGTTAAACCAGGTGATGAAAACTGTAATTGAAAACGCAGGCGCTCAAAAAGGTTTTCTGATTCTGGATAAAGGCGGGAATTGGGCGATTGAAGCGGAAGCAGCAGTAGAATGCGAGAGCATTACCATTATGCAATCCCTTCCCGTAGATTCTGTAGATCCTGCAACTGGCATTCCCCTGCTGTCAACCGCCATAGTTAACTACGTCGCTCGCAGCCACGAAAATGTAGTATTAAATAACGCCACCGATGAAGGACAATTTACCCGCGATTCTTACATTACCGCAACTGGGCCCAAATCGATCCTCTGCACCCCCCTACTCAATCAAGGCAAACTCGGTGGAATTCTCTACTTAGAAAATAATTTGGCGATCGGCGCATTTACCTCGGAAAGAGTGGAAACTTTAAAAATCATTGCCGCTCAAGCAGCGATCTCGATTGAAAATGCAAGTCTCTACGAAAAATTAGAAGATTACAACCGAACTTTAGAGCAAAAAGTAGAAGATCGCACCGCACAGTTAGCCCAAGCTAATGCAGAAATATTGATTTTGAACGATCGG
>Ga0164298_10000517_pt1 | contig 10629 bp, 10 predicted proteins | sample Whisoiple_216_MG_FD_109713 | JGI IMG/M metagenome (GOLD analysis project Ga0164298, IMG submission 109713) | Unamended control soil microbial communities from upstate New York, USA - Whitman soil sample_216_MG | ecosystem: Environmental > Terrestrial > Soil > Agricultural land ... | reverse complement strand
GGACACAACACACAAGGAGACGGCATGCCGACGGTTTTCGCCGCGACCGAGAGCTCCGTGCTCGTGGACGGTCAGCCGGTCGAGGGCGTTCAGGGGATCGACTACCGGATGCGCCGGGCACGCAACAACATCTACGCGCTCGGCAGCACCGAGCGGATCGGGGTCACCTCGGGCGCCTACGAGGTGGAGGGGCGGCTGCGGGTCGCCTCGGCCAGCGTCGCCCTTGACGCGCTCGAGGGTGAGCAACTGTTCCAGATCGTCGCCAACCTGCGCCACGGTGACACCACCACGACCGTGACGTTCGACGAGTGCTTCATCACCGACAAGGCGTTCGACCTGTCGGTCGCCGGCCACGGTCAGGCGGTCTACGGCTTCAGCGCCGCCCGCGTGCGCGAGGAGCACTGACCGGTGGCCACCGCGGGAGTGGTCGTGGACCTCGGTGCCGGCCGGGCGGTCGTCGGTGACCGGGTGATCGAGGTCGCGCCCGTCGACGGTGGCCTGGCCACGGGGCAGGTGGTGCTGCGGGCGCTGACCTTCGGAGAACGGACCCGGGTGGTCGCGGACGCACCCGCCGGCACACTGGCCGGTGCGGTACTCGCGACGGCCAGGGTGCGCGGTGTTCTCCCTGCCGGCCCGTCGCTGGTGGCGCTCGAAGCACTGGCGCTGCACCTCGCGGGTGCCCGGCCGGACGATGAGCCCCTGTCATTCGCGGAGGCGGCCGCCGCGGTCGCCTCCGCCTACGGGTGGAGTGCCGCGGACATCACCTCCGCCGACGCGGACATGATCGACCGCCTTGCCCGCGCGGTCCGCCCCACCCACCAGGACGACGGCTGGACGAACATCGCGTTCGCCGCCTCCTCGACGGGAGAGGACGCGGCGTCGGTCCGGGACCGACTGGTCGAGGACCTGCTCCGCCGGGCGCCTCTCCTGGCACCCCCGCAGCAGGAGGGGATCGACGGCAGTGCCGGCGATGCCCGCTGGGGAAGCGAGGCGGCGGCAGGAACGGGTCCCGGCACGACCGAGGGCGATCCGGGCCATGTGGCCACGCCCGCCGCGTCGAGCGACGCGGCTGCTCGTCACGAAGCGAGCGGCCGATCGGGTGCCGGCATTGCCGGACTCGCCGGCGATCCGGCTGGCTGGCAGGGCGAGCCGGCTGGATCGAGAGCTGGCGGGGCCCAGGAGTGGCTGGGCCACCCGCCCGGCCGGGCCGCCGCGCCGGGTTCGGCTGGCCGGAGCGGTGCGACGGTGGGCAGATCGGATGCGGGCACCGGCGAGCCGGCGCACCGGCGTCGGGATCTGACCGGATCGGGTGTACCGGAGGCAGTCGGCAGCGCCGCCGCGCCGGCCGGCCTGGCTGAAAGGCCTGGCGTCGGGGCGGCTGGTGACGTGGCTGGTGCGCGCGTCGATCCAGTGGTTCTGAGTGGCGCACCGGGGGCGTCGGGCCAGTCGCTGAGCGGCGCGGCTGGCAGGGCTGGTGCGGCTGGCCGTGGCAGCGAGGCTGCCACCAGAACGGGAGGTCGCTCAGCTGAGGTGAGGCGGCATGCGACTGGCCGGGCCGAGGATCCGGCTGGTCTCGATGCGGCCAGGTCAGGTAGCGGAGCCGCGGCGGCCGTTGATCATGTGGCCGGCAGGGCGGCTGCACCGGGGACAGGCGGCGAGTGGCTGAGCGGCAGGGCCGGTGCGGCTGATCTGAGCACGTTTCGGCGCGTCCGCGAAGCCGTCGAGTCGCTGGGTGGCACGGGCGGCAGGGCCAACGCGCCGAAGGATGTGGCTGGTTCCGTGGCCGAGGTTGGTATGCCGGCGAGCCCTATGCCTGGCGGCGCCGGTGTGCCGGGCAACGGTTCCAGCGGCGTCGAGGGTGAATGGCGAGGCGCCGACATCACCGGCGGTTCTGCTGGTCTGCGCTACGGGAACGCCCGGCCGGGCGCCGAGGTGCCAGCGGACGACGGAGCCAGCGCCGGTCACACCTCCGCTCGGTCGCGCTGGCTGCCTGGCGGCAGCTCCTCGGCGGTCGACGCCGCTCTGTGGGGTGACAGGTCACGGGACTTCGGCGTGAGTGCTGGGATCGCCGCGTTCTGGGCAGGTTCTGACGGGCCGCCGCAGGCCGTGCACGCACTGGGTGGCCTGGCCACGGTGCCGCACCACGCGAGCCGGCCCACGGCTGGCGAGTCCATGGTGGACATCGCTGACGAACTGGCCGCGGCGCTCCAGGACGAGGCCGATCTGCGTGGGGTGATGCGCTCATGACCGCGCCCATCCCATTGGTAGGGGACATCGCTCTCAGTGCTGTGCAACGGATCGATCATGCGCTCGGCGCCGGGTTCGAGTCGGTTGGTGTGCCAGGCCTTGACGGGGCCGTGCTTCAGCGCGCCGGCCGCGGACCGCACACGCTCGTGGTCCAGGGCGTGCTCGCCGGGGATACCGCGCTGGATGATCTCGCTTCCCTGCAACAGCTTGCCGCCGCCGGCGAGGAGGTGCCCTTCTCCGCCGACATCACCACCGCGCTCGAACTCGAGCGGGTCGTCGTCGTGGGGTTGCGGGCTCGGGTCGTCGCCGGGACGCATGACCTTGTCGGGTACGAGATCTCGCTCGTCGAGAGCCCGCCCCTGCCGCCGCCCGCGGCGGTCGGCGCCTTCGGGGGCCTCGACGACTTCGGGGTGGGGGATCTCGGGTTCGACACCGACCTCCTCGACGACATCGCCGGGGACATCTCCGGTCTGGCGGACGACCTGGCCGGCGCGGTGGACGCCGCCATGGCCGCCGTCGACCAGCTCTCCGCGCTGGCCGCACTGGGCAGTCTCGACGTGAGCGGCCCGCTCCAGCCCATGAGCGACGCCGTCGGGACCGTCGGCGCCGCGTCCGCCACCTACGCCGACGTCGCCGCGAACCTGGCCGCCCTCTTCGGTGGTGACGCATGACCGTCCTCGCCTTCACGGCCACCGCCACCATCGGGTCCCTGCGCTACGAACGGAACCTCTCCGAAGCACACGTGACCCTCGCGCTCGCGCCCGGCGTCGGCTCCGCGCGGCTCGTCCTCCCACGCGACGTGCCCGTGGACGCCGGTCCGGGCGACGACGTCGAGGTCGCCCTGACCGGCGAGAGCACCGACGCCACCACCGTCCTCACCGGCACCGTCCACTCCGTACGCCGCGGCCTCGACCGCACCACCGTGCTCTGCGGCGACGCCACCGCCGCACTGGCCGCCATCCGCACCGGCGCCACCTTCGAGCAGCAGTCCGCCGCCGCGATCATCCACGTCCTCGCCGGCGAGGCGGACGCCGGCACCGGCAGCATCGACGCCGACCTCGACCTGCCCACCTACGTCGCCCACCAGGGCCGCACCGCACTCGAGCACGTCACCACCCTCGCGTCCTGGGCCGGCTGCATCGTGGCGGCCAGCGCCGACGGAAAGCTCGACGTCGTCCCGATTCCGGAGCCACCGGCCGGCACCGCGCTGCGCTACGGCCGCGAGATCGCCGAGCTGCGCGTCACCACCCCCGCGCCGCAGGCGGCCCTCGTCGTCGCGGGCAACGGGCCGGCGGGCAACGCCAGCGCCCCGGACGCCCGCACCCAGACCACCGCCGTGGTGCCCGACGGCGCCGACGGCCCGAGCGCCACCGCCATCCGCGTGCCCGCGCCCGCCCTGCGCACCCCCAGCGCCGCGAGCAACGCCTCCGACGCCCTCGCCGCGTTCAACGGCGCGGCACGGCTCACCGCCACCTGCTGGCTCGTGCCGGAGCTCCGTGCCGGCTCGACCGTCGAGATCGCCGACAGCCCCAACGACGCCACCGGACCGTGGCTCGTCACCCGCGCGGAACACCGCGTCGGCCCCGGCGCCCGCGGCACCACGAAGCTCACGGCCGTGGCGATGAGCGCAGGCGGACTCCTCGGGGGGCTGCTGTGACCGCGGCGCTGTTCGACTCCATCAGCCGCATCGCCCGGCACGAGGCCGCCGCGCGCCCCACCGCCGCCATCGGCACCGTCGTCGACGTGTTCGACGGCACCGGCTCCCCGAAGGACCACGCCGTCACCGTCGAGCTGCGCGAGCTGGGCCTCGTGCTGCCGCAGGTGCCGATCGCCGTCGGCGCGCTCGGGTTCGCCGCCACCCCAGCGCCCGGCGACCTCGTGATCGTCGTGTTCGCCGACGCCGACGTGCACGCCCCGGTCGTCGTCGGCCGGCTCTACCACGCCGAGCTGGCCCCGCCAGAACACGGCGAAGGAGACATCGTGCTCCGCCTGCCCGCCGGCGAGGACACCCCCACGTTCACCACCGTCGTGCGCGGCGCCGACCCGAAGCTCACCCTGACCCTCGGCGAGGACGTCACCATCGAGGCCGACGACAAGAAGGTCCACCTCAAGGCCGGTGACGCGGAGGCCACGGTGGACTCGGGCGGCGGCGGCCGCGCCGAGATCAAGGTCGGCGACGCCACGTTCACCGTCACCGGCCGCGGCGACATCGAGATCACCGCCACCGGGAAGCTCACGCTGAAGGGATCCGACATCGAGCTGACCGGCCAGTCCAGTGTCAAAATCTCCGGCCCCCAGGTGAAGGTGAACTGAGATGGCCCCATCCAGCTTGGGCACGGATCTGAAGGTCATCCTCGGCCCCCCGGGCTTCGGCGCCCACGACGCGTCCACAGTGGACCTGACGCCGGTGCCGAAGCCCGCGCAACGGATTCTCCCGCGCACCGGCGGCCTCCGCGCCGCGACGGCGGACGAGGACGGCGAGCAGGGCTGGCGGCCGGAACCACCCGGCGCCACCGAGGTCACCGATCTCGGCGTGCTCACCGGTCGCGAGAACCTCGCCCAGGCACTGGTGTTGCGCCTGCTCACCCCCAGGGGCGCGCTCACCGACCTCGGCCACGCGAACTACGGCTCCCGCCTCGGCGAGCTGATCGGCCGCCGCAAGACCGAGGCCCTGCGCGGCCTGTGCCGGGCCTACATCCTCGAGGCCGTCCGCGAGGAGCCACGCGTGGAGGACAAACCACTCGCGATCACGTTCGACCCGCGACGTGAACAACCCTGGGACTTCGTCGTGGAGATCGCCGTGCGACCCGTCGACGGCGGCGACCCGGTGACGATCGGACTCGAGGTGGGCCTGTGACTCCCGAGTACTCCCCGCGGACCTACCCGGCGATCGTCCGGGACCTGCTGACCACCCTCACCGGCGGCACGGTCCGCGAGTCCGCGGTGGCGCCCACCGAGGGCCCGGTCGTGCTGGACCGCCTCGCCTCCCGGCCGATCGCCCGAGTGTCCTATCTGGAGGGTGTCACCGAGGCCGGTGGCACCCAGGTGCCGGTTCGCTTCACCGACGCGGACTTCACCCTCGCGGACACCGACGGCGACGGCGAGCTCGACGCGGTGGTGTTCCGCGACGGTGGCCGCAAACCCGCGCCAGGCAGCACGTTGACGGTCAACTACTACCCGGTGCGCACGAACCCCGTGCCACTGACCGATCTCAACATCGGCTCGGTCGCGAGGACGCTGCTGGAGACCACGGCCAGGGAGATCGCGCTCGGCGAGCAGTACCTCGAGCGGATCTACCGCTCCGGCTACCTAGAACTCGCCGAAGGCCCGTCGCTGGAACGTGTGGTGGCCCTGATCGGCGTCGGCCGGCTGCCCGCCGGCCATCCACTCGCGACGGTCCGGTTCGCGCGCAACGCCGCGTCGGGCGGGAAGGTCACGCTGCCCGCGGGCACGGTCGTCACCGACGCCGCCGCCAACCGCTACGCCACCGTCGCCACGCTGACCCTCGAGGCCGGCGAGGAGTCCCGTGCGGTGCTCGCCGCGGGGGCGACCGCCGACACCGCACTCGTCGACGCCGGCGCGCTCGACCGCCTGGAAACCCTGATCGCCGGGATCTCCACGGTCACCAACCCCGAACCCGCCTACCGGCAGGCCGCGGGGGAGAGCGACGAGGACCTGCGCCGCCGCGCCCAGGGCGCCCTGCACGGCGCGGTCCGCGGCACCCTCGACGCGCTGCGGTTCGGTGTGCTGTCGGTGACCGGCGTGAAGAGCGTCGAGATCACCGAGTTCCCCAACGGGGTGCCGGGTGAGGTCCGCGTCGACGTCGCCTACGCCAGCCCGGACGACCCGGTCGCCGCGGCCGCCGTCGCCGAACGCATCGAGGAACTGCGCCCCGCCGGCATCCGCGTGCTGTCCTCCGTCGCCGCCCGCCTCACGGTCACCGTACGGGTCGATCTGATCCTCACCGGCACCGGAGTGAGCGGCGCGGAGCTCGACGACGTGACCGCCGGCGTCGAGGAGCGGATCGCGGCCCGGCTCACCGCGCTCGGTCCCGGCGCGACGGTCCGGGTCAACGCCCTCACCGCCGCCGCGCTGTCCGACGAGCGGGTCGCCGACGCCACCGTCGCGTTCGCCGCACAGGACGGCACCCCGATCGAAACCCTTGTCCTGCAGACGGGACAGGTGCTGGACGTGGTGCGCCCGTTCACCTTCCCGCCGCCGGTGGCCGAACAGGCCGGTGCGACGGTCGCCACGACCGCCGACGTCGACCTCGTCCTGCCCATCCACCTGGTGCCGGGTGTGACCCTCGCGCAGGCGACCGACGCGATCACCCTCGCCGTCGACAGCCACCTCGCGGGTCGCGGGCCGGCAGACCCGCTCTCCGTCGACAACCTGGCCGCCGCCATCCGCGACGACTCGCGGTTCGGCCTGGTGCGGGAGCTCGTGACCGTGCTGGTCGAGCACCAGGGCCAGTTCACCCAACTCGTGGACGGCCAGGGCAGCTACCTGCCCGGCATGTCGGAAACCCTGCGGCGCCGGGGAATGGACGTGCCGGAGGACGGGACATGACCCACGCGGAGGACATGGCCGCCCGGTTGCCGACCCTCTACCGGGACGGGGACCTGGTGCGGGGCCTCGCCGGCGTGCTCGGCCTGCAGCTGGAGATCCTGGACGAGCGAGCCAGGGCGGTGCAGCGCGCGCACTGGTTCGACACCGCGCTCGAGCTGCCCGAGGCCGCCGCGCTCGGGGCGCTGCTGGACATCGCGCCGGCGCCGTGGCAGAGCCTGGGGGAGTACCGCGCCTGGTTCCACGCCCACCGCACCGCCCGGCTGCGGGACGGCGCGGTGACCGTGCACGCCCTGCGGGACTTCGTGTCCCGGTACGCCGAGGCGTTCGAGGCCACCAACGACGTCGATGCGCTCCCGCCGTTCGACGAGTGGTCGACCGCGCCGACCCGCGTCGGGCACGCGCTCGTGGAGAACCCGCCGCGCACCACCGGTGCCCGGCTCGGCGCCCAGTCCGGCGCCGCGCCGCTGACCAGGCAGCAGGTGGTCAACACCGGCCTCGACACCGCCCGGCTTTCCTATCTCCTGACCGGATGCGGCGGCGGCGAGTACGTGCCGGTGATCGCCAACCTCACCACCGGTGAGGCGATCGCGTTCCTCGGCGCGTTGCGGCCAGGGGACCGGCTGTGGGTGCGTGCCGTCGGCGACGGAACCGTCGAGGCGCGGCTGAACCGGGAGGACGTGACCGCGAAACTCCAAGCCGTGCACCGGGTCGTGCCGGGGCGGCCGTGGACGCCCGCGGACACCGGGCCGAACCCGAGCGCTCTCGAACTTCCCCGTGGCCCCAACGACATCTGGTTCCTGCCGGTCGCGCACTTCGACGCGCCGGGCCTTGACCGGGTGCTGCTCGCGCTCGCCGACCTCGACCTGCGCCAGGGGCGCTTCGACGAGGCCACGTTCGACCACGCCCTGTTCGACCAGGAGCCGGGCGCCATCGTCGATCTCATGTGGACGGAGCGGGTGCCGGCCAGCCTGCGGGTCGACCTCGACGGTGGCGTGCTGAGCGCACACGCCGGACGGCTCGACGACGCGCTGGAGGCCCGCGACCAGCTGGCGTCCTCGGTCGCCGAGGGCGTCGACGCGCTCGCCGCCGCGGGAGTCGCGACGCAGACCCGGTTGCGGCCACTGCACGACAGCCAACGGCAGCTCGACCACCTCGTGTTCATCGACGACATGCGGGCCTACGAGGTCGGCACCGTCGGCATCGCCGGTCCGCCGGACGTCGGCGGCCTGTTCGGCAGCTCCGACTTCGACGAAAGTGCCTACCAGTAGGGGAGAACGATGCGAGCGACCTTGCGGATGGAGGTCCGCGACCGGACTGGCGCGCTGCTCGACGAGCGCGTGGCACGCAACACCGTGCTGCGCTCGGGCGGGCGGATCATCGCGGACCTGTTCGCGGGCCTCGGCACACCGATCACGCACATGGCGGTGGGCACCAGCGACGACGAGCCCGACTCGGTCACCGTGACCGCGCTGGCCAACGACGACGGCGGCGGCGGGCAGGGGCTCACCGGCGACACCGTGGCGCCGATCGCCGCGGAGGACTTCCACGTGGAGCTGGACGAGCCGAGACGGCGGGTCGTCGTGCGGGTGCGGGCGACGCTCGCGAGCACCGCGGCCGTCGGCACCGTGCGCGAGGCGAGCCTGATGTCTCGCCGGGACGACGAGGACGTGCTCTACAACCGGGTGGTCTTCCCCCCGGTGCAGAAGGGCGGCGACCACGAGCTGTCGCTGTTCTGGGAGGTCGAGTTCCCGTTCGGCGATCTCCAGTGGCTCGTGCGATGAGGAGGCAGTGACCGATGGCGGCGATCGACAAGGGCAGCTTCAGCTTCAAGCTGCAGAACTACCCGCCGGCGAACAGGGACGCCACGGTGCGGATGACGAACACCGTCACCGGCCAGCTGATCGAGCGGAAGCCGTTCCTGGACGGCACGCTCGTGGTGCGGGACGTGGACCCGGGTGAGTGGCAGGTCGAGGTGCTCCACCCGAACGTGGTGACACCGCTGTACCAGAAGGCGATCCGGGTGATCCCGCAGAAGCTGCCGGTGTTCGTGCCGATTCCCATCGACCCGGTGGACTTCCGCGACACCCCGATCCGCGACATCCCCGACGCGGACCTTGGGCCGGTGCAGCAGTCGGTCACCTCGTTGCGCACACAGGTGGCCGCGGTGGGAGGCAAGGCGTCGGGTGAGGTCATCCGGGCCGACGACTGGAACCAGCTCGTGGCGGGCGTGACCGACCTCGCCGGCGCGGTGCTGCAGCTGGCGTCGCTGGTGAGCCCGCACGGCCACGACCACCCGGAGATCGCGGCGAAGATCGACGAGGTGCAGGGCAACGTGCGCCGGTTCGTCACCTCCTTCGGCAACAGCCTGCTGGAGCTGCGCCGGGACGTGGAGAACGAGTTCCTGCGCCGTGCCACCACGAAGATGCTCGACGTCGCGGGCACGGTCGGGCCGGCACGCGACCGGATCCTCGACCGGGTCGGGGAGCTGGAGGCCGTGCTGCAGGCGACGCCGGTCGAGTTCAGCTCCAAGCTCGCCACCACCGGTGTCGTGCTGAGCGCGGAGATCAACGAGATCGCACAGTCCAAAGGGGAGGGCGCGGCGGAGTTCCTGGCGCGGCCGGAGGTGCAGACCGTGCTCACGCTGGCGCACTCGCTGTCCGACAGCGGCGGGCTGATCTCCCCCGAGGAGGAGCTGAACACCTACCGCCGCACGGGATCCGCGCTCGGCAAGTCGAAGATCGGCGGCTGAGATGGCCACCGTCAACGAGATCGAACGGCTCAGGCAGCTCGTCGAGCGGCTGCTGCCGATCAGCAGGCGCGACGCGGGCGACGTGATCGCCGCACGCGACTGGAACACCGTCGTCGGCGCGCTGCTGGAGGTCGCCAGGGCGGTCGTGGACGGCGGCTCGACGCACGCGGTCGAGCCGCACGACCACCCCGACCAGGTGCGGATGGGGTGGCTGGAACCCCGGCTGCGCGCGCTGATCGAGCGTGGCCCGATGGACGATCCGGTGGCACTGGGCCGGATCGGCGCTGTCGAGCGCGGGATCGGCGCGGTGGACAAGCGGCTCGACGAGCTGGTGTCGAGCCTGCGGGACGTGCGCACCGCGACGACCCGGCTGGAGACCCAGGACCTGGGGCGGGACGCGACCATCACGCGGCTGGGCCGCAAGATGGACGGCCTCGGGGACGCACGCGACGACGTGACGTCCGTGCGGGAGACCCTCGATTCCCTGCGCGGTGACCTGACGTCGTTGCTCACCTTCTCCGCCGGACTGGAGGGTCTCACGCCCGCCGACCTGCTCGACCACCTCCAGGCGATCGACGAGCTGCGGGCCAGGCTGACCACCCCGACCGGGGCGCTGCTGGACGCCGCGGAGTTCGAGCGCAGGCTCGTCGAGCTGTCGACGACGCTGGTGACCGAGGAGGAGCTGTCCGAGGCGCTCGCGGGCGTGCGGACCCAGATCCCCGAAGACGTGTACGCGCAGTTGCTCGACGCGGTGCGGCGGATCGCGCTGGAGCAGACCCAGGAGATCGTCGGCCCGCTCACCGAGCAGCTCGACCAGCGGATCACCTCGCGTCTCAAGGGTGTGCAGACGGCGGCCGTGCGCGCGGCGACGGAGGAGGCGGCGCGGGTCGCGGACGGGCTGCGCGGCCCACTGCGGGACGAGGTCACCGAGGCGCTCCGGCCGGAGATCGCCACCGGGGACGACATGGTGCGGGAGGCCGTGGGCACACAGCTGGCCCAGGCGATCGCCGGCGTGCGCGGTGAGCTCGACGACCGGGTCAAGGGCGTGCGGAACGAGCTGCCCG
>Ga0164298_10000515_pt1 | contig 10638 bp, 10 predicted proteins | sample Whisoiple_216_MG_FD_109713 | JGI IMG/M metagenome (GOLD analysis project Ga0164298, IMG submission 109713) | Unamended control soil microbial communities from upstate New York, USA - Whitman soil sample_216_MG | ecosystem: Environmental > Terrestrial > Soil > Agricultural land ... | reverse complement strand
GTTCAAGCGTTTTTGACTTCAACGGCTGAGGGGATAAAGGAAAATGGGAGATGTTGGACGTGTGCCTGTAGGAATTATCGGCGCTTCAGGGTACGGCGGCGTGCAACTTGTGCGACTGCTGGCGGACCACCCGGCGGCTGAAGTAGTTTATTTGGGCGGGGATAGCAGTGCGGGAAAACCTTTTTCCAGTCTTTATCCGCATTTGACTAACTGTATTGATTTGACGGTCGAGGCGATCGACCTAGACAAAATAGCGGCAAAATGCGAAGTTGTGTTTCTGTCGCTGCCGAACGGTTTAGCTTGCCTCATGGCACCGACGCTGATTGAAAAAGGCTGCAAAGTCTTGGATTTGTCGGCTGACTACAGATTTGAAAATCTGGAAACTTACAAAGCTTGGTACGGCGGCGAGCGATCGGACTCTGAACTGGCTGCAACGGCTGTTTACGGTTTGCCAGAATTGTATCGCGATCGAATTAAAGAAGCTCAGTTAGTAGGCTGTGCCGGCTGCTACGTCACTGCTAGTTTATTGGCCCTGGCACCTTTGCTCAAACAAGGTCTCATTGTGCCAGAAACAGCAATTATCGACGCCAAATCCGGTGCTTCGGGAGGGGGCCGCAAAGCCGAAGTTAATCTGTTGTTGGCTGAAGCAGAGGGTTCTCTGGGGGCTTACGGCGTTGGCCGCCACCGCCACACGCCAGAAATCGAGCAAATTTGCAGCGATTTAGCGGGACACGATATTAAAGTTCAGTTTACTCCCCACCTAATTCCGATGGTGCGGGGAATTCTGGCGACTGTGTACGCAACTTTGCGCGATCCCGGTTTGGTGCGGGAAGATTTAATCACAATTTTCAGCGCTTTTTACCGCAATTGTCCTTGGGTAAAAGTGTTACCGGCTGGAGTTTATCCCCAAACAAAATGGGCTTGCGGCACAAATTTGTGTTACATCGGTGTGGAAGTCGATCCGCGTACCGACAGGGTGATTGTGCTATCGGCGATCGACAATTTAATTAAGGGCCAAGCCGGTCAAGGCATCCAGTGCATGAACTTGATGATGGGTTGGGAAGAAACTTTGGGTTTGCCACAATTGGCTTTCTATCCGTGAACGAACCTGACGGTCAACTGGGTACAGTTAGACCGCAGGCTTCTTTTTCCTTTTGTTCAAAGGCTTTTTTGAGTGACGGAGTTCCCCCGCCACTTTCGCAACTTAGACCAGTTTTCCTGATAAGTTTGGCTGAATTTTCATCCCGATCCAAAGATTCTCCGCATTGGCAAGAATGCCACCGCTCCGATAATTCTTTCGGCACTTTGTTGAGGCAGTTCCAGCAATGCTGAGAAGTTCCCTTTGGATCGATAAACAAAATACTTTTACCCAATTTCCAGGCGACATACTTGAGGACACTAGCGAATTGTCCGTGAGCGGCATCAAGCATGGATTTATTCAAGCCACTTTTAGCTGACTGACCGTTAGGCAAATAAACTAAATTACCATTTTCAATCTCAGTTTTGGGCTTGGCACGTCTAGTTAAATTTTTAACACTCAAGTCTTCAACAACTAAAACATCACATTTACCAAATAGCTCATGTGCCGTTTTGAATTGAAAATCTAATCTAGCTCTAGCTACAAACTGATGGAGTTGGGAAATCTTTTCTTTGATAACTTTCCAAGGCTTAGAACCCTTGATTCTATCGGCTAACTTCGCCTGAAGTTTTGCTAGTTTCTGAGCAGACTTCCTCAAGAATCTAGGATTTTCAACTCTTTCACCATTGGAAAGATAGACGTAATTAGTGATTCCCAAATCGATACCAACAGCATTTTCTTCAGTCGGTTGAATTTCTGCAACCGTTACGGGAACTGTTTGATTTTCTAGCGTCAGGGAAATATACCACCCATCCGCTTCTCTGATAACGCTGCCCGTCTTAATTTTGAATCCTGTTGGTATTGGACGGTGGAAAACCACAGGCACTTGACCTATTTTTGCGAGGCTAATACAAATCCTATTTTGCTCATCCTTAACAAGATCGAGATTGTCTAATTGAGGATAAGTGAAAGATTTGTAGTAGTGAAGCCCTTTGAACTTGGGTTTACCCCTACGGTTGCCGTTTTTGTCGGCCGTGGTAAAATTTGAGAAAGAAGTTTCTACTCTGTTGACGACATCTTGCAAAACCTGAGAATCCAACGCTTTGTAGTCGGGAAATAATTTTTTTGTGTTTTTCAGGTCAGCAAGCTGTATGGTTTGCCACTGTACATATCCGCCTTCAATGTTCGAGAAAACGTCACCTTTCTTGGTCAAAGGATTGCCTGATTCATCCTTTTTCCTGCCATCCCTAGTTTGCACTCTCGTCAAAGGAATATTTTGATAAATTTCCTCAATCGGGACTATAGAAGCAATCAATGGGCAGGCATTGATAGGCGTTCTCGTGGCTTCCCACCACCTAAATCTTTCGCCGAGTCGGTAATTGTACTGCCGACGACAGAGTTCTAGATGAGTCGCAATTGTTGTTAGTTGGGGCTTTGTTGGCTTGAGGCGGTATTTGTAGGTGAGTTGCATCGAAAAATTCCTTTTTTCGACCTACTTTAATATACCATTTGCCTACTACAATAATATTTAGAACTTGCCTCAAAATTTAAGGTTTTCGCTACTAAGTCTAATTGTCGGCTTCCGTCCGCGACATCCGACGCTTCTGGACATCCCTGTGGTAATTTATTCGGGGTACGGAGCGCAGTGCTCAGATGTGTCTCCTCTAAATATACGCCCGGGACTTCCCGGCTGGTAGTTAATTAATAGTTGGTGATTAAATGGTTCCCAGGCAGAGCCTATTAGTGAAAACTTAAGACGGAAACCCATAATATAATGTCGTTTTTATTCGAGTCTAGATCCCCCTAAATCCCCCTTAATAAGGGGGACTTTGAGGCGACTCTTGTCCCCCCCTTATTAAGGGGGGCTAGGGGGGATCTAGATTTTGATACAAACAAAAGAGACAGTGCGTTTAACGTTAAGTTGTCACCAATGGACAGAGCCAGGGAAGGAGAATTCCCAATTACCAAATTTTACTTCGGCCCGTAACCGATCGACCCAGCATAAATTGCCCGATCGCCCAATTGAGCCTCAATCCGCAACAAACGGTTATATTTGGCAACTCGTTCGCTGCGGCATAGCGAACCAGTCTTGATTTGGCCTGCGCGAGTCGCTACCGCTAAATCGGCAATTGTGGTATCTTCAGTTTCACCGGAACGGTGGCTGATGACCGCTCGATAGCTGTTCCGTTTGCCCAGGTCGATCGTATCCAAAGTCTCTGTCAAAGAACCAATTTGATTCAGCTTAATCAAAATCGAATTGCTAGCTTTCAAATCAATTCCTTTTTGCAGCCGCGTGCGATTAGTAACAAACAAATCGTCACCAACCAATTGAACTTTGCTGCCCATTTTCTGCGTCAGCGCTACCCAACTGTCCCAATCGTCTTCGTGCAAACCATCTTCAATGGAAACAATCGGATATTGACTCACCAAACCATCCAAATAATCGATTAATTCTGCTGGCGAATGAGCCACACCGTCGTAAGTGTACTGCCCATCTTTGTAAAATTCGCTAGCAGCAACATCCAAAGCCAAAGCAACTTGTTCACCCGGTTTGTAGCCAGCTTTTTCAATAGCTGCAATCAACAAATCCAAAGCTGCTTGATTGGATTTAAGATTAGGCGCAAAACCGCCTTCATCACCCACACCAGTCAGCAAACCCTCAGCTTTTAAGACTTTACTCAAGGATTCAAATACCTCTGCACCCCAGCGTAAAGCTTCTTTAAAAGATGGCGCGCCCACAGGGACAATCATAAATTCTTGAATGTCCACATTATTGTTAGCGTGAGAGCCCCCGTTGATCACGTTCATCAGCGGTACTGGCAAAACGTTCGCCAAGGGCCCGCCCAAGTAGCGGTAAAGGGGGAGTCCTAAAGTCTCGGCGGCCGCCTTTGCTGTGGCTAAGGAGACTCCGAGAATGGCATTTGCGCCGAGGTGGGATTTGTTCGGGGAACCGTCCAAATCAATCATGGTTTTGTCTACCAGCGCTTGGTCGATCGCATCTAGATTAACCAAAGCGGGCGCAATTTTGTGCTCGACGTTATCGACGGCTTTGAGGACTCCTTTGCCACCGTAACGTTTGTTGTCGCCATCGCGGAGTTCGTGGGCTTCAAAAGAGCCTGTAGAGGCACCGCTGGGGACTTGGGCGAGCCCCACAACACCGTTGGCTAGGTAAACTTCAGCTTCAATGGTGGGGCGGCCGCGGGAGTCGAGGATTTCTCTGGCTTGAATAGAATCGATCGCAGTGTCTAGCATATTAATTATTCCCGACTTAACTCAAGGTTTCATGACAATTAGCAGTTTCTGGGTTTTCCCACGCTGACTGCTGACGGGTAATAGAGTACGCGATCCCCAGAATTATTGGTGCACAGTTCAAAATATTTGCGGATTTGGACGAGCAGATTGGTGTCAATAACCTCGACTTGTTGAAAAAAGGTCTCAGGCAAGTTTGACAGTAATTTGATTGTTTTAACCCCTGATTCCCGCAGATTTCTTAATTGAAACCTTTGTTAAAATCAGAATGTCAACAAAGTCAATCAAAAAAGGAGAAACTTAGGATGTTAGAAACAAATCTCGGAGAAATTAGAGCATTAGCTGAAAATTCAGACCCAATTATTGCCGATCCTCCAAACATCAAATTACTCACAGGGCCATTGCCAAATCCAGCCAGCGACCCCAACTTTTTTGACTTAACTCCCAATGACGACGCATTTCAATTAGCAAATGGAATTCTGCGGAATACTCCCGGAGGTTTGCGTGCCTTAGCTGGTAACGATTTTGTCAGAGGTTCCGGTGGTGCGGAACTGATGAACGGTAACAGCGGCACAGATACTTTAATCGGAGGTTGTGGCAGCGATACAATTCGCGGTGGCCAAGATTTTGACATTCTTTATGGAGAATGTGGCAGCGATTTCGTCAGCGGAGATCAAGGTAATGACTACGTTTATGGAGGCACGGCAAATGACTTTATTCGCGGCGGTAAAGGGAGTGATGCTTTAGTAGGAGAAAGTGGAAATGATACTATAATCGGTGATGCTGGAATTGATAGACTTTGGGGAAGTGAAGGTGCAGATTTGTTTGTCCTCCGCACAGAAGCGGGAGCAAAATCTGGAGAAATTGGTTCGCTTCAACCGCCGCCTAGTGGCAATTTTGATGTAGATGAAGTGCCTGCAGATTTTATTCTCGATTACAATCCGGCTGAAGGTGATGTAATTGGATTGGCGTCTGATTGACGCGAAATGATATTGTTTTGAGCGAAAGGTTTTTAACAATTGGTGATGCCAGAGATTACGACAGCAGTGGGCCTTTTCCTCCGGGAATTCCTCGAACGGCTGATTTTAGAATTTTAAATACTAAGGCGACGGTGATTCGGGAAGCTAGCACCGGCAATATCTTGGGTTTGGTGAAGGATGTTTCGCCGGCTCAACTTCAGTTTATATCTGTATCGGAGGGGACGATCGCTCTAGGATAATTACCAAATGGTGGACAAGGCTAATTTGCATACCACGGACGGGCGAAACACCCATTCCACAAGAGGAAAGGCAAAATTCATACTCTTCCTAGGCTAGGCCTGGGAACGCATTTCACTGTTGCTCTGCCTCCCGATTTCTGAGATTATGGGTCATGTCAATTGTCCCTGTCCACCAAACTTTAAGATTGCCAGAAATCCGCCACATCATATCCCATTTCGGTGAGCATTTGCCGCAGCAGGGGTAAGCTCAAACCGATCACATTTGTGTGACATCCTTCGATTTGTTCCACAAAAAAGCCGCCTTTACCTTCGAGTGCAAAACAGCCTGCACAGGCGAGGGGCTCTCCGGTAGCGACGTAGGCTGCAATTTGGCGCGAGGTAACTTCCGCAAAATGAACTTTTGTAACTTGGCAACGAATCAACGATCGCGACCTTGCCTCATCAAAGTCATCGAATCTAGTATCAATTAAAGCATGACCCGTATACAGTTCGCCCATCTTACCGCGCATTTTCTGCCAGCGCGAGATTGCTTCTTCCGCATCCTTGGGTTTGCCGTGAATTTCGCCATCTACGATCAAAATTGAATCACATCCCAACACCAAACACCCTTTGGGATTGGGAATTTGCGGGTGAGAATTCGCCAGTAAAAACTTAGCTACAGCCTCAGCTTTTCCCTCTGCTAAAACCTGCACTAATTTAGTGGCATCCCTCATTTGTATTTGCGCTTCATCAAAGTCGCTGGGGCAAATCACAGCTTGAATGCCGGCATTTTCTAGCAGGCGGCGGCGCGCTGGAGAAGCTGAAGCTAATACAAAAGTGGGAATTTTCATAAGTTAAGAAGTGAGTTGACAGTTGTCAGTTGTCAGTTGTCAGTTGGCAACTAACCGATGCCCCATGCCCTGCGCGGGCCCATGCCCCATGCCCTAATAAACAGAGAAAGATTTAACTACTTTCTCAAAAGCTTCTTTTACCTTGGGCCAGCGTTCTTCGGTAGTGGACACGTTAAGCGTAAAAAGTTTGCCGCGGCTGACTGCTACACTCGCTAAGTTGTGGCGTTCTTGGTTTGGCAACTTAACGGCGTATTCTAAAATGTAATAGCTTTTCGATCGCGATTCGCGAGCTTCTGCATTGACTAATTCAGCTTCGCGACCCGAATCAGCCGGGGCGATCGCACTTTTGCTGAGCTTGTATCCCACATCCGTCGGCGAACCCAAATCTGCCAGAGTTTTGCCCTCGGAGACTGGACTGATTACCACGCTGACGTTCTCGGTTTGCTGAATCAAATCGCGGAACACCACATCGGGCCCGTTAGAAACCGCGATCGGCAGCCAGCCGTTAGGATAGAGAAATTGATAGCCGTCGCCAGTATCAACGTAGCTTTTGAGTCCGGTGACTTTAGACACACAACCGGTCAAGGTAAGGCTTAGAACAACCAGAAGTATTGCCGCAATTCGTTTGAGCATTATTTTTACGGGTAGGGTAACACTAAAATATTTAATTTTAATTGTCTCACCAAACCTCGCTCCTAAAAATAGTTAAGCTATGCTCGCGGTTTGTGTACTGCCCGCGAGGCATAGCCGTAGAGTCTAATTTTTAACAAAATCATTACAGGTGAGTCAGCCAGCTAATCAGTCCGTGCTTGGTAGAAACTTCTAAAGCCAAGAGAGAAACAAAACCAATCATGGCAAGGCGACCGTTTAAGCGTTCTGCGTAGGGAGTGAAGCCGGTGCGGGCTTGATCCTCGATGTATACTTTGGGCTCGATCGCAAAATTGTTCATTTTGCCTTGGTCGTCCAGCATTAAGCCTCGGTTACTCATGTTTTTTTTCTAAATTGTTTTTTGTGTACTGTAAATAAATGTAACAGACTTATGAAGATATGTAAAGGATTGTGAGAAATTTTTTTTAAATACCCCGATCGAACACCAGTAAAAAAAAATGCAACTGTAGGCAAGCTCTAAACCCTTATATAGTCAGTCTTTCCCAAATCTAAAATCCAAAATCTAAAATCTAAAATGGTATGACTGTGGGTAGACTATGGGCCCCGGAGGGAGGAGGATAGAGTGGAGAGGCACAAAAGTCGATGGTGTGTGGCAAATCCAGTCTGGGTTTGACAAAAATTGTGGAACGGAGGAAAAATTTATGCGGGCCAGTCTGGAAATGCGGTGGTTTTATAGCGGTGCACTGCCAAAATCAATCAATCAATGGTTTGGAAGCGAGAGTCTCGGCGGGTATCTTTCGCCTCCTGAAGAGCGGGAAGACATATATTTGCTAGTACCAAGCTGCGACTACTTGGGAGTGAAGCTGCGTGGGAAAACCTTGGAGGTAAAGTGGCGCCAGGGAGAGTTGGGGACGATGCAGTTCGGCAACCGCTGGGAAGGCAAAGCCGAGAAGTGGTTGAAGTGGGTTTGTGCGGACACGATGGCGCCAATACCGGCGGATATTGTGGCGACAGGAAAGTGGGTGGGAGTCAAGAAAAAGCGAGCGCAGCGTCTTTACCAAGTTTCGACCCCTGGTTCCCTGATGTCTGTGCCTGTGGAAGCGCCAATTCCCCAAGGTTGCACCGTGGAACTTACTCAGTTGAACATTAACGGCAGCGCGTGGTGGACTTTGGGATTTGAAGCGTTTGGCAGCGAAAGTTGTTTGACAGAAAGCCTGCAAACAGTAGCTAGTTGGACTAGCAAGAGTTATCAGGCGCAAAAGTTGAAAGCTGAGGATTCTTCTGCTTATCCGATTTGGCTGGGCAGCAAGTAATAAGCTGTTATCCATTTAAATTGTGTGTCAAAAATCACTCAAATTATTGTGGGATGGGTACGCGATCCCGTCCCGAATATGCAATTTAAACGCGCAACAGCTTATCAAACCCGGCTTTAATAATACCTCCTGTATTTTTTAGTCGCCATCTGCTGGGACAAGAGGCAAGTTGAGACTGGGTTTCAACCGCCGAGTCTGGCAGTCCTGGACGCAACTGGCATATATAGTAAGGTGCTCTGCTACCGGAAATCTTCAATAAAGTTTCTATAACGGAGTCTGAGGCACCTGAGATGTTGCACCATTTTCAATTAGGTTTTTTACGGGCGGGCTCTCCTGCCCACCCCACAAGAAAACTCATTCTTTGTGGAACAGGCCCGAAAGCCTGTTCTTGAAAATGGTGCAAGATACACCCTAAAAGTCGATCGTCCTGTGACAGTTAGCCTTAGTCTGATCTAATCGAGGGGGTTTCTAACTATTCCCCCTCTCTCCCATTCTCCCCCTCTCCTCTTCTTCCCACTCTGCCAGCACTTCTGAGAATTTGACAAGCCAAAATCGCCGCCCCAAACCCGTTATCAATATTCACCACGCCCACACCAGCCGCACAAGAATTGAGCATAGTTAAAAGAGGAGCAATTCCGCCAAAACTCGCGCCGTAACCTACACTCGTCGGCACAGCAATTACCGGACAATCTGCCAAACCCGCCACCACACTCGCCAAAGCACCTTCCATACCCGCCACGGCAATCAACACATCAGCATCAGCAATCACGTGCCGGTTGCTCAGCAAGCGGTGAATGCCGGCAACTCCGACATCCCACAAACGTCGCACCTGAAAACCGCAAAGTTCCGCAGTAACTGCAGCCTCTTCCGCTACAGCTAAATCCGCCGTTCCCGCACTGATAATAGTCACAGTACCCGGATGCTGCGGAGTTGGGGAATTAGGAGAAATTGCACAAATTCGAGCCTTTTGGTAGTAGCACAAATCGGGTATTTTTTGTTGCAATTGCTCGAAAACTTCCGGTTCGATTCGCGTCGCCATCACCGCAGAATTTCGCCCGCGCATCGCCTCGATAATTTCAACAATTTGGTCGGGAGTTTTCCCCGGGCCCCAAATTACTTCAGGAAAACCCGTTCTGAGAGTGCGATGGTGGTCAATTTTGGCAAAATCGCCGACTTGTTCAAAGTCAAAATGCTTTAATTTATCTAAAGCTGCGATCGGGCTAATATCGCCGGCAGCCACCGATTCGAGTAACTTCTGTAAAATTTTAGGTTCCATTAATTAATGACTGACTAATAACTGCTGATTAACGATCCGCCCAAAAACGGATACACGCCCCCGACTTCTGTCGCGATCGATCCCAAATTTTAGACTGAGGTTCAAGTTCCCAGATTCATCTTTAGAGTAAATTAAATCTAAAATCTAAAATCTAAAATCTAAAATCTAAAATCGACTGACTATTCTGTTATTTTCAGTTCGTACAAATTCCAGAAAGCACCGCCGAGGGCACTGTAGCGAATTCCCGAAACGCGATCGCGCACCGCCTCAAAAGTCAGCGGATTTACCATATAAACAAAAGGCACTTGTTCAGCTATAATCCGCTGTGTTTCTCCATAAAGCTCCTTGCGCTTCGCCTCATCAAGCTCCTGGGAAGCTTTCACGTAAAGGTCATCGATTTTCTGCTCCCAGTCGTCAACTTTCCAACCCTTAATCGGCGGTTCTCCGGCTTGCGGGCCCTGGTTGAAACTGTGCAGCGTGCCGTTAACAGACCAAATATTGTAGCCGCTGTGCGGTTCAGTACCTCCCGTAAAACCGCCGAGGTAAGTATCCCAATTCCGCGTCAACCGCAGCTTTTCCACATAAGTATTAAAACTCAGGAACTGCGTATCAATTTGCATCCCCAGTTTGCCCAAGTCTTGCTTAATTTGCGTTCCCATTTGTTCCCGAACTTTTTTACCGGCAGCCATCAACAAAGTAAATCGCACTTTGTTGCCCTCCGCATCCAATAATTGACCCTCACTATTATATTTGAAACCTGCACTTAACAGCAACTCTTTGGCTTTTTGCCGATCGTAACTGTAAGTTTTCAATCCCTGTTCTGGGGACAGGTAGAACGGGCTTTGGGCAGGAATTGGGGAATGCAGGGGCGCGCCAAGTCCGCGATAGATATTGTTAGTCATGGCGGATCGGTTGATGCCGTAGGCGATCGCCTGCCGAAATTCCTTACTCGCGAACCAGCGAGACTTAACCGGGTCTACAAATGGCTGATTTTGAGCATTGCGCCCCTTATTCAGATTGAAACACATAAACACGCTGCCAGTATCCGGCCCGCCGTTAAAGAC
>Ga0164298_10000510_pt1 | contig 10698 bp, 13 predicted proteins | sample Whisoiple_216_MG_FD_109713 | JGI IMG/M metagenome (GOLD analysis project Ga0164298, IMG submission 109713) | Unamended control soil microbial communities from upstate New York, USA - Whitman soil sample_216_MG | ecosystem: Environmental > Terrestrial > Soil > Agricultural land ... | reverse complement strand
GTTGTCGACTTAGATATAATATTGTTTACCTCTTCAGGATATCGGAACAAAATCTATCTAAAGGAGAATTGGATAAAAGAGTATTTTTAGATAATAAAAGTATTAGCGACGTTGCAAATTTACTAATGTTTGGTACACCTAATGCTGGTGTAGGCCGAACATGTTGTATTGGAGTGTTAACAGATTGCAGCTCCAAGATCGTGAGGTTTAGGTTAAAACAAGAGCATCATACAATAAAATTACAACAGATTCACTTAACTACAAGAATAAATATTTGCAAGTCCTGACGTGATCTCTGAACTAGATTTTTGTGTAGAGAACATGTTTCAAGACACTAAGGCAATTACTGCAAAATTTAGAGCATGGATTAAATCTGACTTGATACCATCTATTTCTTATATTTAGCAGCTTTCGAAATGTAAATAGATGTCAAAGCGAAAAATGGAATTGATGCGTTTTATGAGTGTGTTAACCGAGTTATTACTCTATCTACTTTGTTCTCTTAATCTGATCAATTAATAAAAAGAAGAATTTAATTATTATCTATGTCTTGTTTTCGTATTTCGTCCAGTCCGTTGCCAACCAAGGTTTCCAAAAAGCATTTAGCCATTCCAGATTTATCCCCAGTATCTCTCTATACAATTCATTCATTTTTTCGTTCGTTCTGATAAGTTCTTTGTACAATTCATTCATTTTATCACCATTTTTAATTGATTCGGTGTATAATTGATTAGTTCTCTCTATGCCTTTAATATATCCGTTATACAATTCGTTCAACTTATTAAAATATCTAAAGTACTCGTTATACATATTTTCATTTGAAGCCATATTATAACATTAATAAAAGCTACTACCTTAAATAAATTTATCAGTTATTTGATAATACTCCTTATTTATCATATCATTCTATGCGTTATTGAATAATTCGGATGCTGTTTTTTATCCGGCAAGGCAATCGTATAGAGAATTAGATGGATACTAATACTCTAATACCAAAGAGTTTGCAATTTTAGTAGTTACTACGACTGGTACTATGATGATATAGCCTGTAGGATAATATTTTAATCAAAAAATTAATGGATTATACGAGAATCATGATACCGATAAATCTAGCATTGATAATTTGTCATCATTTTCTTGAATTAATAGATCTGTATATTACAATTTGTTAGCAGAAATATAGTTCGCACATCCCATGGCTTCCCTCTTAGTTTCATTTGGAAAAGGTAACAATTACATGATAAATGAATTGCATTATATTGAAACAGGCGGTCAGGTTTTGAACATTAGAATATCTAGGTAAATTTCTGCCCACCTAATATGGTATTTCATACTAACTAAGTTAGCAATTACTACTGACTTAAATAATTATTTACCTGATAGTATTGGGTGTAAGTAGGAATTGATAGCTTTGCGTCAGCACTTGGCGACTTCAATCTATCGGTCAGCGCGTCGGAGCGTATGACTAAATTAATTGAACAAATTGAATATGCACATAAAATTGGGTTAGATGTTTTTGGAATGGGCGAACAGCACAGTAGGGAGTTTCTTGATTCAGCTCCTACTATCATTTTAGCTGCTGCAGCTGCAAGAACAAAACGCATACATCTTACCAGTGCTGTGGCGGTACTGTGCTGCCGACCCAGTAAGGGTGTTTCAAGAATTTGCAATATTTGATCTTTTGTCTCAAGGTCGGGCTGAGATGGTCGTTGGCCGTGGCTCGTTCATCGAAGCGTTTCCTCTGTTCGGATTAAAATTGGAAGACTATGACTCACTTTTTAAGGAGAAACTAGATTTGCTGCTAAAATTTGTAATAATGAGCATGTATTTTGGACTGGCAAATATCGGCCTTCTCTGAATGGTCAGGGAATCTATCCAAGACCATTACAGAATCCTTTTCCAATATGGATAGGTGTTGGTGAACCCCAGAATCATTCGTGCGTGCTGGTTTGCTTGGACTCCAATTGATGGTTGCTATCATAGGTGGCAAAACACACAGATTCAGACCACTTGTAGATCTCTATAGGCAGGCTGGAAAGCGGGCCGGCTATTCAGCTGAGCTATTAAAAGCGGGGGTATACTCGCTAGGCTATGTTGCAGAGAGTACGCAAGAGGCTGTCGATGACCTTTCCAGGCTATGCATATACCATGACGGAGATTGGGAAGGAGCGGGGATGGCCAAAGGTGACACGAGCCAGTTTTGATGCGCAGAGAGGTCCTCAAGGCGCACTTCTAGTAGGCAATCCAGACGAGGTAGCTGAGAAGATAATAGGCACGGTAAAGTGCTAGGTAACATATCCCGCATCACTTTTATTATGAATCAAGCCTCATTACCTCATGAGAAGCTGATGCGAGCTACTAAATTAATAGGTACTCGTGTAGCACCGGCACTTCGTGAAGCGCGAGAAAACAAAGTGAAGGCATTGTAACGCAATATAATTATATATTAATTATCTTCTAATAGCAGAATAATAGTAGATGGTATGAAAAAGTGAAAGTATTATGAAGCAACATAAAGGTTACAAACTCAGGAATATGAGATTCCCAGCGTTTGGGAAGTACTAGGAAAACGATGGTCATTATTAATTCTAAAGAATCTTTGCAAAAAAATCATTCGTTTCAACGAATTGAAAAGGGTCTACCAGGAATAAGTAGTACTGTTTTATCAGATAGACTCTTAGAGCTAGAACGCGAAGGTCTTATCTCTAAAAAAACTTTTTCTGAACTATCTCCGAAAGTAGAATATCGTATGACACCTCAAGCAAGGGATCTAGAAACTATTATGAATGAATTGGGGAATGGGCTAACCGCTGGAAGTCACCACAATTACAAAAGACTAAATTCTAATAATAATACCAACATACGGACATATCCTCACAACTATTGCAAAGCTGCTTCCGTACCAGCAATGTTCATGTTAATTTCTACTGTTCCGTAATACACTTACTTTGCTATCTTGACTAAACAGATTCTTGTAACAGAGTTATGTTGTAAATTGGAATCAGTTTTAAAGTATATTTATTGCAGATCACGCATTTAGAACCTGTGTCGTCATTTAATAAATCATATAGTGGTGAGAACTATAATGACAAGCACATCAGAAGCATAATCATATAAGACGAATTTTTGTGTATGTCAAAGATATGATTACCATTTTATCACATGTTCTCTTACATTACAGATATTATTACATATACTATTTTAGGATCTTTTGTTATACCTATTTGACAGTGATTAGATTGCTCGATGGTAGGATTGCGGTTATCACGGGTTCTACCAGGGGTAATGGAAGAGCGATGGCAAATATCTTTTCTGAACATGGCGCAAATGTAATTGTAACAGGAAGAGATGAAAATGAGGCACAAAGTATAGCTGAGCAGATTGCTAGAGAATATCAAACTAATACCCTTGGTTTGAAGCTTGATGTATCGCTAGCAGATAAAGTAAATGAGATGGTTACGAAAGTGCATAAAAAATATGGCCAGATTGATATACTAGTAAATAATGCCGGCTACCCAATTAAAGATCAATTATGGGACGCAAGCTTTGAACAAATACAGGACCAAGACTTGGAGAATGTTGTTGATGTTGATACCATTGGAACTTATAGATGCTGCCGTGCAGTGCTGCCCATCATGGTGGAAAAACGTCGTGGAGTAATAATTAATATTTCTTCTACCCCTGCAATAAGTGGGTATGTTAAGGGTGCACCATATACCGTGGCAAAGGCTGCTAACCTTGGGATCACGAAGCATATAGCAGCTGAATTTGGCAAATATGGGATACGATGTAATGCTATTGCACCTGGAACTATTGCTACGCAGCGAAATTGGGATAGACTTACAACTCAACAAAGGGTTGATATTGTCAGATCAATTCCACTAGGAAGAGCAGGCAAGCCTGAGGAGATTGCTACCATAGCATTGGTTCTTGCTAGTGACTACGCATCATTTGTAAGTGGACAGACAATCGTAGTTGATGGTGGAGAGACAATACGGTAGTAGTCATACACAACAATTACAACAAATCATCAGCTAGTTAAGTTATTTATCAAAACCTTCGATGTTTCTCTCTGATTTTTAGTTAGTTTATTGGACCATCAAGTAGTTCCTCTAATTTATTTCGAACTGAAGTGATAAGTGCAACTGTGTGAATGTGCTTATCTTGATTCCGCCTCGGCGATACCCAGATAGTATTTTGTCACATCGTTATATCTAATCTATTATGATACTATTCATTTTTTGCAAAACAATAAGTCAAATCATAACCTTGTTAACATAACACCATTCTCCATATCTCACTATCCTCGTTACCAATAACATTATCATCATACCAGGACTTAACCTGAAGATTTATCTAGTGAGTACGAGTCAGAATTAAATGTTAACACTAGAGTATGCCTTATGTCTGCATTAGAAATAAATGTTGAAGCTCTAAGAGGAGTATACCCTAAAGTAAGTTTTGGATGTTTTATCGAAAAGCCAGTCTCAAGAGTATTCAATTAAAAAATTATCAGCATAGTTAGATTAGTAGTAATGATACCAATAACTCTCCCAAACTCGTGTGCTATTGTTGCTCAAAGACATAAGTAACATAGTTTAGTTCATTTACATTTAGTCCTTGTGAACCAGGTTTAGCCTCTAAAATAATTAGCTAGGGCTTGAGAAACCAGATAAAGAGATTATTAATTATGCTTCTGTAGAATAGTAACATGGTCACTTTATACTAAGCCCACGCGATCCTGAATCATTTCAAAAAGTCTGATAGACTAGTTTGATTGGTGTTACTGGATGCATTTTCTCCGGTATTGGTAGTCTACACATCATTCTATATCACTTCCGACAAATCCAACATTTTCCGGAATGTATTAGCAGTTGCGGGACCAAGTCCAGCATAATGATTATTTGCCGCTACTATTGCTAGGTTAATTATCTCCTGTTCTTCTTCTCTATCTCTCTTCAGAAATGCAGCCCATTTTTTCATCTCTGCAACTCTATCTTTCTGTATTTTGCCAAAATCTATTATGCTGGCTTTGGATCAGAGACTGCCGATATATTCAGAAAGATATTGGCTTTACTTCAATAGATTGGCACGAAGTTAAGAGGAAATATGATAGGCTAATTCGAACAGATAATACTACTACCATTCCCACAAAGCAAAAATTATTTTCTGATTATTTGTACACAATTAAATGACTTTTCCATCCCTTATGTATATCAAGCGTATAGATGTGTCCGTTTAAGAATATACTTTCAGCCTTAACCATAATTAAAAGTCATAATGGTCTATATATCTAACCTTAGATCTCATATAAGAAAGGTGAACATTGCAATATACCGAATGCTGTACTCATATTGGAAGTCCTCTAAACTAAGGCACTCTCTTCAAAGATGAGCTTTCATACAGTTGGTATATGTATGATTGATCCTATAAATGTAGGGAACATTTAACCAATGTTGGTATATAATGGGTTTTAAGCGTGCCACCTTCTACAAGTTTTAAGACTGGTTTGTCTTGATGGATTCCATTATTTGTGTTATGATATCTTTCGAATGGGGCACATGTTACCGCCACGACTATTATCAGTATGAAATTCATAAATCGATTTACCATAATCTTGCTAGCAGCTTCGCGTTTTATCCTTTAGGTGAGATATTTGACAACCTCAGGCGTGTCTTGGTGTTCGCCTTTGTATTCCACATCATCTCTTTGCAGTTATGCTGCTGTTCTAATCATTCTACTACCTGCTCTCTGATTTGGCAGTCTGATACCGTGATGTCAACAATGATGTAGTTTTTGTTATTGCTGTTTTTGGTGTTTCTGATGAAACTACTATAATAATTTTGTTTTTTATCATCCTTATTATTCCTGGTCTTCTTCTCCCTCCCCCTTATTGCGGAATATGATCAAATTTCTCTTTGTGTCAAGCATTAGCCACTAATTTTCAAGTTAGGCGCCGACTGTTCTGTCATCCTTTTTTCCTCTTGTCTCCCTAATCACCAATTCTAAATACTGTCTAACTTCGTTATCATCTAACATTGAAGATTCTACTGCTGTTTCTTTTTCCATAGCATACGCGTGTTTATGGATTAGTTTTACAACCTTTTCAATTCGTACAATCTCCGCGCCCCTTTGTGCATCACCCAAAGTACCTAGCAGAGCATACTCCTTTGCATACTTTCTGACTAACTGTCGCAATTCTGCATCTTGGGCCACTGACATCGCGACAGAGTATATTCCTATACTAAAGAGAAAAGAAGCAAGCACAAGAAAGGCACGTTGGATTGCTCCAAAGGGTGGATAAGAATTGTTGGTTATCCAGTTATTGGTCGTTGGAGAAATTAAAATGGTTGAAAATGCTGCTATAATCAAATAATTAATGATCTTACTGCGAGAAGCGGTAATTTGCCGTCCAAGAGTTTTTGCTACCAAAATATATGCAAAAGCTATTACAAAATCGGCTACAACCCATCCTGCGGTACCCATTATCCTAAAGAGAAGGAACCTGGGCTCCATGTATACCATTTGAGTTGCAGTAGTCAATAATTGAGGACCAAATATCCCAGTTAAAAAAAGTACAGGTGGTAAAATTATAATTGTCCAAAATTTTGCTCTTCCTATCTGATCCTTAAAATAACGAAGAAAATATGCAACAGCAACTGTTTCTGCAATAGCAATAGCAGTAACTTGAGGATAAAGAAACCCATAGAGATGAATCACAAGTTCTATATTAGATAAGTGTCTGCTTGCCATAGAATTACTCGAGTGGAAATTTGAATCTATGGAGGGTGGTCTTGAATAGACCAATTCCTTTGTATCAAATACAGTACTAATTGTCACGCTGATGCAAAGGAGTATCGATGATACAGCAAATGCCAATATCATGATATTGTGTCGTTTGTTGACACTCGACTTGAACCATGACAAGAATTTGTAAGTGCGAAAACCAAAGAACAAGATAGCTACTGAACTTATTAAGACGATTAGAATCAGCAGGTAACTGCTATATTGTGAAAATAATACCATTTCAACAATGATAGCTCCAAAGATAACCAAAAGTGCATAAAGAAAAATAGGTGTTGCCTTGTACAGCCTATTAAAAAATGAAGGATCCTCAAGGTCTTTACGCAATGCAACCATATAATCTCTAAGGGTATACAGACCTGCAAAAAATACAGTGATACTCATTGTTATAAACAATATTACACCGGAGGAAGAATTAAGAGGCTTTCCCAAAGCGTCAAGAAAGGTGCCAACGATTACATCGGTAATTATTATGGCCCAAGCAATAAACGTCATCAAATAAGTTTTTTTGTTAATGATATTCGTGGTGACTATCGATGGCATTTTGTTGATTGTTGTGTAATATAGTCGACACTTCATTATATACACTTCTATATAAGTTTCAAAGTGCTGAACTGCTTATACTTTTAAAAACCAGCTTTTGACGACAAGAAATGTTTCATCACTAGCAATCTAATCCAACGATATCCTTATTTTTGATGCTTATTCTTGTTGCTTTGGTCAAATAATATCTTGCCAAGATTCTGTCGCCTTCTCGTAGGATTCTTGTCATCGTCAGGCCTTAATAGGTTGTCGGATATTTTTCTAAATGGCTGTGCTGTCATGACTACTCTTACTGCTGGTGCGGTTTTTCAGATAATTGATCCTGTGTGAAATAACCTTCTTACGCGTCTGTAGGCCCTCGGGTTAATTTTGGGTGTGTTATGACCAATACGTTATCAGATTCAATTTCCATTTCTTATCCTGGATCTGGAGGAAAAGCTAAATACCAACAACCTAGCCTTTCTACATGCGGGGACTGACAGAATCCCACCGAACAGAGGACCAAAGACTTCCTGATAGTTCCAAGGTTAATGACTTTATTGCTATCGGCTAGGCACACAAAATCATGTCAAATTTGATTCACAACCCTTTCGACCCATACCAATCTTGTTTTATTTGGACATGTCTGATATTATATGTCGACAATTAATGATGTACAATACTGAAGTAATAGATCCGGTTATCATATTCAGATACGAGAGGATTTATACTAGAAGATGTATACTTATTCATGAGGAGTCTTATTGTTATGCGCAGATAATATTGGACCGTAGTTAACAAACTCACCTAATTGTTACCATAGGTGGTCGTCGGGGTGTCAACAATTCGCTGAACCATTTATAATATCATTGTTCGCCAGTATAGCATTTCTAATGTATTCTCTGATATTTGAGCTCAATATATCAAATACAACTTCAGCTATAAATGTAGTAACATCTTTTTCAATACCTTCTTCTCGATCCAAGACTTCGCAATTTTTCACAAATTCCTCCTTAGTGTAAGGTTTAAATGAATAACTTTAAATCATGTTAATAGTGGAACCAACAATTTATTTGCAATATTGGCACTAGTGATTGCACAATTGTTCAACGGAGCACATTCGAGTTTTTATTCGGAGCATGGTTCCCATCCTTAGTGTTTAATGCAGTATGAATTTGAAGGTTTAACGATATGTTAATCTATCTTGCAATCAATATAGTATTGCTACCATCCGGATTATGCAATCTGATAAAAAGATCAAGGAGAAATACAAAATAATAATCACTCAAAAAACTAAAGAATATGCTCTTAAGTTAGCAATATCTCCTAGTGATAATAGTAATTGTAGCTTGGAAAATTCTTTTCTCGCAAGGACAAATTCCGATTCTAGATTTGTTCATCTTGTTGCTGAATCTGACTATCTTGAAGATCTAAAATATGGTTGGGACTTTGCACTAAGACATTTCATTGAAGAATACAAGTCACTAAAACAACAACAAAATATCCAAAGGAATAGGCCACGAATAACCTCAATCAATCCGACGTCATCGCAGGAAACAGTAGCAAAAGATCAGACTAGTAGCGATAGTATGAATATGGATATCCAAAGATATGATGGTGATGATTACTCTTATCCTATTAAACTAATACCACATATAAAATGCCATTACTGTGATCTACATTTTCATAATGAAAAAGAGCAAAAGGAGCATGAACTAGAGCTACATGTTTAATTAATTCACAATACATACATTGGTCTGCTGCAACTTCTCTGGTCCATAGTTAGATTATTTTTTTATAAATTAAGGGATGATGGATTAGGATGAATCATCCACTGCTAATAGCGGATCTAGATCTTGGATGATGATAATCTTCGTGACCTGTCATTGCGACCTGGGTAAATCTGATGAAACACTATTGTACTACAGCACGGATTAGGGTTTAGTCGCTTTACTAGACAAAGAAGGAGTCACCGGACTTCAACCAGAATGGGAAATGATTGATTGCTGAGTACATAGACATATCTTAGTAGTGAGTTTTATTATGGAATACTGTTCATCTTTTACTCCACCTTAAAAGTTATAATACACTTCAGAGATTCTAGCTATTCGTAATTGTCTAAAGACTTTCCCGACTGGGAAACATTATACAAAATTCAAAAGGTAGAGACTATGCCATGGTATAATGAGATCCTTGATTCTGATTTAGAAGATGAATTAGCTCGCAGAAAAATTACTAATGGCAAATTTCTTGACCTTGGTACAGGTCCTGCGACACAAGCCACATGGCTTGCTAAAAGAGGTTTTAATGTTATAGGTTCTGACTTGTCTGAAACTGCAATTAAAAGAGCAAATAGCGTTTATGCCAATGAGAAAAACATTGATTTCGTAGTAGATGATATTCTAAATTCCAAACTCAAAGCCAATGAGTTTGACTATATCTTTGATCGAGGCTGTTTTCATGTTCTTTTGCCAGTAGATAGACAAAGATACATCACGAAAATAAAACAAATATTGAGAAATAATGGGATATTGTTCTTGAAATGCTTTAGTGACAAAGAACGTAGGCAGGAAGGCCCATACAAATTTTCACAAGATGAAATAATGGATTTATTTAATAAGCACTTTGAAATGGTCAATATAAAAGAAACAGTTTATCAAGGAACTTTAGATCCGTACCCAAAGGCATTATTTGTTGTGATGAAGTTCAAAAAATAACAATAAAGAAAAAATAGAAGTACAAGGCGAATGTTCACAGTTAAAGAGTTTTATTCTAAGAATGAAGTTATGTGGCGCAGATGTATTAACTGCTCTGAACCTACCTCAATGCACATTCTATCTATATATGGATAAAATTCACCAGATGACTTTTCTATTTCCTTTAACTTGTAAAGTAAAAAAACATAATTATCAGGACCACTAGTACATCATATTAAATGTATTCTGTTTCTTTGAATTAGAAAGTAGGAACTATGGTCGAAAAAGAGTTTGTTACAATGGACGAAGATACGATCATTATAGATGCCGTAAAAGTAATAAGAGATACGGTATATCTTCTGTATTCGTTACAAAATCAAGTACAAGAAAGGCCTTTTTATTTTATATGGGAATTTAGTAGAACAAAAGAACATTTTATACGACTTTATCAATGTGGAGAACTCGTTAAAAGCGCTTTATGTTTTATTTAGAGGTAGCCGCAAAACCTTGCGGCCTCTGGCTAAAATGCAGAGGCTAAGCAAAGGCGTATGTGCAGTTAACTACTGATCGGCTCTTTCAAGCGTGAATATATAATGACTGATATAGAAAATGAGAAAATCATACCACCATTAAAGTTAATGACCAGAAATGAGGTGATGAATGACTTGCTAAAGCT
>Ga0164298_10000508_pt1 | contig 10734 bp, 7 predicted proteins | sample Whisoiple_216_MG_FD_109713 | JGI IMG/M metagenome (GOLD analysis project Ga0164298, IMG submission 109713) | Unamended control soil microbial communities from upstate New York, USA - Whitman soil sample_216_MG | ecosystem: Environmental > Terrestrial > Soil > Agricultural land ... | reverse complement strand
TCTGACGAGGTAGAACAGTTAATGAAGTTAACTCCAAATAAACGGCGCTTTTATCAACAAGGTATGCGGGCAGCAACCCTTATACAGTCTATATCGTAGACCTCTTTGTCACCCCCCCAGCTATTAAGCTACGCTTAATAGAGAAATGGTATGAGCTGCTGCATACTAGAGTCAGATAGCAGCTCAGATCGCAGCCTAAAGTTTTGCTAAGGCTCGATCGATATGCACTCTCATTTTTTCTGCCAAGAGAGGGACATTGGGTTCTTGAAGGATACTTAGATGATCTCCAGGGATATCATATATATCTAATCCTTCAAGCAACAGTTCATTCCAGTTTTCCAAAGTGCTAAAGTGACTTTCCTCCATCGCCCGGAACAAAACTGCCCTGCCTGGGTAAGGCTGTGGCTTGTAACTATTGAAAGCGTACTCCCGAAACTCTAATAGAGGATCTACGCGATTATTATTAACATTATTAATGTTAATATCAGGAGTCGATTTAGTCTTCGATTTTAGTATCTTTTGGAACAAATATGAAATCCCTTGTTGGCGCAGCTTTTTGATATGAAAAGCCAGCTTCTGACTCAATGACAGTTTGTTTTTTCCTGGAATCGCACTATCCAAAAGGCCCAGTAAAGCTACTTCCTCACCCTGTAAATGAAGTTGATGTGCCATTTCAAAAGCTACTAAGCCACCTAAGGACTCACCCGCTAGGAGGTAAGGGCCTTTAGGCTGATGTTTTTGTATTTCTTTGAGGTAGCGAGTGGCCAGATATGGAATACTCACTGAAGGCGTTGGTGATTGGTCAAGTTTATTCCTTTGGAACATATTGACTTCCTCTTTGACATAGACTCCATAACAGGTTTGGTCTTTGCCCAGATGTCTTGATAAATTATAGTAAAGGAATATGCCGTAAATAAAGAATAAAGGCAGTTTGGAACTACCTTTCTGAATCGTGACTAAAGCCTGCGAAGAAGACGAGAATCTTTGTTTACGAAGGGTGTTAGCCAACTGCTGAATCGTTGGCGATTGGAAAAGGATAGGTAAAGGTAGCTCTTTATTGTAGGTTTTCTCTATTTCACGAATTAGGGATATCGCTAATAGGGAATGTCCTCCCATCTCGAAGAAATTATCTGTCGTACTGATGGGTGAAGCATGCAATACTTCTTCCCAAATATTGACTAGTTGAACTTCCAAATCATCCTTGGGCTTGGCAATTTTTCCTGGCTTTTCTGGCTTTTCTTGAGTTGTATGGGCGGGCAAATCTAGAGCCTTTTGAGTGGCGGGTATGATTGCTGCTTCGCGAGATTGTTCAGGTACAGGTAGAGCTTTACGATCTACCTTACCATTAGGTGTTAGAGGTAGAGCTTCCAAGAAAACGAAGATAGATGGCACCATATATTCTGGTACATACTCCTTGAGCAGACTTCGCAGTTCTTGGATGGTTGGGTTCTGATTGTTGACGGCGACAATATAACTCACTAGACGCTTGTCGCCAGGAAAATCTTCCCTGACGATGACCACCGCCTGCTGCACATTGGGATGTTTGACCAAAACAGACTCGATTTCACCGAGTTCGATGCGAAAACCGCGAATTTTGACTTGAAAATCTAGGCGACCCAAACACTCAATATTTCCATCTGGCAAATAACGCGCTAAGTCCCCCGTCTTGTAGATTCGTTCGGTTTCCCGAAAGGGATTAGGAATAAATCTCTCTGTCGTTAAATCATCACGTTGCAAATAGCCTCGGGCTAATCCTGAACCACCAATATGTAATTCCCCAGCCACCCCAATGGGAACGGGTTGTAACAGAGGATCTAAGATGTAGATATCGGTGTTGGCGATCGGCTTACCAATTAAAATTCGCTGTTGGGCATCTTTGATTTGATAAACCGTTGACCAAACTGTTGTTTCTGTCGGCCCGTACATATTCCAAAGTTCCGTACCTTTGGTTAACAATTGGGCAGCCAATTCTTTAGGCATGGCTTCCCCACCGGAGAGCATTTTCATCGGGGACTGACCTTCCCAACCCGATTCCAGCAATAATCGCCAAGTCGCTGGGGTCGCTTGCAGGATCGTAATCCCCGATTGGGCGATCGTCTTTAATAACTTTCTGCCATCCATGGCAGCTTCCCGACTCAGGATGACAACCTGCGCTCCCACAGTCAGGGGTAAGTACAGTTCTAAGACTGCAATATCAAAAGAGAGAGTGGTGACAGACAGCAAAATATCCGCCTCACAGATTCCCGGTTGCTCGCGCATCGAATTTAAAAAATTGACTGCCCCGCGGTGAAGAACTTGTACGCCTTTGGGCTTACCCGTAGAACCAGACGTGTAAATGACGTAGGCCATATTTTCTGGCGTAACACTTGCGATCGGTGTTTCCTCACTCTCTTGGGCAATGAGAGACCAATCCGCATCCAAACAGATAACCAATGCTTCTTTGGCTGCTTTGGTAGGCAGGTTCTTGACAAGCTGCTGTTGTGTTAACAATAGTTTGGCTTCGGAATTCTCGATCATGTATTCCACGCGATCGGGGGGATAGTTCGGGTCTATGGGAACATAGGCTCCGCCCGCCTTCAGCACACCTAATAATCCCACCAGCATTTCCAGAGAACGCTCAACACAAATGCCAACTAAATCATCTGGTTTTACCCCTCTTTTTTGTAAATAGTGGGCCACTTGATTGGAGCGTTGATGCAGTTCTTGGTAAGTCAATGTTTGACCTTCAAAGGAAACAGCAATTTTCTCTGGAGTTGCTTCTGCTTGTTGAGTCACTAAGTGGTGGAGGCATCGATCTTGTGACTCATCTTTTTGAGTCTGATTCCATTCCACAAGCAACAAATTTTTCTCTTTGTCTGGCAACAACGGCAATGCAGAAATCGGTTGTTGTGCATGAGCCACAATCCCCGCCAACAAAATCTGGAAATGCTCGTTCATTCGTTCAATGGTTTCTGCATCAAACAAATCTGTGCTGTAAGACCAACTCCCCTCCAATCCGGCGCTGGTTGGTTTTAAGAATAAAGTTAAATCAAACTTCCCTTCGTTATTTTCAATCACCCAAGGACTTGCCGTTAATCTTGACCGATCTATTGTTTGGAAGGGAATATTTTCTTCAAAGACAAAGGTCACTTGAAACAGAGGGGAATAGCTCAAGTCGATCTGGGGACAAAATTCATCGACCAACAAACAATAGGGTACATCTTGATAGGCTTGCGCTAACAAAGCCACTTTCCGCACTCGTCCCAGAAACTCTGGGAACGTGGGATTACCCGACATATCTGTACGAAGGGGGACGGCATTGACAAAATTTTCTGCATTCACACGGCTCACAAAGGGGGAGCCAACAATCACGTCTTCGGTACCTGCGTAGCGATAGAGCAAGATATTAAACGCGGCTAACAGGGTTGTTGATAGGGCGACTCCTTCCTGACCGCCCAATTGGCTGAGGGCTGTCGTGATTTCTTGAGAAATGCAAAAAGACAGAGAAGCTCCTCGGAAGGATTGCTCTGGGGGGCGTGGCCGGTCAGTGGGTAGGGGTAATAAAGGAGGGGCTCCAGCAAGTTGTTTTTTCCAATAGGCTAAGGAGTCTTGAAAGGGGAGCTTTCGTAGCTCTGACATCAGAGTTGTATAGGATGTTTCGTAGATTGCCCGATCGATAGATTGCAATTTGGGATCGTAATACAAGATTAATCTCAGAATACCCAAGGCTGCAACCCATTTTTTAGCTGCTATATATTTCAGGATTTCGTAAGGCAATCGATCGCCAAAAAGCTTAGTCCAAGACCTTTTACCTTGTTCGTATGCTGCTATATATTGTTCGTTTCCAGTCTGTTGAATATAACTCCATTGCCGACCGTGGGATAGTCTTGCCTGGATCAGCATTTTTGCCGATTTACTGGATAGGTTATTGCCAGTGTAGCGATATTTAGAAACGACTTCACCGTGAAAATATATCGGAAATTCACGGGCCACCCGCAGAAATAAATTGATATCTTCCATCGGCACTAGACTTGGATCAAATGCACCAACAGACTCAATAGAGACGGCCTCCAGAGCAACACGGCGAAAAATAATACAACCGCATTGAATCTTGTGCTGGGTGGCTAAAATGGTTTGATAATTAGCAATTTCAGGCTGATTTTCATATTTCTCTTCTACTTTGTATGAGCCATCGGGTTGAAGGGAATAGAAGAAATAACGACCAAATACAAAGCCCACCTCTGGCAGGGCGTTGATGTGCTTGACTCCAATCTCAATCGCTTCAGGTAAAAGGCAGTCATCACTATCCAGGAAAAGAATATACTCTCCCGTACTAACCCGCAGACCAGTATTGCGTGCAGCAGCAACGCCTTGGTTGTTTTGATAGACGTATTGTACTGTCGGGTAGCGATCGCAGACTTCTTTCGTATCATCAGTAGAGCCATCGTCTACTACAATGACCTCAAAAGGAGGGTAACTCTGTTCAAGTACGCTCTCAATTGCTTCCGGTAAAAATTGGGCGCTGTTATAGGAGGGAATTACTACTGATACGTTTTTGGTCATTTTTTATACTCCAAAAGTTGTGTCAAATGTCGCTCGCTGCAGCCAGTATTAACAATTTATCTCTCCCAAATCTATCTGTCCAGACATCCATCTCTTACAACACTGTAAAGGCAGGGGAAACGTCCAGATTTGGCGAGAGGGAGAGGGCTTTACTATCCTGCTCTGGCAATTGGGTCGATCTGCACAGGTAATTAGGGTTTGCTGAAAAAGTTATAAAAAGTAGGGGGTGGGAAATGAACAAGAGGCCCGTATTCCTCACATTATAAGCCCTGCTTTACTTCGATTATTTAATGCATAGCTACAGTTAATCCTTCTCGATAAAATCATAATATTTGGGAAAAATTGACACAAAAAAAGACAGTCAAACTGCCTCAGCAGCTTGACCGGGTTAATCACTAAAAATGTAAGAGTAATAGAAGTTTCAGAAGTATGAGATAGTTTAGCAATGACTCGATTCAGGCTGAATCTTCTTTTGCCCTGTCCAAATTTTCCCTCAATTTCGTTGCGAATGCGCTCGTCTTCTCGTGCTTGTTTTTTAGCTTGAAGGCTGACTTGGGCAGGCGGTCTTCCTAACCGAGGATCGCTGAGTCTAATTCCCCTTTCTTTACACCAAGCTCGATTGACTCGGGTGCAATAAATTTTATCAGCGTGAACCGATTCCGGGTCAACTTCCCTATATTCTTTGTCAGCTTCCACTTCTCCAATAAAATCTCCACTTTCATTATATAGCAATCCTAAGTGATTTTCTCGATCCGTAAAATCTGAAAGTCTTGCTATACAACAAGTCTAGGAAGACAAGAGTGCGTTGTGTTGTGAGACTCAGATCGGATTGCTATAGTTTTCCCAGCTAATTTTTTCGAGGAATACATACTACACAACTGACTGATAACTTAGCTCCGAATTCCGTAGGACTTCCTGACTTGCCTCTGACGATTGGACGGATATGAGGTTGTGTTAAAGTGACAATGCGATGTTCGATTCTTTTTTGGGCGTTGCTGAATACAGGTATGAATTCAAGATTTGGGAATTGCCATAAGCCCGCTTGAGGGTGAGTTTTGTAAGGCTCTCCTGAGTTTTAGGTGATAGTAAAAATAAAACTTCCCGTGGCAAAGGCCCGAAAGCCTTCGTGAACCAGAGGCTGACACTACCGTTTCCACGAGCCATTGAGAACAGCCAATTTATTCGTCTACTAGAGAGTTGCTGACGACAATCTTGATGCCCTATGGCTTTTTGAGTAAGTTTTATTTTACCAACACATCAGACCATAGATAGATGACACGGCAATGAGTATTTATATTCAGGGCTTAGTGAATCAGTTGGAAAAGTAAACACTGTATGGGTTCACGGGGTGACAACCCCCTCAAATTCCTAAGCTTCCCAAAAATCGCTGTAGCAGATGGCACGCTGGCGGTAAACTGCCAGTAAGGATTGCTAAAGCCCCGGCTCTGGTGAGTTTTAGCGGATAATAAAAATAAAACTTCCAGTGGGAAATGCCCGAAAGCCTTCGTGAGCCAGAGGCTGACACTACCGTTTTCACCAGAAATCCTGAAAAGCCTTTTGTAAAATCAAGCGAAAAGTTGATTCATACCGTGAATCAGCAACGCCAATTATTCCTCCTATTCATACTCTAACTCAGCAACGCCAACTATTTGATATGGACTGGGCTGGTCCTATTCCCCCTCAACTTTTTCAGTATTGCCGCCCTTGACCCAACCTTCGCGATTGCCATCCTCAACTCGAATGCGCTGCCACTCTTTGTCAGGCGACTCTTCCAAAACCACAACTTTTTCTTTGTAACCAACACCGCCAATGCGGTTCGCGTCTCGGCTACCTGTATCCCGGAGAATTAAGCCGATCGGCTGAGTCACCAGAGCTCGGTAAGCTCCCGGTTCCAGCGGTTTCGGAGATGGGGCATCGCTAGATGTAGACACAGGGCTAGCCTGGGCTGTTTGCGGCGCAGCGCCGGCAACCTGAGCTGGTGTTTTGTCGTTGGAAAAAACAGGTTTTTCGGGCACAGTAGTTAGCTTAGCGGCAAAGTAAAGTGCAGCAGCCACGCTAGCACCTGCCATCAGGACGATCGCGAGCAGAAAACCCACTAAAAATTTGAAAACGCTATATACACTGTTCATAAAACCGCAAATGAAGGAAGTTCGGCAACGGATTGTGTAATGGATTTAACGGATAGAAGGTTGACGGTTGACTTCAAAAGCTTACCCTTGAATCCGGCGACTCAAACTGCCGTATCTAGAAGCAAGGCGAGCTTTCCCAGCAGCGGCCCAATCTTGGAGAAACTGAATTTGTTCTTGAGCCGTTCTGGCTAAAGGCACCATCTGACTAGCTGATTCTAAAATATCATCTGTGGTAAAGTCTCGATTTTGGCTAAATCCAATGTGCATGGCTTCAATCAAAGTTTGCTCGATTTCGGCCCCTGAAAAATCGGGAGTTTCGTAAGCCAAGCGTTCTACATCGTAATTTTTGATGCTGTGCGATCGCAACCGCAACAAATGTACCTCAAAAATCGCCCGCCGTTCCTCCTGGGTGGGCAAACCGACAAAAAATATTTCGTCAAACCTGCCTTTTCTGAGCATTTCTGGGGGCAAAGACTGGATGTTGTTGGCCGTTGCGACTACAAACACCGGGGAAGTTTTTTCGGCCAACCAAGTAATAAAAGTCCCGAACACCCGGCTGGTTGTCCCGGAATCCCCTTTACCGTCTAATCCCGCAAAAGCTTTGTCAATCTCGTCAATCCACAGCACGCAGGGGGCCAAAGCTTCCGCTAGCTGAATCATTTGCCGGGTGCGGGATTCCGATTCTCCGACTAATCCGGCAAACAAGCGCCCGACATCCAAGCGCAGTAAAGGCAAATGCCAGTGGTGGGCGATCGCCTTTGCTGTTAAGGATTTTCCGGTTCCTTGAATTCCGACTAACAACAAACCTCTGGGATGCGGCAAACCGTATTGGCGGGCTTGTTCGGTAAAAGCACCGCCGCGCCGCAGCAGCCATTCTTTGAGATTGTCCAAACCGCCGATATCGGAGATATTTTCTCGGGCTGGGTAAAAATCCAGAATTTGAGTTTGGCGAATTGTTTGGCGCTTTTCTTCTAAAATGAGTTCCGCGTCGTCGGGATGGAGTTCGCCTCTGGTGGCGATCGCCTTTGCCAAAACTCGGCGGATTCGTTCGAGCGACAGCCCTTGACATGAGCGGACTGTTTCGTCCAGCAAACGCCCTTCAATGGCTTGTCCGGTAGCCCCTAATAGCCTTTCTACCTCAACTTTGATTTCCGCCGCCGCAGGCAGGGGAAATTCCAAAACTGTCATCACTTCGCTGAGGTCTTCCGGGATCGAAATTAGAGGAGATACGATGACAATATTTTTGGGCACAGATTTGAGGAGTCTCGCCAAATTCCGCAGCTTGCGGGAAATCGATACATCTTCCAAAAACCGCTGAAAGTCGCGCAGAATAAAAATTGCCGGCGCGGTGGCTGGTAATTTTTCGAGAAATTCCAAAGCTTGCAGCGGGTTGCGCTTGCCAAAACCGGCATCGTTGGGATTGCCTTGGTAGCCATCAACAAAATCCCAGATGTAGACGGCGCGAGAACCTTGTTTTTTGGCACTTTGGGCGATCGCCGCTTCTACGCGCTCTTCCTCCCGTGTGGCAATGTAAATTAGGGGGTAGCGCGATCGCAGCAGTAGTTCAAACTCGTCGCTAAAAATAGTCATTAGTCATCAGTCATTGGTTATTAGTCATTGGTTATTAGTCCTTAGTCATTAGTCCTTAGTTATTAGATGTTAGCTGATGTGATTTTTTTGCAGTCCTTATTCCACAGTTATTAGTTATTAGCTGCTGACTGCTGACTGCTGACTAATGACTTTTGACTAATGAGTAATGACTAAGACAATTGCCGTTTAAGTGCTTCCAGAGACGCCCAGCGACTGTCTGAGACTGTTTCAGTGCTTTCTGTATTTGTATCATCAGTTAAAGAAATTCCCGGACATTCAGTATCGCATATCTGTTTGTGCGGCAGTTCCAAACACATTTGCTCGTACACCCAATCGCCCGGAGAGAAATAGCCAGTTGGCGACAAATTTTCCACCAAATCTTCTAACGCAACTTCTATTTCTGCTGAACTTGAATCTGTTTGATTTGCTGTTTCTTCGAGCCAGATTAGTTCTGATGAGTTGAGGGCCAAACGATGATTGTATTGTTTCAAGCATCTGTGGCACGTGAGAGTAACAATTGTTTCTGCTTTCGCCTTCACCTCAAGATAATTCCCTTGGTGAGTCACTTGCAGTCGCCCTCGCACCGGAGTAAGAGTTTCTAAATCGGGGATAAATTCTTCAAAATCAATGACCTCTTTCCGCTCACTTTTTGTGAGTAGATGAGGGATATAAATTGTCTCCATAATCTTTTGCCTTCCTACTTCTTGAATTCAAAGGTCAAAAGGAATAGTTTATTTTTAACTTCTTCCTTCTTCCTTCTTCCTTCTTCCCTCTTTAGCGTCAGCGCAGCCGCACTACCAAACGCCGATCGGGTTCTTGTCCTTGACTGTAAGTTTCTATATCCTCACATTCGCTCAAAAAGCTGTGGACTTGACGGCGTTCTGCCGAAGACAGCGATTTTATTTCAACTTCAACTCCCGTCGATCGGGCTTGATCTGCTGCGTACTCTGCCATCGATCGCAATTCCTCTTGGCGGCGGATGCGATAGCCATTTAGTTCAACTGTATAAGGAATTGACTCCTCTACTTCCTGACCTATATTCTGAACCGTATTGCATAGGTACTGAATTGCATCTATTACATTACCGTTTGGCCCGACTAAGATTGCAACTTGTTCTCGAGTCAGATTGCTTTCATCTATTGTCATCCAATAGCAATCTTCTCGTTGTTCGCATACCACTTTTGAAGGAATTGCGGACAGTTGTAGCAATTCTTCTAACCATGCCTGTCCGCGCTGCATTTGAGAGTCTTTCATTGTTGTTAAAATCAAGCCTTTTTCTTAGAACGCTTGGGCTCAAAGGGAAGTGCATCTAATCCTTGTTCTTTTTTGGTTTTCGCCTCTGCTTCGTCCACTATTTTTTGCAGGTTTTCCGGCAGCGGTTCTCGCGACAAAATAAACGCCTGAACTGTCTGGAAGATGTTAGCAATCAGCATATACATCAACACGCCGGCGGGCAGCGGGAAGAACAAAAACATCCCCGAAAATATGACTGGCGTCAGTTTGTTGACTGTAGCCTGTTGGGGGTTGTCGTTTGGCCCTTGTGCTTGTCCTGAAAGGGTTTGGTTGATATACAAACTGATGCCGAAGCCCAGGATCATTACCAAAATATCCCAGTGGATTGTACCGTCTGAGTCGATCGCGCCAACGCGGCCTAGAGCTTCAATAAACAGGAATCCTTTGTTACTAGCCAATCCGGGGATTGTGCCTTGAACTGTGGCTTCACCGGGCGCTAAGGCCGTGATGTTGCCCTGTTCATCTACCTTGACGACTTCTTCGCCTTTGATGACTTTCCAGCCTGGTTCAAAGTCGATTTCGCTCTTATTTTCTGCCGCTAAAACTTTGAGAGGTTTGCCCTCTGGGGTTTGAAAATTAATCTTAGTTGTGTCGCCGACTGCGAGTTTCTCGCCGCCTGGAATTACGCCCACAACAGGAGCATGAAAAGTACCTGTGACGTAAATATTTTGTGGCGGTGTAGCAAAAGCTTGCGGTTGAACTGTTTCGATTTGTTCTTTCGGCAAAACTTGAACGTTGACGCTGTAATTTATGTCAGAAAACGGCGAACCCCGGAGCGTTGCAAACAGTGCAAACAGCACTGGCATTTGCAGCACCAACGGGAAGCATCCTGCTAGAGGATTACCAAATTCTTTGTATACCTTGCTCATTTCCTCCTGCTGTTTGGCAGGATTGTCTTTATAGAGTTTTTGAATTTGATCTACTCGCTCTTTCATCAACGGCTGCGCTACTTTCATGCGCCGCATATTGCGAAGAGAGCCTGCGTTGAGAGGATAAAGAGCAAAGCGAATCACAAGCGTCAGAGCTACGATCGCTAAACCGTAGCTTGGCACGATCCCGTAGAAAAAATCTAGGATCGGGAGCATGAGGTTGTTGGAGAGAAACGAGATACCGAAATCCATTCGCTTTGAGTTAATTTAGGTGCTCTATGTTTGCTGTTGAGAACTATTTTTACCCGCTG
>Ga0164298_10000507_pt1 | contig 10740 bp, 8 predicted proteins | sample Whisoiple_216_MG_FD_109713 | JGI IMG/M metagenome (GOLD analysis project Ga0164298, IMG submission 109713) | Unamended control soil microbial communities from upstate New York, USA - Whitman soil sample_216_MG | ecosystem: Environmental > Terrestrial > Soil > Agricultural land ... | reverse complement strand
TGAACATGGCGTACTTCGGCGGGCACGTCCAGGTGACCCCGGTGATCTACCTCGTCTTCTGGGGCTGGGGACAGGCCGGCGCGTTCGACCACACAACGGCCGGGATGCCTACGAACGACCCCGACGGAGCGGCGGCACGGATGACCGCGTTCGTCAAGGCAATGGGCGGCACGGCCTGGGCCGGCTCGCAGACGCAGTACTACGAGACGGTCAACGGCCAGAACATCAACATCCAGAACCCGACCAACGTCTTCGGCGGGGTCTGGTACGACGACACCAACCCGATCCACAACAACGTGACCGGGCAGGAACTGGCGCAGGAGGCGCAGCGTGCCGTCGCGCACTTCGGCGTCACCGACCTCAAGAACAGCCAGTTCGTGATCGCCCAGCCGCAGATGTACAACGAGGCCGGCTTCGTCTCGGGCGCCGGCTACTGCGCGTGGCACGACTACACGCAGCCTCAGTACTACCCGGGCGTCCAGCCCGGCATCTCGTTCACGAACATGCCCTACGTCCTCAACTCGGGCTCCAGCTGCGGTGAGAACTCCGTCAACACCGGCTACTTCGCGGGCCGCCTGGACGGGTTCACGATCGTCATGGGCCACGAGATCGAGGAAACGATCACGGATCCGGGCGCCGAGGACGTGATCAACGGCGTGAACCTCGGCGGCTGGTACGACTACGCCGCGTACGAGAACGGCGACAAGTGCGCCTGGGTCGGCTACACCCTGGGCGTCGCGCCCCCCAACACGGTTCCGGGTGGGCTGAACAACATCACGGGCAACGACGGGAAGCAGTACCCCGTGCAGAGCCTGTGGAGCAACAGCTCGGCCGGCGGCGCGGGATGGTGCGCCGGCGCCGGGGACGACCTCCCGGTCACTGGCTGACGGGAGCGGAAGCCGTGGGCCCGCCTCGGCGGGCCCACGCGCTACTCGTCGAGCAGCCGAAGCTCGAGGACGTGTGAGGTGTCGAGGCCGGCCACGCGCAGAAGCGACCCGGCCGCCGCGACCGCGGCGCCCGCAGGGAGCAGGCCGACGAGCTCCGAGCCGGTTACCTCGAGCCCCCGTGCCTGAGCTTCGCGCTCGACCGCGGCGACGACCTCGTGCAGCGGCGCGGCCCGCCAGTCCTCGATGTTGAGGCTCACCTGGACGTGTCCCGCCAGGGGGAGCCGCAGCCCGAGCGCGCGCACGCCGGGGAAGCCGCCATCACGCTCGCGTACGGCACGCGCCACCGCCTGCGCGCCCTCAAGATGGTCGCCGGCGAGGTTGACGTTGAACGCGATCAACGGCGGGCGCGAGCCGACGAGCACGCCGCCGGCCCGTTCGTCGAGGCGCGGAGGGCCGAAGTCGGGCGCGAGCTCTCCCGCGTCCAGCCTCCGCTGCAGCTCCTCCGGTCCGCCGCGTCGGAAGAACGCAGGCCCCACGCCGGGCGCGAGCTCGCCGTAGAGGAAGACCGGCAGCGTGAGCTCCTCCCCCACTCGACGCCCGAGCTCGAGCGCTGCTTCGCGCGCCTGTTCGGCGTCCTCGGGGCGGATCGGGACGATGGGAACGATGTCGGCGGCGCCGATGCGGGGGTGCGCGCCCTCCTGGCTTCGCAGGTCGATCCGCTCTCGGGCCACAGCGATCGCGCCGAGGAGGGCCGCGACGAGTTCGTCCCGACTGCCGACGAGCGTGTACACCGACCGGTTGTGATCCGCGTCGCTGTGGACGTCGAGCAGGCGCGCGTAATCGGAGAGCGCCTCGCCGATCGCGTCGATCGTCAGGCGGTCGCGTCCCTCGGAGAAGTTCGGCACGGCCTCGAGCGGCAGCATCGGGGCGGACCCTACGCTCCGACGCGATGACCGTCCGCAAGTCGTCCTACCGGTCGCTGGCGTCGCTCGAGCGCGATCTCTCCCGCTGCCACGCCTGCGCAGAGGCCGGGTACCCGCTCCAGTCCCTGCCCGTGCGGGTGCCCGGAACGCACCAACGTGCGTACATGTTCGGCCAGGCGCCGGGCGTGGTCGAGGGAGAAGAGCGGCTCCCGTGGCGTGGCCGCGCCGGCCGGACGCTTCGCCGCTGGCTCGAGCTCGAGGAGGACGACTTCTACGCGACCTTCTACTGCGCGTCGGTGACGCGCTGCTACCCGGGGCGCGCCCCGTCCGGCCGCGGCGACCGCACGCCGACGCCTCGCGAGCAGGAGCTCTGCTCCTTCTGGTGCGAGTGGGAGCTCGAGCTGCTGCGGCCGCAGGTGATCGTCACGGTCGGAGGCCTCGCGCTGCGACGGCTGCTCGGCCGCACCTCGCTCACTCCCTGCATCGGCGAGCGGTTCGAGCTGGACGGGACGCCCGTCGTCCCGCTGCCTCACCCCTCGGGCGCGAGCGGCTGGCTCAATGACCCGGCGAACCGGCAGCGACTGGCAGCGGCGACGGCGCTCGTCCGTCACGAGTTGTCGCTTGCGTACCCTCAGAAACAGTGAGCGCAGTCCCATATCGCCGCACCTTCGCGCGGCTCCTGACCTATCTCCGGCCCTACCGGCCCGGTCTCGCGATCTCGGCGGTGCTCGCGGTCGGCTCGCAGGCGGCGCAGATCGCGCTCATCTGGGTGACGGGCAGGAACGTGATCGACGACGCGCTCCTCAACCACGACAAGCAGAAGCTCTGGCTCTACGTCGGGGTCATCGTCGCCCTGGGCGTGGTCTCGGCGGTGCTGATGTCCGGCCGCAGGCTCATCTCCGGCAAACAGGCGCTCGACGTCGAGATGGACATGCGACAGGGCCTCTATTCGCACTTCGTGCGGCTCTCGTTCGGCTTTTACGACCGCAACCAGACCGGGCAGCTGATGTCCCGCGCGACCGTCGACCTGCAGGGCGTCCGGTTCTTCCTCGGCTACGGCCTGATCTTCTTCTTCCAGAACGTCCTCACCGTCGTCTCGGTGACAATCGTGCTGTTCTTCTTCGAGTGGCGGCTCGCGCTCGTCGTGCTCGCCGTGACGCCGTTCATCGTCGGGATCGCCTACCGCTACAGCCACGTTGCGCATCCGACACTCCGCGAGGTCCAGCAGAAGCTCGCCGACGTCGCAACGGTCGCCGAGGAGAACATCGTCGGCGTCCACGTCGTCAAGGCATTCGCGCAGGAGCCGGCCGAGGAGGCGAAGTTCCGTGTCCGGAACGAGGCTCTGTTCGGGCAGACGATCAAGGCGAACCGGCAGCGGGCGACATACGTGCCGCTGCTCTCGTTCCTTCCGTTGCTCGCGCAGGCCGCTGTGCTGCTCGTCGGAGCGCGCATGGTCGCGAACGGTTCGCTTCCGGTCGGCTACTACGTCTCCTTCAACCTCTACCTCGCGCTGCTCGTCACTCCGTTGCGCTCGCTCGGTATGTGGGTCGGTCAGGCGCAGCGGGCAACCGCGTCGGGCGAGCGGATCTTCCAGATCCTCGACGAGCCGGAGGACGTGGCCGACCGGCCAGGTGCAATCGAGCTCCCCGAGGGAGACGGCGCGATCCGCTTCGAGAACGTCTCTTTCTCGTACCTCCCCGGCCGCCCGGTGCTCGAGCACCTCGACCTCGACGTCGACGCCGGGAGGACCGTCGCACTGATCGGTCACACGGGCTCCGGCAAGACGACGGTCTCCTCGCTGGTGCCGCGCTTCTACGACGTCGACTCGGGGAGGGTGCTCGTCGATGGCGTCGACGTGCGCGACGTGAAGCTCGCGTCGCTGCGCCGGTCGATCGGCGTCATCACCCAGGACCCGTTCCTCTTCTCGACGACGGTGCGCGACAACATCGCGTTCGGCCTGCCCGAGCTGACGGACGACGAGGTCGAGCGCGTGGCGCGGCTCGCCCAGGCGCACGAGTTCGTCGAGCGCCTGCCGCAGGGGTACGACACCGTTATCGGCGAGCGCGGCATCACGCTCTCGGGCGGGCAGCGGCAGCGGATCGCGATCGCGCGCGCCCTCGCGGTCGATCCCCGCATCCTCATCCTCGACGACGCAACGGCGTCGGTCGACGCCACGACGGAGGCACACATCCGCGCCGGACTGCGCGAGGTGATGCAAGGCCGGACGACGCTGATCATCGCGCACCGGCTCTCGACGATCGCCCTCGCGGACGAGGTCGTCGTCCTCGACCGAGGCCGGGTCTGCGCCCGAGGCACCCACGAAGAGCTCGTCGAGACGAGCTTTGTCTACCGCGAGATCTACGAGCACGGCCTGCTCGAGCGGCAGTTCGCCGACGCCGTCGAGGCCCGCGCCGAGGTGGAGGAGGTCGCGTGAGGGTCCACCAACCGGGTGGAAGCCTGATGCGGGTTCGTGGGGCGGACGTCGAGGACTGGTCCTGGAACTCGACCCGGCGTCGGCTCGGCGTGCTGTGGCGGCTGACGAAGCCCTACCGGCCGCGCACGTTCCTCTCGGTCTTCTCGCTGCTCGCCGCCACGGCGACCGCGCTCGCCCCTCCCCTGCTGGCGAAGCACGCGCTCGACGACGCGATCGACGGCACGACGGGCGTCACCCTCGCCGTCGTCGTCATCCTCTTCGTCGCGTTTGGTCTCGCCAACTGGGGCATGACGTACGTCGAGACGTACATGACGGGCTGGGTCGGGGAGCGGATCCTCGCCGATCTCCGAGCGCAACTGTTCGGGCACCTGCAGCGACTCTCCCTCGGGTTCTACGAACGAAACCGCGCCGGTGTCCTGATCAGCCGGATGACCAACGACGTCGAGGCGATCGACCAGCTCGTCACGGACGGGATCACGACGCTGGCGCAAAGCACGCTCTTGCTGAGCGGAACCGCGTTCCTGCTGCTCTTCCTCGACTGGCGGCTCGCCCTCGTCACGCTCACGGTGATCCCGTTCATGATCATCGCGACCGCGGTCTTCCGCTCGCGCTCGGCCCGTGCGTACTCATCCGTGCGCGAGCGGCTTGGCCTCGTGACCGCGACCCTCGCGGAGGACATCGCAGGCATGCGGATGGTGCAGGCGTTCGTACGCGAGCAGCGCGCGACGGAGAACTTCCGCTCGGTTGCGCGGAACTATCGCGATTCGAACATGCAGACGGTCGTTCTGAACGGCCTCTACTTCCCGTTCGTCAGCCTGCTCGCGACGCTCGCCCTCGCGATCGTGCTCGGCTACGGCGGTCACCTCTATTTCCAGGGCGCCATCGCGCTCGGAACGCTCTTCGCGTTCATGCTCTACATCAACAACTTCTTCGACCCGGTGCAACAGCTGTCGCAGCTCTACAACACGTTCCTCTCCGCGACCGCTGCCCTCGACAAGATCATCGCGGTGCTCGACGAGACACCGGAGGTCTTGGACCGGCCCGGCGCGCTGCCTCTGCCGCACATCGAGGGACATGTCCGCTTCGAGGACGTGCACTTCGCTTACGGCTTGCGCGGAGGCGAGGTCGGCGAGGAGGTGCTGCACGGGATCGACCTCGACGTCCCCGCAGGGACGACAGTGGCGCTCGTGGGCCACACGGGCGCGGGCAAGTCGACGATCGCGAAGCTTCTCGCGCGCTTCTACGAGCCGACGTCCGGCCGGATCACGATCGACGGCCGTGGCCTGAACGACGTGACGCTGGAATCGCTGCGTCACCAGCTCGGGATCGTGCCGCAGGAGGGCTTCCTCTTCGCCGGCACCGTCGCCGAGAACATTGCCTTCGGACGGCCGGGCGCATCGCAGGGCGACATCGTCCGCGCCGCACAGACGGTCGGCGCCCACGACTTCATCCTCCGGCTCGAGAACGGCTACGAGACACAGCTCGGCGAGCGCGGATCACGACTGTCGCTCGGCCAGCGCCAGCTCGTCGCGTTCGCACGCGCGCTCCTCGCCGACCCACGCCTCCTGATCCTCGACGAGGCGACGTCCTCGGTCGACATCGGCACCGAACGGACGATCGAGCGAGCGCTGCGCACGCTCCTCGCTGACCGCACCTCGTTCGTGATCGCCCACCGCCTCTCGACGATCCGCGACGCCGACCTGATCGTCGTGCTCGAGCACGGACAGGTGATCGAGCAGGGCTCGCACGAGGAGCTCCTAGCCAAGCAGGGTCTCTACACGAGCCTCTACGGCGACTGGGCGGCCGCGTAGGTCCTGTAGTACTGCGTCATCTCGATCCGCTGTAGCAGCGTCGGGTGGTTCTCGAGGAGGACGTAGTCCCACCACGGGGGGCTCGGATCCTCGAGCGTCTCCGACCCGAACAGCTCGAAGAGCTGCCGGCCGGCGGCGGGGTCGTGCGTTGCGCGCAGAGCGGACCAGTCCGCCTCCGCCTCGAGGTGGCGGCTGATCACGTTCTGGAGCGGCAGCTGGAGAAGCTGGAGGACGACGAGCACGAAGATGGCGAGCGGGACCGCTTCCGGAACCCCCATCCCTCCACGCCGGCGGGTCGCGAGCGCGATCAGGTAGGCGCCGGGGAACGCGAACAGCGCGTACCAGGCGAGCGATTTCCAGATGTGGTTGTGCGCCAGGTGCCCGAGCTCGTGCGCAAGGACGAACTCGTCCATGCGCGGCGTGAACGGCGGCACGACGATCGGCCTCCAGAGGAAGACCCGGCGACTGACGCCGAGGCCGGTCGCAAACGCGTTCGGCTCGTCGAACCCGTCGAGCACCCGGACCGGGACGTGCTGAACATGTTCGACCCGCTCGAGGCGCTGGACGTACGGCGCGTGGTACGCGCGACCGCCGAGCAGCCAGGGCGTCACGAAGGCGAACAGGATCGCCAGCCCGATGAAGAAGGGCGCTGCGGCGAGCCACCACCAGCGGCCGATGCGGCGCGCGAGGCCCATCACGATCGCGAGCGCGAACGAGAGGAAGAGGAACGCCCCGGCGAGCGCGAGCCAGTTCCCGATCGTCGCCTGCACGTAGCTGCCGTCGAGGCCATAGCGGTGCCGCCACCAGACGCTGAGCACGGCGACCGGGAGCTGGGCCGCCCAGACGAGGCCGAACCCGAGCATCCCGAGCAGCATCCCGGTGCCGATCGGGCCGGCCGCGGATTCCCGGGCGAAGCGGATGCCGTAGATCGCGTAGACACCGAGCACAACGAGCTCGGCGACCACGTTCCCGAGCCAGAGGAGACGCGCTCCGTCGCTGTAGTCGTCCGCCCGATGCAGGACCTGCGGCGAGAAGAGTGTGCGCGGATCGAGATGCGGCAGGTGGTAGGCGGGAAGCGACGAGCGCCAGAGCAGCCACACCGCGACCGCCCACGCCGCGGCGAGCACGGCGAGCAGCGGCAGTCTGCGGCTCACGCCGCGGCGGCTTCGGCGAAGTCGTCCTGTGGCTCCGGCGCGCCTTCGAGCGGGCTCGCGTGCGGATACGCGTCGGTCAACAGGGTCACGTAGGCGTTCACCTGCGCCTGGTAGCGCAGCGAGTACGCGGAGTAGTTGCGCAGGCCCCACGGCGCGGCGCCGCGGGCGAGTGCGACGAACCACGTCAGGACGGCGGCGACGAGGAGCCCGTAGCCGAGCGCGGCGCTGACGAGGAACGCCGGAAACGCGAGGATGAGGCGGAAGCCCGTCTTCCACCGATTCTGGCGCGTGGGCTCCGGGACGACCAGGTCGATCGGATACAGCCCCTCCTCACCGGTAAAGCCGGGGAACGGGTTTGCCACGAGATAGACGAACGCATACACGTGGAGCGTGTAACGCACGTAGCGCGTGATGAACCCGTGAAGGCCTCGCGCCGGAGTCCCGCGGAACAGCGTCACGAACCAGTTGGCGACCACGGCGAAGACGGTCACGATCCCCCAGAGCAGCAGCCAGACGATGTGCGGGACGGCGAGCAGAAGCCGGAAGAAGACGGTCACGCGCGAGAAGCGCAGGTCGTCGGCGTTGCCCACCAGCCGCACGACGTGCTCGGGCGGGCGGTCGACCTCGTGCAGCATCGCGGTCGGGTCGGCGTCGGGATAGCGATCGGTGACAAGGAGGAGATACGCCAGCGCCTGCGCGCCGTAGCCGATCCCGTAGGCGGACGCGTCGCGCAGCCCCTTCGGCATGCGGCCGCGCGCGAGGATGGCGAACCAGCCGAGGACGGCGCACGTCAGGGAGAGGGCGCCGCGACTGCCGGCCGCCGAGTACCGGGTGCCGTTGCCCCGGGAGGACCCGTAGCCCACGCTGAACCCGCCACCGAGCGCGGACGCCAGCACGAGCGCCGGGATGGCGAGGAAGAGCCGCAAGAGCGTTCTCCACCGCTTCTGAGGCCCGGGCTCCGGAAGCTTGAGGTCGATCGGGTACTCACCCTCCTCCCCCGTGAACCCGGGGTAGGGGTTGGCGACGAGGTAGAGATAGGCGTTGAGGTGCGTCCCGTACCGCAGGTACGCGCATGTCCACCGGTGCAGCGTCGGGGCGGGGCTCCCGGCGATCAGCGTCACGAACCAGTTGACGATGACGACGAAGATCATCCCGATGGTCCAGATCGAGATCCAGATCAGTTGCGGGATCGCGAGGATCAGCCGGAAGAAGACGGTGAGGCGGTTCCGCTCGAGATCGTCTTCGACGACGAGCCGGACGGGGTGGGCGTCCACGGCGGCCATGGCGGTATTCATGGCACATCCGTCAGACTGCACCAATGGCGATCGACAAGGAGATCGAGGACCGGATCGAACAGCCCGTCTCGGAGGAGGCCCAGCAGGAAACGCGCCTCACTCCGGCCGAGGCGGTCGCGCGGATGCGGATCAACGTCCCCGTCCGCGGCAACCGCAAGCTCCGCACGATCATCGAACGCGTCAACGCCGACGACCAGGTCAAGGGCTGGTGGCACGTCTCGAACGTCAACGCGGTCGCGCGGATGCAGATCAACGACCACTCCTGGGTGCACATCCAGATCGTCACGAACATCGCGCTCAAGCTCTTGCGGCAACTCACGAAGCACGGCATCGAGCCGGCCCTCGTCCGCGACTTCGGGCTCGAGCAGGACGACGCCGAGGTGGTCGTGGTGCTGTCGGCTCTCTTCCACTGTGTCGGCATGTCGATCAACCGCCACGGTCACGAAGACTTCTCGCTCTTCCTCTCGGAGCCGAAGCTGCGCCAGCTGCTCGACGGTCTCTACGAGGAGCCGGACAAGACAGTGATTGTGTCGGAGGTGCTCGACGCGATCATCAGCCACCGCTCCGACGGCCAGCCGCTGACGGTCGACGCGGGGATCGTCCGGGTCGCCGACGCGCTCGACATGGCGAAGGGCCGCTCACGGATCCCGTTCGAGAAGGGCAGCGTCTCGATGCACTCGCTCTCGGCCGCTGCGATCGACGACGTGACGATCACGGACGGCGAGGACCGGCCGATCAAGATCGAGATCCTGATGAACAACTCGTCGGGCCTCTATCAGGTCGACGGGCTGCTGAAGGCGAAGCTGCGTGGCAGCGGGCTCGAGCCGTACGTCGAGGTCGTGGCGCACATCGACACGGAGACCGAGCAGCGCCTCGTGCCGATCTACCGGCTCGAGATCTAGGGCTTAGCCCGACGCTACACTGCCCACCCGACCCGTTGCGGGGTCGTCTAATGGTAGGACGCCTGACTCTGGATCAGGAAGTTGGGGTTCGAATCCCTGCCCCGCAGCCTCCGAAAGCCCCGCTCAGGCAGGTTTTTGCTTGCAGCGCAGCGGTGGGGCCAGAGGCCCCACCGCTCGTCCAGTTCTCTGAACTATTTCGTCGGTGCGAAGTAGTGGTCGACCGCCCAATTTGCGACGTCGACGCCGATCGCGGCGCCGGCGACGTCAGCCGAGCGGAAGTGGATCCCGTCCCACACACGCGCGTCGACCACGTCCGTCCGCATCGCAACCGGGTCGGTGTAGTGCCTGGTCGTTCCGACCGGAGACGTCACGATCAGGTCGAACATGTTCAGCCGCGCGAGCGACTGGCTGAGGGCGCCGGTGACGCCGCTCAGTCCGCTCACGTAATCCGGATAGTTCGGCGTCGGTATGAGCGGCGTCCAGCCCGTCACCGGGGCGGTGTCCGGGTTGTTGTCGGTATCCGCCTCGCGGATTGCCGTGATCGGGCGCCACTTCCCGTACAGGTACTTCGTGTCCCAGACGGCGAAGATCGTGTCCGCGAGGCTCATGTCGACCGCCGCGAACATCCGGGCGCTGTCACTGATGTTCAGATGGTGACGAGACGCGAGGTCACGCAGCCCGGCCTGGTACGGCCCCGCCCCGATGTCGCGGGAGAAGTACAGCCCGGTGTCGGTCTGCGCCTGCGTGCGCGATTGGCCTAGTGCTCCTACCGGCAGGTTCGAGCCGTAGTCGCGCACCTCGTTGAACTCCTGCGTGTACAGCGCAGAGTCCATGGCGGGGGGCGGCCCCGGCCGGAACTGGCTGTCCGAGTCGAGCATGAACGGTGTGACCTGGCTCAGCCACGGGTCGAGGAACGGCAACAACGCAGTCGGCGTCGGGCGCCAGACACCCGGCACGACCGGCGTGTCGAAGGTGATCGGGGCAAACCGACCGTCGTTCGCACGCAACTCGATCAGCCGCTGGGCCGCACGTGCCCCATACCGCTTGCCCTGGTCCTTGGGCACGCCGACCGGAATGTTGGCGAGCGAGTTTGCCAGCGCCGCATCGAGATTCGCCGCGATCGTGGCGTTGCCGCCGAAGTAATACCGGAGCACGTCGTGCGCAGCGACCGCCGCTGCGGCCTCAGGAGAGGCGCCCTTCGGGGCCTTGGCGTGCCAGTCGTACAGCGCGTAGTCGCCGGTGATGCCCTCGACCGCGTTGTACACCGCGGCCTGCGCGAACGCGAACCACATGATCCCTTCTGCGTTGTTCAGTCCGGCGCCGTTCGGTGGTGC
>Ga0164298_10000502_pt1 | contig 10769 bp, 9 predicted proteins | sample Whisoiple_216_MG_FD_109713 | JGI IMG/M metagenome (GOLD analysis project Ga0164298, IMG submission 109713) | Unamended control soil microbial communities from upstate New York, USA - Whitman soil sample_216_MG | ecosystem: Environmental > Terrestrial > Soil > Agricultural land ... | reverse complement strand
GCATTACCCAAGCCGGAACCACCACCAATCGGATCATCCACCCGCACAAGCAGATCGCGCAGTTGATGCAGCCGGCGGGCGTTCTCGGGCCTGTCGGCGTCGGCGATGTAATTGCCCTCTACCCGTTCATCACCGACCCACTGGCCGTACACCCAGTCGTTCCAGCCGTAGTAGCCCGCCGTGCCCAGGTGGAACCCCGTCGGGCCCGCTGCGGTGATCGTCAACGGGCGCTTGCTCCCATCGGTGTCGATCAGCGTGACGGTTCCGTGGGTGAACCGGCGGTTGTCATCCTGGAAGTGCATGTCCTGCTCGACCGACACGAACCGGTGCGCGGTGCCGTCCTCGTTCTGCTGCTGTGCCTGACAACGGATCTCGAGGAAGCCGTCGCCACGCTCCTCCTGATACATCACGAACAGCGAGTAGCTCGAACCGTCCGGGCGCATCATCGTCATCGGCAGCCATGTCATGAACATCTGCTTGATCTTGCGTCCGCCCCGCGGTAGTCCGGGGATCGGCTTGCCGACTCCCGGCCGTAGCCCCCACGAGTGGTCCCGGATCGAGATCCAGTTGTCGGCATCGATCTCGGTGCGCGTGCCCTCGACCTCCACCCATCCTGTCGCCACACCGATCTGGTGATAGCGCAACACATTATGGGTGACGCGGTAGCCGTCGGGGCTGCGGTCGGGCCAGGGATCTTCGAGCGCCGCGGCGAAGCTCCCGCGCAGTTCGACGTCGAAAGCGATCGGGGCGTGCTCGGTCGCATCGAGGCTCACTTGGATCGCGCGCAGCGGTTCGACGACCCGGTAGTGCACGGGTCCGACGTCGGTGCCCGCGGGGTTCGACGACAGCCTTCTGCCTGCCCGCACAGTCCACTGCTCGGTGCCCCGGCACACGCCGGCCGCCCCGTCGAAGACTCCGCGGTTGGTGTACTTGCCGATGCCGAGAACGACCTGCAACGAGTTGTCGCGGGCATGCGCGATGGTCCAGATCTTCTCCGTCCACGACGGATCCGACTGGCTGACCGTGGCGAACGTGTCGACGATCTGATGGGTGAGCAGTTCGTCCTCGGGCACCAGCGCGCCGTAGTTCGTTGACAGCAAGTCGATCGCTTTCTGCAGTGGGCGTTATCGCGGACACCCAGCCACCGGCCCGTCGCCAGTGTGACATTTCAGCCACTATATGTAAAGTGGCGTTTGTGACATCTCCCCGGTCGGTCGACGGCGAGCAGTCGACGCGCCGCCGGATCCTTGCAGCCACGTTCGTCGTGCTCTCCCGGGACGGGCGACGCAAGCTGCAGCTGTCCGATGTCGCTACGGAAGCCGGCGTCTCGCGCCCGACGCTGTACCGGTACTTCGGCTCCAAGGAGGGCCTGCTCGAGGCGTTCGGCCTCTACGAGCAGGACAACTTCGACTCGGGTATCGCCGCGGCGATGGCTGGGCTGAGCGGACCTGACCGCCTGGACGCTGCGCTGCGGTTCATCGTCGAGTTTCAAAGCACATACTCGCTGGGGTCATTGGCCGATATCGAGCCCGAGCATGTGCTGCACCAGATGAAGCGGGTGCTTCCCATCATGCACGAACGCGTCGCCCGAATCATTCCCGGCGAAGACAGCGATATCGCGGCCGCGGCAGTGGTTCGTATCGCCGTGTGCCACTACATGATTGCGGAGGGAAGTCCACACCGGTTCCTCGCTGAACTGCGCCACGCCGCGGGCCTCGGCACGACACGACGGCGACTGCACCGCCGCGCTGCCGGCTAACCGGCCAGCCAGCCGAGGATCGTGGCGGCGATCCGTTCCGGTTGTTCCAGGTGTAGGAAATGCCCTGTGCCATCGACGATTTCGTTTTTCGACCCCGCCGCCGGGAGGTGCTGCGCCGGATCACCGAAGATGTCTATGCCGAGGGCGCCGTCGTCGGCGCCGTGAAGATAGAGCGTGGGCACGGGTGGATCCTGCAATGTCGCCAACGCTTCGGCCGTGGTCTCCCGGTCGGCGAAGGCCGGGTTGAAGGATGCCCGGTACGGCGCGATGACGTCGGCGATGTTGTCGGCCGTGACGTATCGACGCAGCTCATCTACGTCATCGTGAGGGTCGTATCCGGGCGACCAGTCGCCCCACAGCGATTCCCAGAAGCCGGGCTCCAGAAGTACCTTCTCGGCAAGACCGGCCTGCTGGATGACCCAGATGTAGAACGACCTCTTGAGTTGGCGGTAGCTGAACATCGCCTCTAGAACACCGGCAGGTGGAGCAGCCAGTGTGACGAGACGGCCGAATGCCGCCGGGTCTGAGTTGACCACTCCGTACGAGGCGACCGCACCCCAGTCGTGGCCGATCAGGACGGCGCGGTCGTCGGCGTCATAGGTCCCGCGGACGTCGAGCAGGGAGCGTACGTAGGTGCCCACGCCGATCGGCGTGCCGACGGGCGCGTCGTAGCCCGGCAGCCAAGGAGCCACTGCCCGGTAGCCGTTGGCCGCGAGTTCCGGGCCGAGGTGCCGCCACGTGTGCGGTGTGTCGGGAAAGCCGTGCACGAGAACGGCCAGGGGCAGCGACGTGTCCTCCACATCGCCGAAGGTGCGCGGCCCGGGTTTGGTCACCAGGGAAGGGTATTACATCTGGCGAGCGGTACGTAAACATCGTCGCCTTTACATTTAATGCGCTGTATGTAACTGTGATCGGCATGGCAGGCATCGCGCTGACGCAACGCGATCTGACCACCACCCGCGCACAACTCCAGGAGTGGTTCGGGCACAGATTCCCCGGCCAAGCGGAGGTGTCGGAACTGCGCGCGGCCAACAAGGCGGCGGGTTGGTCGAGCGAAAGCCTCGTCTTCTCCGCCACCATCGGCGAGAAGACCGACGAGTACGTCATCCGCATTGCACCCGCAGGCGGCGGCATCTTTCCGCACTACGACCTCGGCATCCAGACGCTGACGCAGGAACTGCTGCATGAGTACGGAATCCCGACGCCGTCGCCCATCCTCTACGAGCCCGACCGCGACTGGATCGGCTCGAAGTTCCTTGTGATGCCTCGGATTGTCGGCCACACACCGTCGGACACCAGGTACGCCACGCGCGGTTGGTTGCACGACTCCGGTCCCGATGTACAACGGCGCGTTCACAACTCGTTTCTCGAGACGTTGGCGGCCTTGCAGCGGGTTCCCATCAGCGAGGCGTCATGGCTCGAGCGGCCCGCAGGCGTCGGCGTCGTCGCCGAGCTGAAGTGGTGGCGTGAGTACGCGAAATGGGGCACCGACAACAAGGTTCCCGACGTCATGAAAGGGGCGTTCGACTGGTTGACCCGCCGAATGCCCGACGAGTTCGGCGAGCTGAGCATCTGCTGGAACGACGCCCGGCTGTCCAACGCGATCTTCGACGACGCCGGACAGATCGTCGGTGCACTGGACTGGGAGCAGGCATGCCTGTGCCCGGCGGAGACCGACTTCGCCTGGTGGCTGGCGACCCGCAGGCAGACTCTGGAGGTCAGCGGCATCGACCTCGACCCGGAACTTCCGGGATTCGACAGCCGCGAGCAGGTGACCCGCCGCTTCGAGGAGATGATCGGTCGCCCGCTCATCGACCTGCACTGGTACGAGGTGTTCGCGATGGTCCGGATGGGCTGCTGCATCCTGCGCACGCAGGAGCTCCTGCGCAGCATCGGCCAAGGCGACCACTTCCTCACCCGGGCACCGATTCTGCCGGCATGGACGGTCTCCGCAGTCGAGGCCTGACGGCGTCAAGAATCAACCACGACGCGTAAAAGAAGCGTTCGAATGTCGCGTCGGACGGTTCGACCGGCGTACACCGGAAGGTATGCACGAGGAGACACACAACCGCCCCGGACTACTCACGCGTTGGTGGGCCCGGCTGCTCGACGGCGAGAACCGATGGGGATTCATTCGCATCCAGATCGACCGCTTCGGGGTGACGCGCTATCGCTTGGTCGTCTATCCACCCGGGATCAGCGATGAGCAGCGCCGTCGCCTCCGGCTCTGGCGTGGCGCGCCCATCTGGGGAGCAGCGCTGTGGGTGGTGGCTGAGATCTTCCTTCATCAGCTGATCGGATCGTGGCCCGCGCTGGCCTTCTCCACCGGCGTCGTGGTCGTCCTGGCAGTCGCCGCGCTGATGAGGGCGGGTGACACACACGCGACGGTGCGCTCGATGGGCGTGGTCACCATGCCCGGGTTCACCGAGGTGGCCACGATGCACTCGCGCGACGAGATCCTGGCGATGGCCGTCACCTTGACGACCGCCGACGAACGCCTCGACCAGGAGCGGATGTCGCCCCTCGATCACGAGGCGCTGTGGTGGCAGGTTTACGACAAACTAGCGCCGCCCGCAGCCGTCGCAAACGAGCGCAAGATGTCGGGCTAGGTGACCAGCGAGACGGAGTTCGCGCGGCGCAGCTTGCCCGACGGTGTCTTGGGAATGGTGCCGGGGCCCAGCACCACGACGTTGCGCGGTCGGACGTCGACCTCGGCGACGACCTCGTGGGCGACCTGGCGCTCGATGCGGTGCACCTCGTCGGGATCCTGGTAGGCGTTGGACTCGACGGCAACCGCGAATGTCTCGCGCGAGTGCCCGGCGTCCAATCGCACAGCTACCGCACAGCCGGGGCGAACGCCCTCGACGCGGCCCGCGGCGCGCTCGATGTCGGTCGGATAGATGTTGCGGCCCGCCATGATGATGACGTCCTTCACACGGCCGCAGACCACGACGTGGCCGTTGTCGGTGAGGTATCCGAGGTCGCCGGTGTCATACCAGCCGTGTTCGTCCTGCGCCGGGATAAAACCACCCATGGTGATGTAACCGGGCGTGACGGGCTCGCCGCGCAGTTCGATGATGCCGACGCCGCGGGTGGGCATCACGTTGCCCTGCTCGTCGATGATCCGAGCCTCGAGACCTTCGAGCAGTGGGCCCAGCGTGGCCAGCCTGCGGGTGTTGCCCTTCGTGGCGGGTACCGCCCGGCGCAGCGCTGCCATCAGGTCGGCGTCGACCTCGTCGACCACCAGTCCCGCATTGCACTCGGAGAAGGACACCGCCAAGGTGGTCTCGGCCATGCCGTAGGCAGGCAGGATCGCCGACGGCTGCAGGCCGAACGGCTTGCCTGCGTCGAGCAGATCCTCGACGTCGGCGGGCTCGACGGGCTCGGCGCCTGAGAGCGCGAAGCGCAGCGTCGACAGGTCGAAGTCGCCGGGCTGGGCCTGGCGCCGCAGCCGCTTCGCGAGCAGCGCGTACGCGAAGTTCGGCGCTGCGGTCATCGTGCCCTTGTACTTGTCGATGCGCCGCGCCCACAGCAGGGTGTCGCGCAGGAAGTCCATCGGCGTGACCTTGACCAGTTCGGCGCCGAAGTACATCGGGATGGTCAGGAAGCCGACCATGCCCATGTCGTGGAAGCAGGGCAGCCAGCTGACCATGACGTCCTTTTCGACGTCGTACTGGGCGCCGATGAACATTGCCTCGGCATTGGAGTAGATGTTGCTGTGCGTGATCTGCACGGCCTTGGGTGAGCCGGTGGAGCCCGACGTCAGCTGCATGAGGGCCAGGTCGTCCTCGCCGACCTCGACCGGGTCGATCGGGTCTGCTGCGAGAAGGTCGGGCACCGTCAGCACCGTGATGCCCTGCTCCTCGAGCACGGGCACGGCGACCATGAACGGCTCGGACACGATGACGGCCTTGGCCTCGATCATCGCCACCACGTTCATCGTGTCTTCCGCCCAGACCACCAGGTCGGTGCGCGGAGTGGGCTGGTGAAGCATGGTCAGGCTGGCGCCGCGCATCCACAGACCCTGAGCGGTCGGCGCGATCTCCACGGGGAAGCCGGCCAGCACGCCGACGGCGTCGCCGTAACCGATGCCCGCGGCGGCCAGGCCACCGGCGATCTGGCGGGCCCTCTCGTGCACCTCACCCCAGGTGTGCCGAATGGGCTCGTGCGGTTCACCGGTGACCATGCCCGTGCTCGCGTTGCGAGCACTGCGGTACATCTTCTCGGTGAATCTGCTCACGACGACAGCCTCCTTGGGTCCACCGCAAATGCCAGTGTGTAATGCTCCGCCTGGTGACAGGCGCTTTCACGTAGGCGCGCACACATTTGGAGCGCGGTTGTGTCTCGATTCGGTGATGGGCTAGGAAACGGCGACCGCCCGCCGGATGCTCCGGCGGCGGCAGTATTCGCGTCCAGTTCTTGACCGCTAGTTTTCACCGTCGCTCATCTTAGGCAACTCTTAAGTAACTGCCAAACTAATGCAGTAAATGAGGCTCGTGTCACACCTGCGGCGGACGTCCGATTCACGTCTACGACGTGGCTGGCGCCGGAACGACCCGCGCGCCCTGTACCGGACCGCTGGCCACCCGGACCGTGCGACATACCCCTGCGCCGGCCAGCTCAGCCCCAATGTCGACGGCCGACGAGGACGAGGTGCACAGGAACGCGCACGTCGGCCCGGAGCCGGACACGATCCCGGCCAAGGCGCCCGCCTCGACACCGGCGCGCAGCGTCCGGCGCAGATTCGGCTGCAGGCTCAACGCGGCGGGCTGCAGGTCGTTTCCCAACAGCGGCGCAAGGGCGACCGGATCGCCGGAGGCCAGGGCGGCCAGCAGCGGTTCGGGATCCTGCTGTGGCGTCGGCACGCTGCGGTCGTCGGCCTCGCGAAGCCGATCGACCTCGGCGAACACCGCCGGAGTGGACAGACCGCCGTCGGCGAATGCGAGTACCCAGTGAAACGTGCTTCTCGCCAGCACGGTCGCCAGTTCCTCGCCGCGGCCGGTGCCGAGCGCCGTGCCGCCGTGCAGGGCGAACGGCACGTCGCTACCCAGCCTGGCGGCCAGCGTGTGCAGATCGCGGCGTGGCACGCCGAGCTCCCACAGCGAGTTGATCGCAACCAGTACCGCCGCCGCATCGGCGCTGCCGCCTGCCATACCGCCTGCGACCGGATCCGTCTTCTCGATGGTGATGGCGACGTTGCATACCCCGCCGACGTGCTGCGCCATCAACTCGGCCGCCCGCCACGCGAGGTTGCGCTCATCGGTGGGCAGCGACTGCGCGCCCTCCCCCGCCAGCTCGAGCGACAGCACGTCGGCGTTGCGGACGGTGACCTCGTCGAGGAGAGAAACAGCGTGGAAGACGGTCGTCAGCTCGTGGTAGCCGTCATTGCGGCGATCGCCGACGGCCAGATACAGGTTGACTTTGCCGGGCACCCGCACGGTGGCCGATCCGGTGGGAACCCACTCTGAGGCGGGACTGCCGTTGGACACCGCACGACACTATCGCCGACACGACGCGGACCGTAGTGATGCCGCAGGATTGGCAGGCCCGCGACCCGGCCTAGGCTGGGAAACGTGCTTCAGGTCGGCGACGACTTCGCGGGCTATGTCATCGACGCGATACTCGGGCGCGGCGGTCATGCCGTCGTATACCGGGCGCACCGGCCTGCCGACCCGAATCGTGTAGTGGCGCTGAAGGTTCTCGACGATGAGCGTCGTGGAAGCGATCACACCGCGCGACTGCGAAGGGAGTTCGAGTTCGCTCATCAACTCGACCACCCGCACGTCGTCACCGTGTACGACAATGGCGTCGGCTGGCTCACCATGGAGGTGATCGGCGGGGGTGCTTCAACTGCACTGCCCGACAAGCAGACTCGACTGACCGCGCTGGGCCAGATCGCCGACGCGCTGGACTACACACATCGCTGCGGAATCGTCCACTGCGATGTCAAGCCGACCAATATTCTCGTTTCGCGAGACTTCTCGCGTGCTGTGCTCATCGACTTCGGCGTGGCGTACGCGGTCTCGGAGACGGTGAATTGGCATGCCACGCGCGTCGAGGCCTCACTGCCGTACGCGGCGCCGGAGTTGCTGCGCGGCAGGCCACCGTCGGCGCTCACCGACCAGTATGCGTTGGCGTGCACCGCCGTTGAACTACTGCTGGGCAGCCCGCCGTTCTCCGGAGAGACGTGGATGGAACTTGTCGACGCTCATCTCACCCAGCCGCCACCCAGCTACTCGGACAAGATCGCTTGGGTACCAAGAACTTTCGACTCGGTGCTGCACAGAGCGCTGGCGAAGATGCCGGAAAGCCGGTACGACTCGTGCACAGAGATGATCGAGAACCTCAGTGAGGCACTGGCTGGCGACTAGGGCGATTCGCTCGGTTGGATCACTCTTTTGGCCTGGGGATCCCAGACCCCTGAGCGCTCCAAAAGCCTGACGAAGTCGGCGATGGACAGCGTCTCGCCGCGTCGCGACGGATCGATGCTGGCGGCAAGCAGCCGTCGCGCGGACTCGTTCCCACCGCCCGCCCATTCGGCGAACGCGTTGCGAGAAGTCTTGCGGCGCTGACCGAAAGCGATGTCGATCAGCTTGAAGACCTGCTGACGGAAGCCGTCGTCGGTCGGCCACGGCGAGGTCTCGTAGCGGTCGATGCGAACCAGTCCCGAGTACACCCGCGGGATGGGCCAGAACACCGTCGGCGACACCATGCCGTGCCTGCGCACCTTGCCGTAGAACCTGACCTTGGCACTGGGCACGCCGTAGTCCTTGCCGCCGGGCTCCGCGGCGAGCCGCTCGGCCACCTCGGCCTGGACCATCACCATCACGGTGCGGATCGATGGGAAGTCGGCGAGCAGGTGGAGCAGCGCGGGAACGGCCACGTTGTACGGCAGGTTCGCGACGAGCGCGGTCGGCTCCTCGGGCAGATCGCCCGGCTGCAGCTCCAGCACGTCTTGATGCAGCACACTGAGCCGGTTGATCTCGCTGTGCGAGTGCTCGGCGACGGTGTGCGGCAGTTGGCTCGCCAGCACCGGGTCGATTTCCACGGCGGTGACCTTGGCGCCGCGGTCGAGCAGCGCGAGTGTCAGCGACCCGAGCCCAGGCCCGACCTCCAAGACGTGGTCCTGTCGGTTGATTCCAGATGCCGAAACCACACGACGCACGGTGTTTGCGTCGTGTACGAAATTCTGGCCGTACGACTTACGCGGCCTGAAATCCAACTCTTTGGCGAGGTGCCGAATTTCGGTACGGCCCAGCAATCTGATGGTCAGGACGTCCCCAATCTCCCGCTACATACGGGCCACGCGCCCCAACCTTGACGGGCCCGAGTGACCTCAGCAATCGCGATCTGTTCTTCACGTGTTGCCAAATCGGCCCTCGCAGCATACCTCAGACCACCGTTTCGCTCCCAGGTGTTTTGATCAAATTGCACGCCACCAAAAAAACCGTTGCCGGTGTTGATCGCCCAGTTGCCGCCCGCCTCACATTGGGACAGCGCATCCCACGTGCCGCCACTGCTCACGGGAGGCACTTCGGTGCCTGGTTTGGTGCCCACCCGCAGCACACCTTCAGTCGCCGGCGTGACGATGACATTGGCTACTGGCAGTCTGCCGGTCTCCGCACCGTTGACCTTAGCGATGGCAAATGTTACGTCCTGAACTCCCGGCATTCCGGGGTTCTCCACGACCTGGCGGCTCATGTTCATCGTGGGGTCTTCGATCCGCGTGCTGCTCGGCGGTAACGGTAGGCGTTGGGTGACCTTTTCGATCCGGACACGCGTGACCTGAACCTGCATTCCTTCCACGACGGGAGAGGAAAGGCCCGGCACCACCGAGTCGCTCTGGGCCAGCGGTGCGCCCGCGGCGGCAAGCAGGTCGCCGACGTTCGGAGCGGCCAGATGCACCATTCGCACCACGCCACCGTCATTGATCTGCACGTTCTTGGCGCTCACCACGGGCAGCGACATGCCGCCCAGCGGCACCCGGCTGCCCCGAGAGGCCGCCGCGGGCGCCTTGTCGTCCATCGACAGCTGGGCAAGGGCCTCGTCGACCGTGGAGGCCGTGGTCCACACCTCGCGGCTGTTCTCGCCGTCCGTCGAGATCTGCAGCGGACGGCTGCGCCGCAGGACGATCGCGTCCGACTGGTGCACGGCCTGGTCGCCCGCGGGATAGAGGTCGTCGCGGTCGCCGACGTCGTAGCCGTTCTCCTTGACCACGTCGATGACCCGCGTTTTCATCGTCGCCACGGTCATCTCGGTGCCGTCGACGGTCAGCGTCACGGTCTTGTGGGCCGCCACGGCGAAACCGCCGGCGAACGTGAGCGCCAGCAACGTAACAAAAATCAGCGCTCGCAGATGCGGCGAGCGCGACTCATGAAGTCTGTCTAATGCATTCAAATCAGTGCTTATCCCCGACTCGGGCTCCGGTCTGGTTCTGTGCCGCCGACATAGATCACAAGACGGTAACGAACCGTCCTAGCAACAGCAACTCCGGCTCCGTTCACGACGAGTTCACCTCGAAGCCGTACACCCTGCTCGCGGTTTTCGCGGTCTCTCGGGCCACGTTTGTGGCGGGCCGGTCAACGATATCGGCCAGTGCGCGCACGGTGTAGGGCAGGCAATACGGCTCGTTCGGCGCGCCCCGGTAGGGGTGCGGGGTGAGAAACGGTGCGTCGGTCTCGACCAACAGCTGCCCGGCCGGGATCAGCGTGGCCGCCTCGTGCAGCGCGCGGGCGTTGCGGAAGCTGACGGTGCCCGAGAGGCTCAGCACCCAACCCGCGTCGACGCACGTCCGCGCCATCTCGGTGTCCGACGAGAAGCAGTGGAAGATCACCGTCGGCGGCGCTCCCTCGGCCCGCAGGACGTCGAGCACGTCCGCGTCGGCGTCACGGTTGTGAATCATCAGCGGCTTGCCGGTTCGCTTGGCCAGGTCGATGTGCCAGGCGAACGCGTCGCGCTGCTCGGCAGGCGTCGCGCAGCCGTCGAGCTTGCCGGGCCAGTAGCTGTCCAT
>Ga0164298_10000500_pt1 | contig 10784 bp, 6 predicted proteins | sample Whisoiple_216_MG_FD_109713 | JGI IMG/M metagenome (GOLD analysis project Ga0164298, IMG submission 109713) | Unamended control soil microbial communities from upstate New York, USA - Whitman soil sample_216_MG | ecosystem: Environmental > Terrestrial > Soil > Agricultural land ... | reverse complement strand
GCCGCTGGTGCTCGACGACGAGGTTGGCGGGGATGCCGTGGCGCCCGGGGGGGAGGCGGCTGGGCAGGGCTGTGCCTTGGGAGAAGGGCCCCTCGGCCGCCTCCTCGGGAACGAGCCGAAGCTCGGTCATCGCGACTCGCCTCCCAGCTGGGCGCGGTCGCGCTCGAGGAAGGTCTGGGCGTCCTCGAACGCCTCTTCGGCCGCCTCCTTGCCGAGGTAGGACCCGGCGACCATGTGCATCAGCTCGGGCAGGGCGTTCCAGATGCGGCTCGTCTCGCCCGCCGCGAGGACGTCGCAGACGCAGGCCTCGATCCCGCCGACGACGAACAGGCCCGTCGCCTCGGGTGGGGCCTCCTCGGCGCCGATCTCCGCCCGCACGCTGTCGAGGGCCCCGGCGAGGCGATCGACCGCGGCGTCGTGCTCGGCGAGCGCCTCGCCGCCGGCGACCTGGACCTCGATGAAGAGCGAGCGCGCGATCGCCGGCCGCTCGCCGACGAACTCGAAGAGCCTGACCAGGCCGGCGCGCACGCTCGCCCGCCAGCCGCTGACGGTCAGCGTCGCCTCGAGCAGGTCGACCCCGAGCCGTTCGATCCAGGCCCCGTAGGCCTGCCGGAAGCAGTCCTCGAGGCTCTCGAAGTGATCGTAGAACTGCTTGCGGTGCCCGCCGCTGTACTCGAGCACCGCGCGCACCGATGCCGCCCGGTAGCCGAGCTCCCCGACGACGTGCAGCACCCCCTCCATCTCACCCTCGCGCACCGTGGCGTCGGGGGCACGGTCGGTGGCCTCGACTTCGAGCGACTTGTTGGCTGTTAGACAGGCCTCCTGTCGCATTGCCCAATAGAAACTACTCCTTTTTTTCCGGATATGAAAGCTTTTTGGAAAGAGCTATGCTCGGAGCCATGCAGTACCTCTCGCAGCGACTCGCGGCTGAGCCGGTGAGGACGCGGGACGAAGCACCGCCCCGCGGCGTCCTCGCCGGGAGCCAGCGCGAGCGGATCCTCGACGCGACCCAGCGGCTGATCGCCGAGGCAGGTGCTCCGGCGACGACGATCGAAGCGATCGTCAAGGCGGCCGGCGTCTCCTCGGTCACCTTCTACGAGCACTTCCGCAACAAGGAAGAGTGCTTCGTCGCGGCTTTCGACGAGGCGGTCGAGGGTTTGAGCGCGGCGGTGCGCGTCGCTTTTCCAACCGGCGCGCACCGAGACAAACGGGTGCGGTTGGGGCTGGCGGCCCTGCTGGAGGCGATCGACGCTGAGCCGGCGCGGGCGCGGCTCTGCCTCGTCGAGGCGCAGAAGGGCGGACCGCGGATGCGCGTCCGCTATGACGAGGCGCTTGACGCCGCCGCGGCTGAGCTCGGCGATCCCCTCGGGCAGGGAATCGCTGGCGGGCTGGCCTGGCTGTTGCGGGAGCGGCTCGAGTTGGACGGGGGTGGGGGAGTGCAGGACCTGCTGCAGAGGATGACCGAGGTCGTCCTTGCCCCCTACCCCGGCTCTCATGGCTGACGGCGCGCGCGCCGCAGCTGAGCAGCTGGCCTCCGGCAAGGACCGGCTGCCCCCCGGCCGTCATGGCCTGCCCCGTACCTTCGTCGCCGAGAACCAGCGCGAGCGCTTGCTCAACGGCGTCGTCGAGGCGGTCGCCGAGCACGGCTACAACGCGACCACGATCGGCAAGATCACCGAGGCGGCGAAGATCTCGCGGCGCACCTTCTACGAGTACTTCGAGGGCAAGGAGGATTGCTTTCTCGCCGCCTACGAGATGATCGACGCGCACATGCGCGAGTCGATGCTGCTCGCCGGGGCGGCGGAGGAGGCCTGGCCCCAGCAGGTCCGCGCCAGTCTCGCGGCGCTGCTCGACGTCCTCTCCCGCGACCTCGCGATCGCTCGCTTCTACCTGGCCGAGCCGCTGGCCGCGGGCGGTGAGATAGCGGCCCGCTACCGCGACGCGATGCAGCTGCTCGCCGAGACGATCCGGCCGCGCTCGGAGCCCTCGGACATGAACGTCGAAGTGCGCGACCAGGTTCTGATGGGCGGCATCGCCACCCTGATCACCCGCCGCCTCAACAGCGGCGGAGTGGCCCGGTTGAGCGAGCTGCTCCCCGACCTGGTCGAGCTCGCACTGGCCCCCTACCTGGGCCGAGAAGAGGCCCGCCGGGCCGCTCGCCGCAAGTCTTAGAGCCGAATTCCTTCTTCTTAAAAACTTAGACTTGCATTCGTAAAACGTTTCTTTTATGCTCTCCGCCAGACGTTTGCGAAAGCGAGCGTGTACAGGGACATAACCGAGCCTCGAGGAAGCCGCTAAGGGAAGCGGCGGGCAGAGAGGCTCACGGGACAAGGAGAGAGATCTAGATGTTCTCGACGCTACGCACGCGCTTTGGCATCCCCGGAGTCATCTCGGTGATCGCCCTCGTATTCGCAATGTTCGGCGGCGCCTACGCCGCCTCCAACTCTTCAGGCGGTGGCAAGGCCACCGCCTCCAAGGCCAAGAAGGGGCCGCGCGGTCCCAAGGGGCCGAAGGGCGATACGGGGCCGGCCGGACTCGCGGGACCGCAGGGCCCGGCTGGAGCAAAGGGCGACGCTGGCCCCAAGGGCGACGCGGGGACTCCCGGGGCCAATGGTCTCAGCGTTACGAACACCACTGTGCTGACCAGCAGCGCTACGTGCAATCACCTTGGCGGCACGGAATTCAAAGTTGGACCCGGCTCACCGACCACCGCCTGCAACGGCAAAGAAGGCGAAGAGGGTCCGGAAGGCTCACCCTGGACCGTCAATGGCACCCTTCCGGAAGGCGCGACCGAGACGGGCCTTTGGACCTTCGGTTCGACCGTGGGAGAACCGGAAGGGGTCAGGGCCCCCATCTCCTTCCCGATTCCGCTGACGGCACCGATCCCCACCGCGAACGTCCACTACATCAGCCAAACGGGCGAAGAAAAGACCAGCCCGACCCAGGAAGTGCCGAGCACGATTTGCCAAGGCACGGTAAGCGCCCCGACGGCTCCACCGGGTCACCTCTGTGTCTATGAGCGTTCGATGAGTGGCGGCTCCACCATTGTCTACAACGAATCGATCCTCAATCTCGAAAACTCCAGCGGGACTTCCACTATGGGGGCACAGTTGCTCGTCCTCTTCCCCCCTGCGGAAACAGTGGGTATCGGAAGCTGGGCAGTGACGGCTCCCACCTCCTGATTCATCGCGACGGTATTCCGGTCCCAAAAGAGGCCAACTCCCGGGTGAGCGAAGCGCTCACCCGGGGCAAGCGGCGAAACACAGCACGTTAAGAGGAAAAGTGAACGGATCACACCAACATCACCACTCCGGATCGACCTCCGGCAACGGTCAAATACTTCGCAAGGCAGCTCTGCTGATGGCTTTGCTGTGTGGTCTATTCGCTTGGGCGGGGCCGCGGCGCGCTCACGCCGAAATTACCTTCGGCAGCGCCGGAAGCGGCGCGGGGCAGCTCAATCGGGCGGCGGGGATGGCGGTGGACAGCTCCAATGGACGGCTCTATATCGCGGATGCGGGAAACCGCCGAGTCGATGTCTTCAATCCGGATGGGGCCTTCGTCATGGCCTTCGGTTGGGGGGTGGCAGACGGAACCACTGCGGAACCGCAGACCTGCACCACTACGTGCTTTCCCGGCGTAGGCGAGGAGTTCGAAAGCGGCGGCGGCGCGGGGCAGTTCGCCAACCTCTTCGAAATCGCGGTCGACAGCGATCCCGCCAGCCCATCGTTCCACGACATCTATACCTTCGGTGAGGGCCGGGTGCAGAAGTTCACTCCGGGCGGGGAATTTCTCCGCACCTGGGGTGCCGGTGTAATCACCGGCGGAGCCGCGGGAAAAGGGAGCCTCACCGCCGGATCGCCGGTGGTCAGCGAAGTGAAAACCACCAAAAAGGCGTTCGCCACCGGCCAAACGGTCACTGGTGAAGGGATCCCAGCCAACAGCCGCATCATCGAAATAGGGGAAGGGACAATCACTCTCTCAAATCCCGCGACCATCTCGAAAGCGTCGGCAACCCTGACCGTCGCCGAAGGTCCCGGCAACGTGCCGGTGAATGAGCAGCAGACCCTGGTTCAAACAAGTCCGGCGCCCGGCAACAGCTTCAGCTTCAGACTCCGGACTCCGCGGCCGGACGCGGAAGAGGCAATTTCGGCTCCTATCAGCAGCAACGCACCCGCGAGCAGTATCCAGACGGCGCTTGCGGGCATGTCCAACATCGGGGCCGGCAACGTCTCGGTCAGCGGACCGGTCGGCGGTCCTTACCTGATCGAATTCATCGGCAAATTTGCGGATACGAATGTACCTATGCTGGAAGGATACAGCGGCTTGGGGTTCGAAATCATCGGCAAACGCGACGGACATAGTGCGCCGGCGATCTGCACGGCAGCCATTCGCGATAGCTGCACCAAAGGGGTGCTCGGAAATGGGGAGGGCCAGTTCGGCGACAACAACGAGCCGATTGCCGTGAAGGGAGCAGATGGGACGGTATACGTGGGGGACTCTTCATTTAGCAGCTATTCAGGCCCCACTGGCACTTCGTACGATACCCGCCTAGAGACCTTCAACCCGGATGGTGCGTTCACCGGTGAAATCGGCCCGCTTGGTACCTCCAAGTTTAGGAGTCTCGCGGTCTCCTCTACCGGATTCTTCTATTTCAGCGACAACACTGGTTTCGCGGTTCGGCGATACGACCAAGCCGGCAACCTTGTCGCAACCATCGATCCCGGTTACAGCCCTGGTGCCCTCACTCTTGATGACAAAGACAATCTCTTCGTCAGTCAACTCGAAACGAACTTTGGTGCCTCGATCCATACCATCGCACAGTATGACGCGGTTGGAAATTCTGTGCGCCGCTTTGGCTACGGGGGTTTGGGTGAACCTTTCAGTTTGGCGGCGTACTCGAGCGCCGACGGCGATGTCTTTGCCAATGAAAGGACAAGAATTCGCTACATCGACATTCCGCCCCCGGGCCCGCTCGTCCTTCAGAACGAAGCGACGAAAATCGGCAACGCCAAGGCGACGCTGAATGCGAGCGTCAATCCCGAGGGCAAAGAAACGACCTATCACTTCGAGTACGTGGACCAGAAAGGTTTCGAAGAAAACGGGTTCAACGGACCGACCGTGAAAAAAGGCCCGGAGACAAGTGCGGGGGCCGATACTCACTTGCACGAAGAGTCGTTGGTTGTGGATGTGAAACCGGAAACCATCTACCACTTTCGCCTCGTTGCAACGAACGCCGATGCTGTCCGCAGCACAAGTGGCGAAACGTTCGAAACCCTTCCCCCGCTGGAACTTGGCGACATCTGGACGACCGACGTCGGCGTCGAAGCAGCGACCCTTCACGCGGAGGTCAATCCGCTCGGCATCTCGACCCAGGGCTACTTCGAGGTCGTCGACGATGCGACCTATCAGGAAAGCGGCTTCAACTCTGCCCGACAGGTCCCTGACGTCGCGGCAGGTCGCAGCCCGTTCGACTTTGGGGAAAGCGAAGCACTGCAGGAACGGAGCGCCCCGCTTTATCCGCTGCAGTCACACACCACTTATCACTACCGGCTCATCGCCTTCGACTTCGCTGTCAAAGTGACAAGCTCGGAGCGCACGTTCAGGACCGCCTCGCCCCCCGCGCCGCTGCCAAATCCCGACTCGTGCCCAAACGCGGCGTTTCGGGTGGGAGGAGCCGCTCGACTGCTCGACTGCAGGGCCTACGAGATGGTCTCGCCGGTAGATAAGAACAATGGCGACATCGTCACCTTGATCGCGGGTTCCAACGCGAGGGCGCGGATCAACCAGAGCGCCGACTCGGGCGACGCGCTGACCTTCTCGTCGGTCAGTGCTTTCGCGGGGGCCGAAAGCGCGAATTGGAGCTCCCAGTACCTTTCCCAGCGCGGTTCCAGCGGTTGGACGACGAAAGCGATCTTCCCGCCACGCACCGGTATCGAAGTGCCCGGGGGCGGCCTCAACACCAACCTTGACACGCTTTTCAGGGGCTTCTCGGCCGATTTGAGCAGTGCTTGGCTCACGAATATCTATGAACCTGCGCTCGATCCGGGGGTCCCGGGGGGATTCGCCAACATCTTCCGTCGCGATAACTCGACGGGGAGCTATGAAGCGCAGATGCCGGCTGTTCCCCCGCATAACTCAAACGGCGGTCATTACCCCGAACTGCAGGGCTTTTCCGCTGACGGCTCCCACGCTGTCTTTCGCATCGAAGACAGCCTGACTCCGGACGCCGCGAAAGTCGTCGCGGAGCCCCCGAACTACCAGCTCTATGAGAGCTACAGCGAAGGCGAAAGCCCGCGCCAGCTGCGCCTCGTCAGCGTCTTGCCGAGCAAAGCGCCGGCTGAAAAAGGTGCCTCGGCCGGTGTGGCGGGCATCGGCAGCTCTTCGCCGCAGCGGCTCGACACGCTGACCCACGCCATTTCCGATGACGGCACGCGCATCTACTGGACGGCGGCGAATGCAGGCCCCGGCAAAATTTACCTTCGCCTCAATGGGGAAAAAACGCTGCCGGTCTCCGAAGGCATCGACCCCTCGCCGGCCCGGTTCTGGGCGGCTTCGGCCGATGGCTCCAAGGCCCTCTACTCATTCGAATCAGGACCCAAATCCGGAGACCTCTATCTGTACGACCTGGAAAGCAAAGCGTCGGCCCTGGTCGTCCACAAGTTCCTTGGCCTGCTGGGCGGCGGCGACGATCTTTCGCACTTCTACATCCTCTCTCAGGAAGCGCTTGGGGAAGGGGCGGTCGCCGGCAAGCCCAACCTCTACCTTAACGCTGAAGGGACGCTCAGCTACATCGCCCAGCTTTCACCGGCGGACGCGAGGATCGGCGATCAGCACCTGACCCCGGTCAATTCGCAGCCGTACTGGCACGCTGCGCGGGCGACACCCGACGGCGGTTCTTTGGCGTTCATGTCCACCAGCCGCGAGCTGAGCGAATCGGTCGGGGGCGCCGACAACACGGATCGGGTCAGTGGAGCGCCCGACGCCGAGGTCTACCACTACAGCGTCGCCACGGACAGGCTGTCCTGTGTCTCCTGCAATCCAACCGGATCGCGCCCGGCGGGAAGATTTCTGTCCGAGGACGTCAGCGACGGAACTCTCTCCGTCGCAGCCTTGATTCCTGCCTCCGACAGTCAGCTCTACCAGCCGCGCTACCTCTCCGACGACGGTTCGCGACTGTTCTTCGACAGCTTCGAGTCGTTGCTGCCGAACGACACCAACGGTGCCCGCGATGTCTACGAGTGGGAGGCCCCCGGGAGCGGGAGCTGCACGGAAGGAAGTGCCGCGTTCAGTCCCCCGAACGGCGGGTGCGTCGCCCTCATTTCCACCGGGGAAAGTCCACGTGATTCGGAACTGATTGATGCCAGCGCCGATGGACGGGATGTCTTCATCCTCACCCTGAGCAGCCTCGTCCCCCAAGACCCAGGCCTGGTCGACATCTACGACGTTCGCAGCAGCGGGGGTTTCCCGGCGCCGCCGAATCGGGCGCCCGTCTGCGAAGGCGAAGCCTGTCAGGGCCCCCTTTCACCGCCGAATGATCCGACACCGGCATCCTCGAGCTTCGAGGGCGCCGGCAACGTGGGGAAGCAGCCGGCTCGCCAGCACAAGAAGGCGAAAAAACGAAAGGGAAAGAAGCACAAGAGAGGCAAGCACGACCGAGCCAAGCACACCACTAGGAGGGCGGGCCGATGAAGCGCCTGATGCTGATACTTCCGATCGTTGTCGCTTTCGCTGTGTGGTCGCCCGCTGCGGCGCCGGCCTTCAACCTTACGGCCTTCGATGTCACCTTCGAAAACGAAGATGGCTCTCCGGCGACGCAGGCCGGCTCGCACCCCTACGCGATGAAGACGAAGGTCGCCCTTGCCCTCAATCCGGATAATCCGATTGAACTGGCCGGCGAACTCAAGGATCTCAACATCGATCAAATCCCGGGCTTCGTCGGCACTCCCGGAGCGATGCCACGCTGTCCAACGGCCAAGTTCCTCGAACGAACCTCGGGAACCGACGATGTTCGCGAAGAAACACACTGTCCGAACTCGAGTGCGGTCGGCACTGTCACCGCCGCTACGACGAGCGTCCGATTTGCCGGCGCCGTCTACAACTTGGTGCCCCCACCCGGGGCAGCGGCGAAGCTGGGGTTCGTCGTCGGCACGGTACCTGTGACGATCGAATTGGGGGTCAATGAAGACCCCCCGCACGAAATCGTCGCCAAGCTCACCAACGTTCCCCAGCCGTTGCCCTTCCACGATTCAACGGTGACCTTGTGGGGTAACCCCGCTAGTCCCGTGCATGACTCGCTGCGCGGGTTCTGCGCGAAGCTCTCGGCCGGGGAAGACGACGTGATCGGATCGCGCGGCACCTGCTCGATCAGCGCTCCGGAAATTCCGTTCCTGACATTGCCGCGCACCTGCCAGGGTCCGCTTTTGACGACCTATGTCGCAGATTCATGGCAGGGACCGGGTGCCCGGTTTCCCGATGGAGACCCCGACCTCAGCGATCCGGGCTGGATCAGCGGCTTCTCGGAAACTCACGACGCTACTGAGCCGCCCAACCCACTGGGCATGACCGAATGCAGCAAGCTCGGCTTCAAACCCTCGATAACCGCCCAGCCGACGACCAAGGCGGGGAGCTCTCCAACTGGATTGGACTTCTCCCTCGACATCCACGACGAAGGCCTGACCAACGCCTCCGAAGACGCAACGGCCCAATCCGACATCCGCAAGACGGTCGTCACCCTGCCCGAGGGCTTCACGGTCAACCCCTCGATCGCCGAAGGCCTCGAGGTCTGCACCCCCGCCCAGCTCGGTCGGGAGACCGCCTTCTCCGAAGCCGGAGCAGGCTGCCCCAACGCCTCCAAGATCGGCTCGGTAGACGTAGAAACGCCATTGCTTGACGAAAACGTCAACGGCGCCCTCTACCAGGCCGCCCCCTACGACAACCCCTTCAGCTCCCTCATAGCCCTCTACATCGTGATCAAGAACCCGGCCTTGGGGATCAAGGTGGTGCAGCCCTTGAAGGTCGAAACAGACCCGCGCACGGGCAGGCTGACCACGGTGGCCGAGGAGATGCCCCAGCTTCCCTTCTCTCACTTCAGGTTGCACTTCCGCGAGGGAGCGAGGAGCCCCTTGGCCTCTCCTCCGGCGTGCGGCACCTATAACGCCGAGGCCACCCTCTACCCCTGGGCAGGAGGAGCTCCGGTCCACGCCGCCTCGTCCTTCCAGATCATCACCGGCCCCGACGCGGGTCCCTGCCCCTCCGGCGGCCTGCCGCCCTTCAAGCCGGGCCTGATCGCCGGTTCGATCAACAACGCCGCGGGGCGCTTCAGCCCCTTCAACATCCGCCTCTTCAGAACCGACTCAGAACAGGAGATCACCCACTTCTCGATCAAGCTGCCGCCGGGGATCACCGCCAAGCTGGCGGGGGTTCCCTACTGCTCCAACGCCCAGATCGCGGCAGCGACAGCGAGGAAGGGACCCCACGGGGGAGCCGAAGAGCTCGCAAGCCCTTCATGTCCCGCGGCGAGTGAGATCGGCCACACCCTCGTAGGCGGAGGAGTCGGATCGGCCCTTGCCTACGCCCCCGGCAAGGTCTACCTGGCCGGCCCCTACAACGGCTCCAACCTCTCGATCGTCGCCATAACCGCCGGCGTGGTCGGTCCCTTCGACATCGGCACCGTGGTGGTCAGGGAGGCCTTGAAGATCGACCCCGAGACCGCCGAAGCCTTCATCGACGCGACCGGCTCGGACCCGATCCCCCACATCATCAAGGGCATCCCGGTTCACCTCCGCGACATCCGCGTCTACACCGACCGCCCCAACTTCGTCCTCAACCCGACCGACTGCACCCGCACCTCGACCGCGTCGACGGTCCTGGGCTCGGGCCTTGACTTCGGCTCCGAAGCAGACGACCGCCCGATCACGGTCTCCACGCCCTTCCAGGCAGCCGACTGCGCCGCCCTGCCCTTCAAGCCCAAGCTCGGCCTGAAGCTGATCGGCGGCACCAAGCGTGGCTCCCATCCCGCCTTCAAAGCAACCCTTCGCATGAACGGGATCGGCGAAGCGGGCATCGCCAGGGCGGAAGTCACCCTGCCCAAGTCCGAGTTCATCGAGAACGCCCACTTCAACACGATCTGCACCAGGGTCCAGTTCAAGGCCGGGGCCGGCAACGGCGCGGGCTGCCCGGCGGGCTCGATCTACGGCAAGGCGAGGGCGATCACCCCGATCCTGGGCGAACCACTTACAGGCCCGGTCTTCCTGCGCTCCTCCGAACACCAGCTGCCCGACCTGGTGGTCGCCCTGCACAACTCCCAGGTCGACTTCGACCTGGTCGGCCACGTCGACTCGGTCAAGGGACGCCTCAGGAACACCTTCGAAGCGGCACCGGACGCACCGGTCACCTCCTTCGTCTTGGAAATGCAAGGCGGCAAGAAGGGCCTGTTCGTCAACAGCACCAACCTCTGCAAGGGCGCCCACCGCGCCGAATCGAACTTCACCGGCCAAAACGGCAAGCGCTATGACACCAAGCCCGAGCTGAAGGTGAAGTGCAAGGGCTCCGCGCGCAAGGGCAAGGCAAAAGCCAAGAAGCAAAAGCGCAGGGCGGACTAAGCGATGGGCAAACGCGCTGCACTGCTCGCCACCGCGGTGGCGTTGCTGGCGTGTGTCTCACTGGCCTCCGCCACCGTGATCCAGCAGGGCAACCTGCGGATCACGGTCCTGAGCCAGGTCCTCCCCTACAAGCTGCCAAGAACGGGAACCGCTCCGATAGCCGTCTTCGTCTCCGGGCACCTC
>Ga0164298_10000499_pt1 | contig 10799 bp, 12 predicted proteins | sample Whisoiple_216_MG_FD_109713 | JGI IMG/M metagenome (GOLD analysis project Ga0164298, IMG submission 109713) | Unamended control soil microbial communities from upstate New York, USA - Whitman soil sample_216_MG | ecosystem: Environmental > Terrestrial > Soil > Agricultural land ... | reverse complement strand
GGGGTCAGCGCGATGAAATCGCCTTCCTTGCCGAGGATTTCGTATACCACGTTGCCGCCGTTGACCTCGAAGACCTTCTCGCCGCGCTTCAGCTTGGGCCCTGTCGATTCAGTAGTGGTCACGCCATCACCAGCACATCGTTGCCGACGACCCGGACCGGGTAGGTTCGGATGCTCCACTCGGGTTTGACCGCGGTGGTGCCGGTGGCGAGCTCGAATCCCCATTGATGCCAGGGGCAATAGATGAATTCGAGGTCACGGACCATGACGGCATCACCGGGTACCTTCTCGTCGACGACGGTTCGGCCCCGCGCTCTGCCGGAGCACAGCGGGCCGCCTTCGTGCGGGCAGTAGTTCGCGATCGCGTGAAACGTTCCGTTGACGTTGTATACACCGACGCCGTGGCGTCCGATCGGAACCAACTTGTGTGTCCCCGGCGGGATTTCGTCGAGAGTGGCTACGACGTGCTCACGCCCCTGAGCCAGCCGGGGCGGTTTCGACTCGTCCGGCACTGGTCAGAACACCCGAACCTGGCCCTCGAGGGCGGGGACCGGCTCGGGCAGGTGATACGTCGCGATGCCGTTGCGGAACATGACCGCCTCACGGGCGTGTTCGGGCAGGTGCTTGACGAGCCAGCGCGGGTCGTCGAACGTCCAGTGCGGGTAGTCCGACGAGAAGAGCAGAATCTTCTCGCACTCCATCCACTCGAACGCCCGGGACAGCTCGGTCTTGTCCTCGGGATAGTCCAGCGGCTGGGTGGTGAACTTGATGTGGTCCTTGACGTACTCCGACGGTTTGCGCTTGATGTCCAGCCACGATTTACGGGCCTCGTAGATGGCGTCCATCCGCCACATCAGCGGCAGGATCCAGGTGAAGGCGTGCTCCACCAAAACGATTCGCAACGTGGGGAACCGGTCGAAGACCCCGTCGAAGATCAGGCTCATCACCTGGTTGGCCGCCAACAGCGAGTAGGTGACCATGAAATCGTGGTTGTAGCTGGGGAAACCGACGGGCGGAATCGGCAGCTCCTCGTGGTGGCCGCGGGACAGGTGGCAGCTCACCGTGATGTCGTTCTTGGTCGCGGCGGCCCAGATCGGGTCGTACTTGGGGTCGCCCCATGACGGCCGCGGCTCCGCCTTGATCAGGATCTGGCCCATGTAGGGATGGCCCGCCCACTTCTCGATCTCGCGGGCGCCCGCTTCGGGCTCCTCGATCGCGACGCAGATCGAGCCTCGCCACCGCTCGTGCCAGTTGTTGTGACTGTCCAGCCAGTGATTGGCCTGCCAGTCGTTGAGGCCGCAGCTGATGGCGTGGTTGGCCTCGCGGAAGCGAGCCGGGTAGGCAGCGGGCTCCAGGATCGCGATGTCGGCGCCGGCCTCCATGATCAGCTGTTTGAACGCCAGATCCGGAGAGCTCCCGGGAAACTGGCCGTCATCGGGGAAGGTGTCGGCTCGCATTGCGTACGCGTGGGCGTAGTCGGGCGCGTCGTAGTAGATCTGGTCCCCGATCTTGCGCGCCAGGAAGTACTTGCTGCGCCACGGCTCCGGGATGTACTGCGTCAGTTCGCCGCCGCGCGGTGTCGGATGGACGTCGGAGTCGACGCACCGCACAGCGATTCGCTCGGCAGCGGGGATGCGCTCCCTGGTGGTCACCGTCATCGTGGTCTCCCTTGCTCGAACCTCTGCTACTACTGTGCGCTGACACCGGCCTCAACGTCTATCCCGTAGAGCTGCGCGGCGTTGCGCCAGCACAGCTTGTCGCGCTGTTCGGCCGTGTACGCGCCCGGCACTCTAAGGTCGTTGTCCTGCCAATGCGGGTAGCTGGACCCGAACATCAGCATGTCCTCCTTGCCGGTGAAACCGAGCCACTCACCGGCGAATTCGACATCGCCGGGGCCGTCCATCACTCCCTGGATGAAAAAGACGTGTCCGGGCAGGTAGTCGCTCGGCATCTTCGGCGCCCAGGGTGTCTGTTCGAGGTGAGGGCGGCCGAAGCAGTCCATCCGCCACATGAACGGTGTCAGCATGTCCGCCGCGCCGTCGGCCCAGACGAACTTCAGCTCCGGCATCCGTTCGAATACCCCTTCGGCGATCATGTTCATCAGGTGATACAGGTAGTTCAGCGCCATGAAGCCGACGTACTGCTCATAGGTTCTGGTGACGCCCGACGGCGTCGGCGCGAACGAGAGGCCGGCCCCGACCTCGATGTGCACGGCGACAGGAAGATCCGCGTCGACGGCCGCCTCCCAAAGCGGCCAATACTGCGGCTTTCCGTAGACCTCGCGCGACTGCAGGGGCACCCCGATCTGCACCACCTTGGGATGATCCTTGTATTTCGCGATCTCCCGCAGCGAGCCGGTGACGTCGTCGGGATTGATCCGGATCGTGCCCCGAAACCGATCCCGGTAGGACCCCTCGTCGAGCCAACGCGTCACCATCATCTCGTTGTGGCCCGCGGCGATGGCGGTTCCGAGGTGACGATCCGGCATGATGCCCCGCGTCATCGGGTGCAGGATCGCCACATCCACGCCACGCTTGTCGAACAGCTGGTGGCCGACGATGTCCGGATCCGAACCGGGGTACTGGCGGTCGGGGCCCTCGCTGCCCTTCACATACTCGCCGCCAGGGGCGCCGTACCAGTCCATCTCGTAGTCCGGGAAGCCGCGGCTGCGATACGGCTCGGCCATGAAGTTCCTGCGAAGGTCCTTGTTCGACTTGACGAAAATGTGCACGCTCGCATCTATGACGGGCGTCGTCGCTCCGTCAGGATGTTGGATCACCGAGGGCCTCCGATGTCTGCCGGCATGGACCGGACATACAGCCAGTGTAAAGCCAAGTTCTTCATTGGCAAGAATTGGGTTCTCAAGCGCGACGCTTACTTCTCCGCAGGTCAGGGTGCGCGCTGGTCACATGCACAGTAGCCCCCCTGCGAAACGAGGTAGTCGCATTTCGAGAACAGTTACGACATCTAAGGAGAATGTTATTCTCGTGCGCGACGGGTTATCGCACCAGGAGGCGCCGGATGCTACTCGAGTTCGATGCGGATCAGCGGCTGTGGCAGGACACCGTGCGCGATGCGGTAGGTAAGCAGTGCCCGCCGTCGCTGGTGCGGGAAGTCGCCGAGAACGGCGTCGACCCAGCGCCGCTGTGGCAGGCCTACATCGACGCGGGCTGGACGGAGCTGACCGACCCGGAGAATGCGGTCGAGCTCGCGATCGTCTGTGAAGAGCTCGGCCGTGCCACCGACCCGACGCCGTTCCTGGCGACGTTGACGCAGTTCGCGCCGCTGGTCGGCGACCGTTTCGACCCGCAGCGCGCCGGCGCGGCCATCTACGACGGCATCACCGCCTACCGCGACGCCGACGGCTGGGTGCTCGACGGAACCGCACGCCACGTCCTCGACGCCGACCGTGCCGACCGGCTTGCCGTCGTCACCGATGGCGGCGTCTTCCTGGTCGACGCGGACACGACGACCATCCGGCGAAGCAAGGTCTTCGACCCGGTGTTGCACATCGCGGATGTGTCGCTGTCGGGCGTGCGGCTGGCCGACGCCGAACGGCTGCCGGTCGATGCGGAGAAGGCGCGTCATCTGGCGCTGACCGGAATCGCAGTCACCACCGTCGGCGCATGCCAGCGCATCATCGACCTCGTCCTCGAGCATGTGAAGCAGCGCCAGCAGTTCGGCGTCGCGATCGGGTCGTTTCAGGCCGTGCAGCACAAGGCGGTCGACATGCACGTCGCCACCGAACGTGCCCGCGCCTTGTCCTACTTCGCGGCGCTGACCATCTCGGCCGACGATCCGCGCCGCCGTATCACAGCGGCGATGGCCAAGGCGGCGGCGGGGGAGTGCCAGGCCGTCGTGTTCCGGCATGGCCTGCAGCTGTTCGGTGCCATGGGCTTCACATGGGAGAACGATCTCCAGTTCGCGTTGAAGCGCGCCAAGGCCGGCGAGCTGCTGCTCGGCGGCGCGGCCGAGCATCGCGCGCTGATCGCGGAGGAATTCGATGCAGCTGACTTTTGATCCCGACGTCGAGGAGTTCCGTGCCGAGTTCTCGGCGTTTCTCGACGAGCACCTGCCAAGCGAAGCCGACACGCTCGAGCGGCCCAGGTCGGTTTCGCACATGCCGGGGTGGGCGCGCAAGTGGCAGCGGCTGCTGTTCGACAACGGTTGGCTGCTACCGGCGCAGCCGCCCGAGTTCGGCGGCCGCAACGCCTCGGTACTGCAGCAGTTCGTCCACCTCGACGAGCTCTGCCGGCGCCGCATCTACCACAGCTTCAACCCCCAGGGCGTCAACATCGTTGCGGCGTCGCTGATCTCGTTCGGATCCGACGAGCAGAAGCACAAGTGGGCGGTCCCCGTACTCAAGGGCGAGCTGACCGCATCGCTGGGGATGAGCGAGCCGAGCGCGGGCTCCGACCTGGCGTCGCTGCGCACCCGCGCCGTCGCCGACGGCGACCACTTCGTGGTCAACGGCCAGAAGGTGTGGACCTCCGGCGCTCACGATGCCGACTTCCTGCTGACCTTCGTGCGCACCGACCCGGATGCCCCCAAGCACAAGGGCATCAGCGTGCTGATCATCCCGACCGACACCCCCGGCGTGGTGTGCCGTCCGTTCGCCGACATCTGCGGTGAGGACAACAAGGACTTCAACGAGGTGTTCTTCACCGATGCGCGGGTGCCCGCGGAAAACCTCGTCGGGCCTCTCAACGGCGGCTGGGGTGTGGCCAACGGCTCGCTCGGCCATGAGCGAACGATGATGTGGCTGGGCTTCGCCGACCGGATCAACAACATGATTACCGACTTCCGCCCGCGCGGCGAACTGCAGCGCGACCAGTTCGCCACCTCGGTGATGGATTACATCGCCCTGCGCGCCATGGGTTCTGCGGCGCTGGCGAAGGCCGCGCGTGGCGAGGCCGATACCGCATCGGTGTCGGTGCTCAAGCTGTTCGGCTCCGAAGCGGAGCTTCGCACGGCGGACACCGCGCTCACCGCGGCGGGAATCGACGGACTGCTCCACCCGTCGACCACTGGCCGCTACGCGCACATGAACCTCGACCACTACTTCGCGAGCTGGTTCGAGCGGTATGCGCGCAGCTACTCGGGCACCATCGCGGGCGGCACCTCGGAGATCCAGCGCAACATCATCGCCCAGCAGGTGCTCGGCCTGCCGCGGCGCTGAGAACGGTGACCGAGACGCTGCTCGTCGAACGGCCGCACGGCGGCGTCCTTGTCGTGACGCTGAACCGGCCGCAGCGACTCAACGCGATCAACGATGTGATGCGTCGTGAGCTCGCCGAGATGCTCGTGAAGACGGCCGACGACGAATCGGTCAGGGCGGTCGTGCTGACCGGCGCGGGCCGCGGCTTCTGTTCCGGCATCGACATGCGCGATTTCGGCACGGGGGTGCCCGACGCCACCGCCCCCGCCATCGACCGGCTGCGTTTTCAGGAGTCGATGTCGGCGCTGCCGCGCACCGTCTGGGGATTGCCGCAACCCGTCGTCGTCGCGGTCAACGGCCCCTGTGTCGGCGGCGGACTGGCGCTGTGTCTGGCTGCTGACGTCCGGATCTGCTCCACGGCAGCCACATTCGGCAATGGCGCGATCCTGTTGGGACTGTCCGGCGCGGAAATGGGGATGAGCTATCACCTCCCGAGGATCGTCGGAACCAGCGTCGCTGCCGACTGGATGATGACCGGCCGCACCGTTACGGCCGACGAAGCCGACCGCCGGGGTCTCGTCAGCGAGCTGGTGGAGCCCGACCGCCTGGTCGGTCGCGCGATCGAGATCGCCTCTGCAATAGCCGAATTGGCACCGCTCGGGGTGCGGCTGACCAAGCGTGCGCTCCAGGTGAACGCCGATGCCACGGGACTCGACGCGGCGATGGAGCTGGAGAACCGCAACCAGGTGCTCAGCCACGCGTCCGCCGACGCCGCCGCGCGACGGCACAAATGGTCGCAGGACTGACTTTCGACGGAAGGACGACGATGGCGTGGGACTTCTCCACCGACCCGGACTGGGCAGAGCAACTGGCCTGGGTCGAAGACTTCGTGCGTGCGGAATGCGAGCCGATCGATCTGATCGTCAAGGAGTCGCACGACCTGAACGATCCGGTGCGCCAGGCGCTCATTCCGCCGCTGCAGCAGATCGTCAAGGAGCGTGGGCTATGGGCCACCCACCTCGGCGCGCATCTCGGCGGCCCCGGCTACGGCCAGATGAAGCTGGCGCTCCTCAACGAGATCCTCGGCCGATCCGAATGTGCGCCGATTGTGTTCGGTTCGCAGGCACCGGATTCCGGCAACAGCGAAATCCTGGCCCATTACGGGACGCCTGAGCTCAAGGAGCGTTATCTCGAGCCGCTGCTCGACAACCGGATCGTGTCGTGTTTTTCGATGACCGAGCCGCAGGGCGGCGCCGACCCCAAGGTGTTCACTACCGAGGCGGTCCAGGATGGCAACCACTGGGTCATCAACGGCGACAAGTGGTATTCGTCGTTCGCCTCGATGGCGTCGTTCATCATCGTGATGGCGATGACCGACCCGGACGCGCCTCCCTATCAACGGTATTCGATGTTCGTCGTGCCCGGTGACACTCCCGGCATCAACGTGCTGCGCGATGTAGGTCTCGGCTATCAGCCGCTCGGCGGCGGCCGCGAGGGTTACGTGCGTTACGAAAACGTCCGCGTGCCGGACGATCACATGCTCGGGCCTCGAGGCGGCGCGTTCGTCGTCGCGCAGACGCGGTTGGGCGGCGGCCGCATTCATCACGCCATGCGGACCGTCGGCTTGGTCCGGCGCATCTTCGACATGCTCACCGAGCGGGCGGTGTCGCGTTACACGCAGGGCGAAGTGCTGGCGAACAAGCAGATGGTGCAGGAGATGATCGCCGACTCGTGGATGGAGATCGAGGCGTTCAGGCTGCTGACCCTGCAGACCGCTTGGAAGATCGATCAATACAACGACTACAAGGCGGTGCGGGCTGACATCTCGGCGGTGAAGGCGATGATGCAGAAGGTACTGCACGACGTGTCGGCCCGGGCATTACAGCTACACGGCTCGCTTGGCACGTCACACGAGATGCCGTTCGTGCAGTACCTGACCGAGTCGTTCGTCCTCGGCCTTGCCGACGGGCCGACGGAGGTGCACAAGGCCACGTTGGCCCGCTTGTTGCTCAAGGGCGTCAAACCTGCACCCGACGTCTTCCCGTCCGAGCATCTGCTGCGACTGCGGGAGGCGGCCGAACTGAAATTCGCCGACCAGCTGGCTGGGATACCGCGGACGTGACGAAACAAGGTCCGCTGGTGTGCGACGGCAAGGTGGCCCTGGTCACCGGCACCAGCCGGGGGCTCGGCAAGGCGATCGCACAACGCCTGGCCCGCGAGGGCGCCACGGTGGCACTCACCGCACGCACCATGGAACCCGACCCGAAATATCAAGGTTCCCTTCGTCAGACGCTTACCGAGATAGAGGCCGCGGGCGGGGCCGGGGTGGCGATCCAGGCGGACCTTTCGAGCGCGCAGGACCGTGAGCGGCTGTTCGCGGAGGTCGTCGAACGGGTGGGTGCGCCCGACATCCTGGTCAACAACGCCGCGGTCACCTTTCTGCGGCCGCTCGATGAGTTTCCCGAACGTCGGGTGCGACTGATGATGGAGATGCATGTGCTTGCGCCGCTGCACCTGACGCAGTTGGCGATCCCGGCCATGCGCCAGCGCGGCTGCGGCTGGGTGCTCAACGTGACGTCGGTCGGCGGCGATCTGCCTGCGGGTCCGCCCTTCTCCGAGTTCGATCGCGCGGCGGGGTTCGGGGTCTACGGCACGGTGAAGTCCGCTCTCAATCGGCTCACCAAGAGCCTGGCGGCCGAACTCTACGACGATGGAATCGCCGTCAACGCCGCGGCACCGACGAACCCGGTCGCCACGCCGGGTGCGGGCACCCTGGACCTCGCCAAGACCGACACCGAAGACATCGAGCTGATCACCCGAACCGCGCTGCTGTTGTGCACCGGCGACCCGAAGACACTGACCGGTCGCATCGCGCACACGCAGGAGTTCCTCCGCGAGGTCGGCTTGTCGACCTGACCGGTCGCGTTACCTCGGCAACTTCGCCTCAATCAACTCGGCGATGTCGCCTGCCTGGGTGACTGCGCTCTGTTGTTGAGGCCTGCATGCCTGAATATCGAGAATCACGTTCGCGGCGAACGCAAGTGCGCGTTGACAGGACCGGACCTGCTCACCGCTGCCACGGACGTAGGGCATCGTCAGCCTGCTCGAAGAGGCGCTGAGATCGCCGCTGCGCCACGCGGGCAACGGCTGATCGTTGAGCCGGATGTTGACGCGGTGGTTGGTGCACTTGGCCCACCGATCCGCCGACGCGGTGAAAAAGCGTTGGGCGGCTTGGGGACTGCGGTATGAGACGACCGACTGCACGACGAGGCTGTCCCAGTTGTCGCTATCCGGGGAGCGAAGCATCTGTTGGCGCACCGACTGCCAGTCGCTCGGGTCGTATATCGGCGCCTCGTTGACCTGCCAGACGCCCAGGCAGTTCAGGTTCGGCAGCAGGTTGCGGTGGTCGCCCATCTGCGCGACGGGCGGGTGCGCGATCATCTTGTCGGTGGACATCACCGCGTCGACGTCGTCGCCGTTCAGCAGCAGCCCGGTCAGCGCCGATTCGGACACCGACTTCGGTGGCTCGTTGGCGGCCGGCGCTTGCGCGCACCCCGCCAGCAGCGAAAGACCCACCGTGACAGCGCTTGCCAGTGCCGTCAAGCGTGAGTGCCGGCCGCTGCGCATGCCTCTTGTGCCTTGGTGGCGTCGTCGTTCATCTCGGTGGCCGTGGTGTTCAGGCTGTCGCCGGGTATCCGCAGGCCCATCTTGACGAGCAGCTTGGTCGCGTCGACCGACCATTTCCGCATCGGGTCGGCGATCTCTGGCTGCAGGCCGGGTGTGTTCGCGGCGGTCATCGCCACCCCCGCCGCCTGCCGGAGCGCGGTGCGCCCGACGACATTGCTGTCGCTCACCGCCGGGTCCGCGTAGTCGGCACCTTCGAAGGTGTCGGCGAAGTCGCCGTAGTAGGTCGCGGAACCGTCGAGCACCTCGGCGAATGCCGCGCAGGCCGTGACGGCGGCCGGGTCGGCGTCAGCGGAGGTTCCAACGGTAGCGACCTGCACTGGCCCTGGCAGAGACGGGTCGGCACCCACGTCATCCGCGAAAGACGTCGCCGGCGAGATCAACCCCAGCCCCACAGCGATGCAAGACGTGGTGAAGGTGGCGATACGGACGTGAGATGACCTCAACGTGCCTCCAAATAGTTCGCACCGCGGCGAAAGTTTGCTCGAACCTGGTGTCGACGCTGCTCGCGATCGCGGCGCCTTTCGCCCTGCAGCGCTGCCGGGCATGTCGACCAACGGTTGATCGACGAGATGTCCGGTCATTGAACGCCGGCCCAACGGGCGACTGATAGCGGCGATCCATCTCATTATCCGAAGCTGTGAAATCGCCTGAGAATTACTGGGATACCGAACAAAACACCAGCATGACCGACCAGTCGACAACGGGGTGGGCATTGTTTTCCGTGGGTTCACCGACCGGAAACCCGGCCATTGGATGCTCCCGGCGACAGATCGTTTAAATCCGATGGGTCCCCCACGAGAGGCGTCGAATCGAACATGTCCACCCGCTTTGCCACCCTGGCAGCAGTTCTGTGCTTGGCAGTCCCGATCGGAGCAGCGGCGCCCGTCGCCATCGCCGATCCGCCGGCGCCTCCCGACCCTGCCGTGCAACCCGTGGCCGACGCCACCAACCCTCTGCCACCCGAGGGCGCCGTTCCGTCGGCTCCTCCCGGAGTCCTGGACACTCCCGACGGCTGGCACCTCGAAGTGGTTGGTAGCAACGAGACGCAGCTACCGGTCGCGCCGTTGACGACCGCCATCTCGTCGCGCGAATATCTGGTCGCGGGCACCTTCACCGGCAAGATCACCGGTGGCGGCAAGACGAAGCTCACCGGCGGTTCGATGGAGGCCGGCGAACAGATCGGCTGTGGCATCATCTCCGACGAGACCGAGATCAACCCCGGCGCCAGCTTCACCCCTGGCATCGCGATTCCGTTCACCGGCAACGCAACTGGGGGCTTCGGCCTCAGCCTGCAGGGCAAGGTGTACCTGAAGCCGGGCACGGTGACGTCCGTCGCCATCGACAAGAAGTCGTTCAAGGGTAGTTCGACTCGCGTCACCATCACCGGCGTCCGGATCAAGACCGACCAGTGTGCAGGGCAGTCGTTCATCCGCTCGTACGCGACGTTGACGAGCTCGACCGACAACACCGACGACGTCATCACCTATCTCGGCGTCACCAAGGCCGTCTGACCGCAGTGCAACTCGAACGGAAGACCCTCATGCTGAATCGCTTTGTCACGTTTGCTTCTTGCCTGCTGATTGCGGTCGGGACCGCGCCGCTCGCAATGGCCGATCCCCCTGCGGAGGATCCGGGGCCGCCGCCGGACAACGGGGTGGTGGCTTCGGCCGAGCCCGGCGTGGTGACGACGCCGGACGGGTGGGTGCTGACGGTCGCCGCCAGCAACGAGACCCAGCTGCCGGTCGCGCCTCTGACTACCGCGGTGTCCTCGCGCGAGTACCTGGTCGGCGGCACGTTCACCGGAGTGGTCTCGGGCCATGGCAGCACGAGCCTCAGCGGCGGGACGCTCGAAGCCGGTTACCAGATCGGTTGCGGCATCGAACTCGGACAGGTGCGGCTGATCGGATCCGTCGGCGTCAGCACGTCGGGTTCGTCGCGCACCGGCGGCGGCATCG
>Ga0164298_10000498_pt1 | contig 10806 bp, 3 predicted proteins | sample Whisoiple_216_MG_FD_109713 | JGI IMG/M metagenome (GOLD analysis project Ga0164298, IMG submission 109713) | Unamended control soil microbial communities from upstate New York, USA - Whitman soil sample_216_MG | ecosystem: Environmental > Terrestrial > Soil > Agricultural land ... | reverse complement strand
TGTGAATCAGCTCAAAACCTGGCGGGCACGGGGGCACCGCCCCTACAGATTCCCCCAACTCTCATCGGTTTGGGCTGCCTGTGGGCAATTTTAGAAGAAGCTCACATTACAATTTTGGCAATTCATCCTCGCTTTCAAGGTCAGGGTTTAGGACAAGCTCTGCTTTTGGCTTTACTAACAAAGGCTCACTATAGACCATTAGAACGGGCAACTTTAGAAGTGCGCGAATCTAATTTAGCCGCAGTGTCTCTATACCACAAATTTGGTTTTAAAGAGGCAGGACGGCGGAAACGATACTACGAAGACACCGGAGAAGATGCTCTGGTAATGTGGCGCAGCGGCATAGAGAAACCCGAATTTAAGCAATATTTGGCGGTTGAGAAAGTGCAAATTTGCGATCGGCTACATCTGAAAAACTGGCATTTGGCGATCGATACTTTTGAGTTTTGAGTTGTAGGGACGAGAAAGCGATACACTGATATGCTATGTTAATCGGTGGTATATTGTTCAAATGTTTCGGAAGGGGATAGTAAACCCGGAATTGAGATTACTTCTGTTTGATTACTACCAAAGTAATGTCATCAAATACTTTTTGTTCCCCGATGTATCGTCGCAGGTCGTCAACTACAGCTTGCTTGATTTCGGCTGCTGAGTGTCCCCTATTAATAGCAATAACTTCAATTAATCTCTCGATACCGTATTGCGCCTTCTCCATATTAAAAGCTTCAGTAATTCCATCTGTGTAGAGTACGACAACATCCCTGGAATTTAAATGTATTTTAGTAGTAGCAATAAAATCGGCAATATTGGCTTCCAAGGCGATAGGAAAGCCTAAATCAATAGTATCAATTCGCTCTACTTCGCCGCTGCAACGCACGAGAATCATCTCTTCGTGCTGTCCACTCAGACGCAGGGTATTGTCTTGATATTCCAGCAAACAAAGGCTCATGTTTTTACCAGAATTCATGCGCTCTACGTTGTCAAAAAGCGTTTGGTTCACTGTCTGTAATAATTTAATTTTATCGGTTTCGCGGTGCGCCAACAAAGTGCGAATTGCTGTTTGCACCATAATCATTAAAACGCCACTTTCTAAACCGTGTCCAGTTACATCACCAATGCCAATGGTGACTTTGCCATCCTGTTGCAACACGTCGTAGTAGTCACCGCCAACTTCATCAGCAGGTTCCATAAATCCAGCAATTTCTAATCCTTCAACAGCCTCTAATTCTGACTGGTTGGGTAAAATCATCTGTTGCAGTTGCTTGGTGACATCCAACTCAGCACCCATCCTAATATTTTCAGCTTTAAGTTTTTGATTGAGATCGATAATTTCTGCATTAGCTTGAGCCAGTTGGACTGTACGTTCTTTTACTTTATCTTCTAAGGTACGATAAAGTAGGGCATTTTCAATAGAAACAGCGGATTGAGAAGATAGAACTTTAGCGATTTCTAAACGGTTTTGCGTAAAGGCTCCTGAAACGAGATTATTTTCTAAGTATAACAGGCCAATCAGTTTACCCTGGTTGACGATCGCAGCACATAAGATAGACTTTGGTTGGTACTTGACGATGTAAGGATCGGTAATAAATCTCCCTTCGTTACTGGCATCATTTAAAACAATATTTTCCTTAGTTCTGGCAACATAATTGACCAAAGTTAGGGGCAAATTATCGCTGCTTTCTACTGGCAAAGATTGCAATACTTCTACTCGTTTATCAAGCTCTACTTTAGCTTCAATCTTTAATATATTGTTGTTTGATAACATCAGGAATCCTTTTTGTGCGCCAGCATTGGCGAGGGCTAGCTCCATCAATTTTTCCAACAATTTATCCAAAATTATTTCGCTGGAAATTGCCTGAGCAGCTTTCAATACTGTGTCTAAATCTAGTAGTTGTATGGTTCTGATACTCGATGAGGTGGCGGTTGTCTGAATACTAATATTTTCGTTTCCACTTCGAGTAAATAATTCAGGATATCTGGATTCCAAATCTGTTACTTTTGCTTGAGCACCCCAGCAAATATAGCCGTAGTGAGCATCATTCAGGTAGGTGCGAGCTACTTTTTCTCGTCCCATCCCCAAATAAAATTCTGCTGCTAATTCGTTGGCGATCGCTTCATTATTAATGTATCCTGATTCTCGGGCAGATTGAATCGCGCGATCGTAATACTCCATCGCTTTGAGCGGTTCCCCCAAGACTCGCGCTTTTTCGGCTTCTACTAATTCGTATTTATGACGATAATTCGCTGGAGCATGGAATGCCCATTTCTCCATTTTTTGCTGATTTTCTATGACGATATCGATCGTTTCTGCTTGCTCAGATGTTTCCAAATCCGGATATCGAGCTAACAATGCCAGAGAATAGTAAAAATTGCGATCGCTGTAGATCATTGTAGTCACTACGGGTTCTGCATATTGGGTTGCTAAGGCAGCATTTTCTACAGAACGGACGAAATCTTTAAATAAATAGTAAAGCATCGCTTTGCCAAAATAGAAGGAAAACAGCGATTGAATATTATTAACTTCTAGCAATCTCGGCAGCAGTTTTTCTTCATCAAAGCTACTGCCTGTAAACTGACATGGCTCTGACGAATCTCCCCTTAAATTTAAGGCAATCTGTTTCCATATGCGGACGTAATAGAGAGGAAACTCTTGTTCAAGCCTAGCAATTAATTCAATATATTGATCTTGCTTTTCTATTACATATTCCAGTTTATTTCCACTTAAAAATAAATGTAAACAACTATACATGGTTGCATAACAAGTATAGTCTAAATCTCCTGTTTCCAGTCCGCTTTGAATGGCTTGTTGTGTCAGGTCGAAAGTTTCTCGAATCGGCTGATTCCAAGGCAGAATACAAGTGCTAAATAGATGGTAAACTTTACATTTAAATTCTTGAGCATCAAATTTATCCAACAAACTCATTGCCAGTTTACCAAATTCATATCCAGCCTTTATGTCTCCCATTGCTCCAGACAGAATCAGACCATAAAGACCATAGGGATAAATTGCCAAGGCAGAATTCCCATACTCCCTAGAAATTGCCATCATAGTTGTGATAATCGGCAGGACTAGGGAAGGTTCGGCAATAAAAGCTGGTGAGATGAGGGTATTTAACAGCCGCATTGCCTCGATTTTATAGGGATCGGTCATCTGTGGCAGGTGTTTCAAAGTCTCGATCGAGACTTGTTGCGGTATTTGTTGCTCTACAGAGATTCCTAGCCTTGCCAAACCTTGAATCCCAGTTTCTAATGCCAATTTCATTTCGTTTTTAGACAGATACAACTTAATTTTTAAGTCGTACAGCCGCGTTGCTTCTAAAACCGTTTTTACTTGTTGTAACGCTGTCTGGGCAAGCATTGCAGACCGCTCGAAATTGGCATTTAAATATTCCCCCCTCACGGCAGATACATAAAGATTAAAAGTTAAGTCGTATTGACAGTCCCAGCTATCAGAGGACAGCAGTTCTAACCCAGCAGTTAAATACCTTACAGCAGGTTCGTAAGCAGTTGCAGCTTTGGCTTTGCGGCCGGCGATCAGATTGAGTTGTGCGAGTTCGTCTCTTGCCGATTGCTCCTCTATTAACTCAGCACCGATGTTCAATTGGTTGACAATATCGAAGATTTTTTCGCCTCTTTCTTCTGGTGCGGTATTCTGCAATAGCAGTTGACCGACTTTCAAATGTACTGCTTTTTTCTGCGCGTTGGGGATGAGAGTATAAGCAGCTTGTTGAACGCGATCGTGTAAAAATTTGTAGAAGATTGACTTGGTATTGCCTGTGGGTGTTGTTTCCGAGGCGTTGGCGAGCATGGGTAACAGATAATCATCGCTCAAGGGAAGAATTAGACCTTCCTGAAGTGCATCCCATAACTGGTTCGCTATCACCGTTGGAGATTTTTCACTTACGACTGAAAGAACTTCTAGATCGAATTGGTTGCCAATACAAGCGGCTAATTTTATTGCCTGCTGCGTTGTTTCGGCGAGTTTTTGAATTTTGCTCGTCATTAAATCGACTACATTATCGGTAATGGCGATCGCTTGCAGTTGCTCGACATCCCACTGCCATTTTCCTTGCCGGAGGTCAAATGATATCAAACCATCTCGATATAATGATTCCAGCAACTGGGTTAAGAAGAAAGGATTGCCGCCTGTTTTTTCCAGCAGTAGTTCAGCGAAAGATTTGGTGCGATCGCTCGACTCGTTGAAAGTTTCGGCAATTAATTGGTTGATGTGCTCGATGTTCAAAGTTTGGAGCGCGATTGCCTCAATTGTTGCCCTATGTTTTTTAATTTGCTCCAATGTTTCCATCAACGGATGAGTCGGACTTACCTCATTATCTCGATAAGCACCTATTAATAGTAAATATCGGTTATCCAACTCTGCCATCAGCAGTTTAATTAACTTCAAAGATGCCGCATCTGCCCACTGTAAATCGTCCACAAATAAAACCAGAGGATGTGTCTTCCTGGTAAAAACGTTAACAAATTGTTGAAATACCAAGTTAAAGCGGTTTTGAGTTTCTGCTGGTTCTAGTTCGGGTAGGCCAGCTTGATGGCCTATAATCAGTTCGACTTCTGGAATGACATCGACGATCGCCTGACCGTTAGTACCAACCGCCTCTAAAATTTTTTCTTGCCAAATTTCGATTTTTTCTGAGCTTTCCGTCAGCAGTTGTCGCACTAATTCCTGGAATGCTTGAATCAAAGCAGCGTAGGGAATATTCCGCTTAAACTGGTCAAATTTGCCCGATATAAAATATCCTCGCGCTTCAACTATGGGTTTTTGAACTTCATTAATTAGAGATGATTTGCCAATCCCTGAATATCCAGAAACGAGAACAAATTCGCTTCTAGAATAGCTGATAACTCGTTCAAATGCTGCAAGTAATGCGGCTGCTTCTGCTTCGCGCCCGTAGAGCTTTTGAGGAATTTGTAGCTGAACCGAAACATCTTGTCTGCCCAGAGGAAACCCTGAAATCTTACCTTGACTTCGCAGCATTTCCTGACAGGTTTCTAAATCTGCTTTTAACCCCAAGGCGCTTTTGTATCGATCTTCTGCGGTTTTAGCCAGCAACTTCATCACTATATCGGAAACTGCTGGCGGAATTGAATTTTCAGTTTTGACTTCTGTTGGGGGGACGGGTTGTTTGGCAATATGACTGTGAACTAATTCCATTGGGTCTTGACTTTCAAATGGCAACCGTCCAGTCAGCATTTGATAAAATGTAACCCCTAACGAATAAAAGTCAGTACGATAGTCGATCGAGCGATTCATCCGCCCCGTTTGTTCCGGAGAAATGTAAGCGAGAGTCCCTTCAGCTAAATTGGAATTGCTAATATTTTGCGTTTGCTTGGAAAGCTTTGAAGCAATGCCAAAATCTGCTATTTTAATAATATTTTTTTCTAAATTAACAATAATATTTTGAGGTTTGATATCTTTGTGAATAATATGATTTTGATGCAACTCTCCTATCGTTTCTGACAGGCGAATGGCAATGGAAAGGAAAGTAATTAAATCGATGGGATTGCAGGCGATCGCGCTGGACAAAGATTGACCGCCAAAATCTTCCATAACCAGAACGTATGTATTCTGCTTGATTTCTAAACTCTCTGGTTTGACAATTCCCTCAAGCTGCAAATTTTTGACAATCTCGTATTCGTGCTTAAATTTAGCAATTTCGGCGGGTGTTGGATATTCAAGATTCAAAATTTTTAGAATAACTTGTTGTTCTGGATATTTGATTCCTCGAACAACAACAGTTTTTTCACCCGTGTAAATAGTTTCGAGAATTTTGTATCCTGAAATGACGAACATTATGAGGTTTCTCCTAGTTGGTATTGAGATATCCGGTGTTGGAAAATCCTGGTCTTTTGACACAGGGTTTTCGGGCACTGTTCGATAACAGGTGGCAGATTTAAGAGAAGTGCGGATACACTTCATTTTCAAACATCTGCTCAATTTGAGGATTCTTCTTAGCTTTGACTAAAGATTCGTAGTCCTGACGCACATCTACATTATAACTAGCTGTCCTAGTAGCAATTTTGGGCAACCAGGTCGCGTGAGTTGTAAATCCAAATTCAAGGCAGGGATGGTTAAGCTTGCATACAGGCCCTTGGGCGAGGTTTTCTGCATCAAAAATCCAGATTTCATGGCTGGTGGGCAAGAAAACCGTACAAACAATATAACCTTTGGTCGAACTGCTGTCCGGAGCTTTGCAGGGAACGAATTGGATCGAATTGACCATGTAACCTTCGGGAAACTGGTAGCGATCGCTAATAGCAATCTCAGCTTCTCCCGTACTGACTCGGAACAAGCAAGGTGGCACTCCCTCATCGCCATAAAGCAGCAAATCTGACGGAGAAACGGTACGGTAAGGATAGTCCTTAGTGAGGTGAAACAGAAAATTCGTCAGCGTTTCCTTCCACAAACCTAAAGAAGTCCAGTAAATATTATCTAGTTTTGCAGGCATCATGCCCGTTTGCGGGTCGGGACGGTAGGTATAAAAGGCAATTCCCCAGGTACAAGTAAAATCCCGGATCGCATCTTGTTGCAGAATTTCTCCCGTCTCGCCATCGAGGATATAACGCCCCACATAGCTGATATCCATCTCCTCGCTAATCATCCCATGCACGCGATCTGGAATAGGTTCAGAAGTGTTAGCAAATCGATCGTAATTGCGTACCCATTCAGCACCCTCCCAAGCACAGACATGACCGATGTGAAGAACGATCCGATCGTCTGGATTTTCATAATCTTCCAAAAAGTGAATTGCTTCGCGAGGAATGACTACTTTTCGCGCTTTTACCTTCACTTGTGGCTCTCGTTTTGCTGGATTCGGATCGCATTTGAGATCGGCGCGACGGATGATATAAAGTACCGTATCGGGAAGTTGTGGAGTTGTCAGTAGGGCGCGCAAAAATCGTTCCAAGCCAGGGCTTTGCGGCAAGGGATTGTTGATAATTTGTCCTAAGCCAAACTGGAAGGCTGTATCCATTAACAGCACATATTTTTCTGTCACTCCAATCTGGTGCATGGTTTGGGCAATCTTCACCGGCGAACCATTTTCTTGAACAATATTCCATCGTTCCAGGTCGTTCTTACCATCCCAGGAAATAAGGTAGACAAAATCATCCATTTTGGCAAAGATTTTGGCCAACCAACTAATAGGGCAAAGCAACAACTGCCACAGCCATTGGCAGAATCCGATCCAAAATCCCTTCTGACTCCGATCGGCTTCCAGAAACTCGGCAAACCAGCCGAAGATACTATCGATCGGGCGCAGCAGTTTGCCTGGAGTTAAGGGACAAGGGATACTTTTGAGGATGGTTGCCAGGGATTTACCGTAATTGACTGTAAAGGCAACGGGGCGATCGCGTCCTTTCTCGTCCTTTGCCCAAGGATCGAAATACGGGTGGGCCGAACTCATTACCGGATTGAAAATAAACTTCAAGGGCGTTTTGGCTTCCGGACGCCACTCTTGGTTGGAACCCATTGGAGTTGCTACTTCCAGGCTTACTGGATCGACTTCGTAGGGGCGACCGCCATCCCAACAGATCAGCAAGCGATCGCTCTCATCCGGTGCAAATCTCATCGGCAGAAATGCCGTATTTAACTGGTTGCGTAGTCCCAGGGAGGTCGAGAACCGTCCCATCCCGTGATTGTTAAACTGATACTTTGCGTACTGCGTGCCCGGTTTTGTGGCATCGTCTGCATAGTAACAAGGAGGCTTGACCAGTTTTGAAGACAACCGCACTTCACCAGGTCGATCGAAGTCCAGGCGGTAAATCGTGCCATCCCCATTGACAATTGAATCGCCATTTGCATACGGAAGATGTGAGTTAACCGAACCGTTGGGGGCGGCAATAAAGACGTGACCTTGCAAGTCGTTGGGCAATTCTCCCCAAATTTTTTTCAGTTGGATGTTGTTGAATTCCTCGCGGGTGGAGGTCATCACCGATTCGGGAACGGGGGGCGAACAAGTCGCATCGTTAGATTTAGTAAATTGATTTTGAGTGGGCATCATTTTGCGTTTGGATATGATATTTGAGAATGATTAATAACTTAAGCAAAGAAACCTGGTTTGTCGGAAAAATCGTTGTTTGAAAAATTAGATAACTAGACAGAAACCAGGTTTCTCAAATCGTCGCAGTCAATCCTAATTATTGTGGGAATTGAGGATAAATTTCCTCATCGAACAGTTTCTGAATTCGGGTTTGGATTTCTGGTCGGTGGGGAGCAATGCGATCCACCAATGGTTGGAAATCCTCCTGCACTTGAATGGAGTAGTTACTATTGCGAGGTGCAATTTCTGGCAACCAAACTGTATGGGTACTGAAAGCAAAACTGAGTAGGGGATGAGCGAGTTTGCACGCTGGCCCTTTATGGAGTTCGTGAGCATGAAAAATCCAGATTTCGCTCTTACCAGATTTTAGGCGGTTGCAAGGATCGGGATTGTAGTTGACGGTACAAACTATGTAACCATCGGTGGAATCCCCCTTCCCTTGGTGGCGAGGTACGAACTGTATCGAATTGGCAAAGTATCCGGGCGGGAACTGGTAGTTATCGAGCAGTTCCATTTTGTGGGTATCCAGTCGGGAAATTGCTGCCGGTTTGCCACGATCGCTAATTTCCCGCATGATATCGGCAGGAATTTCCCGATACTTGTAATCTTTGTACAAATCGTAGATAAAATCCGAGAGCAACTCCTTCCAAGCGCCGTAAGAGTTCAAGTAAATATTGTCAAAAGTTTGAGGAGGCCACCACTCATCATTTTGTTTGGTGTCGCTGTACGTACACAGTCCCGTTGCCCAAGTGTAATCGAGATTGTAAGTTAATCGAGGTTCCGCCAGCAATTTGCCCGTTTTGCCATCAATCTCGTAGCGTCCCACTTGATTGATATCCATGCCATCCACCAACATCCCCAAGGGAGGACGGGGGTTATCTGTTAAGGGGAAATCGGTTGGGCGCATCCACTCAGCCACATCCCAAGCACAAGCATGGAGCGCATAGAGAGTAATTTTATCTTCGGGATTTTCATAGTCAACCACAAAGTGAAATCCTTCGCGGCGGATAACCAGTTTTTGGGCGACTACTGTTTTTTCTTGGGATTGGTTGTTGGCTGGACGCTCTCCTTCTTTGAGCGCAGCGCGAGGGATAATATAGATGCTGCTGTAGGGCAATTGTGGATAGTCGAGTAGCTTTCTAACTGACCGATCGAACTTTTTATTTTTGAGTGTAACCAGTTGAGCCAGTCCGATTTTCAAGGAAGTGTCCATCAGCACGACATAATCCTGGGTAACGCCAATTTGGTGAATGGTTTGTTGGATGGTAACTGGCGTTCCATCGGGGTTAATCAGCTTCCAGCGCTCGAAATCTCCTTGACCATCCCACCGAATCAAATAAGTGAGGTTGGGAATATTGATTAAGTCTCCCATAAATTGCAAACCTAAGTTGAGTAATTGTATAAAATCTTGCAATTCTACTTGTAAGTTCTCCAACCGATCGACTGAATGAATTTCGTCAATTATAAGTTGTTTTATTTCGCGACTAAAAGTTTTTAAATCTGGGTGACTCGCAGTTAGCACTAAGTCGTTTTCTAACAACAGCTTACTTGAGATGGCGGTGCGGGAAAATTTATGGATTAGTTTGAGAATTGGCAGTTTTTGTTCCCATTTATTGATGCAACCGATCGCGCCTTCTATGAATTGCAAAAGGCTTTTCAGATTTTGCAAAAATTCTCTCAAGCTGGCAGCAATTTTTTCCACTTCTTGTTCTGCCTCGTACTCAAAAATCGGCGCAAGCATTGTCTTGAATGTCTTGCTATAATTCACTGTAAAAGTGACCGGTTTAGCTCGATTGTTTTCGTCCTTTGCCCGCGGATCGAAGTAAGGATGAGCCGTAGTCATAATCAACCCAAAAGGCAACCTCAACTCCATTTGGGGAATCCATTCTTTGTTCCATCCAACCGCCGTCACAACTTCTAGGGAAACCGGATCGATTTCGTAGGGACGACCGGCATCTAAAGTCACAAGTATACGGGTATTTTCCCCTGGAAATTTCATCGGCAACCATGCAGTATTCACCACGTTGCGAACTCCCAGCCATTCAGATAGTCGCGCCACGCCCAAGTTGAAAAAACGAAACTGCTCAAATTCTGGGTTTTGGTTGTTTTCTTTGCTATTAAAGATAGCGCGATCGGCTACTTGAGAAGGCGTTCCGGCAATTTTTGTACTTAACCATACTTTACCGGGAGTGGGCTGTTGATCGTCGCGATCCACCTTTTTGTGAAAATCCAATCGGAATATCATGCCATCGCCATTAATCACTGGTGAACCGTCAAGAGAGGGCAGAATAAGTGGAGTTCCCGCTAATGGTTTAGAGTCAGCAAAGCCTGCAGAAGCTAATAAGAACAGGTGACCTTGTAAATCCTCTGGTAATTTTCCTTCAATTACTTCGAGCTCGCTTGCATTCAGCTCTTGCCTGCATGCGGTTAGGATGGCAGATGGAAAGTTATGCCCAACAGATTCGCCCATTTTCATACCTAGCATTAATTTATGGTTATATTGTACTTTATTGTGAGTTGAAAATTACTTTTTATATCTGTTGCTAAAGGTTTGTAGTGAGGACTAAAGTCCTCTAAATTTGCTGAATTAAAGGGACATGACGAACCATCTCGATCGCGAGTAATGGACCGGACATGATATAACAGCAAAATTTAAAGCAATCTCAAGTTAACTACCGATCGCCCCTCCTAGCAGATTAATAGACTTAACATCACAAAGATTATGCTAGAATCCATCAATACGCAG
>Ga0164298_10000497_pt1 | contig 10807 bp, 5 predicted proteins | sample Whisoiple_216_MG_FD_109713 | JGI IMG/M metagenome (GOLD analysis project Ga0164298, IMG submission 109713) | Unamended control soil microbial communities from upstate New York, USA - Whitman soil sample_216_MG | ecosystem: Environmental > Terrestrial > Soil > Agricultural land ... | reverse complement strand
CGGCGATGCCGGTGAAGCGGCCGGCGTTGGCCTGATCGGTCACGACCACGCTCGCCCCTGAATCCTCCAGCCGGTAGCGGATGGCATCGTCGCCGTAGAGCAGCGACAGCGAGAGCAGCATCGCTCCCAGCTTCCAGATGCCGAAGAAGACGGCCGCGGTCTCGGGTGCGGGCGGCAGCACCACTGCCACGCGGTCGCCGCGCCCGACGCCGTGCTCTCGCAGCATGGCCGCGGACTGGTCCGCCATGTCCTGCAGCTCGCCCCAGGCCAGCTCGCGACGCGAGCCGTCGAAGCTCTCCCAGACCATCGCCCGCTTCTCGCGCGGATGCTTGTCGCAGACGTCGTGGGCGATGTTGTACCTGGCCGGGACGTTCCATCTGTGCGCGCGGCACATCTCCGTGTATCGCTCGTAGTCGCTCATTGTTCCTCCGAGGCAGACGCCACTGAGCCTACGCCGAGCCGTCGGGTGCCGTCAATCGTGCGCTCACGGCGATGATCTGCGGACGCGCCTGCTACACCACGGAGGGCGTCGCCCCCGGATCGCCTCGGAGGATCGGTGCGGCCTTGAAGCCCCAAACGAGCGGGTAGATCCCGAGCAGCAGCTCCCAGACGAACTCGGGCGCGGTCGCGAGCCCCTGCACGGGACCACCGGCCTGGATCAGTCCGAACATCGCTGCGATTCCCGTGATGATGATCAGCGGCCCAGCGATCAGTCCGAGCATGGCCATGCGCCTTGGCACCAGTTCCGATCGGTACATCAGGTAGCCGAGCAGCAATCCGTTGCCCACGCCGACCACGAAGCCGGGCCCCAGCAGAAACGTCCAGTCCTTCATCGCGGCGAGCGTGTAGGCGATCGAGCCGAGCGTTGCTTCGCTTCCGGCCGAAGGGTTCCGTTGCAACGTCACCACCGTAACCATGGTCAGGATCCCGACCAGGATGAACGTGCTCTCGATGAGACGGGCGGTCACGTAGCCGAGCGCGCAGATCTCGCTCACGCGCTTGAGCAGCGGGTACACCACGACGGCGGTGCCGATGTTGGCGATGATCAGCAGCAGCTCGAGGAACGCTCCCAGGAGGATGCGATTGTCGTGTCCTGTGCCGGCGATGTATCCGGCAGGGTTGTCGAGAACTGGCTGGTACAGCCACAGCGCCGGGATGGATGTCGCGAAGGTGATCAGGTACAGCGCCCCGAAGGTCTGGGCTATCCGGCGCGACTCCTCCGGTGGGACCGGGCGGTGGTAGTCCACGGTGTCCTCCGTTCGACGAGATCAGCGTTGATACCCGATCCCCCTGAGGAAAAAACACGACGGTCGGTGACCGGTACGGGAGCGACTGAGTTGAGCTACGGGATCGAGCGGTAGAGCCGCAGGAATGAGCGGCGGAACCCGCGGGACGGCCAGAAGCGCGACGCCAGGAGGTTCGTCTCGCGCCAGTCGGTCGCGATCGTCGCATACCCCTGCTCGCGCGCCCAGGCATGCGCCGCGTCGGTCAGGGCGAGGCCGGCGCCCGAGCCTCGCACGTCAGGCAGGCTCGCCGCGCCGGTGATGCACGCCGCGTTGTCGGGCTGTGCAAGACCGCGATGCATCGACGCCTTCTCCACGGGAGCGAGTTCGAAGCTCGCGACAACGCGCCCGTCGCTTACGTAGACGAGCTCACCGAGCTCGTCGTCCGCCATCTCGGCGGCAATCAGCGTCCGCAGCTCGTCCTCGGTGTGGCGGTCGGCCAGGTCGATTCCGCTGAAGACGGGGGCGAGTGCCTGGTGATCGGATACCAGCGGCGCAAGCTCGACCAGCGCGTCCACGTCGGAGGGCTCTGCGGGCCGAGTTCCCGGCGGCCACGCCCGCGGGTCGACCGCCGTGATCCCGTGCGCTTGCTGTGCGCCGAAGCTCAGTCGGAACCACGAGGCGACGTGTTCGTCAAGTCGCGGTACCAGTGCGTAGTGGCGCGTGCGGCCCTCGTCGACCCACCGCTGGGACGAGAAGGCGTAGAGATCGCGGACAAGCTCGGGCTCGTCCGCCGCGTATCCGGCGGCTTCGACCCAGACGTTCGCTCCCCGCGTCCGATCGTCCTTCCGCGTTCCGAGCAGGAAGCCGACCACCCGCCCCTCGCGCAGCGCGACCGCGCCCGAGGCGTGTTTCTCTGCCCACAGCGACGCCACCTCCTCGCGCGTCGCGTCGGGCTGCTCGAAGCGCTCCGAGAGCAGCGGCTCGGCGGCGCGGTGTTCCCGATGCCGGGCCGCCAGCAGCGATCCCGCCGCATCGAGGTGCTCATCTGCAAATGCGCGAATCTCGAGCCGATTCACCAGCCGACGATAGCCGAGTCCCTTGGAGGATCGGCTTGGCGGCGGTGGCGACAACCAGCAGTGAGCACCCGTCCGAGCTTGAGAGTCCGCCGGGTACGTGATTCGTCGTGGACTCTACTAACGCACGACGCACGTTCTCCTAACATCCTGGGCGTACGATCGCGATCGGAGAGTCGGCCTGTTCGCCGTGCCGATGGGACAGTCGACCCCTCATCGAGGGCCCGTCGGCGGCGTCGGAGCCGTCCGCCGACGGGCCACCTCACCGCCTCGACGTGGCGCGTTGGATGGCCGCGCCCGGCGCGCCGGGGAACTACTGCCACGGGGTGGGCTGTCAAAGAGGAGTGAGGTGCCTGCTGCTGATCTGGTTGCTGCTGCTGGTCGCAGATGGCTGTGGCCAATCCGTCGGCACCACGCACTCGGGGTCGCTGATAATACGGGCCACGGCTGGGCCGACATGCCCGGTCGAGAGGATCGCTGATCCAACGTGCGCGCCACGCCCTGTGAAGGGTGCTCGACTGAGCTTGGACGGGCCGAGCAAGATGACGCTCACGACGGACGCGACCGGCACCGCGCGCGCAGGAGAGATACCGGTTGGTTCATACCGCCTAGTCGCTCAACCGGTGCACGGTCTGAGAGGCTCACTGGGGCCACCGCGTACCATCCTGATCGACCAGGGGCACACGACTCACGTCGCGGTCAGCTACGACACTGGTATCCGCTAGCGAGCATCAGCTCGGCACGCACCCTGAGATTCAAGGGCCGCTGTTGGTGAAGGGGCCTACGGCGGCGTATCGGCCGGAATGGTCGTAGCTGACGTTGCCCTTGACCTTGAACTTCTGCGAGGCGAAGAGACCGAGATCGCGGACGAGCAGCCCTTCGGGAAGGAGGAGCCGTGGGTGTACCTCGTCGCCGGTAACGGGATTTCGAATCGGCTCTACTCGAAGCTCCGCGACGTCGCCGACCCGATAGTACGAATGTCCGTCCGCGACATCGACCTGGTACGGCACGGGATCAGGGCCCTCAAGTTGATACGTGTTCGCGAACACCCCCCACGGGCCGCCGGCTCGCCCGGTTGCCAGCTCCGTGAGCGCGCGTCGTTGTGAATCGTCGGCGCGTTCGTCGATGAGCGAGATCGCCTGGCCGCCTCCTTCATGAATTGCCCCCGGCCAGTCGGCGAAGATCGAGAAGTTCAAGTCGTCGAGGGCCGTCGTTCCGTAGCTGCCAGAATCGATGTGCCATGTCCAGCCGCCCTCGCACTTCCCTGTCGTCGGAAGACCATTCACGTTGCAGGGGCAGCCGTAGTCGCAGTTGCAGGCGATCATCAGCGTCCCTTTCAACGTCCAGGTGCTGGCTGTCACAGTCGACCTCCGCGTTGGCTCGCGCCGATTATGCCATCCTGATCAGGCGAACAGCGCGGGAGCCCAGGCCATGCTACCCGCGCCAACCCTATCCGCATAGCGGCACGGCCGACGGCGACTGGAGGTCGGGCTCCTTGCGGTATCGGCGGAGTGGTACTAGCATCGCGCTCGGCGCTCCTCGTTATGCGCCGGTTTCGGGACCTGAGGGGGGAATCATGGGGCTGTGCTTTGGGTTGCGACGCGCGGGCGCGCTCGCGGTGGGCGTGACGATGCTTGTGGCGGTGGCAGTCGTGCCGTCGGCGGTAGCGGGCTCGAGCGTTTTTGCCAAACGGCCTGCGTTTGGAGAGCTGCGACGTGCCCACAACGCGACCGCGAGCGACCAGGGACAGGGCGACGAGAACGAGGTTCTCGCACGCGCGGAGCAGGAGTCGATCATGCGCACCGCGCCGGGATCCTCGGTCTCCGCGGCGGCGTATATCGCTGCGGCGGCGCAGGCGACGCGCCTGGGCACCGAGGGTGGCTCATGGCTGGCCATCACCGACAAGCCGTTCCAGAACGACCCGGTGCCCGGCTACCGCGATCCGATCTGGAGCGACTTCGGATCGGGGTACGGCCTGGTGACCGGCCGCATCAGCGCATTGACGGCGGCGGGCGGGGCGATATTCGCAGGGGGTGCCGACGGCGGCGTGTGGAAGTCGACGAACCGGGGCCGCCACTGGACGTTCTGGTCGTCCGGCCTTCCGCGTTTGTCGATCGGGGCGCTCGCGACTGACCCCCGCGACGGCTCGGTGTGGGTCGGCCTCGGCGAGGCGAACACCGCCTTCGAGAACTTCAACGCCTTCGGCGTCTACCGCTTGGCCGCCGGCGCTCACATGTGGCGGCGGGTCGGCGGGAGCGGACTCGACAGCCGCAACATCTACCATGTCCACTTCGACTCGGCGGGCCACGTCTACGCGGCCACGAACGCCGGCCTTTACCGGCACAGCTCGGCTGCCGCCGGGTCGTGGCGTCTGGTACTGAAGCCCGATCCGAACCCGGCCAACTCTCCGTATCGCACGTCGCAGATCACCGACGTAACGTTCCAGCCCGGGACGGGCGGGCGCGTCGTGCTGGCCGCGCTGGGATGGCGCGGTGGCACCCTGCCCTCCGACCTCGCGTTCAACGGCTTCTACGTCTCGCACGAGTGGGGCAAGGCCGGCACGTTCCATCGCATCACGCCGACCGGCGACATCGCCGCCGGAGACATTGGCCGCACGAGCTTCGCGGCGGGCGGCGGACGCATGTACGCGATCGTCGAGTCCCCGCAGAAGCTCGTGAGCCCGAGCCCGACCGACGGCTTCACGAACCTGCAGGGCGTCTACGTCTCCAAGAGTGGCAGCCCGGCCGGCCCGTGGACGCTCGTCGCGGATGCGACGAAGCTCGCGAACTCGGGCTCCGCCGAGCCTGCGCTTGGGCAGTTCCCGGGCGCTCAGACGTGGTACAACCAGTACATCGCGGTCGACCCACACAATCCGCTCCACGTGTACGTGGGGATGGAGGAGGTGTACGAGTCGACCAACGGGGGGCACACCTGGACGACCATCGCCCCGTACTTCAACTCGGTGCTTCCGTGCTTCCACGGCGGCCCGACGGACTGCCCGCCGACGGCCCATACCGACCAGCACGCCGTGCTGATCAACGGCAGCACCTACTACACCGGCAGCGACGGAGGCGTGTGGCGGCGGCCCCTCGGCGACCACCAGCAGGCTGGGTGGGCCGATCTGAATGCGACGCTGCACACGGCGCAGTACTACTCGGCCGGCATCGGCCGGATGGGAGAGGGCGACGCCGTCTGGGGCGGCCTGCAGGACAACGGGGCCACGCTGACGCGCCCCGGGGCCGCGCGCGTGACGCAGGGGTTCACCGGCGACGGTGGGAAGGTCATCGTCGATCCGGCCGACGCGAACCACGTCGTCAACGAGTACGTCGACCTGGACATGGCGCTGAGCACGAACGCCGGGAAGAACTACAGGGAGATCAGCCCGTCGTGCGGCGCGTTCACGTACACGCCGAGCCCGTGCGACCCGGCGCCGCAGTTCATCGCACCGTTCACCGCCGACGTGCGCAACCCGACCCACTGGGTGGCGGGCGGTGAGTTCATCTGGGACGACCACGCGGGTTGGAACACGCACTGCTCGGCCACGGCCTGCGACTGGAAGATCGTCCACGACACCCATGCGTCGACCACCGCGCTCGCCGTGAATGGAAGCACCATCTACGCCGGCTGGTGCGGACTGCCGTGCAATCCCAACCAGGGTATCCCCTTCAAGTCGGGTATCGACACCAACGCCGGCGGCACGTGGCACACGGTGCATGCACCGAATCTGCCGAACCGGTTCATCACCGGGATGACGGTCGACCGTGCCGATCCGAACCATGTCCTCGTGACGTTCGGCGGGTTCTCGCGCCGGTGGATCCCGGGTGGGAGCATCGGTCATGTCTTCGAGTCATGGAACGGCGGGAACTCGTGGAAAGACATCTCCCGCAACCTGCCCGACGAGCCCGCCGACGACGTCGTGCTCGTCCAGCGCAAGGTGATCGTGGCGACCGATCTGGGCGTATTCATCGCCCCTGACGGCGGCCATTCGTGGTCGCGGCTCGGTCGTGGCTTGCCGAACGTCGACACGTGGGCTCTCGGCGTCAGCCCGAGCCGCACCTACGTGGTCGCGGCCACGCACGGCCGCGGCCAGTGGAAGCTGCCGATCCCGTGAGGGTCAAGGGGGAGGCCGTCCGGCGGGCGGCCTCCCCCGCGGTTTACGGCTAATCAGGACGGCGAGATTTGAACTCGCGACCACCTGCTCCCAAAGGACATCCGGGGGTCGTGGGAGGTAATAGGAGCCGGGGTGGATGGCAAGAGCAAGCCGCTCGCGGCGTGCCCAGGGTCTTCTCCTGTGGCCACATGCGAGGGTTGGTGCGTCCCTGGTGCGTCCTGTATCCGAGCTGCTCCGGCCGTCCCCGATACTCTCACGTCGGCGCTGGCCGGCTCGCGCTCGGCATGTCGGATGGATCGTGGTTGAGAGCCGAGCTGAGCCCGATGCGGCTTCGCACTCGGAGCTTTCGGTATATGCGCGTGAGGTTTGACTCGACAGTGCGCGGCGATATGAAGAGCGCTTCGGCGATGGCCTTGTTGGACATGCCGTCGGCTGCCAGCTCGGCGATGCGACGCTCGGTAGCTGTGAGGTCGTCACCTGTCGGTGACCGCCCGCCGATGCGTTGTAGATCTGCGTCGGTCTTCGTGACCCAGGCGGTCGCCCCGATTGCTTCGAAGGCGAGCCGGGCAGAGGTGAGGGCTTCGCGCGCGGCCCGTTTTTGTTTCAGCCGTCGTTCGAGCCTCCCCAGCGCGAGCAGTGAGCGTCCATGCTCGAGTGGCGACAGCGTCCGTGACTCCGCTACAGCTTGGGAGAGGTGGTCGCGTGCCTCGGTGAAGCGATGATCGGCAGCAAGCAGGAGACCGCGGCTGCGAGCGGTAACAGCCCGTGACCATCGGGCGTATGGGAGCCGCGCCTGGTATTCAAGCCGCTCAATTGCGCGCCGGGCGTCATCTGTCCTCGAGGTTTGGAGAAGGGCTTCGATGTGGTCGCCTTCGAAGCGGAACATCCAGCTCCGGTTGCCCAGCGAGCCGGCGATTCGGGCGGTCGCCTCCAGATACTGGCAGGCCACCTCCCAGTCACCGCGGGTGACCATCAGGTGTCCGAGCGCAGCGGTGTTGTACGCGCGGCCCCGCGAATGCGGGTCTGCAGGGAAGCTCCCGGCCAACTCCTCCAACTCCGCATCGGCGTCGCCGACCATCGCCAGTGGGTAGAGCAGAAACAGCCGCCCGACATCGGCGACGAAGTGTTCACCGACTTCGTTTCCGGTCTCCGTGCAGCGTCGAGCGTGGAAGCGGCAGAGGTCGATGTCGCCGGCGATCCACGCGAGGCGAGCGATCCAGCCGTGCATCTCGGGCAGCAGGACATCCTCGCCTCGCCGCTTGCAGCGCTCAAGCATGCTCTCGAACTCGGCCTGCGATTCGGCGTAGCGATCGAGAGCGATCAGGAGGATCGCTCTCGCGTACGCAGCGCTCTCGTCAGATCGGGGCTCCACGCCTTCCTGCTCGACCGCCGCCGCGCGCTCGACCAGATCAAGGTCGACCTCACATGTGTGTTCGAACCCCGTGTAGGCCAACGCGAGTAGCGCCCGCGCGTGCAGCGCGATGGTCTCGGGCTCCGCAGCGTCCCGCGTGAGTCGCACGGCTGCTCGCGCGTGCTCCACGCATTCATCGGCACGCAGAGCCATCGACATCGACAGCTCGATGTGGATCTCAGCCGAGCCTACAGCGTCGGCCTTCGAGGCAGCGAGTGCCTCCCGTAGTATCTCGATCTGGGCCTTGCGACTCCGATAGAAGTCCGCTCGCGCAAGGGCGCGCAGGGCTTCGCCGCGTTCCCGGTCGCTTTGACTCGTCGCGATCGTTCGGCGGAGCAGGTCCCTTGCGGCTGCGGCGTTGCCCGTCTGGAATACGGCATCGGCGGCGATCAGTGCACGTCGATGGTGGTCGTGGGTCTGCTCGCCCGGTGTGAGGCGGACTGCGAGTACGGCGAGGTCGGCGGCGGCCGCAAGCGCTCCGCGCGCGCGGGCCGCGAGCGCGGCTTCTTCACACGCGGTCGCGGCGGGCTCGTCTTCGCCCTCACTTGCCAGCGCTAGGTGGCGCGCGCCTTCCTCCAAGTCGGTCACGGCCTCCGCGAGCCGGCGGTGGACACTGCGCCGCTCGAAGGGGGATAGCTGCTCGTATGCGGCCGAGGAGAGCAGTGGATGCGTGAACGTGATGTCCCCGTTGACGATCAGGATCCCCGCGGCTTGGGCTTCGTCAAGGGCCGCTTCGGCCTCCTTGTCTCCGAGGAGGGGCTGTATCAAGGCGAGCGGCGGACGGCCATGCGCCGCTGCCAAGGTGACGACCGTTCTCGCCGGCTGCGACAACCGTTCCAGTCGTGTCCGATGGAGTGCGGCGAGCTGACTCGGGACGACGATTTCCATCGACGTGGTCAAGTCACCGGTCGCGTGCAGTTGAGCGCGACCGAGCTCGAGCGAGAGCAGCGGATTGCCGGCGGAGATGTCATGAATCCGTCGGGCGATGATCGGCGAAATCGGAACCTCGAGGCTGGTTACCAGCATCGTCCGGGTCGCTTCAAGTGTGAGTGGCGCCAAGCGCACCGTGTAGGCGCTGTCCGCAGCAGCGAGACGATCGACGAGTTCGGCGTCTTCTCCCAGACGTCTGCCGAGCACGATTCCGCAGCGCTCTGCATCCAGCCGCCTCTGCGCGAAGGACAACGCCTCGACGGTCGCCGCGTCCGCCCATTGCGCATCGTCGACCATCAGCACAAGGTCCTGCCCGGCCGACGCCTCCCGGATGAGGCTGAGAAGCGCCGTCCCCACCGCCCGCGCATCGAACGAGGTTCCCGTGCCTGTGCCGCGCAGAAGCGCTGCGTCAAGCGCCTCGCGCTGCTGCACCGGCAACCTGGAGATTGCCGACTCGTATAGGGGCGTTGCGAGATCGGAAAGGACGGCGTAGGACAGCATCGACTCTGCCGCAACCGCGGTAGTACAGATCAACCATGCCGAGGAGCCGAACTGCTCCGCCAGGGCAGCGAGGAACGACGACTTCCCAATGCCCGCTTCACCCTCGGCGATGAGCAGCCAGGGCCCATCCCTAACGGCGAACCCCAGCGCGCCGGAGAGCTCATCGGTACGTCCGATAAGACGAGCACATGCACGACCCGTCATGGGCGAAGTATCTCGCATTAGAAGCGCGGCGAACAGGTTAATCAGCGAGGGTGCTCGGTTATAGTCGAGGGCTTTCCCAGATTCCAAGCGGCGCCCTCGCCTCGAGGATGGCTGGATCCGTTCAGAGGAGTGAGATCCGATGACGCTTCCGGCCCGACATGGGCGACGGGCGACCGCTGCCGCTTGCCTTCTATTTACGATTGCCTGCACCGGGCCAGGCGCGGCGGCCGGCACCGGTTCCGCTGCACCGGCTTGCACGATCACCGGAACAGCATCTGCAGACCACTTGGCCGGCACCGAGGGGGACGACGTTATCTGCGGGCTCGGCGGCAATGACGTGATCACGGCCGGTGCCGGCGACGACGTGGTCTATTCCGGTCCCGGTGAGGACAACGTCGACGGCGGGCAGGGCGCGGATCTCATCCGCGGAGGCGGGGGAGACGATAGCCTCAACGGCGGCCGCGGTGCAGATGTCGTCCGCGGTGAGGGCGGCGATGACAGTGTCAGCGGCGGGCTTGGGCGTGACCACATGTTCGGAGGCGCCGGCAACGATCGCATCGCCAGCCGCGACCGCCAACCCTACGACCACGCCGACGCAGGCGCGGGCACCAACCTCTGCGTGATCGACTCGTCGGACACCCGGCACGGCTGTAACCATCCACTGGTCGCCGAGCATCGCCGCAGCGTTCCGATCCTGATGTACCACGTGATCGCGCGACCAACTGCATCGACGCCGCTCGCCTATCTGTGGGTCGCACCGCGGGTGTTCGCCTCCCAGATGCGCTGGCTCGATCACCACCGGTATCACGTCGTCACTCTCCAGGAGGTCTACGACTACTGGCATGGCGCGCCGCTCCCGTCCCGGCCCATCGTCGTCTCGTTCGACGATGGGTTCCGCAACCACCTCACCGAGGCGATGCCGATCCTCGACCGGCATGGCTGGGCAGGGACACTCAACCTCGCTCTCTCCCACTACCACCAGACCGGCTGGGGACTTGGCCCGAAGGCGATCCACCGCCTACTCAACCACGACTGGGAACTGGACAGCCACACCATGACCCACCTGGCCTTACCTGGTCTGTCCGCCAGCGCCCTCGCCTACCAGGTCAGCCACTCCCGCTCCGTGCTTCGCCACCTGTTCCATGTCCCCGTCGATTTCTTTTGCTACCCCGCCGGCGCTTATGACAATCGCGTGATCGCAGCCGTCCGCGCCGCTGGCTACCAAGCTGCGACATCAACCGAGGGCGGCCTTGCCCGCTGGAACGACCCCTGGACGCTCGACCGTGTCCGGATCAACAACGGCGACGGAGTCACCGGACTCGCCTCACACCTGCGCGCTCTGGGGCTGCCT
>Ga0164298_10000496_pt1 | contig 10817 bp, 8 predicted proteins | sample Whisoiple_216_MG_FD_109713 | JGI IMG/M metagenome (GOLD analysis project Ga0164298, IMG submission 109713) | Unamended control soil microbial communities from upstate New York, USA - Whitman soil sample_216_MG | ecosystem: Environmental > Terrestrial > Soil > Agricultural land ... | reverse complement strand
CATGGGCGGCGCCCGACTGCTGCTGCGGCTGCCGCCGCCAAGCTAGCCTCGGGCGTCGTCGGGTAGCTCAGGTTCCGTTTCCCCGCGAGCAGACGCAAATGCACGCGACACGCCGGCGAAACAGGTGCGTTTACGTCTGCTCGCCGAGAGAACTCGCTCGCCAGAGAGCTAGAGGTCGGCGAGTACCAGCGCGAGTACGTCGAGGCCTTCCTCGAGAAGGTCGTCGCTGATGCTCAGCGGCGGCAGGAACCGCAACACATTGCCGTAGGTGCCGCACGTCAGCACCACCACGCCCGCGGTGTGGCAGCCGACGGCCAGCTTCATGGTCAGCTCGCCGTCGGGTTCGGTGGTCCCGGACTTCACGATCTCCATCGCGATCATCGCGCCGCGGCCGCGGACGTCACCGATGCGATCGTCCTCGGCCTGCATCCGGTGCAGGCGGTCCTTCATGAGCTGCTCGATCTCCGCGGCCCGCGCCACCAAGCCGTCGGATTCGATCGTCTCGATGGTGGCCAGGGCCGCCGCGCAGGCCACCGGGTTGCCCCCGTAGGTGCCGCCGAGGCCGCTGACGTGCGGCGCATCCATGATCTCGGCGCGCCCGGTCACCGCCGAAAGCGGAAGGCCGTCGGCGATGCCCTTGGCGGTGACGATCAGGTCGGGCACGATGCCCTCGTGCTCGCAGGCGAACATCGCGCCGGTGCGCGCGAACCCCGTCTGAACCTCGTCGGCGATGAACACCACATCGTTGTTCGCACACCAGTCCAGCAGCGCGGGCAGGAAACCGTCCGCGGGGACGATGAATCCGCCCTCGCCCTGGATCGGCTCGATGATGACGGCAGCCAGGTTGGCGGCGCCGACCTGCTTCTCTATGACGTTGATCGCGCGGCGGGCCGCCAATTCGCCGTCGGTGGCCATCTCTTTGCCGAACTCCGCGTCGCGGAATGGGTAGGAGAGCGGCGCACGGTAGATCTCCGGCGCGAACGGGCCGAAGCCGTGCTTGTAGGGCATCGACTTAGCGGTCAGCGCCATGGTCAGGTTGGTGCGCCCGTGATACGCGTGGTCGAACGACACCACCGCCTGTTTGTGGGTGTAGGTCCTGGCGATCTTGACGGCGTTCTCCACCGCTTCCGAACCCGAGTTGAACAGCGCCGAGCGCTTCTCGAAGTCGCCGGGGGTGAGGCGGTTGAGCGCCTCGGCGACGGCCACGTACTCCTCGTACGGCGTGATCATGAAGCAGGTGTGGGTGAAGTCCGCGACCTGCTCGCGCACTGCGTCAACGACGCGCGGCGACGCATTGCCGATCGTGGTGACGGCGATGCCGGACCCGAGGTCGATGAGGCGGTTTCCGTCGACGTCTTCGATGATGCCGCCGCCTGCTCGCGCTGTGTACACCGGCATCGTGTTGCCGATGCCGCGGGATACGGCGGCGAGCTTGCGGTCGATCAACTCCTTGGAGCGCGGACCTGGGATGGCGGTGGCGAGATGGCGGCTCTGTTCGAGGGTGCTCACGCTGCTTGAGCGTAGTCCCGAGGCAATCCTGTGGTCGGCGCATTGGCCGCCCAGAACACGGGGCCGGTCGGCCGTCAGCTGGCGCAATGGCACACTGGTCACCTAGAAGGCTGCAGGATCGACAAACGGTCCAGGGCCGTCATCGCACAAACGACACGAAAGACAGTTGCTGCCATGGATCTGGTCGCCTTACTACCGCTGCTCGTCATCCTGGGCGCGTTCATGTTCTTTGCTTCGCGTCGGCAGAAGAAAGCCATGCAGGCGACGATCGACCTGCACAACTCGCTGAAGGTCGGCGACCGGGTGCACACCACGTCGGGCCTGCAGGCCGAGATCAAGGCCATCAACGACGACGACGTGCAGCTCGAGATCGCGCCCGGCATCGTCACGACGTGGATGAAGCTCGCCGTGCGGGACCGCATCGTCGAAGACGACGAGTTCGACGACGACATCGACGACGCGGGCGAGCCTGAATCGACCGCAACCGAGATCACCGACCAGCAGGACCAGAACCGCCTGAACTGACGACTGACAGTCGGGCACTCAGCACGGCCACGTACCCTTTGCGGTGCTGACGACCTGACCTCGAGGAGACCAAAGAAACGTGGCATCGCCTTCGACGCCGGTGCACCCTGCCCGCTACCTGGCAATCTTCCTCGCGCTGATGGTCGGCGTGTACCTCCTGGTCTTTCTGACCGGAGACAAGAAGGCCGAGCCGAAGCTCGGTATCGACCTGCAGGGCGGCACCCGGGTGACACTGACGGCCCGTACGCCTGATGGATCGCGGCCCACCCAGGACGCGCTGAACCAGGCGCAGCAGATCATCTCCTCGCGCGTCAACGGCCTTGGCGTTTCCGGATCCGAGGTGGTGGTCGACGGCGACAACCTGGTGATCACCGTCCCGGGCAACGACAGCAGCGAGGCCCGCAACCTCGGACAGACTGCGCGGCTGTACATCCGACCGGTCATCCACGTGATCGCGGCCCAGCAGGCGCAGCAGCCCGGCGCGCAGGCAGGTCCAGCGCAGGGCGGCCCACCGCCGGGCCAACCCGGAGCGCCAGCAGGCCAGCCCGCACCGCCGCCGGAGGCGCCACTGGCGCCCGCCGAAGAGGGCGGCGCTGCGCAGGTGCCCGCGGAGCAGGGCGGCGCACCCGCGGGGCAGACCGAGCCGGAAGCCCCCTCGGCGCCGCAGCCGCGTCCGTACCCTCAGGCGCCACCGCCGAGCCCCGCGCCTCCTGGTCCCGCTCCGAAGCCCCAGGCGAAGGACCTCGCGCAGCGCATCACCGACGAGAAGGCGTTGCGTCAGAGCGCCGAACAGCAGATCCAGATCCTGGCGCTGCAGTTCCAGGCGACGCGCTGCAACGAGGACGACGTCCTCGCGGGCAACGATGATCCGAACCTGCCCCTGGTGACCTGCTCGACCGACCACTCCCAGGTGTACCTGCTGGACAAGTCGATCATCAGCGGCGAACAGATCAAGAACGCCAGTTCCGGGATGGACACCCAGCGCGGCGAGTACGTCGTGCAGGTGGAGTTCAAACCCGACGCCGCAAGCACCTGGGCTGATTTCACCGCAAGCCACGTCGGCACGCAGACCGCGTTCACGCTCGACTCGCAGGTCGTCAGCGCGCCGGCGATCCAAGAGGCCATCCCTGGCGGCAACACCCAGATCACCGGGCAGTTCAACGCCGATAAGGCCAAGGAGCTGGCCAACGTTCTCAAGTATGGCTCGCTGCCGCTGTCGTTCGAATCGTCGGAGGCTGAAACGGTATCGGCCACACTGGGTTTGACGTCGTTGCGGGCCGGTCTGATCGCCGGTGCCATCGGTTTGGCGCTGGTGCTTGTGTACTCGCTGCTCTATTACCGGGTGCTCGGATTGTTGACGGCACTGTCGTTGGTTGCTTCGGGTGCAATGGTTTTCGCCATCCTGGTGTTGCTCGGCAGATACATCAACTACACGCTCGACCTGGCAGGCATCGCCGGTCTGATCATCGGTATCGGCACCACGGCCGACTCGTTCGTGGTGTTCTTCGAGCGCATCAAAGACGAGATCCGAGAGGGCAAGTCGTTCCGTTCGGCGGTGCCCCGCGGCTGGAAGCGTGCGCGTAAGACGATCATCTCCGGCAACGCGGTGACGTTCCTTGCCGCGGTCGTGCTCTACGTCCTGGCCATCGGTCAGGTCAAGGGCTTCGCGTTCACCCTCGGCCTGACGACGATCCTCGACGTCGTGGTGGTCTTCCTGGTGACGTGGCCGCTGGTCTACCTGGCGTCGAAGTCGACGCTGCTGTCCAAACCGGCCTTCAACGGCCTGGGTGCCGTGCAGCAGATCGCGCGTGAGCGCCGGGTTTCCGCCATGACGGGACGGGGGTAGTCGGATGGCCAAGCGCACTTCTGACGTGACCGAATCGGGCGCCGTTGAGGCGCCGGACCTGGAGAGCGCGGCGGCTGGCGCACCCAGGCACGGCTTCTTCGTACGGCTCTACACGGGCACCGGTGCCTTCGAGGTCGTCGGGCGCCGCAAGCTGTGGTATTCGATCAGCGGTGTGATCGTCGCGATCTGCATCGCCAGCATGGTGTTGCGCGGCTTCACCTTCGGCATCGACTTCGAGGGCGGCACCAAGGTGTCGATGCCGGCCGCGGGAGCGACCACCGAACGCGTCGAAGAGGTGTTCAGCCAGGCGCTTGGCAAGGACACCGAAACCGTTGTGGTGGTCGGCAACGGCCCATCCGCGACAGTCCAGATCCGGTCGGAGGCGCTGAACAACGACGAAACGACGAAGCTGCGCGACGCGCTGTTCGACGCCTTCCAGCCCAAGGGGCTCGACGGCCAGCCGAGCAAGCAGGCGATCAGCGATTCGGCGGTTTCTGAGACCTGGGGCGGGCAGATCACCGACAAGGCGCTGCTGGCCCTCGTGGTCTTCCTGGTGCTGGCGGCCACCTACATCGCCGTGCGCTACGAGCGGTACATGGCCTTATCGGCAATGGCGACACTGGTTTTCGACCTGGTCGTCACTGCGGGTGTGTACTCGTTGGTCGGGTTCGAGGTTACGCCGGCCACGGTGATCGGCCTGCTGACCATCCTGGGCTTCTCCCTGTACGACACCGTCATCGTGTTCGACAAGGTCGAGGAGAACACCCACGGCTTCCAGCACACCACCCGGCGGACCTTTGCCGAACAGGCCAACCTGGCCATCAACCAGACGTTCATGCGGTCGATCAACACCAGCCTGATCTCAGTGCTGCCGATCATCTCCCTGATGGTGGTCGCGGTGTGGCTGCTCGGCGTCGGCACGCTGAAGGACCTGGCGCTCGTCCAGCTGGTCGGCGTCATCGTCGGTACCTACTCGTCGATCTTCTTCGCCACCCCGCTTCTGGTCACCTTGCGTGAACGCACCGAGCTGGTTCGCACCCACACCCGCCGCGTGCTCAGCCGTCGCAAACCGACCGGCGAGAAGTCCCGCAGAGCAGCCGAGAGCGCAGCGCCCGATGACGACACCGAGGCCGAGCAGGAGACCGTCAGCGCCGTCGCAGCGTCGGCAGCGGCGGAAAACCGCCCGGTCGGCGACAAGCCCGCCCCTGGCGCGCGGCCGATCCGACCGACGACCAGTAGGACCGGACGGCCCGCGGGTAAGCGGAACACCCGGCGGCGGTAGTCCATGAGGGCCCGCTTGCGGGGGATCGCGGCCGTGGTGACAGTTTCTCTCGCCTGCGCGCTGGGCGTGTCATCCTGCTCCGACAGCGCGGCCAGCGAGATCACCTACGCGGTCGACGGGACGCTGAGCACCTACAACACCAACACCGTCGTCGGCGCGGCGTCGGGCGGTCCGCAGGCGTTCGCGCGGGTGTTGACCGGGTTCAACTATCACGGTCCCGACGGCCAGATCGTCGGCGACCACGACTTCGGCACCATCGCGGTCGTCGGTCGCGCGCCGCTGGTGCTCGACTACGTGATCAGCGACAAGGCGGTGTATTCCGACGGTAAACCCGTCACCTGCGACGATCTCGTGCTCGCCTGGGCGTCGCAGTCCGGCCGATTCCCGGGCTTCGAGGCGGCGAACCAAGCGGGCTACCGGGAAATCGCCACCGTCGACTGTGCGCCGGGACAGAAGCGGGCGCGAGTGTCCTTCACCCAGGACCGGGCACTCGTCGACTTCGGGCAGCTGTTCGCCGCGACGGCGCTGATGCCGTCACACGTCATCGCCGACGAACTCGGTGTCGACGTCACCAGCGCCATCATCAACAACGACGGCCCGAGCATCGACCGCATCGCGCAGGCCTGGAACAGCACCTGGAACCTGACACCGGGTATCGACCTGAAACGCTTCCCGTCGTCGGGGCCGTACAAGCTGGACTCGGTCAGCGACGACGGGGCGGTGGCGCTCGTCGCGAACGACAAGTGGTGGGGCGCAAAGCCCGTCACCAACAAGATCGTCGTCAGCCCGAGAGGTGCCGACGTGCAGGACCGCCTCAACAACGGCACCGTGGACGTCGTCGACGTCGCCAGTGGGTCATCGGGGGTGCTGAACATGCCCGAGGACTACACCCAGGCCGACAGCCCGTCCGCAGGCATCGAGCAGCTGATCTTCGCCTCGCAGGGACCGATGGCCGCGCCGCAGGCACGGCGCGCGCTCGCGCTGTGCACACCCCGCGATGTGATCGCCCGAAACGCGGAGGTGCCGATCGCCAACACCCGCCTCAATCCGGTGACCGAGGAAGCGGTCGGAGGCGCCGAAGCCGTTGGGGCCGAAGGGTTCGTCGCGTCCAACCCCAACGCCGCCCGAGACGCACTGGCCAATCAGCCGCTGGCGGTGCGGATCGGCTACCAGACCCCCAATGCGCGACTTGCCGCGACGGTCGGGGCGATTTCCAAGTCCTGCGCGCCTGCGGGCATCGCCGTACAGGACACGAGTTCTGAAACCACAGGGCCGTTGGCCTTGCGCAACAACGAGATCGACATCCTGCTGGCGAGCACCGGTGGGTCCACCGGCAGCGGATCCACCGGCTCGTCGGCAATGGACGCCTACGACCTGCACACCGGCAACGGCAACAACCTGTCGGGCTACTCGAACCCGCGGGTCGACGGCACCATCGACGCGCTCGCGGTGACCGCCGATCCCAAGGAGGTGGCGCGACTTCTCGGCGAGGCGGGGCCCATTCTGTGGGCCGACGTGCCGACGCTGCCGTTGTACCGTCAGCAGCGCACCCTGATCACATCGAAGAAGATGTATGCGGTGAGCAGTAACCCGACGCGGTGGGGCGCGGGATGGAACATGGACAGGTGGGTGCTCGATACGTGAGTCGAGACGTGGACCCAGAGGTCACCGCCGTCATCGAGTCGCTGACCCGCGAGGTCGCCGACTTTCCCGAGCCGGGGATCCAGTTCAAGGATCTGACGCCGGTGCTCGCCGATCCGCGGGGCCTGGCCGTCATCACCGAGGCGCTCGCCGAGCACGCCGCAGGCGCTGAACTGGTGGCGGGTATCGATGCCAGGGGCTTTCTGGTCGGAGGTGCCGTCGCCCACAAGCTCGGGATCGGAGTGCTGGCCGTGCGCAAGGCGGGCAAGCTGCCGCCGCCGGTCTACAGCGAGACGTACGACCTGGAATACGGTTCGGCCACCCTCGAAGTCCCCGCCGACGGAATCGACCTGACCGGCCGCGACGTCGTGATCATCGACGACGTTCTGGCCACCGGCGGCACGCTTGCTGCCACCATGCGCCTGCTCACCGCGGCGGGCGCGAACGTCACCGGCGCCGTCGTCGTGCTCGAACTGGCGGCCCTCAACGGCCGCGACCTGCTCGAACCGCTGCCCGTCAACAGCCTGCACGTCGTCTGAGGCGATATCCTCGAAGTCTGGCTGCGCCGATGCGCGACGAGCAGCGGATCCGGAGGTGATGATGGCTGACGAGCAGGGCACGGGTCAGGCCGTGCAATCACCACCGGTGCCCAGCGACGGTCTGGAGACCGCGCCCATGCCTGTGCCGGAGCCCGCGCCCGATATCGCGAAGACCTCTACGTCGCGGCGAGTACGCGCCCGGCTGGCGCGGCGGATGACGTCGCAGCGCAGCGCCGTGAACCCGGTGCTCGAGCCACTCGTCGCCGTTCACCGCGAGTTCTTCCCGAAGGCCGACGTGCTGCTGCTGCAGCGCGCCTACGAGGTGGCCGAGGAGCGGCACGCCGACCAGATGCGCCGCTCGGGCGATCCGTACATCACCCACCCGTTGGCGGTGGCCAACATCCTTGCCGAGCTCGGCATGGACACCACCACACTGGTGGCCGCCCTGCTGCACGACACCGTCGAGGACACCGGCTACACGCTGGAGGCGTTGACCGCCGACTTCGGCGACGAGGTGGGCCACCTCGTCGACGGCGTCACCAAGCTGGACCGGGTGGTGCTTGGCACCGCCGCCGAAGGCGAGACCATCCGCAAGATGATCATCGCGATGGCCCGCGACCCCAGGGTGCTGGTGATCAAAGTCGCCGACCGCCTGCACAACATGCGCACCATGCGGTTCCTGCCTCCGGAGAAGCAGGCCCGCAAGGCACGCGAGACGCTGGAAGTCATTGCACCGCTGGCTCATCGACTCGGCATGGCGACCGTGAAGTGGGAACTGGAGGACTTGGCATTCGCCATCCTGCACCCCAAGAAGTACGAGGAGATCGTCCGGCTGGTGGCGGACAGGGCGCCGTCGCGCGACACCTACCTGGCCAAGGTTCGCTCCGAAATCAATGCCACGCTGGCGAAGTCGAAGATCGCGGCCCTCGTGGAGGGTCGGCCGAAACATTACTGGTCGATCTACCAGAAGATGATCGTCAAGGGCCGGGACTTCGACGACATCCACGACCTTGTCGGCGTCCGCATCCTGTGCGACGAGATCCGCGACTGCTATGCCGCTGTGGGCGTTGTGCATTCGCTCTGGCAGCCGATGGCCGGACGGTTCAAGGACTACATCGCCCAACCGCGCTACGGGGTGTATCAGTCGTTGCACACCACCGTGGTCGGCCCGGAGGGCAAGCCGCTGGAGGTGCAGATCCGCACCACCGACATGCACGGCACAGCCGAATACGGCATCGCGGCGCACTGGCGGTACAAGGAAGCCAAGGGCCGCAACGGCGTACCGTCGGGAAGCACAGTCGCCGAGATCGACGAGATGGCGTGGATGCGCCAACTGCTCGACTGGCAGCGAGAGGCCGCCGACCCTGGCGAGTTCCTCGAGTCGCTGCGCTATGACCTTGCCGTGCAGGAGATCTTCGTGTTCACGCCGAAAGGCGATGTGATCACGCTGCCCACGGGTTCGACGCCGGTCGACTTCGCGTATGCCGTCCACACCGAGGTGGGCCACCGCTGCATCGGTGCTCGCGTCAACGGCAGACTGGTCGCACTCGAGCGCAGGCTCGAAAACGGCGAAGTGGTAGAAGTTTTCACCTCCAAGGCGCTCAACGCGGGGCCATCGCGGGACTGGCAGCAATTCGTGGTGTCGCCGCGCGCGAAGGCGAAGATACGGCAGTGGTTCGCCAAGGAGCGTCGCGAGGAGGCGCTGGAGTCCGGCAAGGACGCCATCGCGCGCGAGGTGCGCCGCGGCGGACTTCCGCTGCAGCGCTTGATGAATGCCGAGTCGATGGCGGCCCTTGCCCGCGAGCTCCGCTACACAGACGTCTCGGCTCTCTATACCGCCGTCGGCGAGGGCCATGTGTCGGCGCGGCATGTCGTGCAACGACTGGTGGCCCAACTCGGCGGCGATGACGAGGCGGCCGATGAGTTGGCCGAGCGGTCCACACCGGCGACGATGCCGGTGCGCCAACGCAGCACCGAGGACGTCGGGGTTGCGGTTCCGGGGGCTCCCGGGGTGCTGACCAAGCTGGCGAAGTGCTGCACCCCGGTGCCTGGTGACAACATCATGGGTTTCGTCACCCGTGGCGGCGGGGTCAGCGTGCACCGGACCGACTGCACCAACGCGGGATCGCTGCAAGAGCAGGCCGAGCGGATCATCGACGTGAAGTGGGCGCCGTCGCCGTCGTCGGTGTTCCTGGTCGCCATCCAGGTCGAGGCGCTCGACCGGCACCGGCTGCTGTCGGACGTGACACGGGTGCTGGCTGACGAGAAGGTCAACATCCTGTCGGCGTCGGTGACGACCTCCAACGACCGCGTCGCGATCAGCAGGTTCACCTTCGAGATGGGTGACCCCAAGCATCTGGGCCACGTGCTCAACGTGGTGCGCAACGTGGAAGGCGTCTATGACGTCTACCGCGTTACGAGCGCCGCCTGAGGAACACCGCGGCGCCGAGGACGAGCACTGCGACAGAGACACCCGCCCCGATGACGATGATCCGCATCAGGTTGGCAGATGCGGACTGGGGAAGCGTTGCATCCGTTGACGATTCATACGTCAAGGTCAGCGGCAACGCGCCGCGGTTGAGCGCGTCGGCCAGAGCGCGCGCACTCTCGGCGTCGAACTGTCCGGTGATCTGAGTGCGGCCACCGGGAATGGCCTCCTTGATCTGCGGAGCGCTCAGGACACGGGTGTCGATCGTGAACGCAGTCTGGGTGCCCACGTGTTCGGCGGTGTACTCCGCCCATGTGCGGGTGGCTGCGTCACCGAATTCCAGGTCGACGACGTACTCGCCGCGCTGGGTGTCCCGGCCGGACCCGGCGCTGCTGACCTCGTCGCCACCGATGATCGACCGGTCCAAAAGGTACGCCGTCTTACCGTCTGCCGAACAGGTGATCAGCGGCAGATGGGGGTCGTCGTGGCTAGCCAGGACGTCGTCGTCACGACATCGGGTTGCCTGGAACTGCAGACCGAGCAGCTGAATCTGTTGCTCGGTGCTCTGCCGCAGTGCCCTCTCGTCGGCGATGGCTTGCGCCGGGTCGCTGGGGGGCGCGGGCACGTGCGACGACGCTCCCGGCGCAGCCTCGGCTGGAATGGCGTGAATGACCGGGCGGACGTACAGCGTCTTCGCATCACCCGAACCGAGCAGGTCGCGCAGGGCGTCGGCGTCGAGGTCGTGACCGGAATACGTGGCGGTCAGGTTGTCTGCGCCTGCCGTGACGTCGACGTCGGATACGCCGCGCTCCGTCAGGGCGGACCCGACGACATGCGCTCCCTTCGCCATGGCATCCGGCGATGGTGCCGCCCCGTCGCGAGGCTGTGCCGCGAACGTCACGCGGGTGCCTTCCCTGCCTGTCCAGATGTCTCGGGTGAGGAACACACCCACCAGATATCCGAGGATCAGCACAGCGGACAGCGCGATCAGCGTCAGCCGCACGGGTTTGGCCATCGCGTCAGTCCAACCGCACCGAATCGATGGTG
>Ga0164298_10000495_pt1 | contig 10825 bp, 4 predicted proteins | sample Whisoiple_216_MG_FD_109713 | JGI IMG/M metagenome (GOLD analysis project Ga0164298, IMG submission 109713) | Unamended control soil microbial communities from upstate New York, USA - Whitman soil sample_216_MG | ecosystem: Environmental > Terrestrial > Soil > Agricultural land ... | reverse complement strand
GTGAGCACGCCCAGCGAAGCCGTCCGCCGCCCCGCTCCTCCCGCTGAGACGGCCACCGCGAACCGGACCTGGTGGGACTCCGAGGCCGCCTCGTACTACCTCGAGCACGGCGCCTTCCTCGGCGACACCGACTTCGTCTGGGGTCCCGAGCGGCTGCGCGAGGCCGACGCGGGGCTGCTCGGCGACCCTCGTGGCCAGGTGGTCCTCGAGATCGGGGCCGGCTCCGGCCAGTGCTCGCGGTGGCTGGCCGGTCGCGGGGCCACCGTGGTGGCCACCGACCTGTCCGCCGGCATGGTGCGGACCGGCGTGGCCGTCAACCGCGCGCTGGAGGACGCGTCGGACCAGGCCGGGGACGCGGTCCGCGTGCCGTTCGTGCAGTGCGACGGACGAGCACTCCCCTTCGCCGACGCCTCCTTCGACACGGTCTTCACGGCATACGGCGTGGTGCCGTTCGTCGCCGACTCCGACGTCGTGATGGCCGAGGCCGCGCGCGTGCTGCGACCCGGGGGCCGCTTCGTCTTCTCGACGACCCATCCCATCCGGTGGGCCTTCCCGGACGACCCGGGGCCCGGTGGGCTCGAGGCGCGCCACTCGTACTTCGACCGCACCCCCTACGTGGAGCAGGACGGCGCAGGCCGGGCGACCTACGTCGAGCACCACCGGACCGTCGGCGACCGGGTGCGCGAGATCTCCGCCGCGGGCCTCGTGCTCGTGGACCTCGTCGAGCCGGAGTGGCCCGAGGGGCACGAGGAGCCGTGGGGCGGCTGGTCGCCACTGCGCGGCCGGCTGATCCCGGGCACGGCGATCTTCGTCTGCCGCAAGCCGGACTGATGCCCTCCTCTGGGATCGAGTCAGGCCGTGAGAGGACTGGCCGGGATGGTCGGAAGGGTCGCCTTCTCCCTGCGGCTCTTGCCGAACTTGAGGTAGAGCACGGGCAGCAGGAAGAGGTTCAGCAAGGTCGCCGTGATGAGTCCTCCGAGGATCACGAAGGCCATCGGGTACTCGATCTCCTGTCCCGCGACGTCGCCGGCGATGATCAGGGGAACGATCGCCAGACCTGCCGCCAGCGCAGTCATGAGGATCGGCGCCAGGCGCTCCTTGGCTCCCCGGATCACCAGGGCGGGCCCGAAGGCCACACCCTCCTCACGCTCGAGGTGCTGGAAGTGGCTGATCATCATGATCCCGTTGCGGGCGACGATTCCGAGGACCGTGAAGAACCCGACGAGCGATCCGAGTGAGATCACGCCCCCGCCGACCCATGCCATGAGCACCCCGCCCACCAGCGCCGAGGGCAGGGTCACGAAAGCCAGGACGGCCAGACGGAAGCGCCGGAAGGCCAGCAGGAGCAGCACGAAGATCGCCGCGGCGGCCACGGCGCCCCAACCGAGGAGCCGGCCCTGCGCCGCCTGGCGTTCCAGGAACTCGCCGTGCTGCTCGGTGTAGTACTCGAGCGGCAGGTCGATGGCGTCGAGCTCCTTCTGAACCCCCGCCACCACCGCACCGAGGTCCTCGGCGTCGACGTTCGCTCCGATGGAGATGCGACGCAGGCCGTTCTCGTGCTGGATGTTGCCGGGGGTTGCCGCGACCGAGACGTCGGCGACGTCCTTGAGCAGGACGTGACCGCCACCGGGCTTGTCGAGCTGGAGGTTGCGGATGTCGGTGAGGCTGCGCCGCACCTCCGGCGTGCTCCACACCTGGACGTCGTAGGCCCGGCCGTCCCGGAAGATGTCACCCACCTCCTCGCCTGCGAGGATGGTCGACGCGGCCCGCCTGACCTCGCCCGGCTTGATGCCGTGGGCCTGCGCCTTGGCCAGGTCGACGGTGACCTCGATCTGCGGCACCTCCGACTGCAGCTCGACGTGCTCCTCGATCACCCCCGGTACCCGGCCCAGCGCTGCCGCGATCTCGTCGGCCTTCTCGCGCATCACCTTGAGGTCCTGCCCGTAGAGCCGGACGACGATGGCCTCCCCCTCGCCCGTCAGCACCTCGCGGATGCGCTCCTTGAGGTAGGTCTGGACGTCACGTCGAAGTCCCGGGTATCCGTCGACGACGGACTGAATGCGAGCGAGAGTCTCGTCGTAGTCGGCGTCAGGATCGATGCTGATCCAGTTCTCACCGAACTCCGCGCCGACCACCTCGTCGGCGAGCAGGGCCTGGCCGATGTGGGCCCCGAAGTTGCGCACCCCCGGAATGGCCTGCAGCTCCTTGGCCGCCGCGACCGTGATACGGGTTTCCTCCGGAAGCGACGTGCCGGGCTTGGTCACCCAGTGCATGAGGAAGTCGCGCTCCTTGAAGTCCGGCAGCATCGACTGCGCCATCGTCGGATAGACGATGACGCCGGAGGCGGCGATGACGCCAGCCACGACGATTGCCGGCCACGGCCTGCGGACCACCGGCGTGATCACCCGGGTGTAGCCACGGTGCAGCACTCGCACCAACGGTGAGGGCCGAGAGCCGAGCCGCCCCCGCGAGAACATGATCAGCGCCAGGGCTGGTGTGAGGACCATGGCCACGACGAGCGACACCAGCACCGCGAGCGCGTAGGCCGTCGCGAGCGGCTTGAAGAACGCCCCGGTCAGCCCTTGGAGGAAGAAGATCGGTAGCAACGCACACGCTTCGATGAGACACGCATAGACGATGGCGCTGCGCACCTCGAGGGATGCGTGCAGCACGACCGACGCGGTCGACGGCGGGTGGTCCATCGCACGGGCGATGCGCAACCGTCGCACGATGTTCTCCACGTCGACGATGGCGTCGTCGACGATCGCCCCGAGGGCGATGACGAAGCCCGCCAGCATCATCGTGTTCATCGTGACGCCGCGCGAGCTCAGGATGAGGATGGCGGTCAGCAGCGACACGGGGATCGTCACGACACTGACCAGGGCGGCTCGCCAGTTGAGCAGGAAGAGCCCGATCAGCATGACCACGAGCACTCCGCCGAGCATCAACGACTGCGTCAGGTTGTCCATCGCCTCCTCGACGAACGTCGCGGGCCGGAAGATGGTGGTGTCCACCCGGATGTCGGTCATGCCGGGCGCGAGCTCGGCCATGGCCTTCTCGACGCCCTCGGTCACGTCGAGCGTGTTGCCCCACGGCAGCTTCTCGACGATGAGCATCAGTCCCGGACCACCGTTGATGACCGCGTCACCGACCAGTGGCTGGTGCTCGGTGACCACCTTCGCGACGTCCTTGAGACGCAGTACGCGCCCCGACGCGGGATCGGTGACCACGACCTCACCGAGGTCCTTCGCGCCCACGATGGGCAGGACGTGGCGCACCGTGAGGCGCTGGTTCGTCGTCTCGACGAAGCCACCCTTTCCCACCACCGAGCTGTTGGTGTACTGCAGCAGACCCGAGTCCAGCGTCTCGGCGGTTGCTTCCATGACGTCGTCCAGCGTGACGCCGTTGGCCTTCAGCCGTTTCGGCTCGACCTGCACCTGGTACATGTCGAGGCGCTCGCCCCAGATCGCCACGTTGGCCACGCCGGGCACGCGCAGCAACCGGCTGCGGATGTCCCAGTACGACATCATCGACATGTCGATGAGGGAGACCTTGTCCGACGAGAGCCCGATCTTCATCACTCGGCTGGTCGCCGAGAGCGGCTGGAGGATGAAGGGTGGCGCCGCCCAGGTCGGCAGGCTGGGCACGACGGTCTGCAGGCGCTCGTTGGTGCGCTGACGCGCGTCGATCAGATCGGTGCCACTGTCGAAGATCAGCTCGATCGATGACAGTTGCGAGACCGACTTGGAGCGGAGCGTCTCGAGCCCGGGGACTCCCTGCAGAGCCTGCTCCAGCGGAATCGTCACGAGGGCCTCGGTCTCGGCCGCCGACAGGCCGAGGCACGGTGTCTGGATCTCGACGCGGGGCGGGGCGAACTCCGGGAACACGTCGATGGGCATGCGACCAACCTGCCCAGCGCCGACGATCATCAGCGCGCCGCCCACCGCGACCATGAGGAAGCGGAACTTCAGGCTCTGCGTGATGATCCAGCGGATCATGGTGTTCCCTCCTCGCTTCGGGGGTGGCAGACCCACACCGTCGGGCCGGTCCGGATCAGTGGCCGGCGCCGAGGCCGGTCTCGGCGCCGTAGAGCTCCGCGGCCGCGACGGTCACGACGTGGGTTCCGGCTGCAGGTCCGGATGACAGGTGGGCGGTGTCGCCGATGATGTCGACCACCACGACCGGGGCGGCGACGTAGACGTTGTCCTCCGGCTTGGTGTAGACAAACGTCTTGCCGTCAGCCGAGTAGAGGATCGCGGCAGCAGGGATAGACGTGCCACCCCTCCCTGCAGCGCCGGCCGGGGTGGTTTGGATGCCGAGACGCTGGACAGCCTTGGGCGTCAATGTGATTCGCGCTTTACCATTCTGGGTCGTCACGGTGACGGGATCCGACTTGGCCGCCTCAGCCGCCGGCTCACTGCACCCCGCAAGGAAGCAGAGACAGGTCAGGACCACACTGGCGGCCGCTGCGACGCCGCGTCGGGGAAGACGTGATTTCATGGCGAGCTCCTTCGAAGTGACCGGGATCAGACGCTGGCGCTGGACACTCCGGCAACGGCCGGGGGACCGTCGTCCCGTGGGGCCTTGCCAGGGCTGGCGACCGTGAAGCGCAGGAAGAGGGGCGGTAGCACCAGGAGCACGACCACCGCCGTGCTGAGAAGGCCGCCGGCCATCACGCCGGCCAGAGGTCGCAGGATCTCCAGCCCGCTACGGGGACCGAGCACCAGGAGCGGGACCAGGGCCAGGACCGTGGTGAAGCTCGTGGCGAGCACCGGGAGCACGCGATCGTGGGCTGCCCGGGTGACGAGCTCGGGACCCGTGAGCGGTCCCTCCCCCCGAAGTCGCTCGAGTCCCTGGAACAGCGCGATCATGGCTCGGACGCCGAAGGCTGCCACGCCCACGAGGCCCAGGACGGTCGACAGCGTCAACGCGCCCCCGTCCAGCGCCGCCACGAGAAGGCCGCCGGCCAGGCACAGCGGGAGGGCGAGCAGACCGACGAGCGCCAGCCGCCAGCTGCCGAAGGCGGACTGCAGGAGCAGGAAGAGCCCGAGGGCCGCGAAGCCGCTGACGACCATGAGGTCACGCTGGTCGGCCCGCTCCTGCGCGACGTCCTCGAGGACTTCCGCGTGGTACTCGAGCGGGAACGTGACGGTCGCCAGACGGTCGCGGACATCGTCCAGCACGGCGCCCAGGTCGCGGCCGCTCACCTGCGCGGTGACATCGACCCGGCGGGACACCGCGTCGTGGCTGATCGAGCTGGGGGTCCCGACGATCTTCACGTCGGCCACCTCACCCAGGCGCACCTGTCCGCCGGAGGGGGTGTCGATGAGCAGGTTGCGCACGTCGGTCAGGCTCTTGCGCAGCTCCGGGGGGCTCCAGACCACCACGTCGAAGACCTTGTTGTTGTCGAAGATGCTGCCCACCTGTATCCCGGCGAGCAGTGTCGTGGCAGCACGCCGCACATCCCCCGGCTTCACGCCATGGAGGCGCGCCTTCGCCAGGTCGACCTCCACCTGGATCGTCGGCTCGGCCGACTGCGAGGACACGCGTTCGGACTCCACCCCTTCGACGCCGGCGATCGCCGCGCGGATCTCGTCGGCCTTCTGCTGCAGCACGGCGGGGTCGTCGCCGTACACGCGCACCGTGACCGGCGCCGCGTCGCTCGTCGCGATGTCGTTGACGCGCTGGCTCGAGTAGGTGACCAACCGCTGGTCCAGGCCCGGGTAGCCCGCGGTCACGTCCTGGATGGCCGCGACGGTGCGGTCGTAGTCCGCGTCAGGAGAGATGCTCGCCCACACCATGCCGGCATTGGCCCCCACGGCCTGGTCCGAGGTGACCGCACGCCCGAAATGGGAGCCGACGTTGGTCACTCCCGGGATGCCCCGCAGCTCGTCGCTGACGCGAGTGCCGATGCGGTTCATCTCGGGCAGGGACGTGCCGGCTGCGCCGTCCCAGCGGACGAGCACGTGCGGCTCGCGCAGGTCGGGAAGCAGCCTCTTGTCCAGCTGCGTCGGCACGGCCGCGACCGCGACTGCCGTCAGGCCGAGAACGGCGAGGCCGATCAGCGGCACCGGACGGCGCAGGAGCGGAAGGAGTCCGCGTGCGTGCACCCGCTGCCACCACCGCCCCACCGGGGACTCGGACGTGCGCCGCAGCAGGAGGACACCGAGGACGGGGCTGACCGTGAGTGACACGAGCGCCGAGGTGAGCAGCGCCGTGATGGCGGCAACGGCGGCCGGAGGATAGAAGGAGGCGCCGGCCAGGCCTCCCAGCACGAACAGCGGCGCCAACATGACCACCACGCTGACGGTGCCGTAGGTCATGGCCCGGCTCGTCTCGATGGTCGCGCGGGCCACGAGGGCTGGGAAAGCCTCCTCAGGCGCCGGATCGTCGGGGTCGCGCGCACCCTGCAGCTGGGCCGCCGCGGCGTCGACAGCGTCGTTGACGACGACCGCCAAGGTCATCAGCAGGCCGGTCCACACCAGCGCGTTGAGCGTCACACCGGCCAGGCTCAGCACCGTGGCCGCCGTCAGGTAGGAGAGCCCGATCGCGACGACGGCCACGAGCGCGCGCCGCCAGTTGAGCAGCATCGCGACGAGCGCCAGGATCGCGAGCGCGGCACCGGCGAGGCCGGCACTGCGCAGGTTGGCCACGCCGGTCTCCACATAGGAGGCTGGCCGGAAGACGGTGGTGTCCACCTTCACCCCCTCCAGACCGGGGGCGAGCGTGGCCAGGGCCTCCTCGACGGCCCTGGCCACCTCCACGGTGTTGGCGCCGGGCAGCTTCTCGACGACGAGGATGATCCCGTCGCCCGTCGACACATTGGCCTGGCCGATGAGGGGCTGGGGGCCCTCGACGACCATGGCGACGTCGCGCAGCTGCGTGGCCCCGTCGGCCTCCTCGACCACGACCTGTCCCAAGCCCGCGGCGTCGCGGATGGGCATCCGATGCTGGACGCCGAGCCGCTGGTTGGTCGTGTCGATGAATCCACCGGTTCCCGGGGTCGAGGCCTCCAGGAAACTGAGCGGTGAGACGAGCAGCGCGTTACCGGTCGTGCGGATCACGTCCTCGAGGGTGATGCCCTTCGCGCTCAGCCGGTCGGGGTCCACCTGAACCTGCACCTGCCGCTCGCGCTGCCCCCAGACCGCAACGTTCGCGACACCCGGTACCCCGATCAGCTTCGGGCGGATCGTCCACCTGGCCAGCACGCCGATCTCCACCGGTGTCAGGGTCTTCGACGAGATGCCGATCATGGCGACGCGTCCGCTGGAGGACACCGGCTGCATCATCAGCGGCGGCAGCGAGACGTTGGGCAGGGCGAATGCCTGCGTCATCCGCTCCTGGACCACCTGGCGCGCCTTGAGGGGGTCGGTGCCGGGCTCGAACGTCAGGTCGATGTTCGACAGACCAGGCACCGACTCCGAATGGATGTGAGCGAGCCAGGCCACACCGTTGAGCAGGTCCTGCTCGAGCGGCGCCGTGATGAGGTCCTCGACCTCCTCGGCGGACAGGCCGAGCGCCTCCGTCTGCACCTGCACCGTGACCGGGGCGAACTCCGGCAGGGCGTCCACCTTGGACTGCGGCATGTGCCACACCCCCACACCCATCACGATGGCTGCGACGACCAGCACGACCTTGGTGTTGTTGACACACGAGCGGACCAGCCACGCAATCATCGTGGGCCCCCATCGTCGACCGTTGGCAGGGACTGTGCGCCTGCCACATCTCTGTGGTGGGCACCCATTCGATCATGGCGCACCGAGCAAACACTCAGGCAAGATTCAGGATATTGCCAGCATCGAATTCCGCTGGGGCGCTGGGTCATTCGGAGCATCGGTCCACACACCGGACATGACGGTCACCTGGCAGTGCGCTCGTCAGGGCTCGACGAGGGTATGCCCCGAGCCGGATGCCGCTCGTCAAATCGCGCATCGACCTGCCACGTCACCCAGCGGCGCCCGAGAACGCCGGGAGGCCACGAACCGGTCCGGTTCGTGGCCTCCCGATCACAGCGGTCAGAGGAAGCGTCGCCTCAGCAGCACGGACCCACCCGCGAGGCCGAAGACGCCTGCGGCAGCAGCCGCCCGACCGGCGTTGGCGGAGCCCTCTCCGTCGACCCCGGCGAGCTCGTAGGAGTACGCCGTCGCACCGACCGCACCCTCGGGGGCGCCGTAGGCCATGCCCTCGGCCTTGGCGCGCCGGGCACCGACCTCGATGAGGGCGTACTTCTCGCCGTAGTCGGCCGCCGTCGCCTTGCCGGCCTCGACGAGCTTCTTCGTCCCCTCGTCGGACAGGCGCTGGGCCCCGTCCTTGAGCTGTGGCGCGCCCGCGGCGGCGTCCGAGAGGCCCGCGGCCAGCTGGCTGGTGCCGTCGGCCGCATCGGCGAGGCCGTCGGACAGCTGACCGGCGCCGTCCTTGAGCTTGGCGGCCCCGTCATCGAGCTGCCCCGCGCCGTCCGCCAGCGTGCCGACTCCGGCATCGAGCTGGCCGGCGCCGGTCGCCAGGTCACTGGACCCGTTCGCGAGCTTGGCGGCACCTGCCCCGAGGTCCTTGGCTCCAGTCGCGACCTGCGATGTCCCACCGTGGACCTGGTCCGCCCCGACCGTGAGCTGGTCGATGGCGTCGAGCAGGTCGAGGCCACCGAGGCCGAGCAGGTCGACGCCGTCCTGGAGGCCGTTGACGCCGCCGCGCAGCGTCAGGTTCTCCGGCGTGTCCTTCGGCCCACCGATGCCGCCCTGGACCTTGCCGACGACACCGTCGACGAGCGTGGACACGCCGGCGTCGACGAGGTCGACACCCTCGACCAGGCCGGGCACCTTCGGGTCGCAGACGGACAGCGTCGTGTTGCTCAGGCCGCACTCGACCCTCGCGAGGCCCACAGCCGCGCCGCTCAGCTTGCCCTTGAGCAGCCCGAGACCGCCCGAGACCGTGTCGAGCCCGCCGGACACCTGCCCGAATCCGCTCGAGACCGCGCCGAGGCCGTCGGAGGCATCCTTGGTCTGCTTTCCGAGTACTTTGAGCCCTCCCTGAACCTGATTGAGAGCCTCGGAGCAGATACCGGTGCAGCCAGAGCCTTGGGCCAGAGTCACGCCGCCGACCAGCTGTTCGAGGCCACCACCCGGGGCGAGAGCGGCGTCCAGACCTGACCGCACCTGGTCGACGCCTCCCTGGGACTTGGCAACCCCGCCCTTGACCCGCGCGACGCCGCCCAGCCGCTGGTCGAGGCTGCCGCCGTCCTCGGTGGCTGCCGCCAGACCCGAGCGGATCTGGTGAACGCCGTCGATGAGCGTGCCCTCCTGGCCCTTGGCTCCGAGACCCACGCGCAGCTTGGCGATGCCTGCGTGGAGCGGCTTCGCCTGCTCCGGGAGACCGCCGACGCCGTCGTAGAGCTGGGTCAGGCCGGCATCGACCCGGTCGAGACCGTCGGCGACCTGGGCGAGACCGTCGAGCAGCCCGGGCGCCTGGTCGCCGACCTGGTGCAGCCCGTCGGCGACCTGGGCGGCGCCGCCGTCGACCTGCGCGGCGCCGCCGCTCAACTTCTTCGCGCCTGCGTCGAGCTGGCCGGCGCCGCCGGCGACCTGGCTGGCGCCGTCGGCGACCTTGGACGAGCCGTCCTTCGCCGCTCCGGCGCCGGAGCGCAGCTTCGACGTGCCGTCCTCGAGCTGGCCGGCACCGCTGGCGAGTGCGCGTGCCCCCGGCAGGGCCTGGGCACCGAGACCCGCGTCGAGCTTCTTCGCACCGTCGCGAAGCTGGATGAGGCCGGCGAGCATCGTGCTCGCCCCGTCGCGGAGCTTGAGCAGGTTGGCGTCGATCTCGGTGGCACCGGCGGTCAGGGTCGCTCCGGTCGTGGCACCACTCTTGTAGCTCGCCGCTCCGCCCTTGAAGGACGGGCTGTCGAGGGGGCTCACCGGCAGCGCAGACACGTTGGCCTTGGGCACCGTGCCGTCGACGATGTCGGCCGCGTAGCCGAAGGTCGCCGTGGGCGTGCCGATGGGGCCGAAGAGCGTCATGGTGAAGGTCAGCTTCGTCCCACCCCGGCCGTCGCCTGCGACGTTGGCCTCCTTGGAGCTGACGTTCGTGAACGTGTCGGGCAGCGTCGTCGTCAGTGAGCCGACCATCGGGATGACGACGCTCTGGGTGGCGGAGACGCTGTGCCCGGTGCCGTCGTCGAAGGTGACGACCTGAGGGGTCCCGGTGACGTTCTTGACGGTGTAGCGGACCTCGAGATGACCGCTGCGCCCCAGGACGTCAGCAGGCTCGACGGGCCGACCGTCGAGCAGGTAGGTGACCTGCACCTCGAGCGGAAGCTTCTTCGTGAAGTCGCTGAGCGTACGAAGCTGCTGCTCGCCGTCGACGTCGAAGCGGCCGAGCATGACGCCGTCCTTGACCTCGAAGGCGCCGAAGCCGTCGAGGTTGCGCAGGCCCTGTGCCTCGACCGGGTTGCGCAGGTCGACGGTGCCCCGGCCCTTCATCGCGACCTGCTCGTAGACACGCGCGACGTCCACCTTGCCCGAGGCGTCGAGGTAGGCCTGCACCGTCTCCGTGTTGGACACCTGCACCGAGCCGTCGCCGGCGGCGGCCGCCGGTGACGCAGCGAGCAGGAGCATCGTGGGCATGGCCGCAAGTCCGGCGACCATGGTGGCGAGGGTTCGCCTGCTCATCGGGTGGCTCCTGTCATGAGGCCGTCGAGATCGGTGGTGGTGCCTGAGTCCTCTGAAGACACCGCGGCCCGTTCGGCCGACGAACGATGCCGGGCAGCCGCGTGCGACGGGTTCGCCTGCGGCGCAAGCAGGTTCGTTGCCAGGTAACCGAGACCCACGGCGAG
>Ga0164298_10000493_pt1 | contig 10848 bp, 13 predicted proteins | sample Whisoiple_216_MG_FD_109713 | JGI IMG/M metagenome (GOLD analysis project Ga0164298, IMG submission 109713) | Unamended control soil microbial communities from upstate New York, USA - Whitman soil sample_216_MG | ecosystem: Environmental > Terrestrial > Soil > Agricultural land ... | reverse complement strand
TGCCACGGCCCGAGCGGCACCGCCGCACCGCCGCACCGCCGCACCGCCGCACCGCCGCACCGAGCGGCTGCTGCTCTCTGTCGGCTCAGTGATCCATTGCCGCCTCAGCCATCCTCAGCCGGCTCAGCCATCCACAGCCCCCCAGCCGGCTCGCCCAGCCAACCCGACGCGGGCCCGACAGGCCCCGCTCCAGCGAGAGCGCCGAGGACGCCGAGCCCGATCATGCTGGCGATGAGCGAGAGGTGCACGAGGGCGTCCGGATGTGGAACGACACGAGCGAGGCGTCCGTGCCGAACCGCCAGAAGAGCAGGCAGGCGACCCACCCTCGATGAGGAACGCACTCGGCCGCAGACTCAGCCCGAACCCAACCCCTCAGCCCTCCACCACCGCGACTCCCGTCGCGCGGCTCGCGATCTCCGCCAGCTGGTCGGGGTCGGTGGTCTCCTGGCCGAGGCCGATGACCTTGTTCGTGCCATGGTAGTCGCTGGAGCCGGTGGTGATCAGGCCCAGCTCGTCCGCCAGGCGGCGCAAGCGTTTGCGGGCATCTTCGTCGTGGTCGGGGTGGTTGACCTCCACCCCACCCAGCCCCAGGCCGGCCAGCTCCTTGATCACGTCGGCGGTCACCGTCGGGCCCCGGTGGGTGGCGAAGGCGTGTGCCAGCACGGTCACCCCGCCCGCGGCCTGGATCATCTCGAGGGCGGCCTCGATCGGCGTGCGGGAGCTTGGCAGGTAGTACCGGCCCCGGTCGTTGAGGAACCTCGCGAACGCCTCGTCGACCGACGACACCACGCCCGCCCTTATCAACGCCATCGCCAGGTGTGGGCGGCCGGCCGTCGATCCCTCCGGGATGGCCGCGAGCAAGCTCTCGCCGCTGACGGGAAACCCGTCAGCCGCCATCCGGTCCGCGATCTTCGCCAGGCGGCCGCGGCGCTCGGCGCGGGCTCGGGCGTACTCGCTGACCACCGCCCGCGCGTCCGGGTCGAACAGGTACGCCAGCAGGTGCACGGTGCAGTGGCCGCCACGGCCGTCAGGGCTCACGCACGACAGCTCGGCGCCCCGGACCAGGCTCAGTCCCGGCGGCAACGACGCCTCCGCCTCCGCCCAGCCCGCGGTGGTGTCGTGGTCGGTTATGGCCAGCACGTCCAGACCCGCGGCCGCCGCGTTGGCCACCAGCTCCGCTGGTGTGTCGGTGCCGTCCGAGACGGTCGAGTGGGTGTGTAGATCGATCCTCACGGTCCCTATTGAACGCGAGATCCCCGTCAGCGTGGCATCGGCTTGCGCTGGGCAAGGCGCTGGGCCTTGATCATCGAGAAGCGCTTCGCCTGCGCCTCCTTGTCACCGAAGGTCAGCTCGGAGATCGCGTCGTAGACCTGCTCCGGCTTCGGCAGGTACTCGAGGCGGTTCAGCGCCTGGATCTGACCGGCGGACTCCACGATCATGGTGCCGTAGCCCAGGATCCGCCCCAACACCGGACGTTCGTAGGTCAGGTCGGTGACCTTGCCGATCGGCATCATCAGCACCTTCGTCGTGATGATGCCGGTCGTCATCATCATGCGTTTGTCCGTCACCACGATCCGCTCCACCCACCAGTTGATCACCACGTAGGTGAAGCGGAGCAGCACGAACAAAGCCGCGTACCACAGGATGTTCTGTACCAGCCACATCGCCGGCGGCAGCAGGTACGACACCATCACGGCGACCGCGAGCAGCGCGACCGTCTCGAAGATGTCCCACGCGAGGCAGGCCCAGTGCATGCGCACCCGGATGACTCGCCGTTCGGTGTCGAGTAGGTACTCGTCTGGGTCCCGTGGGGCGAACATGGTTCGACGGTACCGGGATCAGCCGTTGAATACCGAACGCACGAACGTGATCAACGCTTCCGCGGCTTCCTGCAACGTGTTGAGGATGCTGTTGACGATCGACGCGGCACCTTCGGGTTGGGTGACGAGGAAGAACACCAACAACGCCGCGCCAGACAGAATCAGGACCTTCTTGACTTTCACCGGGTGTTACTCCGTGTCCTTGGGGTGGGTTGCTGCACTTTGTTCTTGAAAATGGTTGTACCCCACGATCTGACCGAGCGGGAGGCCATTACTGCTCTTGGGGCAAGGACTCGGCACGTGCGTGGGTTCCGGCTACGCTTCGTGTTCGTGGCCGATGAGTTGATCAGGTGTGTGGGGGCGGTCGTGCACGACGCGGCCGGCCGGCTTCTGCTGGTCCGCAGGGCCAACGAGCCAGGCCGTGGGCAGTGGTCACTGCCCGGCGGCCGCGTGGAGCCGGGTGAGAGCGACGCTTCCGCCGTCGCCCGCGAGCTCCGGGAGGAGACCGGCCTGGAGGTGCGGGTCGGTTCCTTGGTCGGAAGCGTACAGCGGGGGCCGTTCTTGATCTTCGACTACGCCGCCGAGGCGGTCGGCGGTCGGCTCGGTGCGGGCGACGACGCCACCGCGACAGCCTGGGTGACCAGGGCGGAGTTCGACGAGCTGGACCTGGTGGCACAGCTCGCGGACACGCTCGCCGACTGGCGGGCCCTGCCCCGCGCGTGATGCCGTGCGGGACCGTCCGCCGAGGGCTCTGCCGCGCGACGAGTCCTTCGTGGCCTCACGCCAGCCAGTGCATCCGCTCCCCGTGCCAGGACGTCCTGGCGAGCGGGGTCGTCTGCTCGGCGCCGCCCGTCCAGCGGGTGCAGGACAGCACCGCCTGCGGCGTGTCCAGTGCCGGATAGTCCGGAAGCAGGCCGGCGGAGTACTCCTCCAGGCTCACCCAGAACGTAGGGCGGGCTGCGGCCAACTCAGCGACAGCAGCACGGAAGGCTGTCACCCGTTCGGCTGAAAATGGTCGCAGTGCGTTGCTGGTGAGTAGTACGACCGGGAGATCGTCGGGGATTCGCCCGGCCGCGCCGGCGAGGTCCGCGACGGGGTCGCCCTTGACCAGGATCGGCGGCTTCTTGTTGCGTACGGTCGCCGCCGCGCCCAGCTGGCGCAGCCGGTCCGGCTGGTCCGGCCACACGCACGCCTCGAGCCAGGCGTACTCGTCCTCGTCCGCGAGGTCTACCGGATCGTGGTCGAGCCCGACCCGCGCGGACACCTGCAACCGCTTCGGGATCGTCGGGCCCTTCTGCCCCGGTTCCAGCCGCAGCGCGCAGTGCAGGCCCAGCGCCGCCCGCCCGGGGCCGGCCGCGACCTGGCCGGCCTGCTCGGACTGGTACCGGTACGAGTACAGGTCCATGCCCAGCAGCAGCGCCGCGCACGAGCCGACCTCCAGCAGCCCGACCGGACCGCCGCCGGCCTGCCGCGCCGCCAGCGCGACCGCCGGGTAGAACAGCGCGGCACGGCCGACCTCGTTGCCGCGCGGCACGGTGCGGGTCGCGACGAGCGCGCGGACCCGGTCGGCCCGCTCCAGCGCGAACGCCCGCCACATCCCCCAGAGGCCGGCGTCCGGCCCGTACGAGCCGCCGAGCGTCGGGTAGTAGTTGGTCAGCTCGTGGAACGGCTCGGCCTGTAGCACCCGCTGGACGGCGGCGAGCAGCAGCTCGGGCTCGGGGGCGGGGGCCACCGCGAGCAGGCGCGCGACGTCCTCGTCGGCCGCCGCGTTGACGGCCAGGTAGCTGTAGAGCGGTGACGTCTTCTCGACGTCCGTGCCGAACCGCCGCAACCGTTCGCGAATAACATCCAGTGCGGCGTTCATACGCCTAGTTTGCCCGAGGCTCCGGCCGTCCGGGTTGCTCGCCGCCCCGCGCGTCGCCGTATGACCTCCTGGGGACCATCACCTTGCGCCGAAAGACGCACACGACGGTGCCGTCCTGCTTGTAGCCGCGCGTCTCGACGTACACGACGCCGCGGTCGTCCTTCGACCTCGACGGGGTCTTCTCGAGGACCTCGGTCTCGCCGTAGATGGTGTCGCCGTGGAAGGTCGGCCTGACGTGCCGCAGCGACTCGACCTCCAGGTTGGCGATGGCCTTGCCGGAGACGTCGGGGACGGACATGCCGAGCAGCAGCGAGTAGATGTAGTTGCCCACCACGACGTTCCTGCCGAAGTCGGTGGTGTTCTCGGCGTAGTTGGCGTCCAGGTGCAGCGGGTGGTGGTTCATCGTGAGGAGGCAGAAGAGGTGGTCGTCGTACTCGGTGACCGTCTTGCCGGGCCAGTGCTTGTAGACCTCGCCGACCTCGAACTCCTCGTAGTAGCGACCGAACTGCACGTGCCAACCTCCTTGTCGCGACCGGGCACGAGCAGTCTTTCAGGTGGAGTACCCTTGACCACTGGTGTGTGAGTGAGCCCGCACCGACATTCGACCCGAGGAGGTGAGGACGCAATGAGCGACCCGCATAACCATGCCGGCGCCATCGGTCGCAGTAGCACCAGCGTCCCCGCCGGAAGGTTCTTCAGCCAGCACAGGGTCACCCGCTAGGACAGGCAGGCCCAACTGGTTCCGGGCGGACGCTCCGGCGCCCTTCGTGGCGCGTCGTAGTTCCGAACGAAACCCAGCTGGAGGTCACCATGCCTGCGATCCCCTCGCTCGGCAACCTGAGAGGCCGGGTGAACCGCCGCCACCAGAACCATCAGGTGAGCGCGGAGGAGTTGGCCCACGTCGTCGACTGCGCGGTGTACGTCGAGGGCGAGCGGCTGCCCGGGCAGTGGTCGCCGCTGGAGGCGATCACCGAGGTCCGGCGCCGGCGCGACGGGTTCGTGTGGATCGGGCTGTACGAGCCGGGCGAGGAGCAGCTGCAGGGCATCGCGGAGGTGTTCGGGCTGCACGAGCTGGCCGTCGAGGACGCGGTGACCGCCCATCAGCGACCCAAACTCGACCGGTACGACGAGACGCTGTTCATGGTGCTCAAGACCGTCCGGTACATCGAGCACGAGTCGCCGACGACCGCGAACGAGATCGTCGAGACCGGCGAGATCATGGCGTTCCTCGGCAAGCAGTTCATCGTGACCGTGCGGCACGGGAAGCACTCCAGCCTGAGCGAGCTGCGTGAGGAGCTGGAGGCGGCGCCGGACCGGCTGAGCATCGGGCCGGCGGCGGTGCTGCACGCGATCGCGGACCGGATCGTGGACTCGTACCTGGCCGTCAGCGAGGCCTTCGAGAACGACATCGACGTCATCGAGGCGACGGTCTTCGCGCCGCGGTCGCCGATCGGCGCCGAGCAGATGTACCTGATGAAGCGGGAGATCCTGGAGCTGCGCCGCGCGGTCATGCCGCTCGCGGTGCCGCTGCGGCGGCTGGCCGAGGGCTACACGCCGCTGGTGCCCGAGGAGGTCCGTTCGTACTTCCGCGACGTCGACGACCACCTCACGACCGTGTCGGAGCGCGTGGCGAGCTTCGACGAGCTGCTCACCACGCTGGTCGACGCGACGCTCGCGAAGATCTCGCTGCAGCAGAACATCGACATGCGCAAGATCACCTCGTGGGCCGCGATCCTCGCGGTGCCGACCATGGGGGTCGGCGTGTACGGCATGAACTTCGACTACATGCCGGAGCTGCACTGGCGGTTCGGGTACCCGCTCATCATGTGCGTGATCGTCACCGCGTGCCTGATCCTCTACCGGATCTTCCGCAAGAACCGATGGCTCTAGCTGGACGGCCCGTTGCCGTCCAGCGACCCAGTTCGGCCAACCGTTCGTTCGTGTTGAGGGAGGTTCCCCATGCCCAGGCTGTTCGCCAACCCACGTTTCTGGATGATGATGTTCGTTCTGACCTGGCTCTCCGTTGTCACGGTGCTCATCGCCATGGGGTCGGACATCGCCCCCGACACCGCGGGCGCCCGCTGACCCCATCGATGCGCTGAAGGACGCCTCGCCCGCGTGCGGAGGCGTCCTTCAGCGCGTTCGCCGGCGGCGGGGCCTAGTCAGGGCCTAGTCGTCGGCGCCGATCACCGGGGTGCTCGCGCGTTCTGGTTTGCCGAAGATGTCCTGGGGGTTGCCGACGACCCGTGCGCGTGACTTGTGCGTCTGGTCGCCCTGGCCCTGCCCCTGACCGCCCATCATCGGCGACATCGGCATCATGCCGCTTCCCGTGCCACCCTTCGAAGCGCCGGCGCTGGCCGCCGCGGCCGCGCCGCCGGGTGCGGCGGTCGAGTGTGGCGCCTGCTCACCGGCCACCGTGGAGTTGCCGGGCGCCAGCGGGGAGTCCATCGCGGCCGCCGCGGCGGCACCGCCGCCGAAACCGCCGCCGCCCAGGCCCCCGCCGAAGTCACCGAGACCACCGCCGAGTGCCGCCGCGTCGGTGCCGGTGTCCACCGGAACGCCGGTGTCACCGGGCGCCGGCGCACCGGGCGTCGACGGCACGACGTACGACCAGTCCTCGGCCGGGTAGGTGTGCGCCATCGTCACCCCGCCGAACGCGCCGTCGCCCTCGGCTCCCTCGCACAGCTGGACGAACGCCTCCAGCACCTGGCGGACCGCCTCGAACAGCTCCTTCGTCGGGCGCCGCATCAGGTCCAGGTACTCGCGGGTGCGGGCGTCGCCCTGCACCGGCAGGGACATGGCCTCCGACGCCGACTCGGCCGTCTCCGCCATCACGCCGGCCAGCTCGACGACGATCTCGCGGATCGAGTCGGCCGTCTGGTCCAGCACCTCGGCCATCGCGGACATGGCGTCCGCCAGGTCGTTGCCGGCCAGGCCGACCTGCTGCATGTACCCGATGAACGACTGCGCGGCCTCGCCCTCCCACGCGGCGTCCAGCTTGCCGAGGGGCTTGTTCAGCGCGCCGGTGACCTGCTCGACGCCCTCGCCGACCGTCCGCCAGCGCTCGGCCTCGGCGTGCATGTCGCTCCACCGGCCGACCACCGGCGCGAAGTACTCCTCGACCGGGTCGTTGACGCCGAGCTGGCGCGCCAGGCGGGACAGGTAGGCGAGCTGCGTGGTGATCTGGCCCTCGATGTCCTTGCCGTCCGGGGACTGCGTTACCTCGATGGTCACTGGAGCTCCCGCGTGATCGCGAGCCTGCTCGACTCGTCGGTGTCCAGGTAGGCCCTGGTCACCTCGCCGAGACCCTCCGACACCCCGTGCATCGCCTCGACCGCGCGGGCCAGCTGGTCACGCAGCAGCCCGGCGGCTCTGGCGTACGCCTCCGGCGTGCGCAGCTGACGGCCGAGCTGGCCGAACGACTCGTCGTCCAGCGGCTCGATGGCCATCGTGCCAACGCCCTCGGCGAGGGCGTCCCCGCTTTCCGCGGCCAGTTTCGCGTAACCGCCCACCCAGGCGGCGTCCAGCTTGATCCCGGTCACCGATGTCACCCTTCGTCAGGCATCCGACGATAGGCGAGGCGGCTGTCGTGCTGTGGTGCTTGCGAAAAAGGTTTGCGAACAGAACTCAGCCGCCGCCGGAGTTCTTCGTCGTCGACGGGTACTCGCCGCCGGCGAACGGGGTCGAGTCGTAGCTCTGTTTCACGTCCTTGACGCTCAGCGAGGCACCGTTCGGGAGCAGCCGGATGATGTTCTCCGGTGCGGGCACCGCGTTGTCGAGGCCGAGCCCGTCCGCGGTCGCCTTGTCCGGGATGCCGTACTTCACGCCGCGGTCGGAGACCAGGGTGAGCTGGCCGGTGGCGAAGTCCTCCCGGGACGTCGCCTGGCGGACCACCGCGCCGCGACCCGGCGGCATGAAGAAGTGGTCGATGCGCACACCGTCCGCACTGGGCGTCGATATGTCGACATACGACGGGACGCCCTTCGAGTCCGTCGAGATGCCCGGGAGGGTGTCGCCGATGTACACCGCCGTGCGCTCGTCGGCGTTGCCCCCGGAACCCGTGTAGCTCCAGCCGAGGCACGCGACCGGGTTGGAGCCCGGGTCGAGCACGTCCGTGGCCTCCGCCGGGTAGGTCGAGTCGTCGATCACCTTCGGGTCGTCGAGCCCGGAGACCCTGTCCGGGTTGACGGCCTTGATCTCCGGGGCACCCGGGTTGTCGAAGTACCGGATGAGGTCCGCCGTGGACTGCTTGACCAGCTGGATGCCGTCCTTGAGCAGGACGTAGTACTTGGTCTCCTCGCCGGCCCGCTCGACCTTGAACACCGAGCCGACCTTGCGCAGGTCCGGGTCGTCCAGGGCGATGTTGGAGTTGGTGCCACGGCCGGGGATGTCAGGCGGCCTCAGCTCGGCCTTCTCCGGGATGGCGTTCAGCATGCCGGTCGTGATCACGCGGGGTGTCTTTCCGGTGAGGTCGAGCGCCGAGCGGACCGCCGGCTCGGTCAGGTCGACCTTCGCGCGGACCGCGCTGGTGTTCGGCAGGTTCGCCGTGCCGGGCGTCCGGTAGACGAGGTAGGTCTGCCCGTCCGGCGCCTTCACCAGCAACGACTGGTCCTGCGGCAGTAACTTCCCGAGCCCCTTGACGCCGGCGATCACCGTCGTCTCGACCTTGTTCTCCGACGCGGGATCGTTCAGGTCCTTGTTGAGGAGGTACTGGTCGCAGACCGTCCACACCGAATCGATGCGCTGGTCCGCGCTGGGCAACAGGTCCGGACCGTCCGCGATGCCGACCTTGCGGCCCTTGGGGATGTCCCGCAGCTGGTTGTCGTCGACCACGCTCGGCGCGACGACCTTGACCGCGCCGGGGGCCGGCGCGGCGCCACCCGCTCCCTGCTGGTCCTGCGAACCCTCCTGTTGCTGTGCCATCAGCAGAAGCCGCGCGGACGCGAGGTTGAACACCGGGATCAGCTTGCGGTCCGGCTTCGCGATGAGCACGTACACCTGGCCGGACGGCTTGCCGATGACGATCCCGTCCGAGCCCGGCGCCTTCGCCTGCGGCGAGAGGATCCCCCAGATCAGGAAGCCGATCAGACCGATACCCGCCAGACAGACCCCGACGACCGTGGCACGGCTGTGCGTGCGCATCGGGTCGTGCAGCATCACCGCGTCCTTGCGGACCAGCGCCGACTGCATCCTGCGCAGCACGAAGCGATACGCCTGGACCTGTGACTTGGTGGTCGGTGTACTTGGCATTTCCGCCTCTGCAGCTCCCCGATCGCGGTACGGTTCCGCAGAATAGCCGTACGGGTGTCGGTTGCACGTTGGTTCGAAGCTAACGGCACAATCGGTGCTGGTGGGAGCCACGGGATGAGGGGAAGTAGCGAGCGGATGTCGGTGAGCACACCTCCACGGCACGGCGACGGCCGCACCCCGCCGGGACAGCCGCCGAGACCGCCACAGGGCCCGGTCGGCCCCCCGCCCGGCAACGGCGGACGCGGCATGCCCGGCGGACCGGGCGGCGGCGTTCGTGCTCCGGCGGTCGCCCCCAACGGCCGCGGACAGGCCGGCCCAGGAGGTCCCCCGCCAGGACCCGGCGGTCCTGGTGGCCCCGGCGGTGGTGGCGGTGGTGGCAACGGACCCGGTGGTCCGGCCGGTCCACCGCAACCCGCGACACCCCCGCGCCCGCCCATGTCGGCACGGCGCCGCACCCGTGGCGCGAGCCTCGGCTCGCTGCCGGTGTCGAACCTGGTCGTGCTGGAGGTCGCGTTCGCGATCGGGCTGATCATGCTCGCGATCAACATCGACCTCGTCTACGTGTCGATCGCGATCACCGTCATCGGGCTGGTCGTCGCGCTCATCCGCTGGAAGGGCCGCTGGTTCACGCAGTGGATCGGCCTCACCATGCGCTACGCGTTCCGCACGCACGCCCGGCTGTCCAGGCCGACCAAGCCGGTGAGCATCGAGGGCATCGAGGACTCCGACATCACTCCGGTGACCGGCCCGGACGACCCGCGCGTCGCGCTGCTGCGCCTCGCCGTGCCCGACCTGGTGGTCGCACACGGCACCGACCACGAGCGGCGGCCGCTCGGCCTCGCCTGGCACGACGGCACGTGGACCGCGGTGCTGCTGGTCGACCCGGCGCCCGGCCTGGTCACCCAGCTCGGCGGGGCCCCGAACCTGCCGCTCGGCGCGCTCGCGCCGTGCCTCGAGGACCGCGGCGTGGTGCTCGACAGCATTCAGGTGCTCTGGCACTGCTACCCCGGCAGCGCCGCACTGCCACCGAACTCACCGGCGCTCGCGTCGTACATGGAGCTGCTCGGCCCCCTGCCGGCCGCCGCGCGGCGCACCACGTGGGTCGCCGTCCGGCTCGACCCGCGCCGGTGCCCGGCCGCGGTGCGTGAGCGTGGCGGCGGCGTGATCGGCGCGCACCGCGCGTTGATCGGCGCGCTGTCCCGGGTACGCAACGCGCTCGAGTCGCGCGGCGTGCCGACCCGCCCGCTGGACCCGGACGAGCTGCTCAAGGCCGGCATCTCCGCCGCGGAGCTGACCGGTGCCCTGAACGTGCCGGCGACCCCGCCCGGATACCAGGGCCCACCGCCGACGACACCCCGCGCCAAGCTGACCGAACGGTGGACCGGCGTGACGGTCGCCGGCATCGGCCACGCGAGCTACGCGATCACCGGCTGGTCCCGCGGCAAGCCCGCGACCAGCCTCAACGCGCTGACCGGCGTGCGAGCCCTGTCGTCGACGGTGGTCGTGTCCATCTCACCCGGTGGCGAGGAGAACCAGGTCGGACTGCGTGGGCTGGTGCGGGTCAGCGCCCGCACGCCGAGTGAGCTGGAGTACGCGGACGGCCGACTGTCGACCATGTCCGACCGGCTGGGCATCACGCTCACGCCGCTGCGTGGGCTACAGGTGGCCGGTCTGGCCGCGACGCTGCCGCTTGGAGGGAGGGCGTGAGCATCGCGAACCATCAGACACCGAACGACCAGCGCCCGCCCACTCGGAGCCTGCGAGGAGAGGGCGAGGTGCGGTCGTGAGCGGAGCCCGCGGAGCGAACCATCAGACACCGAACGACCCGCGCCCGCCCACTCGGAGCCTGCGAGGAGAGGGCGAGGTGCGGTCGTGAGCGAAGCCCGCGGAGCGAACCATCAGACACCGAACGAC
>Ga0164298_10000492_pt1 | contig 10867 bp, 9 predicted proteins | sample Whisoiple_216_MG_FD_109713 | JGI IMG/M metagenome (GOLD analysis project Ga0164298, IMG submission 109713) | Unamended control soil microbial communities from upstate New York, USA - Whitman soil sample_216_MG | ecosystem: Environmental > Terrestrial > Soil > Agricultural land ... | reverse complement strand
TCGCCCATGAAAGCGGTACGTGAGCTGGGTTCAGAACGTCGTGAGACAGTTCGGTCCATATCCGGTGTAGGCGTTAGAGTATTGAAAGGAGCCTTCCTTAGTACGAGAGGACCGGGAAGGACATACCGCTGGTGTACCAGTTATTCTGCCAAGGGTAAACGCTGGGTAGCTATGTGTGGATCGGATAACCGCTGAAAGCATCTAAGTGGGAAGCCAACCTTAAGATTAGTACTCTCATTGCGCAAGCAAGTAAGATCACGGCAAGACCAGCCGTTTGATAGGCATCAAGTAGAAGTGCAGCAATGCATTAAGCTGAGATGTTCTAATAGATCGAGGACTTGAACTTTTTTCTAGCTTTAGAAAATTTTTGTCTTGGTGTTTTAAGGATTATGGAACCACACTGAACCATCTCGAACTCAGTTGTGAAACATAATTACAGTGAAAATACTTCTGGAGGGATCCTTTGGGAAAATAACTTATGCCAAGACTTCTCTTTCAAAAAAAATCAACCTAAGCTTCCAATTGTTTTTTCCATATACAGGTCTCATTGCCCCCATCGTCTAGAGGCCTAGGACATCTCCCTTTCACGGAGGTAACAGGGATTCGAATTCCCTTGGGGGTAGTTAAAATAAAAAAGTCTCCAAGAAAGATTTGATCCACAAATCTTTCTTGGAGACTTTTTTGCTGTTCCATAAATGGTTGGATTTGAGTATAAAATCAGTGAATCTATAAGTTTCGGCTTCATATATATTGATCGCCTCAAAAAAAACTTATACCAATACTTTCTATTTGTATGAGTTTTTAAAAAGCAATTTACTTTAGGCTCTAATAATCATTCATGATTAATGTAAAGCCCAATACCAAAGGTACGCACAAGCAGAACTAATTTGCTTAGAGAAATATAAACAATATTTGCCTAACCATTTTGTCGTTTCAGGGTTAATTTTTCTGACAATGTATTTGTCAAAGAGGATCCCTGCTTTGCAAAGAGATTTGCAAAAAAATTTACGAGCGGCCCATTTAAGGCCTTTATTCAACCAAGTTTTTCCAAATCGTGAATATCTAAAGACAATTTTCTTTGCAAGACTAAGATAGTGAAGGTAATTTGCCATAATATATGTAAACCTCTTAATATTTTTAAACTTTTTTAATAGAGAATAGAGAAAAGAAAAAGAACCTACTTTCATTATAATTTAAGTCAATGTATTTATTTGTAGGGAGATCCCTACAAAAAATGAATTTTCCATTAAAAAAATTCATTTTTTAGACCAAGAAGTAATATCGTGTATGCTATCACAACATTAAAAGAAAAGCTTTAATGCTTATTTAGTGGCACAAAACCACAATAGATTCTTAAAAATTTTATTGTGGTTTTATTATTTTCAAATAGCTTAAAAAGCTTTAATGCTTCCCTAACACTAAGGGATTCCTGGTTTTACAATAGCTACCCTTCGGGAAATGCCTAGGTGAAGGCAGATACATATGATAAAAAAGTACAAAAAAATTTAAGAGCTAATAGGCTTTTTTGGATAATTTTTGCTGGAGCCATAAATGAAAATTTTGTAAAATTATCCTTAATTCCATGCAATGTTGCTGACTTTTTCATAATTTCTTAGATTTGAAGATCGAATCCATTTTTTTTTGAAAGCTCTTTGAAAAAGCTCGACCTTTTAAAGGTATGAAACTTAGTTTATTCTCCTTCACCTACAAGACTAGATTCTATTGGAAAGTTTGAAATTCAGTGGTCATTTGCAAAAAAGTGTTGTATATTTATAAAATAACCAAGCACTTATTTATCTATATTTATGAGCGATTTTATTGTTTTAAAAAATTTTACAAAGCTTCTTCAAAGTGTGGAAAGCCAACACTTAAAAACAAATCTACCCAAAGTCTTTGTGGGCGATAGTATCAAATTAGGAATCCTTATTAAAGAAGGAAATAAAGAAAGAACTCAGTATTTTGAAGGCATTGTCCTTGGTCAAAAGAATGCATCTATAAATAAAACCATTACCGTTCGTCGAGTCTTACAAGGCATTGGTATGGAAAGAATTTTTTTACTACATTCTCCAAAAATTGTTTTTATTGAAGTGACAAAATCTTCCCGAGTTCGACGTTCCAAATTATACTATTTACGGAATTTATCTGGAAAGGCAAGTCGCTTAAAACAAAGATTTAATTAAAAGAATTGTACTTGTATATACAAACTCTACTAATATATAAGTATTTTCATTTTAAAAATCCACATAACAAGAGTGAAATCGCACATTTCGAGTTCTCTCATTTAGAGGTTTACTTGCTCCAAGAGAGAATCTAGGAAATCCATCTTATTGAGAAACTCCAGAAACTACCAGATGCTATCTTCAAGAAGAAGAATAAATTGAAAACGGAAGACCAAAAACAACCTATTCTTCTTCTTGGAATTATTTCTATCGATTTAAAACAAGCTTTTACCATGGGCCTTAGGAAGTCAGACAAAGGTTTTTTCTTAATCTTATTAAATAAACAAAGATGAAAAATACCCTTACATTTAAAGTTGTGCAGGAAACCAACGGGGTAGTCACAGCTACAACCTACTCCTTGGACACCGGTCTTAACAAGCTTGCCACCGTAAGCAGCGCAATGGAGTGTGTTACTCCAGGTGTTAAGTACGCACAAGTTTTTTGTATACAATCCCATCACTGGTACAACGAATACCCTATATAAAAAGACTTATTATTTGAACAGTCTGTAATTTATTTAATCTAGCTTTAAGCTTTATATAGGTATAGACCTAGGCCACAAGATTATTACAAGCTTTTTGGGCACCATTTATTACCTACCTTTTGTGTTTCGCATTTTTGCCTGTAAATCTACATTCTTAAGTTTAGCCAAGACCTTAGGATTTTCAATAGAGCTCACACCTTAACTAAGGTTATGCTTTGTTTTCACTGGCAGTAACAACTGAGGTGTATTTAACGTCCTTGAGCTTCTAGGGTACTTTATTTCTGAAAGCTTGAAAACAAGCACTCAGCCAGGATTGGAGGTAATTTCCAAGCCACTATTTAGCCTACCTTGTAGTGCTGCCGCAGGATTTGTGCCTTTAGTACGATTAGCCTATATTCGGCTCTTAGCACAGCAGGATAAGCAAAAATGGTGGTTAAGCATGTTTGTATTAGAAATGTAAAATCGGGCAAAATTTTTCTATAAGGGCAAGTCATGGACAGAATTTATTGATCAGTTAAGCGATCAACCTCAACTATTTGAATCCTTTGAAAGAAAATATCACTTGCACCGTGAATCCAAAATTATTGGATTTACCAAAAATGCGGTTTTATCTGAACACACTAACAAATTTATGAATCAGTTTTGCTCAGTAAAAAATATCCAACCGTGAATGCATACAGAGATGCAGTATAGACAACACGAGGTATTGACTAAAACACAAGATTTACCAGATCTACCAATCTTCATACTGACCATATTTCCTGAACTTCGGGATATTAGTTTAGAAAATGATAAATTAAATTTGCAATTATAGACTTCAACTTTAGTTTGGCCTTTTCTTTTTTTCAATCTCTGTATTTATGCTGGTTATAAATAGGCCCTTTTTTTTCCTCCGCTAAGTTTGATACCCCTACTTGGCTTCCCAAAAGCCCCTTCTTGCATCCGACTGGATTTGAACCAGTGATGTTCCTAAGGAAAACGGATTATGAGCCCGTTGCCATCAACCACTCGGCCACGAATGCAATATTTAAGATGGAACTGGTGGGATTTGAACCCACGTCCATTTAAAGCTTTGAAAAGAGAGATTCACAGATTTAACTTGCTTTCTTTGGTAGGTTTAGGATGAAACCATGGTTGGCAAAGAAAGTTGTGAAAAACTTAAATTTTTCTTTCTTTTATTTATACAATCTTTAGATAAGTTTGTAAACTTATAAGCTCATTGATTTTTGATCTTTTAAATTTTTTGCAAAATTTTCAAGTAAAAAGAAGTTTTTATGCAAAAACAGCTTTTTTATTAAAATTAATAATATTGTTTGCCTTTATTTTTAATTTGTAAATTCTTTGGATCTGTTTTCTATTTTTTAAGCTTTAAATGTCGAATCCAAGACAGTCCCTTTTGAGCATGAAAGGACTTGAACCTTCAACTTTCAGACTCGGAATCTGATGCTCTATCCTTTGAGCTACATGCTCTTTTTATAAAATTAATAGTTAGTAGAATAACTATTAATTTTAGTTGCTTTTTATTCTAAGTCTTTACGATTAGGGTTTCGAGATGGATCATTGGATAAAAAGCCAAAAATAAACAAAGAGCTAAAAAAGGACACAGTAATATAAACAAGAATCTTTAAAGTCAACATAAACATTTCTCCAAAAAGGTTTTTTAAGATTTGAATACCTAATTTAGGCATTTAGTCTATATACTATATATTATAGATTAAAGACACGGCTTTGTTTAATATCATCGGCCGTAATTGTCACTAAGTCGGCTTTTGTTAAAACTTTACCTGCATTTTCAAAATTCCGGTTGGCTTGTCTCATTCGTGAGCGATCCAAAGCATTCCGAACACTTCGAGCATTGGCAAACAAAGGTTGTTCTTTTCTTTTTTCAATATAGTCTAAAAAGGCTTTTTCTGCATCCGGTGTAAATTGGTACTGTTGCTCTTCCAACATAATTTTTCCAATGGTTAAAAGCTCCTCGGCGGAATAATCCGGAAAATCCACGTGATTTGCAATTCGAGAAGACAATCCTGGATTGGATTCATAAAATTTTTCCATTCGCTCTTTGTAACCGGCTAAAATCACAACCAAGTCAGCACGCTGATTTTCCATCACTTGTAATAAAATTTCAATGGCTTCTGCACCATAGTCCCTTTCATTGTCAGGCTTATATAAGTAATAGGCTTCATCAATAAATAAAATACCGCCCATGGCCTTTTTTAGCGCTTCCTTTGTCTTTGGTGCAGTATGCCCAATGTATTGGCCAACCAAGTCATCCCGGGTCACTGTCAACAAATGACCTTTTCGACAATAACCTAACTTATATAAAATATCTGCCATCCGTAAGGCTACCGTCGTTTTTCCTGTACCAGGACTTCCCGTAAAAGACATGTGTAGGCCTGGACTATTGGAAGTTAGATTTACTTTTTGACGTAAGCGATCAATGACCAATAATGCAGCAATTTCACGAATTCGAGTTTTTACAGGAATTAAACCCACCAACTCTTCTTCAAGAATGTCAATCACACGTTGAATTTGTGTATCCTTGTATTCTTGTTTTAAGTTTAAGGCTTTTGTGGTCGATAATTCATCAAGATTAAAGGAAGTTGTCATTTTTTTTCTTTATTTTCTTTAAGCTTTTAAAGTAATTAGTCTCGGTTTTTGAAAAGTCTTTTTTGCTTTTTCTATGTTTTTAAAAAGAAAAAAGCCTTTAATTCATCCAACCATAAGAATGCAAGCCTTGGCCTAAAAAGTTAACCCCTAAATAACAAAACCAAACCACAAAAAAACCAACAGAGGCTAAAATGGCAGGCCTTTTTCCTTCCCAGCCTTTTACAATTCTTGCATGCAAGTAGGCCGCGAAAACCAACCAAGTAATCAAAGCCCACGTTTCTTTTGGATCCCAACTCCAATAAGAACCCCAGGCTTCGTTGGCCCAAACAGCACCGGCAATAATTCCAAGGGTTAGAAAAGGAAAGCCTAAGCTGATAATACGATAACTTAAATTATCCATGTTTTCTAGAAGCTTTAATACAAAGCTTGACGAAGGAGATGAAGCCAAAGACAAGCTCGTTCCCATTTTTTGAAGACTCAAGGAATTGAAACTTGAATTTTTTCTTTCCTTGCTACCAAGTGGCTCTTTTAAAGAAAGCATTAAAAATAAAATGGAAATCAAAGATCCAATAATTAAGCTTCCATAACTCAACATCATCAGACTTACATGCATCATTAGCCAATTGGACTGCAAGGCAGGAACCAGGGGCGAGGCTTTTTGCATTTCGATGGGCAAACTAAAGTTGCCAAAGCCATAAATGAAAAGAACAAGAGGTAATATGATGGCCCCCAAAAGTTTACTTCGCGTTTTATATTCCAACAACAACTGAATAAACAATAAAACCCAAGATAAAAATAACAAAGACTCATATAAGTTACTTAAAGGAAAGTAGCCATGAAAAATCCACCGGCTTGCCAAGATAAGAAAGATGCAAAGATTTGCTAAAAGTGAGGTCATTTGCCCCAGTTTGGAAGCAAGCTGAAAGCTTGGAAAGACTAAGCTTGTAATATAAAAAAGCATGGATAAAAACAAAGATCCAAAACTAAGATTCGAAAGAAAGTTTTGGTAGTTATCTAATGGCATATTCAAATTTAGGTTCTTTATTTATAGGTATGATGTATTGATTGTAGCTTATTTAAAAGAATCTTGCGAAAGCTTTTCTCTTTTGTCTTGGACTACCGCCAGTGTTCACGAAAGAATAATAAAGCACCACTTTTGCTTCAAGAAGATTCTTGTATTTCCCCTATTTTTTCTTAGCTCTTTTTTTTAGAAAAGGTTGACAAGAATTCTAATTATGTTACATAATGTAGTATAGTCTAAAACAAATAGAATGAGGAATAAAGAGGTATAAAAATATAAATTAGCAAAAAATCAATTATTAAATTTAACAGTGCAGACTTTTTTTGGTATTTCTTATGAAAATCTATTAATAAAGTAAAAAAGTTTTAGACAAGGGAGAGGTCATTATCGGAAATTGGATCAAAAAAAGACGGAGAGCTATTGTCATCTTTATCGTTGTTTTTCTTTCTAAAATAGAAGCTAGTTTTGCCAGTCCATTACCAGGTTCAGACTCTGGCTCACCGGCCAAAGTAAAAGAAAAAACCATTAATACTGCTACTCAGCAACCTTCGTTTGTTTCGGCGCAAGCAAATAATTCTGAAGAGACATTTGATGACTTAAAAAAAGGCGAAAATTCGTCAGAAGAGGTTGATAATCCATCGGAAAAAGACATTCAAGCTCTTAAATTCTTAAGAGAAGCTAAAATGGTGAAGGACCTCAATTCTGACAGTCAAAAACTGTTCAAAGACTATTTAAAGAAAAAAGTTCCATCTATAAATATAGATGAATTGCCTATGAACGATTTTGAAAAATCCTACCTTCGTGGGGTATTGCCCAAAGTAATAGAAAAACCTAAATTCGCTGAAAGTTATTTTGATTCTGTGTTATTGTGGGGAAAAATCCAAAATGTAAGCCTCATGGATATTGTAGAATCTTTTGGAGGCTCTGAAGAGGATTACCACTCGTATATTAAAAATCTCAATACAAAATCAGACTCTGTTGACACCAATATAGAACAGGAATCTGAAGCTTACGATTCTTTTGAGTCCGAATCTTATGATGAGTCTGAATCTTAGATTCTTTTGAATCTAAAGACAATGCAATTTGGTGGGAGTAAAACAAGAAGGACCTTGTTCCTACTGAAAAAGATTTTCAGTAGAGCGAAGAAGAAAAAGCCTAACTCTTTACTTAAGCTATTTAATTAAAAAGTTAATTCAAAATAATTATGTTCTAGTCTACAAGATTTTTATGTTTTAATATGATAAATAATAGTGAAACATAAAAATTTATCGAATCTAATTCGTTGTCCACGACTTTTCCTAACTTTATAAAACATATCTAGAAGACAACTATGTTAATATTTTCAAGAACATTTTCAAGGCTGACTACTAAATTAAAAAAATGTTTAAAAGCTTTTTTAAAGGTTATCGCAATAATTTCAATTAAGTTTACACCTTTATGCTACACTTCAATGTGTTTTGTGCCAGTTTAAGTTTTACAAAGTATTCAATCCTATGACATATTACCAGAAAAAATAGAAGTCATTAGCCCATCGATTAGAAAAACTAAATTAGATTTAAAAGATTTATACCCAATAAAAACAAAGAATAGTCTGACTATTAAAAAAGAAAGGCCAAGACCTTTACTTCCAAAACAACAGCTTGTTAAAATCTGGACTCAAAAAGAAGTCATTGAGACCAAAGAAAAAAGAGTCAAGCAATTAAATCTAACAAGGATGACCTCAAATGAGGAAGGAAAAAAAGCAGCAAAAGATATGCTAGAACAACTGGAAATAGAAGCTACTATAATACGAAAAGCGGTAAAAAACAAAGCCAAAGAAAACATAGAGCACCAAGTTAAATTGGGAATGGACCGGAAGCTTCTAAAAACTAGGCTTGAAAAAAACAACAAAAGATGGAAAGAACAAGATAAAACCAAGCTCCAAATGTTCGAAAAAAGCTTCAGTAAAATTAGAAAAGAAAAAAAATATGAAAAGAAAGCAGAATTGGTGAAATTAAAACAAGAACTCAAAGTTTTAAAAATCAATCATAAAAAAACAAGAAAAGAATTAGGTTTCCCACCTGAAGGATGGCGTGGCTTTCCTACAAATGTTGTCCTATTCATACAAATACTTCGCCACTGATTTTTGAACCTCTTTCGATTTAAATGAAAATTTAGAATGCTTCAAATCTTTAAAGTTTTTCGGGCATTCTAAATTCTTTAGAGTTTTTATTTTCTTTGATTTATGCAAAGATTTTAAATCATAAAATAAATATATTAAAATTAAAATCAAGTAAAAGGGTTATTCTATTTTATGGTTTTAATTTTTAAAAAATTTTGCAAAGATTATAGAAACTAAAAGCAAAGGAAAGTCTCGACCTAAAAAAAGTATTAATAAAATTTATCTCTATCTTTATCCTGCCTATTAGCATCTTTGGTGGTCTAGGATCTAAAAAAGCTATTGCCTTGGCTTCGCATTTACTTAAGGAGCTAAAAATTTTAAAGGAAGAAAATAGACGTCAAAATAATGAAGGCCCAAAACCAATCGAAAAAAGTCTATAGAAGCTAACAAAAGATATTAATTTTATCAATGAATTGATAAATACAAGGGTCTTATAAATTGGACAAGTCTATAATGCATTATAGTCAATCTAGGTGGAAAAGAAAAATTTGGAAAACTTCAGGGATTTCTAGGTAAGCGTCATTAAAAAATTCAGGAAACTAATGAAATACTAAGGGTGTGGGAAATGAATTTTCTAATAAGTAAATTAACTTATTCAAGTATTGTTAAAAAGGTCATATAGCTGCTGAGGTTGTACAAACGTCGGGTAAGAAGTATATGTAATGAACATATAAGTTTGTGCAAAGGAGAAGTAAAATCATTAACGGAAAACAAAATTTACCAAATATTTTTCATGATTCTTTCTAGAATAAAAAACTCTAAATATTTTAGAATACCTAAAATATTTAGAGTTTTTTCTTTTAGAAAAAATTTAAATCCTAAAACAAATAAATGGATTACCAACTTGCCTTGTACAAACCAGGCAATAAACAGTTATGAGCCATTTCTCGAATCATATGTCGACAAAGGCCGAAATCTTTATAAAAACCTCGTCCTCGACCTGTTTTCCAACAACGATTTCGTAAACGCACTTTTGCACTATCTCTTGGAAGTTTTTCTATTTTTTTATGTATGCTCAACTTATTTTGAAGACTTTCTGATGCATAACAGTCTTTAAGGTATTGCTTGCGTCTTTCTTTAAACTTAGAGGCTAATTTTTCTCGCTTTAATTGACGTTGTATAATTGATTTTTTTGCCACTTTTCTTTTTCTTTTTATTAATTAACTTAGATTTAGGCTAGGAAAGTAGGGCATAGTCGATAGAAAAGCCCTACTTTTAAATTATTTGGAGACCAATAACTAATACTTTAACCTATTTTAACCAAATTTACCAGCGGTTGAAGCAATCACAAAGGCAGCATAAGTTAAAATATAACCAATGGTAAAGTGAGCTAAACCAACAAGACGTGCTTGAACAATAGATAAAGCTACAGGCTTATCTTTCCAACTAACTAAGTTTGCTAAAGGCGTACGTTCGTGAGCCCATACCAGTGTTTCAATTAATTCTTGCCAGTAACCTCTCCATGAAATTAAAAACATAAAACCAGTTGCCCAAACTAAATGGCCAAATAAAAACATCCATGCCCAAACGGATAGACTATTCATCCCATACGGATTGTACCCATTGATTAATGGAGAAGAATTTAACCATAAGTAATCTCTAAGCCAACCCATAATATAATTAGAAGATTCATTAAATTGTGCAGGGTTTCCTTGCCAAATAGTTACGTGCTTCCAATGCCAATAGAAGGTAACCCAACCAATGGTGTTTAACATCCAAAACATAGAAAGGTAGAAGGCATCCCATGCAGAAATATCACACGTACCACCACGACCTGGACCATCACATGGGAAACTATAACCAAAGTCTTTTTTATCTGGCATTAGCTTAGAACCACGAGCGTCCAGGGCTCCTTTTACTAAAATTAAGGTTGTTGTATGAAGTCCTAAAGCAATGGCGTGATGAATTAAAAAATCACCGGGTCCAATGGTTAAAAATAAATCATTTTTTTCACTGTTTATTGCTTCTAACCAACCAGGAAGCCAAATTGCGCTACTTGCAACACTTGCGGGACTATCTTGAGAAGATAATAAGGTATCAAAACCATATAAAGCTTTTCCAGAAGCTGCTTGAATAAATTGAGCAAAGACTGGTTCTACTAAAATTTGTTTTTCAGGTTGACCAAAGGCTACAACTGTGTCGTTATGTATATACAAACCTAAAGTATGGAAACCTAAGAATAAACTTACCCAGCTTAGGTGTGAAATAATAGCTTCTTTGTGTTCTAACATGCGAGCTAAAACATTATTTTTATTTGCTTCAGGATCATAATCACGAACGAAGAAGATCGCTCCATGAGCAAAGGCCCCTACCATTAAAAATCCTGCAATGTATTGGTGATGAGTGTACAAAGATGCTTGTGTTGTAAAATC
>Ga0164298_10000490_pt1 | contig 10884 bp, 10 predicted proteins | sample Whisoiple_216_MG_FD_109713 | JGI IMG/M metagenome (GOLD analysis project Ga0164298, IMG submission 109713) | Unamended control soil microbial communities from upstate New York, USA - Whitman soil sample_216_MG | ecosystem: Environmental > Terrestrial > Soil > Agricultural land ... | reverse complement strand
GCCATGTCAGCGGGGCGATCCCCGGCGCGGACGGCCTGCCGCTGTGGGAGGCCGACAACTGGCCGCACCCGAAGACGATCTGGAAGGCCGCGGCGACGTCGCCGATCGAGACCGGCACCCAGCGGTTCGAGCAGCTGGTCTGTGACCCCAACACGCTGCCCCGGCCGATGCTGTTCGTGAAGTGGTTCAACCAGAACGGATTCGGCGCGATACCGGTCGACAGGTGCTAGGGCAGGCACTGCCCTGCGGCTGAACGCACGCGTAGGTCTTCACTCGCCAGCCGGGCTCTTCGGTCAGGATCGCATGATTCCGCGGCCAGCGGCGTTCGGGCTCCAGCCGAATGCGGGCGCGATGTCGCGGGCGATCGTTTCGAGCATCGCCGCGTTGTAGTCGACGCCGAGCTGGCTCGGTACCGTGAGCAGGACGGTGTCGGCGGCCTGGACGGCGGCGTCCTGGGCGAGCTCAGCGGCGATCCGGTCGGGCTCTCCCGTGTAGCTGCGGCCAAAACGGCTGATAGCGCCGTCGAGCCAGCCGACCTGATCCTCGTTGGCATCTCCGCCGAAATACCGGCGGTCGAGGTCGGAGGTGATCGGCATCACGCTGCGGCTGATGGACACGCGCGGCTCCCCGGCATGGCCGGCGTTCGTCCAGGCTTCCCGGAACAGCGAGATCTGCTCGGCCTGGAGCTGATCGAACGGCACCCGCGTGTCTTCCAGCAGCAGCGTCGAGCTCATCAGGTTCATGCCCTGCTCGCCCGCCCAGACGGCGCTCTGGCGCGTGCCGGACCCCCACCAGATGCGATCCGCGAGTCCCGGCGACTGGGGCTGCACGGCGAGCATCGCCTCGCCCGGCCGGCCACCGACGTCGGCGCGGACCACGCCTGCCCCGGCGATCGCGGAGCGAAATTGCGCCGCCTTCTCACGTGTCTGCTCACCATCCAGCGAGTAGCCAAACGCCTCGGCGCCGTGCCAGGCGGGCTCGGGCGAGCCGCGGCTGACGCCCAGCTGGAGGCGACCGCCCGCCAGCAGGTCTGCCGCCGCCGCTTCCTCGGCCATGTACAGCGGGTTCTCGTAGCGCATGTCGATGACGCCCGTGCCGATCTCGATCCGGCTCGTGCTGACGCCGATCGCCGTGAGCAGCGGGAACGGGGATGAGAGCTGCCGTGCGAAGTGGTGAACGCGGACGAAGGCCCCGTCGATGCCGATCTGTTCGGCTGCGACCGCAAGCTCAACCGTCTGGCGGAGCGCGTCGCCCGCCGTGTGCGTGCTCCCACCCCCGGGATGCCACGCGCCAAACGAGAGGAAGCCGATTTTCTTTGGATGATCCATGTTCACCAGAACGTACTTGATCGCTCAAGTATTCCGGGCAAACAGCTGGACGACGAGGCTCCTCACACGGGCAGCGGTTCCTCCAGCGACGCGAGCGCATAGTCCGCGTTCGCCTCACGGAGCTGCTCGATGGTGTAATGGCCGCTCGCCACCGCGACGCACTGGATACCGGCCGCGTGCGCACCCTCCACGTCGCGCGGCGTGTCACCCACGACGATGGCCTGTTTCGCGCTGATATCGTCACCGTAGACTAGGGCCGCCCGCTTGAGCGCGATGCGCGTGATCTCGCCCCGGTCGCTCGAGTCGGAGCCGTATCCGCCGAACGAGAAGAACCGGTTGAGCCGTGCTCGGTGCAGCTTGATGTGCGCTGCTGCCTCGACGTTTCCGGTCACGATCCCCAGCAGGTAGCCGCCGTCGAGCAGCCGGGGCAGCATCTCCTCCACGCCCGGCAAGACTCGGTAGGAGGTCGAGTCCTCGACAGTCTTATGCATGTAGTGCAGGCGCCGTTCCAGCAGCCGGGCGAACTCGGCCCGCTCCGGCGCTCGGTGCATCACCGCCTCGAACGTCTTTCGGCCCACATCGGGATCGGCCATGCCCGCGTCGGTGAACTCGCCGATATCAGCCGGGATGCCGTACAGCTCGTCGAACGCCAGCCGCCAGGAGGCCGCGCCGGCGCCGCCGGAGTTGATCAGTGTGCCGTCTATGTCGAACAGGATCGTGACGCGTTTGGCGGCCAAGGGGAACCTCCTCATGCGGGAGCGTAGTGCGACTCCTTCGTCACGTGCCGGTTTGCGATGCCGGCGGGCGCCTGGCCCACTGAGGCGCCCGCCTGACTCATCACCGGCAGGGCGTCCACGGCGTATCGAACAGGTCCACGGTCTTCAGGATCGCGTTGAAGTTCCAGCCGTTCGACTTCGTGCAGTTGAACGACGAGCTCTTGTACTCAACCTCGAACACGGCCTTCCCCGAAGCCGTCCAGCCGGGCAGTCCCGGCGCCGGATAGTCACACTCCTTGTACTGCATGCACTGCTCGTTGATCGCGTAGTCGAAGTAGGGCTTCAGGGTCGCGGCCTGGCCGAGATCGTTCTTGAGCGCTACGGAGAGCCCGTCGGAGTGCGCCAGATTGGCCAGATACGTGTCGTAGTTGAGCTGGTCGGCGGCGGTCAGCGGGAAGCCTGTCCGGTTGCTGTAGCCGTCGACGTTGTCGAACTCGACACCATCAAACCCCGCCTGCTTGCACTTCTGCACGCGTGCCGACATGATCGGACCGAGCACCGACAGCTGCCGGATGTCCAGCCACTTCTCACCCGGCCAGCCGTTCTTGCTGCCCAGCACCGATGCCGGGAACTGCCCGGCATCGACCCGCCAGTTCTCCCATGTGCCGGCGTCGACGTAGCAGATCACATGGCCGCCCCGGGCATGAATCGCTTGCACCGCCGCGGTGTTGAGCGTCGTGTTGTTGCCGGACACGGCCTGATCGACGTAGAGGTCGATGTCCCAGACCTGCGGGCTGACCGCGGCACCGCCGCCCTGGGGAGACGCCGAGATGGTGGTGTTGATGCCACCGGTGGAGGCGTACGCCGCCACACCCTGCAACTGATATTGCCAGCGGCTCTGTAGCCCCGGCTGCCAACAGCCGGAGCACGGTGTCGGTGCCGGCAACGCCGCTGAAGCAGGCGTCACGCCCAGCGCAAGGGTGATGAGCGCGAGCACGACGACCGCACTCTGGGAAACAGAAGGCTTACGCATGCCGATCCTCCTCAAAGCGATGAACGTGAGTGCCTGTGTCACGCGCGCTGTTCATCACTCTCCCGCGCCCTCGACACCGCTGAGCGTCGGAGTGGCTTGACTGCCGCGGCATGCCAGCCAGCACGCGATCGCAAGGTGGTGAGCCACACGGCTCGCTCCAGGCGATTCGACGATCAATCAATCAGAAAGGCGCGCCGGCGTCAAGCGGCTCGACCTCCGTCCTCACCGCCAGAGCCAGCGGAGCGCGTCGGGGAAGATGGCGCCGCCGTGGTTCGCGTCATGGCCGCCGTCGCCAAGCACGAGCCGGTAGTCATACCCGGCCTCGGCCAGCGCGGCGGCGACCTCCAGGTTGGCGCTGAACCAGTTCATGTCCGCGGCATCCCAGCCCAGATCACGCGTCGCCGCCTGCAGGAAGACCCGCAGCGGCTTCCGCGGCGTTCGTCGGAGCAGATCCGGGTAGGGATTGCCGCGATCGATCTGGGTAAAGCTGCCGAGCAGGCTGAGCACCCGCCGGAAACGGTCGGGCCGCATCCACGCAGCCGTGAAGGCACAGCTGCCACCGCTGCTCCCTCCCGCTATCGCCCACCGGTCGGGATCGTCTGTGATCCGATAGCGATCCTGCACGCCCGGCAGGATCTCCGTAAGCAGGAACGCGGCATATGCATCGTCGAACGCGTCGTATTCGGCGTTTCGGTTGCCCGGTTGACCGGGGTCGACGAACACCCCCACCGTCACCGGCATCTCGCCCCGGTGGATCAGGTTGTCGAGCACCACGCCCGCCCGGATCTCCGCCTCGGAATCGAGATACATCCAGCCGTCCTGGACGACCATCAACGACGCCGGCGACGATCCGTCGTAGCGCGCGGGAACGTATACCCAGTACGACCGCACCGTGCCCGGGAACGCCTCGCTCGAGCTCAGCTCGTGCTTGTGGATCGCTCCGCCGGGAACGCCTGGCTGGGGGAACGAGTCAGGGCCATACGCGTACCGGACGGGTGTCGAGAAGTCGACCGGCTGGCGCACGTAGGGGATCTCGGCCACGCGGTCAACCTACCGGTTCGATGGCCACGAATGCGCGCCGCCGGCGCGTCTCCGCGCATTGCCTCTGGTGGTGGCGGGCCGCGCGCCGGTGGCGCGCCAACTCGGGCGAGTTCTTGATCTGCTCCAATGTTCTGATGGACGTAGACGGATCGTCGTAGGCGATCCGGTCGATCACGCGGGCCGGCAGCAACACCTCCTTGCCGCGCAGTGAGGCGCCAACGCAATGTTGGCATTGCGACAAGACCGGGTATAGGACATTCATGGAACCGGCGATCACGGGTACGGAGGCAGACACACGTCGTCCCCTACGGATCGCGATGGTGGCGCCGCCCTGGATCTCGATTCCGGCGCCCACCTACGGGGGCGTCGAGGAGGTCGTGCGGCTGCTCTGCCAGGGCCTGGTCGCGCGCGGCAACCATGTCACCCTGTACGCGGCGCCGGACTCGGAGTCGGATGCGCGCGTGGTGGAGGTGCTGGACGAGTCGCACCCCGATCAGATCGAGGACTCGCTGATCGAGGCGGCCCACGTGGGTTCGGTGTTCGGCCGGGTCGACCGCGAACGCGTGCGCGCCGTTGGCTTCGACGTTGTGCACGATCACTGTCCGGCAGTGGCGCTGGCGATGGCGGATCGGCTCCGAGAGCCGTTCGTGCACACCCTGCACGGCCCGTTCGAAGATGAACGGATTGAGCTCTATCGCCGGCAGGGGCACAAGGCCACGCTTGTTGCGATCAGCGAGTCGCAGCGTTCGCAGGCACCGGAGGGCGTTGAGTGCCGCCACGTGGTGCCGAACCCGATCGATCTCGACGAGTGGCCGTTCCTGGATGAGAAGGACGATGGGCTGTTGTTCCTGGGCAGGCTCGACCCGGACAAGGGGCCGCACCGCGCCATCGAGGCGGCGCACAGGGCCGGCCGGCGACTGGCGCTGGCAGGGCCGGTGCAGCCGGAAGCCGAGGAGTTCTTCGCAAACGAGGTGGAGCCGCACATCGATGACGACCACGTGCGGTACCTGGGACCGCTCGGTCCCGATGACAAACGCGAGGTGCTTGTACGAGCGGGCGGCCTGTTGATGCCGATCGAATGGGCGGAGCCGTTTGGGCTGGTGATGATCGAGGCGCTCGCAACGGGGACGCCGGTGATCGCCTTCGATCGCGGGGCCGCGGCGGAGATCGTGGTCGACGGCGAGAACGGATTCCTCGTATCGGACGTCGACGGGATGGTGGCGGCGATCGATCGCCTGCACGAGATCGATCCCCATCACTGCCGCAGGTCGGTGCAGCGCTTCGACGTCGCCACGGTCTGCGCCGCCTACGAGGATGTCTACGCCGACGCCATCTCGCGTACCGCCTCGGCGTCCAACGTCGCAGCTCGATGAGGGTACGTCGAGAGATGTGATCTAAAAGCCCGCCAAGCATGTCCTCTCGGAAGCCGGCCGCAGCGCCAGGCGAGCCAGATGGAAGGCATGGGGCACCCACAAGGCGGCAACCTCGGCACCATCACCATCACCATCGGCTGACGTCAGTACCCGGCCGGGCGCTCGTCGAGCAGCTGCTCGCGGCGCTCGTCCAGCTGGGCGTGGCTCTCGTCCTCTGCGCCGATCAGCTCGTTGCGTGCGCTCGTCACCCGGATCAGTTCGTCCAGCTTGACGTTCAGCGCGCGCGTCTCGCGACTCGAGGTGTGCTGCACCGCGAACACCATCACGAAGGTGACCAGCGTTGCGATCGATGCCACCGCGGCCAGCTCGCCTACCGCCAGGCCGGCGATCAGCCCCACCAGCACGACGCCGGCCGCGGCCGCGAATGCCTTCTGGTCTCCCAGCGAGTCGGTGATCCGGTCGATCACCCGACTTGTGGGTGCGCGTCTCTCCCGGGCAGGAGGTCGGTCAGCAGCCATGGGGGCGACGACTAGCGCACCCGGGTCGATGGGATCCGGCTCACGGTCGCCGCGAAGACACGGCGGGCGCCGGCGATCAGCCGGGCTCGGCGACGCCAGGCGAATCGGAGAATCGCCATACCGACGGTCGTGCGAAGCAGGCGTAGCAGGAGGATCATCTACCAGACGACTACCCGCCCGCCGTCGGATCCAAACCGTCCGTGCTGGGAGGAGAAGGCTCGGCGAGCACGAACAGTCGCGTGGTGGTGTACCCGAGATGAACGCAGATTCGTCGCAGAGTCCGGGTGAGCATCGCGCGGTGAAGGCCTACCTCTTCGACAAGCGGGAGGGCGAAATCGTCGAGGATTGGGCCGGGTCTCTGCAGCACCTGAGCAAGAGTCAGGTGCTCTGGCTCGACCTGCAGGATCCGTCCCAGGAGCAGGCGGCCGAGATATTCGATGCGCTTCACCTGGGCGATGTTGGTGAGTTGCAGCTTGACGACCCCGAGAAAACTCCGGCCGTCGAGCAGCAAGAGGGCCACTTGCGTGTGACCGCTGTCGCCGTCTCAGACGCCGAGCGCGACCCCGACCGCGAGCGGATCGTGGTTGACTGTTTCCTTGGCTCCAACTGGGTGCTGACCGCCCACACCGCCGACATCGCCGCGCTCGACGACTTTCGACATGTCGCAGAAGGACAAGGCGAGATCGGTCTTCTCGATGCGCCGTCGTTTCTCTCGGCCGTGCTGGAATGGGTCGTGACCAGCTATCTGCATGCCTTCGACGAGGTCGAAGAGTCGCTCGATGAGTTCGACGTGAAGGCGCTCGCGAATCCGAGCAAGGATCCCGAGGAGGAGATGCGGGTTCTCAGCACCGCTCGCAGCCGAGTCGGCCGCCTGCGCCGCACACTCGCACCTCACCGAGAGGTGTTCGCGGCACTCAGCCACTCCGAGTTCGACCCGCTCTCGTCGCCGGAGTCGGCCGAGCGGTTCCTCGCGCTCACCACGAGGGTCGACGCTGCGCTCGCCTCAGCACGCGACGCCAGGGACGGCATCGCAAGCTCGTTCGACGTCCTGATCGTGCGGACCGAACACCGGACCAACGAGATCATGAAGGTGCTGACGCTGGCGTCGATCCTGCTACTCCCCGGTGCCCTGCTCGCCGGAGTGGCCGGGATGAACATCAATTTCAACCCGCAGGTGTTCGTGCGCTCCTCGCTGTTTTGGATAGTGGTCACCGCCATCATCCTGATCGCCCTGGCAACGCTCGGCCTCGCCCGGCTGCGAAGCTGGATCTGACCCCAGCCTGACCGGAAGGCGCGGTACGCGGTAGCATGCTGCTCGCGATACGGCCGTACCGTGCGGGGACTGGAGGGCTAGTGAGCAACGACGACCGGGAAGCTATCCGCCGTGATCGGCTCGTGAAGAACGAGCTGGCGTTTCGCGACTACAACAATCGGCGGGTGGAGGTCGAGCAGCAGGCCGTCGCTGTGGATGGCGTCGAGGACGAACTCGTGCCCTTCGTATGTGAATGCGGCAGCGCCGATTGCATCGGCGCGTTGATGGTCACGGTCAGCGAATACGAAGCCGCGCACTCAGCGCCGAACCGGTTCGTCGTCAAGACCGGTCACGTCTACCCCGACGTCGAGTTCGTCGCCGACCAGCACGAGCATTACTGGGTGGTGGAAAAGCACCCCGGCGAAATGCCCCTGCACTGAACGGACTGGCTAGGCCGCGGTGAGACGTGCGTCCTGGGCGGCGGCGATGCGGAAAGCCTGGGCGGCTGACGCCTTGTTGCCGAACAGGAAGACGCCGCCGATGGCGTTCCCGTGAGACCACATGACCACCCAGACGGGAACCAAAGCTCGCCCCTCGTGCGTCTGTCCCTGCCACGCCGAGATCCGGTCGCCGACGACGCTGGTCGGCGGGTGCAAGAGCCTCGCGTGTGCGATCTGTGTGGCGGTTTGTGCCGACCATGAATCCGCCACCTGGAGCGCGACGGCCGGGTCGTTGTAGGTGAACGCTCCCAGCAGGACGCCGTCCTTCCTGCCGTCGGTGTACAGCCCCTGATATCCGGAGCGGTAGGACCCCCGCTCGATCTTGCGCAGCGAGACGGAGTCGCCCTTCATCGATTCGGCCAGCGAGACCGCGTGGGTGTCCTTGGGGATCGCGAACCAGCCGCTTCCGACGTCGCCCGGCTGCAGGATCAGGTTCTCGGCATCGGCTGTGACGAACAACGCCGAGCTGCTCGGCGGCGCCGAGCTGGTCGCGGTCGAGCTGGTACCACCACATCCCGCAGCCAGCACCACGCATACCACGAAGCCGAGGAGTCTGGTGCCGGGATGCATAGGGCTGCAATCGGCACCGGTCCGGCCGATCTTTAGCCGGCCAGCTAGCCTGTGCGGAACGGTGCCAAGCGCAACCGACAGCCAACCCCCGCAGCGGGCCCAGCAGCCGCCCGATGGCCCGGCGCCTGCGGCGCGCCCGCGCTTCCGGATCAGCCCGCCCTGGGTGATCCTCGCGCTCGTCCTGCTGGCATTCAACTTCTGGGCGGGCTCCAACGCGATGCATGGGCCGCGGCTCGTGCGCGTCCCCTACAGCCCGTTCTTCCTCGGTCAGGTGCGGTCCGGCAACGTCGAGGAGATCACGTCCGTGGGCACCGCGATCCAGGGCACGTTCCAGAAACCCACGACCTACGGCGGCGAGAAACCGACGACCGGGTTCGAAACCGAGGTGCCGGCGTTCGCGGACACGGTCTCGCTCTCGCAGCTGCTCGAGACCAACGGCGTGGTCGTGAACGCCAAGCCGCTCTCCACCGGCGCCCCCTGGTGGCAGACGGTGCTGGTCGGGTTCGGACCGACCCTGCTGTTCCTCGGCCTGCTGTTCCTGTTGCTGCGCCGCGCGGGCGGCATGCAGAACGCGCTCAGCAGCTTCGGGCGGTCGCGTGCGCGGCGCTACGCGCCGAGCGGTGACCGCGTCACCTTCGCCGACGTGGCAGGCATCGAGGAGGCCAAGTCCGAGCTGAGCGAGGTGGTCGACTTCCTGCGCCATCCCGAGAAATACGGACGCCTGGGAGGCCGCATCCCCCACGGCGTGCTGCTGGCCGGCCCCCCCGGTACCGGCAAGACCTTGCTCGCCCGCGCGGTCGCGGGCGAGGCGGACGTGCCGTTCTTCTCGATGGCGGCGTCGGAGTTCGTCGAGGCAATCGTCGGCGTCGGAGCGGCGCGGGTGCGCGACCTGTTCGTCCAGGCCAAACAGTCGTCGCCCTCGATCGTGTTCATCGACGAGCTCGACGCGATCGGCCGCTCACGTACGGCGGGCATCGCCGGCTACAGCGGCGGCAACGACGAGCGCGAGCAGACGCTGAACCAGATCCTGACCGAGATGGACGGGTTCGACTCGTCGACGGGCGTGATCGTGATCGCGGCGACCAACCGTCCCGAGGTGCTCGACTCGGCACTGCTGCGACCGGGCCGGTTCGACCGCCGGGTGGCGGTTCAGCCACCCGACCGAAACGGGCGTCGCGAGATCCTCGAGGTGCACACGCGCGGGGTTCCGGTAGCCCCCAGCGTCGATCTGGGCCGGATCGCGGCAACCACGCCCGGGATGGTCGGCGCCGACCTCGCCAACCTGGTCAATGAGGCCGCGCTGCTGGCCGCTCGCCGAGAGCACGAGCAGGTCGAGGAAGCGGACTTCACCGATGCGCTCGAGCGGATCGTGCTCGGCGCCGAGCGGCAGGTGATGATGAGCGAGGCGGACCGCCGCCGCACCGCTTACCACGAGGCCGGTCACGCGGTGGTCGGCATGCTCACCGAGGGCGCCGATCCGGTGCGAAAGATCTCGATCATCCCGCGCGGGGTGGCGCTGGGGGTGACCTTCTCGGCGCCGGACGCGGATCGCTTCAACTACGAGTACCGGGAGCTGCTCGCTCGCATCGACGTGGCGCTGGGCGGCCGCGTCGCCGAGGAGGTCGTGTTCGACGACATCACCACGGGCGCGGAGTCGGACATCCAGCAGCTGACCGAGATCACGCGCCACATGGTCGGCCGCTGGGGCATGTCCGAGGCGATCGGACCGCTGGCGGTGATCGCCCGCGACGGCGCAGCAGGACCGCTGTTCCCCGGGGTGTCCGAGGTCAGCGAGCAGACGCAGCAGCTGGTCGACACCGAGGTGCGGCGGATCGTCGACGAGGCGCACGAGCGGGTGGTACGCCTGCTCACCAGCGAGCGCGGCAGGCTCGACTCGCTGGCCGGCGCGCTGCTCGAGCACGAGACGCTCGATGAAGACGCGGCGTACGCAGCCGCCGGCGTCGCCCACGAGAAAGCCGACGAGTCGCAGCCCGACGTCGTCCCGGCCGCAACCGCCGCTCGCATCTCCGGCGGTCACGATCGGAGCCTCGGCTGACCCGAGTGCTGGTCACCGGCGCGTACGGCTGCATCGGCTCCTGGGTGACGAGGGACCTGGTCGGGCGCAAAATCGATGTGATCGCCTACGACCTCGGGGACGACCCGCGGCGGATGGCGCTGATCATGGACGCGCCCGAGCTGGCGCGGGTCACGCACGCGCACGGCGACATCACCGACCTGGAAGCGCTGGAGGCGGTGATCGACAACGAGCGGATCACGAACATCATCCACCTGGCCGCGCTGCAGGTGCCGTTCTGCCGCGCCGACCCACCGCTGGGGGCGCGCGTCAACGTCGTCGGCACGGTGAACGTGCTCGAGGCGGTGGCGCGCCGGATGGACCGGATCGGGCCGGTGGTGTACGCATCGTCGATCGCGGCCTATGACGCGATCGACGCAGGCGACGGCCCCGCCATGTCGGGCACTCCGGGTACGATCTATGGTGTTTACAAGCGAGCCAACGAGGGCAGCGCCTGGGTCTACCACGAGGAGCGCGGT
>Ga0164298_10000489_pt1 | contig 10889 bp, 15 predicted proteins | sample Whisoiple_216_MG_FD_109713 | JGI IMG/M metagenome (GOLD analysis project Ga0164298, IMG submission 109713) | Unamended control soil microbial communities from upstate New York, USA - Whitman soil sample_216_MG | ecosystem: Environmental > Terrestrial > Soil > Agricultural land ... | reverse complement strand
GTTTGATAAATAACAAATTAAAAAAACCAAATGCGTAGCGTACATCATTATTGTAAAAAGATGATGAATTATGTTCACTTTCTCGAGTGTCTATAATTACTTACATCATTTTTTTGACATTTGTTCTAATTGATATAATACCATTGGGAGGAACGCACCAATGTCGCTAACTATCCCAATTGCCTGAGTTGTTCCTCTATCTAGCAATTTTGTTACAACTGCCTGACTGATATCTACTGCAACGACCTTTACCCGTGCAGGAATCATATTTCCCACAGCAATAGAATGTAACATAGTAGAGAGCATAAGTACCATTTTAGTATCCGACAAAATTTCTCTGTATTTGTTTTGTGCGGCTATCACATCAGTAATTACTCCTGGAATTGGTCCATCATCTCTGATTGATCCACAAAGAGCATATCTTACATTATTTTTTATACATTCATACATTATTCCAGATTTTAAAATATTTTTCCTTACCAATTCTTCTATAGAACCCGCTTTAAATACTTCATTTATTGCCTGCATATGATTCCTATGTCCACGAATTGCTAATGTACCATTTTTTACATTCATTCCCAAAGAGGTTCCAAATAGCGAATTTTCTATATCGTGAACAGCCAATGCATTACCAGTAAGCAGTCCGTCAACGTAACCCATTCTTATCATCTTTGCCAAGGAATCTGAAGCGCCAGAATGGACAATTACTGGTCCCGCAGTGACAACTATTTTCCCGCTATTTTTCTTGGTATTATAAATATCCATTGCAATTTTTCTTGCTATTTGCTGGGTAGGTCTTTCGCTAGAACTCGAGCTGCTCATAAATTGAAAAATGTCTACACCTTCCCTTGGGCGTTCCTCAGGTAATACTCTAACTCCTTGTTCACCCGTTACTATTAAATCACCAGTATGGATATCCCTAATTTTTCTACATTCTGCCTTACTGTTCCTAGGGTCTACAACAATACACTTATCCATCATCATATTTTCAACAGTAATCCATTTATTATTCAGAAAAATCTGTGTAGCATTGTTAGTAGTACTGTAGAAATCTCCAGGCATTACCATGTCCTTTGGGGCAGACTTTAGGATGACTTCATTAATTTTAGTTGGCTGTGCACCTTCAATATATATTGATTCTAATAACTGGTCAAGATGCTTTTTATTTTTTCCTGATATCATTAATTTTGCATAGCTCAGTTCATCCTTTTTTTTTCCAACATAAAATTCAAGAACATTAAAATCTCCCTTTAAGTCCATGATCTTGTCAAATATTCGAGTCAAGATCATTGAATCAATAAGGTGACCCTTAATCTCTATAGATTGTTCATATTTTCTTTTCAAGTAATATCAATATATAACAAATCTACTTAAGTCTTAAACTGGAAGTATCACTTTCCCTATATACTCGGTAATGTTTTCATTTTGAATAATATTTTTAATAATCTCATTTTTTCGATCTTCAATAAACCATTGAGCCACAGATTTTGCTATTCCATTTTTATCACATATTGCAATCAGATATCCATTATCATTCATTACAGTCGTGAAAAAATTTTCTTCTCCAACTGGTTCCCAATTGTTATTATTGTTGTCCTTCAATGCTAAAGCCGGCATGGCCTGATTTCCAGTATATTTATTCAATATCTCTTGAGCTGCTCTAACTCTTTTTTCGCCTATTTTTAGAGCCGTAAAATACTGCATTTATTGAGTATTTGCCATGCTTTAATATTTACCTTTTCTTGTATGACAAGGGTTTAAAGCTCTTTTGAGAATCGTGTAGAAGTCCAGAAACGAAGACTGTCTTCTACCTGTGTTACAAATGCAGAACATAATGATTTAAAGAAACTGTTCCAAACCAAGTTGAAGCGTAATCATTGCGTAAAGTAGACTTGGGTATCCCTATAGTTTTAGGTCTGTAGAGACCCTTGCTATACTAAAGGCTTTGTTTTCGATCTCGTAAGTTTAATTGTAGGTTTTCCGAAAATATAGCCTAGATATTGAGCTGATAATTATTCGCATAACACAAGTGCATGACCGCAACAATCATTAATGTTTTCTAGAAACAGTCCGGATATCTCAAGGGTCGGTTTAACAATTTATAAAAATTTAAATCTGGCGGACCATTTTGACTGTCATCAAATAGGAGTTAGGTCCACCAGAGTGCAGCAATTTAACTACTGATTAGAAAATAATAAGATTTCAGTATCTAATTTAAGCAAAGCATAAAAGCATCTCTGATAAACGGAATTTTATTACAGTATAGGAAGAATTACGAATATTGAGTTTAAACTCTAAATTTTTTTAACAACTATGTCAAGCCACCAATGTCTTATCTCTCAAATTTTATTATCATGAATCAGTTGTCCAAAAAATTCTAAAAGCCCAACAAAGAATAAAAAAGTTGTGGAGATGGTCGAAGCTTCTTGTTAAATTATGCTCCCAAAAGAATGAAAAAGTTCAAAAAATGGAGGGACGGGTGGATTGATGCAAATAAAGCGAAGTCCCTCCATTGAATGAGTTTGTACAACATTGTGTTCGACAAATTTTAAATATGTATCAAGCAGATGGTCGCATTAATCCATGGAAATGTAGATCCATCTCCAATCCACATCTCCAACCCACCACTCAATTGGTGAGTAACATGTTTTGCAGATTCAGGAAAAAATAATTAGTTATTGGATTATGGTAAGACTGCTAATAGTAATTGTATACTGTGGTAGGATTGACGGAGCGATGGCACTACGTTAACGGCACACATGGGGAAAAAGTGATATCTCATACTACTTCCGGCCATGTTTTAATTGTTTCTAACAAATGGAATCGTGAATTGATGTGCCAATTTCCTATGAGATTAGATTATAATTCTGGAGCGAAAAACTTTAGTGTTACACTAGAAAAAGGAGTGATATAATGTACTTCAAAATCTTATTAGGATTAACTATGACAATCATATTATTCAGTGTTGGAATGGTATTCCAGAAGGCTGATTTTGTGTATGCTCAATTTTTCGAGAATTCAGGAAACAACGGGACAAACTCTTCTGAATTCTCATCAAATTCAACAGAGAGTTCTAACGCTACTGGAATGGTATTACTAAGTCAAAAATTGAACAATGCGTCATTTGGTTATCGTGTTTTAGAAGGACTGATTCAAAATAAAGGAAATGATACTGCCAAATCTGTAATAGTCACATTAACCATTTATGATAAAAATAATAGTATTGTAGGAAGCCAATTTACCTATCCGCACGTTCGTACACTTAGACCAGATCTTAAATCTACATTTAAGATGACATCCTCTATTGATAATTTTAAAGGCATGAAATATTACGAAATATCATTGCAATGGAAGAAACCCGACGGCTCACAGGGTTATCTTGAAAACGCAAAGATTTTCAAGCAAAAACATATCAATAAATCCAAATAGGTGATTGTTACCTAATATTATTTTCTTTGAAAACTGTCTCAATAACTTACTTCAAACTGACTTCAAGCCCGATCTACATTTTAACCCGCTAGACGTCTTAACCCGCTAGACGACGCTAAATTTGAACAAAGTTTAAATCCGGATATTAGTAGTGACCACTGACCCTGTTAGACTCGTAGTTGAATGTCGTTCCCATGCCTGCTATACTTACTACGGCATAGATCTCATCTTTCCCCCAGTCCTCATTCAGGTTCTCTCCAGTAGCGTTACTGGTAAAAAAGAATGTACCATCGGTATTGACAACACCACTGCCACGGGGATCAGCGATCTCATCGTCGGAGATCGGGTCATCGCCCATCAATTTCCACCTTACCTCCTTATTTGCGGCGAATTCGAATCCGGAACCCGAGATCTGTACTTTGTAGTTATCGGGCGAACCTTCAATGGGTGTAATTGAAAGTTTTACTTCAGGCATGATTCGTCTCCATTGATATCTCGATGAATCTAACAGACATCGCCTACACTAAGGTAAACAAGTTTTTTTAATATTTATAGCTCTATGTTTTGTCGCGGGACCTATGCACTTTACTAATACATACCAATCGAAGACCACTTAAGAACATCATCTTAAAGATTTTTCATTTTCTAAACTCAGCATTTTAGAATGGCTCACGTTATCATTTTATCATTCATGCAGACCTTAGACTTTAACTGACTGTAGCCTAAAAGTTTTCACAATCACTTGATTTGGCATCGCCTTCAGCCGAGTTAAAGTCAACAATGGAATCAGTCCCAGAACCACACTTAAATGAGTCTGCTCCTTCATCGCCCTCTAGAATATCATTACCTGAACCCCCAGCTATTTCGTCGTCGCCAGATCCGCCTGTAATTTTGTCATCGCCAGACCCTCCAGTTATTACATCATTGCCGTCTCCACCAAATATATTATCATTAAAACCTCCTCCTCTAATGTTATCATCTCCACCTTGAGCTCTCATGATGTTATTATCCTTCCCTCCTATCATAAATTCATCACTTGTTGTTCCTAAACAAGGATTACTTGATGAGTTGCATAATATATCTCCTGAAGCGTATGCTATGGAAAAGTTTGAGAATAAAATATGAGATGAGGGAAATATTAACATGAGAGAGGTTGGGATTGTCATTGCAAGTATAGTTAATTTTTGCAAATTAAAGCTAAACATCCTGCAACTGAATGTAATAACCAGTATTTAACATGTGCTTAAGATTTTTCTTTTTATTTTCTAGTTAATATTGTCATCTTTCAAACTTAGTTTTCGCGCATCTAAACTATATCCATAGCTAATGAGTTCTGTACTAAGAGAATAAATGGTAGTTGATACCATTAGAGATCGCTCACCGACAATAGCTTCTCACTTTTACAGGAATAAATTGCCAAATCCCAACCACTTTTGTTAAATACATAATGCATGTTATACGCTCAAAAAATTTCATGAGGTAATGATTTATCATAAATTGGCTTTACTAAATCAAATATAGTCTCTTGATTTAGTATACCTATGAAGTTCTCAAATCTCAAATAAGGTTACGTCAGCCTAACTGCGATTCTTAGTGACTCAGCAGGCTTTGTTACCTTCTTTCCTCGTTTGACACAAGGAATGCTTACTACTAAATAGTCTTGCATTTTTTTTAATATTAAAACATGAAAAAATCAATCCAATGTTGATTTATGCATTGACAGATAACCGGAGTTAAGATATCCAATCTGGAATTTTCAATTACCTGCAATTTATTTTTTTATGAGTTTTACTTATGGAATCAAAGGTAATTTCCCCTACAATAATTTAATGAATGAATAACATACTCCACCGAATTGCATCGATTACAGATCCACGATACATATTCTTTGCAGACAACGCACGCAGAAATAGGTGTCAAACATCCGCCGCACCCTCTGCAAGATCCTCTATCATACATTATATCTCAACCTATCACAATTGTACTTACTTCAAACATACCAGTACTTCTGCCAGGATACTTCGAAATCGAGAAGTGCTATTTGATGAATTTATAATTTCTGCAACGTCCTTCTGAAGGTCTATTGCTTCGAATATTTTTTCTAGTCGACCTTCCGTGTCTCGAAAATAAATTTTACTCATATTGAGCAATTAGTGATCATCTTATAAAATAGTAACTTATCGTAGAGTAAGTTATTGAATGATCAATAAGCAGGTTAATTAAATTATTAAGGGTCTATAATACATCAAACAATCTCTTTAACCTAGACAATTACTGGTATGGGTAATAAGAGAAGGAAGGGAATGAAGAAGAGGCATAAGTGGGGTCTTACGAATGCAATTTACCTTAATTCCTATTTAACGTACTGTTATGTATTACTTCTTACGTTTTTCTTGAGTTTTATACTTATCAAAGCTCTACATTTATTGAAGTTCTGTTTGAACCATCACGTATAGATTGCAAGATTTCATATACAAGATCAAACCCCTCGCTTGAGATATAATCATTAGCAGATTTAAAGAAAATTTCTAAACTTTCTTTAGAGTGCCCTTGCAACTCATACTCTTTTGCTTGTAAGACCATTTCCAGCTTGTCCATGTTATGAACAAATTTTGAACTGATTGTGAGATTATCATTATATTCATTCCAAATATCAAGGTATTTTTCTCGAAGAAATGCGGGTAACTTTGATATGATTTTTTTCATAGCCTTATCTTCAAGTAATTGTTTTTCCTCAGAAGATATCTTATCAGGCATGTGGTCTCCGATCAGTGATTCAGCTAGATCGTGAATATTGGCCATCTCCATAATGCGTCCAGAATCTAAATTCATTATTTCAGCCAGTACCATAGACATCATGCAGGTTGAGTATGAATGATCTGCTACGGATTCTGGTGATGCAATGTTAGTCTTATGAATCCAGCCAGATCGCTTTATTGTTTTAAGATTACAAACAATCCGAAAAAAAGATACTAGGTCGGTTAGCTGGTTTTTGTCCAAGTCCATATTGTGAAGTGAGCTCTAATTCATATTAATACGATACTGCATTTCATCGAATTTCAAGTTTGGACACATTATGAATTTTTGAAGTATATTGAATAAGCATTGTGAACTTAGAAAGAAAGTGGTCAAGAAAATATAATAAACCACTAGTTACTAAAGCCATAATTATTGTAATGAAAATCAGTAGTAGCACATTTCGCGTCTGTTCCAATATTAAACAATAGGACATTCAATATGTTTTTTATTTAAATCTACTCAAATCTCAATTTAGCTTCCAGGGGATGTCATTGCGTTTTTTTCGCTTATTAGTCACTCTTGCAAGTACAAAAAACAAATCTGACAATCTATTCAGATAGGTAACAATTTCCTGATTTATTCCCTGTTCCCTAGCAAGCGCCACCGCAGATCTTTCAGCCCGTCTTACGACAGTTCTACAAATATGAAATAAAGATGATTCAACTGATCCCCCGGGCAGGATAAAATAAGAGATTGGTTTTAGTTCAGATTCAAAATTATCAATATGCTTCTCAATAGTAGAAATCATTTCATTTCTAACTAACATTTTATTATCTTTTCCATTATTGGGATTCGCCAATTCTGCACCTAATACGAATAAATCTTGTTGAATTCCTAGGAGTATTTTTCTTACATCATCAAAAATAGAATCTATTTCAATTTTTGAAATTATCAATCCAACATGAGAATTTGCTTCATCCACTTCGCCATATGCTATTATTCTTAAATGAGATTTGGAAAGCCGCGAGCCATCAATTAAACCCGTATCTCCTTTATCTCCTGTTCTAGTGTAAATTTTCAAGATTGAATTAGAATATTACTTGACTCAATAAATTACTTTTTGTGTATTGATAAAAATACGTAAATGAGTTGAACGCGATTGTTATGAATCTGTGCTTATTGTATTTTGATTTAATTTAACAAAATGGAATGATATATTTATCTTATAACTAATCGACATTATTATTCAAACCTCCGAAGACATCGGGTACCGGTGGGTGTTGTGGAATCTGTATATTATCGTCAATTAGTAATTCCTCATCTAACGCCTCCTTAAGGTCGGGGGGTAAATCCTCATTTAGACTCGAACAACCCATCTGGGCTCCGCCTCCTGATGGAAACCGTTCTGGATACTTACATATTTTGTAAATCTGGGTATCTACATTTTTGCAAATTTCATAATTAGAGCCTTTATTATGAGAGCAATAAATCGTAGCGGATACGTGTGGCACAGATGAACTATGGAGAGCCGCTGTCAGAACGGCCGATATAATCACAAAAATTACATGTTTAGTATCCATCGATAAACTATTTTAATAATGTTTTAAATATTTTCCTCACTGTTATCTGAATGGTTAGAAATTTTATTTTTTCTATAACATTAATTCTATCCCCATAAATTGCAGAGCAACTCATCTATTTTAGGATTAATTCGAAGAGGAAATTCACAATACTTTTTATGTTGCCGGGAAATTGCGTAGATTGAATACTTTTTGATATCAAGCATGGCGAAGTTGTATTACCAATCCCATCCACTACTCAAATAAATAGAAGAAATCTAGTAAGAATGAACTTCGATTTTGTGTTCTTTTAGATATTTCTTCTTTCTGAATCGTTCATTACACTTCTCACATTTGAAGGGTTTTTCAAATTCTATAAGGAATCGTCTTCTCCTTTCTTCAGGAGTTTCCACAACCACTTTTAAATCTGTATTATCCATCGTAATTAACTTAAAAAATCTTGTTATAGTTTATTTAGTTTAAGGAAGATAGTACTATACATAAAAATAGTTAAATTATTAGTTCTGATATTGTAGTATGTTGTTTAGAAAGCTATACTTGTGCAAAAAAACAGAGGACGTATACTGTGGCTTTGTAAACTCTATTAATTCAGACATAAACAGAAAAAATTATGAATACTGCTTGTCCCTCTAACTTAAATCCATACTCTTAGCTATGATTACCACACGGCAAGAATTGTCGAGCCTCCGATAAACTCTATCCTATAGAGGACTTGCCAAATTAGTTTGTCTACAGAACTAATTTTATTTTTGTTTTAATTCGGATCAGGTTAAGGGGAGAGATGTAGACAGATAACGGTTGCAGTAATGTTGTGTGCAACTGTGTCATTATTAACTGCATGAATAACCCATGACGGTCTTGGTTGGTCGCCTAGAGATGAGAAAGTAACAGTAACATTCGGACTGTTTGAGATATAACCTCCCCCAGTAGCAACTTCTCCAGTGCTACAAACTGCAATGGCAGATTGATCCCGTTGCGGTGGAATTGAAACGACTTCGCTAGATCGTAGATTTACAACGGGAACGACGGCACCTGGTTCAATTTTTTCTCGGGTTATAGACTTATTAGAGATATCATCAGTTCCTATCTGCCTTATTTTGTAGGCTAGCGACGATCCTGAATCTATGGTAGAACCAGTAGAATCTTTAGTGATTATACGAACTGTGAGGTTAGCATCTGGAATTGAAGGATTTAACAAGTTGACATATAGTAGCCTCAATTCCGTATTCGCTGGTACTAGCACTTCGGGGGCTAAAGTGTATGTTATGGTCTGTCCACTTATTTTATAAGTACCAGGACCTAAACCGGACGCGTCTACTAGTTTAGCGTCTGCTATGTTAGTTCCAGGCGGGAAATCGACTTCAACTTCCTTAATGGCGGCCGTAGTACCAGTCGTAAAGATTACTTGGTACCATGCCCTCGAGTTTACAAGGTCACTTGTCGGGTAGAGTTGATTTGCCGCCGGGCCCGCTGATGCAATAAAATAGTGTGATAATCCATTCTCATATCCTATTCCGGTTGGTGTAGGAATATTGTCGTTACTTGTTATTTTGAAAGGGGCATATTTATTGATAGCAATCGAAGAATTGTAAAATAGAACCGTTCCTGCTGCGAGTATAGTAAGAGTAATTAGCGCTATGACTTTTTTAAGCATATATTTCATATAAATTCTATATTATTTAAGCAATAGTTGAACGATTGATAGTATGGTTATTACTCGAGAACATTTTATCTAAAACTTAGTTAAATCCATCTATCCTATTTTGCGCATAGCAATATTATGAAAAACGAGGGAGTTTGTGACTATTGCAAGCAAGAGACTAACTCGCTTTTTGGTTTGTTTGATATGATGCTTTGCTCCAAGTGTTATGCTAAATTTGTATCTTCGTTTAAATTTACAATGAGGACTTGACCATTCGATTTCATATGTTTTGCTCTGAGTAAAGTGCTTGTCTTTTAGCTTCAATCAGTCTCTAACTTTCTCTAGTGTAATAAACTCACTTTCGTTAGTTAAGAATTTCCAACCGTGACTCTCGAAATATTTCAGCGGAAGTAGACAGTCTTCTGAAAATAGAACAAGACTTTCTTTATGTCCGTGGTCGGTGTCGGTATATGCTAAAGTGCATCTTTGAAATATTGGTATCATCCAATCTGGTGTATCGGGGTCCAGCTCTAGCTTTGCATATGCAATTGGGATTACCGAGGTAGCCGATAAGATTCCCAAAGCGGCCATTGCATAAAGTGACTTTGCTGGCATATCTGGTTGTTGCCGTTACCTTGCAACAGAATATATGCTTTGCTAATCTCGTAATAAATTATCAAATAATATATACATATCAGTCACTCGTCCCAACCGAAATCGGAGCAAGTATAGTATTCCTCAAGTCACTCACTACAGGATTCGCAAAGCTTACACCGGTAATATTATGAACGACAATCTATTAATACATCAATTTTAATAATATTATATGACATCGATAAAAATATTTAAAAATCATGAAAGCCAAAGCCTGGAAAACGATGTTAACAAATTCTTGGGAGGTTATGAGAATTATTTAACAAGCGTCAGCCTAATGACCTACATCAAGGACCAAGAACCGACCTTTCTGGCACTAGTTACTATTCAAGAAAAAATACACTCAGTAAAGCCGGAAACCCCAGATAATAACTAAACTATCTATGAAAAGTGAAATGAAATGAAAGCATAAGAGCACATTCAAATCACATCAGAATTCCTTAAAGCTTTCCAAATTTCATTATTTATTTATCTCTTAAAAAACAAGGACTAGGTTAATTGCAAGATGTGCTATCGATACCAATAGACTAAACAGCAAAGAAAGATTCTTACACACATTATCATAGTTTTTACCGTCAGTATCATATCATCGAACAACTCGCCACAGGATTCAAAGAGTGTTCCTTTATTCACTACAGTCATTAATCGCACTGCAAAGTCGTGCCCAATTGATAGCAACGCCAGGGGATTCCATTTTGTGTATTAGGTGCTCTAGAATTATGCAATTCTTCATATTGCAATTGATGCTGCAGTATTCTATTTACCAAACATGTTTGTATTTTGAAATTACCGCGAGCTGGGTATTTATCTACCATAATTGTCTAATAAGATACCAATCTATGGAT
>Ga0164298_10000484_pt1 | contig 10929 bp, 5 predicted proteins | sample Whisoiple_216_MG_FD_109713 | JGI IMG/M metagenome (GOLD analysis project Ga0164298, IMG submission 109713) | Unamended control soil microbial communities from upstate New York, USA - Whitman soil sample_216_MG | ecosystem: Environmental > Terrestrial > Soil > Agricultural land ... | reverse complement strand
TGCCGGAGGCGCTCGAGTTTCTGCTGCGCCCCTACGTCGGCGAGGATGCCGCTGCGCGCGAGGCCGGCGGGGCCAGCCGCCAGGCGACCTCCGCCTGAATCTCGGCATGGCCGCGGGAGAGCTCTAGATGGCAGAAGCGGAACTGGGCCCGCTTCCCGCAGGCCGCCACGGCTTCAGTCGTGAGCAGGTCACCCATAATCAGCGCGAGCGCTTGATCGCCGCCCTCGCCACGGCCGTGGCCGAACGCGGCTACCGGGCGGTGACGATCACCGACATCACCAAAGAGGCGCGGGTCTCGCGACGGGTCTTCTATGAGAACTTCGAGGGCAAGGAGGAGTGTTTTCTCGCCGCCTTCGAGGTCGTGGTCGGCCACATTCGCGAGCTCGCGGCAGAAGCGGTCGCGTCGAGTGACGGCTGGCCCCGCCGGGCGATCGCCGCTGCCCGGACGGTCCTCGTCTTCTTCGCCGAAGAGCCCGACCTCGCTCGCCTCTGCCTGGTCGAGTCACAGGCCGCCGGGCCGGCTGTGTCCGCCCGCTTCCACGAAGCGGTGCACGAGGTCGTGCCCTACCTGGAGCAGGGCCGCATCGTGCGCGATTCCGAGCGCGAGCTGCCGGCGACCACGGAGGAGTCGACGATCGGCGCCCTCGTCCTTCTTGTCAGTCGCAAGGTTGCCGCCGGCGAAGCCGCCCAGCTGGAGGAGCTGTTGCCGGACTTCGCCGAATTCATTCTCGCCCCATACCTCGGGGCAGAGCAGGCCTCGCGCCTGGCGCGCTCGCAAGCCGGCTAATTCGGTACCCCGATATCCGCCCAGGGAACGCCTCTGGGAACTCTCTTTTTCTTTTGGGAACTTTCCCTTGACAACCCCTGACCGGGGTGCTTCACTGGCGCCCTGAGCGGTACCGGGAGCACTTTCTAGGAACTCTCTACAACTGCTCAGCAGTTCAGGGAAACGACAAGTACAGGGACATAACCGAGCCTCGAGGAAGCCGCTAAGGGAAGCGGCGGGCAGAGGGGCTCACGGGACAAGGAGAAGAGATTCGATGCTCTCGCTACGCAACCGCTTCGGCATCCCCGGGGTCATCTCGGTTGTCGCGCTGGTATTCGCGATGCTCGGTGGTGCCTACGCCGCTTCCGATTCCTCCAACAGCGGTGGCAAGGCGACGGCCTCGGCCAAGGCCAAGCGCGGGCCCAAGGGACCAAAAGGGGCAACGGGTCCGGCTGGCCCGGCTGGCCCGGCGGGGCCAGCGGGAGCGAGGGGCGAGAACGGTGCCGCCGGCGCGGCCGGCGAGAACGGTTCGCCTGGAACGCCGGGGACGGCTGGCAAAAGCGTGACCTCCAGCTCCTTCGAAGGAACCGCTGAACCGGCAAGCGAACCCTGCGAAGAAAAGGGCGGGGTGGAAGTCAAATCGGCAAGCCCGACGCCGGACTATGTATGCAACGGCTTCGAAGGCTCCGACGGGTCGCCTTGGACGGCGGGAGGCACCTTGCCCGTGGATGCGACCGAGACGGGCACATGGTCCTTCTTCACCTCGGACACAAGCCCGGCATCGCTTGTCCTTGCACCGATCTCGTTTGATGTCCCGCTGGCGGCCCCACTGGACAGCGACCACGTCGTGTACGTCTACGGCACATCCAACCCCGACCCGGTGCATTGTCCCGGCACTCTGGAGAATCCCCAAGCCACCAGCGGCTATCTGTGCGTGCATCAAGTTCCGACTGCTTGGAACTCTCCGATCGCCGTCAACAAGCCGAGCGCGGTTCCATCCGGCTTCGGAGTCGGAACCATCGGAGCTGACACTGCGGGAGCAATCGTCAGGCTAGAAGCCTACGGAGCAGAAGCAGCATCAGAAGGTGTGCTCCCGGTGCGCAGTTACGGAACCTACGCAGTCACCGGATAACGCACGTCGCCAACACACACTCCAATCAGGGCACCGAGGACCAAGGAGACGATCGAGTGAGACGCGCTAGGAGTACACATCCCACTGCACCGGCCCACCAGGCATGGGCTATCTCGCACGGCACTGGGCGCATCCTGTTCATCTTCGCTGCCGTGAGTCTTGTCCTTACCCTTGGTGTTGCCAGTGCTTCTGCTGCTTCCAAGCAGGTGAACGCCTACTTTGGTACCGACAGCAGCTCAGGCAGCCTCGGCGGGCAGTTCAGCGATCCCACCGACATCGTGGTCAACTCCAGCGGCGCCGGCGTGGCCGATCAGGGTGACATCTACGTCATCGATGAGGGGAACCACCGCATCCAGCGCTTCGCCCTGAACGACAACGGCACGCCGGCCAACCCCTACGACGACACCTTTCCTTTCGTCTCCGCCTGGGGCGCGGACGTCGATGCAACCTCGGTCGATGGCAGCGACTATGAGATCTGCACGGTGGCCGCCAGCTGCCAGGCGGCCGTGGCCTCTGCCGGCAACGGCAGCGTGGCGGGCAACGGTGCTCTCAGCTTTCCTAGTGGCATGGCGATCGATCAAGACACCGGCAACATCTACGTCTCTGACACCGGCTTCGCCGTCAACAACCACCGCGTCAACGTCTATGCCGGCGACGGCACCTTCCTGCGCTCCTTCGGCTGGGACGTGGCCGAAGCGGGCCCCGGCAACACGGGAAGCGGCTTTGAGATCTGCGTCGCCGCCGATGGCGATGTCTGCAAGGCGGGCACGGGGGGAGCGGGCGTCGGCCAGATCACCGATCCCTATGGCGTCGCGATCAGCCCTCCCGACGGTAACGCGGCCAGCGGCTCGGTCTTCGTCGCCGACCCGGGCAACCGGCGAGTAAGCGTCTTCAATCTCGACGGCAGCATCTACGTCGACCCTTCGATCGACGAGCGCCAGCGCATCTGGATCGGCAGTTCGGGCGGCAGCTTCACACTGAATTTCGACGGAAATACCACAACGCCGATACCTTTCAACGCCAGCGCGGCCACCGTGCAGACGAGATTGGAGGCGCTGGAAAACATCGACCCCGGCGAGGTCGTCGTCAGCGGCGGTCCCGGGGACTTGGGCGCGAACTCTCCCTATGAAGTCGCCTTCCAAGGCGGCCTGTCGGGCACCGCCGTGCCCGAGATCGTCGTCAACGGTGCTCAGCTCTACCGGGTGGACCGGCTCACCGTCAACGCCACGGGGGGAAGCTTCCAACTCAGGTTCAATGCCGAGGAAAGCCAGACCACCACCGAGATCCCCTTCGACGCCAGCGCCGCCACCGTGCAGGCGGAGCTGGAGGCGCTCTCAGGCCTCGAACCGGGTCAGGTCACCGTCACGGGCGGGCCTGGCGACGCTGGTGCCACCACCCCCTACATCATCACCTTCAACGGGGCGGCGCTTGGTGGTGGACCCTCCAACCTTACGGTTTTCAAAAGCCCCCTGAGCGGCGGCGTTCCCACCTCTGGCATGACGCTCACCAGACTCAGCTTCACGAGGGTCGTATCGGTGTCCAGCGGGCAGGGCACGGTCATCGGCTCGGCCGGGAACTTCAGCGATGGCCGTCCGGTGAACGTCGCAGTCGACTCGCGCGGCATCGTCTATGCCGAGGATGGCGAAAACCTCAGCGAGATCGACCGCTACGACAGCCAGAACGCCAACGGCGACGGCGTCGGCCTCCTCACCTCGATTCCGGCACCACCGCTCTCGACGGAAAACTTCCAGGGCAAGGGTCTTGAAGTCGATCCGGACTCCGATGGGGGCGGACCGGACACAGATATCCTCTACTCGGTTCGCGATGGCGGTGCCGGCACCACCGTCGTGCAGCAGTTCGGCCCGATCAACAAACCCGGCCTCACCGCACCGCCCGCCGCCGAGGATGAGAGGCATGGCGACGTGATCGGCTTCAACTACGTCGGCGGCCTCGGCTTCGACGAGCCCAGCGGCCGCCTCTTCGTCAGCGCCCAGTACAACGTCGGCGCCCCATATCCGACAGGCGGCGAACCGCCGAAGTCAGGCGTCTACGTCCTCGACAAAGCCGGCGGTACGGCCACGGTAAGCCTCGAATCGCTCTCCGACGTCACTGCTACCTCGGTTGCCCTGCACGGCAAGGTCAACCCCAACGGCCCGCCCGATGTGAGCTATCGGGCCGAGTACTCGCTCGACGGGACCAACTGGACGACAGACCCCGGCACCATTACCGTGCTGGGCAGCCAGGAAAGTCCTCAGGACGTGATTACGCTCCTCGACCCGCCAGCGGGGCTCGAGCCGAGCACGCTGTACCACGTACGCATCGTCGTCACGCGTCCCTTCAATCTGCCGGCCGCCAGCAACGAGCTGACCTTCACCACGGCAGCAGCGCCGCCGCTGGTCGAGACCACCGGCTCGCCACTGCGCACGACGACCACCGCACGACTCGAAGGCCGTCTCAACCCACGCTACTCGGCGACCAGCTTTCACTTCGAGTACGGCAGCGCGGGGCCGTGCGACTCCAATCCATGCACCTCGACCGAAACAGTCGCCGCCGGATCGGGCGGTGGCTACCGGCTCGCCTCCCTCGAGGCCGCCGAATTGCAGCCCAACACCACCTACCACTACCGGATCGTCGCCGACAATGGAAACCCCGGTTCGCCGGTGTATGGCGAGGACATGACCGTGGCCACGAGGAGCAGCGACGCTCCGCTTTCACACGGTCGCTTCTCCGGCCCTCCTGGTTCGGATCGCGCCTATGAGCAGGTCAACCTCGCGGACACTGGCGGCAACCCGGTGGCCTCGGGAGTGGCCTTCTCCGACAACGGCGATCGCGCCCTCTACTACACATCGGGTGGCAACCCCAACTCGCCCACGGGTGGCTTTCTGAGCCTCTTCTTCGCACAGCGGGAAGAGAGCTCTCCGCACACGGGCGGGTGGAAGTCCCGATCGGTGATGCCTCCGCGCGACGAGCTCGTCGGCGCCAACTTCCGTTTGCCAAATGGTCCCCGCGATCTCTCCTCTTTCGCGGTGGCGAACTTCATCCAATCCAATCCAAACGAAAGCGTTTGGCAGCTATTCCCCGGGCAGCCGGCCCAGAAGCTCTTCGAAAGCACTCCCCCCCAGGAAATCCTGTGGTACGTGGGAGCGGACAGCTCCAGCCGGATGATAATGGCGATCAAGGGGGGGGCGATCGACCCTGGCTATCCGGCAGCTGCCGCGGTTACCAACCTCTACGACGTCACCGATGGCTCGCCCGAGCTCGTCAGCTTCTTGCCGGGCAATGTCCCGGCGTCTTGCGGGGTCGAGGAATCCGTGGCATCCGGTGGCTTTGGAGGGGCGGGAGTGGGACTCAACGCGGGCATCAATCCGACCAACTGGCTTTCGGCCGATGGCGATCTGCTCTTCTTTCCGAGCAGGGGATCGAACTGCAGCAGCGGCACCGACCTCTACATGCGCGAACTGAGCGCCGAACAGACCAAGCCGGTCTCCGGATCACCTCTAACGGGTACCGACTGCGGGGCGGCCTTGATCAAGTCGACCGCCGATGCCGTCTTCTTTTGGACCGCGACACGCCTGGCAAACAACGACACGAACCCTGACGATTGCACGGGCAATGCCGATGGAGACGTGTATCGCTATGAGATCGCAACCGGTGCACGCGAATGCTTGACCTGCCTCGCGCCGGGCCTCGACGCCGACGTCTCGGTCTCAGGGAGTTTTGTTGTTCCCGCCAGCATCGCCGTTGCTGAAGACGGCTCGAGAATTTACTTCCGCTCGCCAAATCGCCTGCTGCCAGGCACGCCGCCAAGCGGAACCGAGGGAAGCGTCTATCGCCTCAACCTGGCCAGCGGCGACCTGCGTTGGATTGCCGGTCCTGGTGCGACGGCCGGGGACCTTGCCGTATCGGGTGGCGGTGAAGCCGCGCTCTCCCCCGATGGCTCGAAGCTCGTCTTCCGGGCCAAGGACGCCAGCCTGAACCCGCTGGGCGAGGGAGCCGATAACGGCGGCAGGTACCAGTACTACCTCTACGACGACGACGATCGGTCACTTACTTGCGTTTCCTGCCCGCCCGATGGATCGCCAGCAAGCATTGACATCCAGCATGGACTGTTGGATGGGACAGTGCAGCCCGCAGGAGCCAATGTAACTCCCCTGGCCGCGGAAGGTACCTTCGCTTTCAGCACCACCGAAGCACTGGTAAACGCCGACCAGAACACCACCGGAACGGGGCAGGACCCGACGCCGGGTACCGACCTCTACGAGTACCGCGACGGGCGGGCGGTGCTGCTCACCGACGGCCTGACCAACTGGCCGGGGACAGCAACGCCGTCGCTCGCCGGAGTCAGCCCTTCCGGCCGCGACATCTTCTTCACCGCTCCGATCCAATACACCCAAGACGCCCTCGACGGCTACAGGCGCCTCTATGACGTGAGGCTCGGCGGCGGCTTCGAATTCCCGCCGCCGCCCAAGCCCTGCCCGCTCGAGGTCTGCCAGGGAACGCCGAAGGGGGCGCCCGAAGAACAGGCGCCTGGAACCGGCACCTACGTCGGCCCCGGCAACGCGCTGCCCCAGCCCACCGCGCGCAAGCACAAGAAGCAGAGCGCGAAGAAGAAGCACAAGAAGAAGCGCCAGCACAAGAAGGCGCAGCAAAAGCAACGAGCCGGCCACGACGGGAGGAACGCACGATGAAGAACCTGAGGCGCATCGCGCTTCTGACCGCTCTTGCCGTGCTCGGCTCGCTACCTACGGCGAGCAGTGCCTTCGGTGAGACGGTCTGGAATCTCGACGTCCACCACGTCGAGACCAACTTTCCCCCCGGCGGGACCGCCCAGCTCTGGTTCGACATCAACAACGTCGGCTCGACCGCCTCGAGCGGGCCGATCCAACTCAGGGTCAAACTGCCCAAAGGCCTCAGCCGGGCCAAAGTGAGGGAAAACGGGACCGAGCAGGCCGGCGTCGACGTCATATGGGAGTGCCCGGGCTCCGTAGGCAACGACTCCTTCACCTGCACCACCACTAAAGGCTCGGTTCCCCGTCACCGCCTCAGTCGCAAACTGATGCTGGTGGTGAACGTCTCGCCCTCGATCGCCCAGCCGGTCGACCGCACCGTCTCGGCAAGGCTCTCCGGCGGCGGAGCTGCCGATGAAGTGGTTGCCAGGGAGAGCATCCACATCGACCCAGAACCGGCCGGCTTCGGCATTGTTTCGTCATCTTTTACCCCGGACTTCTTCGAAGCCGATGGCACCACGCTCGAACGCGAAGCCGGCACACACCCCGATTTCTTTCCGGTGCCCTTCGACTTCAACTCCGTCTCGACGGTGCTTCCCGGATTCCTCCCCGAACTCAAGGTAGAGGCGGAGACCATTCGGGACCTCAAGGTCGACCTGCCGCCGGGCTTCATCGGCAACCCGACCGCGGTCGGCGAATGCAGCCAGGCGGCCTTCACGATCGGCTCCTGCCCGCCCTCGAGCCAGGTCGGGCGCTTCGACGCGATCGTCTTCGCGCTCGGTAACGCCTACCCCTACTACAGCATCACGGCCCCCGTCTACAACCTCTTTCACCCCAGGGGCGTGATCAGCGATCTCGCCTTCGCCTTCATCGGCAATCCGGTCCACATCAAAGTCTCGCTCAACCCGGCCAACCGCTACGCGATCTCCTCCTCGGTCGAATCGATCAACGAGTCGCTGCCGCCCTTCAGCCAGCAGCTGACCCTGTGGGGAGTGCCGGCGGACAAAAGCCATGACTCGGAGCGCTGTAATCTGGGCTCCGAACAGGGCAACACAAGCGCAGAATGCTCGACAGACATGGAGCGCCGGCCGTTCCTATCGCTCCCCTCCCAGTGCGAATCGGCCAACGTCTTCCGCCTCCACCACTACGACTCCTGGCAGAACACCGGCGCCTTCGGCCCCGAGATCGACTACACGATGCCGGGCCTGATCGAGGACTGCGAGAAGCCGCGCTTCGAGCCCGATGTCGAAATCGAACCGACCGGCAAGCAGGCCAATACGCCGACCGGTTTGGATGTCCACGTCCAGATCGCCCAGAACGAAAACCCCAACGCCTTGGCGACGCCTCCGGTCAAGCGCTTCACCGTGCGCCTGCCGCGGGGCATGTCCTTCTCACCCTCCTTCGCCGACGGCCTCAAGAGCTGCACCCTGGCCCAGATGCAGTTGGGCAACAACGAGCCGGTGCAGTGCCCCGACGCCTCGCGGATCGGCGAAGTCGAGCTCCATACTCCGGTGCTGCCCAAATCGGCCGAAGGCTCGATGTTCCTGGCGGCGCAGAATGACAACCCCTTCGGCTCCACGTTTGCCCTTCTGCTCGTCTTGGAGGACACCGAAGAACGCGGCGCCCTGATCAAGATCCCGGGCAAGATCGAAGTCGACGAGACCACAGGACGGATTACGACGGTCTTCAATGACACGCCTCAGTTTCCCTTCGACGACCTGACCTTGAAGTTCAGAAGCGGTCCAAGGGCTCCGCTCGTATCGCCGCCCACCTGCGGCAAGCAGACGATCGAGGTCGAAGTCGCCTCCTACGCCCAGCCGCAGAACCCGGTTGACGCATCGAACACCTACGAGGTGACCGAAGGGCCGAACGGGACCCCGTGCCCCCCGGAGTCATCCAGGCGCCCCTTCCATCCGAGCTTCTCCGGAGGCACCCTGAACCCGGTGGCAGGTGCTTACTCGCCCTTCCTCTTCAGGTTGTCGAGGGGAGACGACGAACAGGAACTGAGCCAGGTCACGACCCAGCTGCCACAGGGCCTGGTGGCGAAGATCGCCGGCGTGCCGCTCTGCCCCGATCAGGCGATCGCCTCGATCTCGACGGAGCTTGGAACGGCGAGGAGCGAGCTCAACAACCCCGCCTGTCCCGCTGCTTCTCAGATCGGCACCGTCTCGGCAGGCCTGGGGGCCGGGCCGGGCCCCAACTACTTCCCGGGGAAGGTCTACCTCGCCGGTCCCTATAAAGGCGCGCCACTCTCGATGGTGGTGGTGGCCCCCGGCATCGCCGGCCCCTATGACCTCGGCAACGTGGTCGTCAGGACGGCCTTCTACATCGATCCCGACACGACCAAGGTGCGGGCGGTGACCGATCCCTTCCCGACGATCCTCCACGGGGTGATCCTCAGGGCAAGGGACATCCGCCTGCGGGTCGACAGGCCCAACACCACGATCAACCCGACCAGCTGCGCCCAAAAGTCGGTCGACGGGCAGATAACCGGAGTGGGAGGGAACCTGCTCTCCACCGCCGATGACTCGCTCTTCAGCGCTTCATCCCCCTTCCAGGTAGGAAGCTGCGGAGACTTGGCGTTCAAGCCGAAGCTCGACCTGCGCCTCTTCGGCGGCATCCGCCGCGGATCGCACCCGAAGCTGAGGGCGACCGTCCAGTTCCCACCCGGAGGAGCGAACACCTCCTTCGCCTCCGTTGCCTTGCCCCGCTCTGAGTTCCTCGACCAGGGCCACATCGGCACCGTCTGCACCCGGGTGCAGTTCGCGGCCGAAGCCTGCCCGGCAGCGTCGATCTACGGCACGGTCTCGGCCAAGACACCGCTCCTGGACGAAGAACTGAAGGGCAACATCTACCTGCGCTCCTCCAACAACAAGCTGCCCGACATCGTCGCGGCCTTCAGGGGCGGTCGCATCGATGCCAACCTGGTGGGCAGGGTCGACTCCGTCAACGGCGGGATCCGCAACACCTTCGACTTCGTCCCCGACGTGCCGGTCACCTCGGCCACCTTCAGCTTCTTCGGCGGCAAGAAGGGGCTCCTGGTCAACAGCCGCAACATCTGCAAGGGCACGCCGAAGGCAACCGCCGTCTTCAAAGGCCACAACGGCAATGAGCTCACCTTGCGCCCGAAGATGCAGGCCGCCTGCGCCAAGGCCAAGAAGAAGCGCCGCGCAAGGCACCGCTAGGGATGGGGAAGACGAAGGCATTGGCGGTGGGGGCGATCGCTCTCACCGCCCTCTTCACCTCTCTCGCCCAAGGCGAGGTCACCCAAAAGCAGGGCGTCAGGGTCACCGTCGACGGCGGCCTCAGCCCGACCAGGCTGCCAAGGAAAGACCAGGTCCCCGTGGCCGTATCGGTCAAGGGCGGTATCGCCGCCACCAAGCAGGGTTCCCTGCCCCAGCTGAAGGCGATCCAGATCGCGATCAACCAGGCGGGCACCCTCAACGTCAAGGGGATCCCCCACTGCCGGATCAACAAGATCAACCCCTCGACCACCCAGCAGGCGCTGACTATGTGCAAGAGCTCCCTGATCGGCGAAGGCGACTTCTCCGCCGACGTGGTTCTTCCAGAGCAATCCCCCTTCCCCTCGAAGGGCAAGCTCCTCGCCTTCAACGGCACCATAGGAAGAAAGCCGGCGATCTTCGCCCACGTCTACGGCACCGAGCCCTTGTCGACCTCCTACGTCTTCGCCTTCAAGGTGAGGAAGACAAAGGGCACCTTCGGAACGATCCTCGAGGCCTCCTTCCCCAAGGCGACAGGGGACTGGGGCTACATCACCGGGATCTCCCTGAACCTCTTCCGGAGCCGCTTCATGGAAGCGGGCTGCCCCGCTCCCGAGGGCTTCTCCAAGGTCGCCTTTCCCCTCGTACGCACATCCTTTGACTTCGCTGGGGGCTTGGACATCGAAAGCACCCTGACCAGAAGCTGTGAGGCGAAGGGATAGGCATGAAGCTCTCCTACGCCAACGTCGTCTCAACCCTGGCCCTCTTCATCGCGCTCACCGGCGCAACCGCCTACGCCGCGACAAAGCTCCCCGACCGCTCCGTCGGCGAGTTCCAACTGCGCCCCGGAGCGGTGACAGCGGAAAAGATCCGCAAGAACGCCGTCACCGCTCCCAAGATCAAGGCCGAAGCGATCAAGCAGGGCAAGATCGCCAATGGCTCGATAACCGCCGCCAAGCTGACTCAGGGCTCCGTCGCCAACAGCTCGATCCAGGAGGGAGCGATCGCCAACTCGAAGCTCGCCCCCGAGGCCGTCACCGGAGACAAGGCCCTGGAGTCGACCTTCTCCCAGGTCCCATCGGC
>Ga0164298_10000478_pt1 | contig 11002 bp, 7 predicted proteins | sample Whisoiple_216_MG_FD_109713 | JGI IMG/M metagenome (GOLD analysis project Ga0164298, IMG submission 109713) | Unamended control soil microbial communities from upstate New York, USA - Whitman soil sample_216_MG | ecosystem: Environmental > Terrestrial > Soil > Agricultural land ... | reverse complement strand
GGTCATAGCTACAACTTACCTGCTCTAATAAAAGCTGCCACTGCTCAGCAGTCGGAGGGGGAGACTCGCCGACTAAACCGAGCTGTTCGAGTTGGCGCTGGAGGTGGGGGTGCATATTTTCTGGCGCTTTGTAGGCAACTTTCTACAGTATATCTTTTTAATTAATAGTATATATACGTAGGTATACGGTTAGGGGAAAAGTACGCGATCGCAGTCTATAACAGGTTTTATTGAGAAGCCGAGGGATCGTGTCTCCTCTCCAAAATCTTTCAAACTGCGCTAATTATATTAATTCTCAGAACTTTTAAGGGTTGTCAACAACCAATCCTCTGAATGTCGGCAGCACGCTCAAAAATGATAATAATATCATCTTATCAAGTCAATACTCCGAAAACTTTTGGTAACGATACTACAAGCTTTACAGGACAAGGATAATCAAAAAGTAAAATTCAATGCCGCGTCACGGGTGGATATGACATTGATGTAATTATCCACAGTCGATCAAAGTCAAGCGAGAATCAGCCATTGGGCCACAGAAAAACTGTTCGGAGTATTAATCAAGTGAACTTACCCTCAAAAACTAGGTGGCAGCCAAAAAACGATCGCGGACGCTCGCACTGGACTAGAAAAAATATTATTCGCCGATGATCGGAAATAATTTCAGAGCTTTTGGTACTTACTCATCAATTAATTATGGTTATCTAATCGGCCTAATCTTCTACCTCTATCTTATAAAAACCTAGGAAAAAAAGTGATTTTATCGTGTGATCAATTATGGGCCCAATCTCCATAACTGCTAGCGAAATAATCAGCAACTGGCGGAGACAAATAAAATTTGTAGGCATCGAAAATAACTGTCAAAAAAATATTATTGGTCAGACTTTTCAGTTGAGATTGAAAGGTCGGTGAAAATAGCTGGCAGCCGAATGGTAAAAGTAGAACCTTTGCCCACCTCACTGAATGCGGTAATGTCTCCGCCCATCATTTCGCAGAATTTCTTAGTAATTGTCAGCCCCAAACCAGTGCCGCCGTACTTCTTAGTAGTTGAGGAATCGGCTTGGGTGAAAGGCTCAAAGATTTTGGCTAACTGTTCGGGACTCATGCCAATGCCGGTATCTTTGACCGTAAAAACGATCCAATCTTGAGCGGAAGATAAGAGAGACAAGCTATTTTCAGCTTGGCCACCTTCTCTATACGCTCCAAGTTTTTTGCCTTTCGTTGCAGCGTCGGCGGGGGTTTCGACGGATCGGGTAACGGCGAAGGTAATCGCGCCGGAGCAAGTAAATTTCGCGGCATTGCTGAGGAGGTTGAGCAGAGACTGCCGGAGTTTAGTCAAGTCAGTCTGCATCGAGCCAATATCCTCGGGGCATTGTATTTCTAGCATATTGGTATTTTTGTCTGCCATCGGCGCAATCGTGGCAACTACTTCCTTAACCAGAGTTGCAATGCTGAATGTTTCGAGGTGGAAGTCGATGCGGCCTGCTTCAATTTTGGTCAAGTCGAGAATATCTTTAATCAGCGCGAGTAGGTGCTGGCCGGCCGTGTTAATTCTCTGGAGGTCGTCGATGAACTCTTCGGCACCAAGGTCTCGGGCGTCTTCTTGCAGGATCTCGCTGTAGCCGATGATGGCGTTGAGGGGGGTTCTGAGTTCGTGACTCATGTTGGCGAGAAAAATGCTTTTGGATCTATTTGCAGCTTCGGCGGCTAATGCGGCGCGGCGGAATTCTTCGGAACGCAAGCGTTCGGTGATGTCGGTGGTCATGATTAAAACGCACTGAGTGCTGCCGAGGTCGATGAGTTCCACTGACAGCAGCCAGTCGCGCACTTCGCCGGCTTTGGTGCGAATTTTGATTTCTTGGTTGCCGATCGAATTTTGTGATTGCAAAATCTGGGCGAGCCGCCCCCCGTCTTCTGAATTGACAAACATTCCTAAGTCGCTGGGAGTGCGGCCGATAAATTCGTGCCGCAGCCAGCCTAATGAGCGCAAAAAGCTTTCGTTGGCATCGAGGAAGCATCCGTCGGTGAGGGTGCAGATGCTGATCCCGACTGGGGAGGCGTGAAAGGCCTTGGAAAATCTTTCTTCTGAAGAACGCAGGGCTGCTTCGGCTTGCTTTCTGTCTGTGATGTCTTGGACGGTGCTGGTGATGTAGAGGGAGTTGACGTCGGCTTGTTCGTAGACTGTGCGGTTGCTGCCGTCGGGGAGTATGAGCCTGTAGTCTATGCTGTAAGGCTGTTGCTGAAATAAAGCGGCTTCGATCGAGGTTTTGACTAATTCTCTGTCTTCAGGGTGCACGTATTCCAAAAAGGCTTCAAGGCTGGGTTCAAAAGTTCCCGGTTGCTGTCCCAGGATGCGGTAAATTTCCTCTGACCATCGCAATTGCTGGGCCTTGCGGTCTAAGTCCCAGTTGCCTAGCTGGGCGATGCGCTGGGCGTTAGCGAGGCTGGCTTCGCTGGCGCGCAGAGAGGCTTCTGCTTGGTGGCGTTCGGCGACGGTGGCAGCTAATACTAAGCCGGTGACGGCGATGACGGCGATGAAGGCTTGCAGGGATAACAGTGCTTGGGGGATACTGCTGGCGTGTTTGAGGAAGGGGCCGCTGCCTCGGGCGATACCCCAGATGGCGAAGCCGCAGAGGATGAGGTTGGAGAGGGCGGTGTAGCCCTGACCGAATCGAAAGGCAGCCCAAACTACTAGGGGAAATGGTAAGTATTCGAGGGGATAGCGGGCGTAGGCGGCGCGGGTGCGGGAGCAAAAAACGAGCCAGCCGACTGCTAGTAGCAGCAGCAGCCAAATCCCTCGTTCAGCTATCTGTTTGCCATGGGTGGGGACTTTGGGCAATTGTTGCCACGTCAGCAGCAGCGGGGCAACGAGCACAATTCCCATAGCGTCTCCCACCCACCAAGTCCCCCAAATCGTGCCAAAATCGCTCCAGCTAGATAAACCGGTCAGGCAGACGACGATGCTGCCGATGGTGGAGTTGATTAGGGTAGAGCCCAAGGCTGCTAGTCCGACTATTCCTAAAACGTCTTTGAGCCGATCGAGCCCGGCGCTAAAGTTAATGCCCTGGAGTAGATAAGTTCCCGTCCAGGCTTGCAGGGTTCTGGCGCCTGCCGAGATCAATGCCGTGCCGATGTTGGCCGACGGTACGCTCATGCTAAACAGGAAGCCTCCGATCGCGACTCCCGGCCACAGTTGCCGCCCGAACAGCAGCAGGGCGGCTTGGGCAATTCCTGCTGCTGGCCACATCGGGTAAATTTCTGAACTGAGGGTGAGGGTGGAAATGGCGAATTGCGACGCCCAATAGTAGACCAGGGCGATCGCGCCTACTGCGAGGAAGTACCGCCAGGAATGTCCTTTGATTGCGTTAAGGAACTTTGTCTGCATGGTCGTTTGGGGAAAAGGTGGACGGTTGTTGGGATCTCAGTAGGTGGCACGGGACAGGCAGAGGGTAGAGAAAATGTTTCTATTAGGTGATGGTAGGTCATGGGTGGTAGGTAGTGGGAGAAGCTTTTGAGCTAACTTTTTGTGGTGCCGTTGAGGGAGCGGTTTTTTTGTTCGATCAAAGCTGCCCATGAATTTCGGGAGTATCACTTTTTTGTAAATATATCTCTAATGGCTAAGCAATTGGTTTGTCATTTTTTGGTTTTTGTTAAAAATTTATTACCGACCGACAGCGGATGTCTTTTTGTGTCTGGCGATCGTAACTCTATTCACCCTAACATCTTGCACTATGCTCAATAATACCTAAAATACCTAAAATACCTAAAATACCAATAACAGCGACGTAAAATCTCTGCTTTTAGGTAAGTTTGGGGCAAGAAACACGGTTTCTGATTAGAATTGCAGGCGGTAGTGATTTTCACTATATTTTTAACCAATCAATCGAGGCTTCAAGTCTTGCGATCGAATACAGTGAAAGCCGATAATTTCCAGCTCAAAAAATATTTTTTCTTGTCTATTTCTCTTTGGCTGTTGCAATATCTAAGGTTAGTGTCAAACGCTCTTGAGATTCTTTAAGGGCTTCTTGGGGGTTGCGGCCGAGAAGGGTTGCCTCTATGGCGCGACCGAGGTTTTCTGACAGGCGGGAGTAACCTGATATAATGGGTCGCGCTCTTGCTGAGTTCATTTGTTCTAAAAATACTTGCAAAACAGGGTTTTTTTCCACAAAGCTTTGATAAGCTTGGCTCTGTCTCGATTTTAAGTTAATGGGCAAGTAACCTGTTCCCAATGCCCATGCTGTTTGGAATTCTTCACCTATAACGTATTCTAAGAATACTAGGGCTGCTCGCTCTCGTTCTGGCGAGGTTTTCATTAAAAATATGTTTTCACCCCCTACGACGGCTGCGGGGCGTTTGAGGCTCGGTAAAGGCATTGCTCCGTAGTCGATCGCGCTTTGCTGCAACTGTGCTAGCGTCCAGGGCCCGGTGATTTGCATGGCGACTTTCCCGGCGATGAAGTTGTCGAGTTCGTAACCGCGTTCGGGTGCTGACAATATTGCTGAACCTTCTTTTAACAAGTCGCTCCACAATTCTAAGGCGGCGCGAGAACCGGGATTATCTATTTGGGGTACAGGACTTTGAGGTATTTCGCCTTTGAGTTCGCCGCCTGCGCTGAACATGAATGGCAGCCAGGTAAATACTGTCCATTCTCCTTTGCCTAGGGGGAGCACTATGCCGTGTTGGTCTGCGCGGCCGTCTCCGTTGGTGTCTCGGGTGAGCGATCGGGCTGTTTGCTTTAATTGCGCCCAATTCTGCGGCACTTCTTTGATTCCTGCTGCTGCAAATAAGCTGGGACGGTAAAAGATGGCGACGTTGTTTGTGCCTAGGGGAACTGACCAAGTGTGTCCGCCGAGTTCCATTGACTCGAAGAGTGCCGGGTCGATTTCGGCTTTCCGGGGCGATTTGTCGAGCCAGTTTTCTAATGGTTTAATTGCGTTCAGTTCTGCTAGTTTTCCTGAAATTGTGGCAGCATTCCACAGCAAATCCGGCGGTGCATTTCCAACGATTGCTGTTAGTATTTTTGGGAGTTGTTGGTCTGGCTGGCCGATGTAAAGTGGTTTGATCTGGATGTTGGGATGTGTTTTGTTGAATTTGTCTGTGAGGGTTTGAAATACGTCGCGATTTGGCGGAGGATTGATACCGTGCCACAGTATGAGTTCGATCGGCTCGCCGTTTTTTGATGCGGGTGTGATGCTGTTTTGACAGCCGCTTAATATTAGCAGATTTAAGGTAATTAAAATACCGATCGCTAGTTTGAGTTGTCCTTTAATTGCTTTGGATAATTTGGATAATATCATTTTTTAGTTAGATTCGGGGAAGAAGATTTTTTTAACTGCAGATGAACGGGGATGGACGCGGATAGTTAGAGGTTGGTAAAACGAGCTAAATCTAGAAAATCTGCTGGTAGCTGATTTCTCTCTCCATCCGAGGTGTTTTGAAACAAAACGGTGAAAGCTCCTGCTCCTAGTCTATCTTGCGGCCACATCCGATAGCAAGGAATTTCTGTCAGGTGCGATCGATATTTTTCTAAATGAGGAACAGTGACTGGTCCAAATTCGGGGAATTTGCTTAACAGCCATTCGCTGACTTGTTCATTTTCTGCGGTTGAATAAGTGCAGGTCATGTATGCAAGATAACCTTGCGGCGCTACAATTTTAGCAGAATTGGCTAAAATTCTTTTTTGGCGGTTGGCATTGCTGTTGATGGTGACATGATGAAAGCAGCCGGGTGCTTTGTCTCCTTTTGCTAAGAGTGATTGACCGGTACAAGGAGCATCTACTATTACTAAATTAGCCGTTTGTGGCATCTTTTCGGCAAGTATTTTGGAATCGACGTTAGCGGCGGCGGATGGTTGAATTTGGCAGCGTCTTAAATTAGAGATCAGCATTCCCATACGTTTGCCTATGACTTCGTTGGACAATAGCAATTCTGGCTTTAATGTTTTCCAGGCAAATATACTTTTTCCTCCGGGGGCGGCGCACATATCTAAGATTAGTTTGATTGGCTGCGGTATTGTTAACAGTGTGGAGGCAGCAAAGATTGAGGAAAAGTCGAGACAGTAGTAATGTCCTGCTTGATGTAAGGAATGCTTTCCCGGCTGGGATTCTAATGCCAGTCTATCTACAAATTCCGGTTGCCAATCAACTGGAATTTCGAGATCGAATGGGTTTTCTGTAGGTTTTGGTTGCAACCACAAGATGGCAGGATTAAAAGCTTGGGGATTGGTGACTGCGTGAATAAACTTTTCTTGTTCGGCGGTGTCTGCAAATAAGCTGCGGCTGAGTTTCAGCAGGAGATTAGATGGTTTTTCCATGTTCTGGTAGAGATGATAAGATTGAGATTAGCAGTTAACCAGGTAAATCAGATGATAATTCCTAGTGTAGAACAGTTAGATTTAACTTGGGAAGAAGGGACGCAAATGTTGTTACATCTATCACACCCATTGCTGGTGAGGGTTTGAGTCGGGCTGCACCGGAGTATCAATAGATCGCCTTTTTGCCGATCGCACAACTCGGAGCTATTGTCGAAGTGTATAATCTAGGAGGAAACTACCATTATTGGAGTCTTGGACGCATGGGCAGCTAGAAACCCGCTTGATGCTTAGATTTCTGGTTTTGACAGTTCAAGACAGTATCAAGAGGACTCAGATTTAATTCACGCCGACAGGCTATAAGTAAGGAACCCCACGCTTAAAAGCGGGGGCTTTTGGGAAGTCCGGCTCGATCGCCAGCGGTTCAAGAAGAAAGCTCGAACCTTACCAGAGACAGGATTAGACCTCCGTTTTTTGAGTCATGATACCGGAGAATGCGACGCTAGTTTTCCGCTCTATCGCCAAAAGTTAAACAGGCTTAACGGGGTTAAACCAGTGCTTTTGACAAAACAAGCTCATAAAACATTCTCGAAGCGAACTTTACCCAGCAATGGAGGACTTTATGTCTAATTTTGTTTTTGTACTTGATACCCAAAAACGACCGCTCCATCCAATCCGCCCAGGAATGGCTCGTAAATTGCTAACCACTGGCAAAGCTGCTGTTTTCAAAAGGTATCCATTCACGCTAATTCTCAAAGTAGAGGTAACGGTATCCCAACAACCCATCACTCTTAAAATAGATCCTGGCTCCAAAACCACTGGCATTGCATTAGTCGAAGGAGAGGACGTAATATTTGGTGCAGAACTAACTCACCGAGGTCAATCAATTAAAGCCAGCTTGGAGTCTCGCCGTTCACTGCGTAGAGGTAGGAGAAATCGCCATACTCGCTATCGAAAAGCGAGATTTATAAATAGAACTCGCCCTAAAGGGTGGCTAGCTCCAAGCCTACAACATCGCGTTGAGACAACCCTAACCTGGGCAACTAGATTGATGAAAGTCGCTCCCATTAGTTCTATTGCTCAAGAACTTGTGCGATTCGACTTACAACAACTAGAAAATCCAGAGATTAGTGGACTGGAGTATCAGCAAGGCGTTTTATGTGGTTACGAGATCCGCGAATATTTGTTAAATAAATGGGATAGAAAGTGCGCGTATTGTGGAGTTACGGATACACCGCTACAAGTCGAACACATTCATCCCAAAGCCAAAGGCGGATCTAATCGTATTTCTAATCTTTGCCTTGCTTGCGAAAATTGTAATACTCGGAAGGGAACTCAAGATATTGAGCAATTCCTCTCCAAAAAGCCAGAAATTTTGAAGCGAATTCTATCTCAAGCAAAGCGGTCTTTAAAAGACGCAGCAGCAGTCAATTCAACTCGCTGGGCGTTATTTAACCGACTTCGTATGAATGGCTTGCTTGTTTCTACAGGCAGTGGTGGTCTAACAAAGTTCAACCGCACTCGATTAAATTTAGCTAAAACTCACTGGTTAGATGCTGCTTGTGTAGGCAAAGTCGAAGAATTAAAAGTGCTGACTTCTCAACCGCTGCTAATTAAGGCAGCAGGACACGGTACTGGACAAATGTGCGGCACAGATAAGTTTGGCTTCCCAATTCGTCACAAGTCGATAAAGCAAATCCATTTCGGTTTTCTCTCCTGGCGATATTGTCAGCGCTACCGTCACAGCAGGCAAGAAGGTCGGCACCTATGTGGGACGAATTCTTTGCCGCGCATCCGGTTCGTTCGACATCGCCACAACGACGGGAAGAGTAGCAGGAATTAGTCATAAATATTGCAAATCTATTCACAAAAAAGATGGCTATTCCTATGAATTTTAATTCAAGGCGACTGAAGTCGCAGCCGCTTTCCTCCCCATGTCTAAAGCCAGGGGCTTCTCGCTCGTTTTCTGGTGATGACTGATGACTGATAACTACTTACTAATAACTAAAAATCTATGAAAATTGTCTTTTTTGGCACTCCCGATTTTGCTGTTCCTACTTTATCCAGTTTGCTAAGTCACCCAGAATTTGAGGTGGTGGGTGTGGTGACTCAGCCGGACAAACGCCGGGGAAGAGGCAATCAATTGATGCCTTCACCTGTAAAAGATGTGGCTTTAAATCACAGTCTCCCGGTTTGGCAGCCGCGCCGAATTAAGAAGGATGCGGAAACGCTTGCTAAGTTGCGGGAAGCGGAGGCGGATGTTTTTGTGGTGGTGGCTTACGGCCAAATTCTGTCTCAAGAAATTCTGGATATTCCTAGTTTGGCTTGCGTTAACGTTCACGGTTCAATTTTGCCGAAGTATCGCGGTGCGGCGCCGATTCAGCGCTGTCTTTTTGACGGGGAAAAGACAACAGGAATTACTACTATGCTGATGGATGCTGGGATGGATACTGGGGCGATGCTGTTGAAGGCTTTTGCTGGTATTTCGCTGTTGGATAATGCTGATTCTTTGGCGGATAGGTTGGCGGAAATTGGGGCGGATTTGTTGGTGGAAACTTTGGTGAAATTGAGGGACGACCAAATTGAAGCTGTTGTTCAAGATGATGCTGAAGCGACTTATGCGCCGATGATTAAGAGTGCAGATTGCGTGCTGGATTGGTCGAAAAGTGCGATCGACCTTCACAATCAAGTTAGGGGCTTTTTCCCGGATTGCACAACCAGTTTTCGCGGCAATTCTCTGAAGGTGATAGCTACTGTGCCCGTCGGGCCGGAATATTGGCTGCAATTACCGCCCGATTTGAGAGTTTTGGAACGCGAATGGCCTGTTTTGTCCCAGTTATCGGGCGCAAATGGGGAAGTTGTTAAGGTTGTGAAGGGCTTGGGGGCGATCGTCCAAACCGGTGATGGTTTATTATTGTTGCGGGAGGTACAGTTGGCGGGGAAAAAGGTGCAGTCTGGGGTGGATTTTGCGAATGGAACTCGGTTGGTTGTAGGGGAAGTTTTTGGGAATGCGGGAGTTACAGGTTAGAAATAATTTAGATTGATTTTCACTTTGTGGTTACACTATGCAAAACTCTATAAAAGGAGTAAAAATTTGCCCTGACCATACCATTCCCAAACACCGCTGCTCTCGTAAATCGTCATAGTATTTTACTTCCCCCTTAGTTACTTCGTATTTGAATCTAATCGAATATTTACCCGTAGATGGTAGCTGAAACCCTAAATATTCACGGCTGGTAAAAGGCATAAACAAACTTAAATCTCTATCCTGCTTTCTTTTTTGTCGATATCTTCGCTCCCAAGAACAATGAGCCGTTTTAGCAAAGATTACAGATTTTCCCGGCATAGTTAAGTGAAGATCGGATGCGTGAGGTCGTGCAACTCCATCTGCTTGATAACCACCATTAATATTTTGACCATCTGATGTTATAATTTCGGGAATTAATTGAAAAAAACTAAAACAATAGGGAGTTGAGGTATTGTTAGTAATAGAAAAACCTAACTGTACAGATGTACGATTATCTTGGCTAGTTCTTTTTATGGGGACAATCAACATCCGGTTTGACATGAATGTTTCAAACCGGATGCCATCTACTTCAACGGCATTGTTGTCACTTGATTCTGCTGTAGTCATGATGTACCTAAAATTCGACCAAAACTTCCTCCGCACCGCCCAACAAACCCTGCGCCGCCTCTAACATACTCTCCGCAACATCTTTCAAATCTTCGCGACTTGCTAAATAAGTTTTCAAAGCTTCTAAGGGTTCTATACTATTATTAGCATTCAATTCGGGCAACCGCGGCCTCGCTAGCTGACTGACTAATTCCGGTTGAATGGTGTAGCTGTGCGCTTCGCCCAGAAGTGCGTGCAATTCTGCGTTGTCGATTAAATCTAATTGTTCCGATCGCAATTGGTAAATTAATCTCACAACCGCATCTTGGATTTCCTTCTTCCCAATAGCTTTAACCAGCTCAGCTTGCGGGTTTTCCGATTCGGAAACATTCACTTTAATCGTCTGAAACACCCGCACTGGCAAAGTGCAAAATTCCCACTCTGCTTTCCCCCGTTCCAAATTAACTAACACAAAACCTTTATCTTCTTTCTCTTCACTAAAGTCAACTCGTTCGATACTTCCCGGATAAATTACGGGCGGATTGTTGGAAGCGTTGAGATTTTGGTGTTTGTGTACGTGGCCGAGAGCAACGTAATCAAAACAAGGGCGAGTTAGCATGGAAACGGGAATGTTAAAACCTTTACCAACTGCTAAAAAACGCTCGGCACCCAAACTCGCTTTATCGGCCATTAAGTGCGCTAAAAGTACGGTTGGTATGTCGGGGTTGAGGCGGCGGATTTCGCCTTCCATGGCGATCGTCAGTTTTTCGGTTAATAATTGGTTAACATCGCCCATAGACAGGCTTTCAGTCTCGGAACGTGTCATTAAGGTCGATCGAGTCAACCAAGGCAATGTTACCACCTGTACGGGCCCGCTGCGGGTTTGAATCAGGTGAGTGTCCAGGCGATCGCCTACAATAAACTTAGGTATCCCCAAAGTCCGATAAATCCCCAAACTCGCGCCGCCTTGCCCCTGAGAATGTTGGTCGTGATTTCCTACTAGCAAAACAGTCGGAATTTGCGCGTCCACCAAGCGGCTGAATTGTCGGGCAAAAGCCTCTTTTACAAACGGCGCCGGCGTC
>Ga0164298_10000477_pt1 | contig 11011 bp, 7 predicted proteins | sample Whisoiple_216_MG_FD_109713 | JGI IMG/M metagenome (GOLD analysis project Ga0164298, IMG submission 109713) | Unamended control soil microbial communities from upstate New York, USA - Whitman soil sample_216_MG | ecosystem: Environmental > Terrestrial > Soil > Agricultural land ... | reverse complement strand
TGCTGCGCGAAAGCCTATTTGCAAGCGTGAGGGGTGAAATGCAAGCCGACATATACAAACTCCGTCCGTACAACATTTTAGAGCTATTATCACTCCCCGAAGAAAAAGTCGCCGAGCGTCGGCAGGGGCTGCAAATTTTGCGAGAAATGCTTCAAGAACGAGGCGGTATCGACGGTTCGGGAGACGATCGATCGGGTTTAGGAATAGAAGACTTCCTCCGGTTCGTGCAGCAAATGCGTAAACACCTAACCAGCAGCGAGCAGCAGGCGCTATTTGAAGCCGAAGCCGGCCGCCCCTCCGCAGTCGCCACTTACCTCTCGGTCTACACCCTGTTAGCCCAAGGATTTGCCGCCAGACAGCCATCGATGATCCGTCGGGCAAAGCTGATGCTGATGCAGCTCGGTCGCCGCCAAGACGTTCACCTGGAAAAAGCCGTCTGTTCCCTGCTGCTGGGCCAGACAGAAGAAGCCAGCAGAGCCCTCGAACTCAGTTCGGAAAAAGAACCCCTGGCCTTCATTCGCGAACATTCCCAAGATTCACCAGACTTGTTGCCCGGACTGTGCTTGTACGCCGAACACTGGCTACAAGAAGAAGTGTTTCCCCACTTCCGCGACTTGGCCAACGAGTCAGTGTCCTTGAAAGACTACTTTGCCGACCCGAAAGTACAAGCTTACCTAGAAGCTTTGCCACAGGACGCAGAAACCGCCAACGAATGGGTGGTCGTGCAGCCCCGCTCCGGCAAGCTCTCGGGGCGACTGCAACCGACAGCAGGTCGATCGCCCGCTGCCATACCCCCACAGCCACCCACAGCCAAGCAGGGAGCCAGTACCGTCACCTTCACCCCCGTACCGGGTGACGCTTCCACCGCTGCCTCGGGCGCGAAATCCCAGGCAACGGTGGCCTCGCCGAGCGCTGTGGCCCCCGTCTCTATCCCGATAGCTACAGTGCCACACCCCGCAGACTCGACTGCCAAACAACGCAGGCGCCAACATTCAGGGCGCAGCGGAGCAATCGGCCATGGGGTAAAGGGCGATTTGGTCGATCGGGCGCGCACCAAGGCAGCAGAAATTACCGCCCAAGTCAAGTCCATGCCTCCAAACAGGCTGGCTTTGTTTCTAGTAGCAGGTGTCCTGAGCCTGCTACTCCTGTGGTTAATACTCAGTCTGTTGGCTAGCGCGATGCAAGCCCTATCGGGCCCATCCCTCCAAGGAGAGCAAGCCCTCCTCCGCCTGGAAGAACCGCCCCTAGAAATCCCTGCCTTGGCAGCGTCCCCAGAGCCGAGCGCAGCAGGCCCAGTGTCGGGAGAAATCACTGAGGAATCAGCAAGAGACTTAGTTCAAAGCTGGCTGTCGGCGAAAGCAGCGGCTTTGGGCCCAAATCACGCTGTCGAAGAATTAAAGCAAGTTCTCACAGAACCGGCTTTGTCTCGCTGGCAATTGATGGCAGAAGCTCAACAGCGAAACAACGCGCACCAGCGTTATGTACACAAGCTGGAAGTTAGTGGAGTTAAGACGAATCCGACTAATCCCGATCGCGCCCAAGTAGAAGCGCAAGTCTCGGAAAAAGCCGAAGTGTTCGATCGTTCTCAACTCGTTTCTTCGCGCAATGAAAACCTGCGGGTTCGCTACGACTTGATCCGTCAAGAGGGACAGTGGCGGATTATGGATTGGCAAGTGATTAAGTAAGGAATTGGTAATTAGTAATTGAGCAGAAGGAGTCATATTATGTCCGGTCAATTACCCCTAATACGGTAGGGGCGGGTTCACGAAAAATATCTGCCAATAATTGACAATCTCAAAAACCCGCCCTTTTAATTGCGGTCACTCGATCGGACATGATATCAGAAGACAGAAAACAGAATTCAGAATACACCATGCCCCAAGTCAGGGGTAACGGTCACGGAAAGAATTTTTTGCGCTCCACGATTAAAATCGCGGGATTTAAACCTTGCTTCTCCATCCTGTCGCACAGAATCTCTTCGGGATTATGGTTCCTGAATTCTGAATTCTTCTTCGGTAATTGGTAATTTATGGTTGCTATTTGCTAATTACCAATTTCTGATTATTAGTTAAATTTTTAATTCCAAAAGCGGGAGTTTTGAATTGCAGATTATTGTTGAAGGCTGGCGTTTTATTTATCATTCCTATTGCGTAGCCAATCAATTTCAACTGCTGGAAATGCTCGCTCGCCTGCGAGGACAAATTGAGCTTTTCCACCGCGATATGCCCTACATTGACGCAGCTTGGGAGACGAAAATTAGTTTGTTCGATCGCCCAAATGAAACATTACTTCGCAGCATTAAGAGCCCTGCGGTAAATCAGTCAGCGGATGTTACCCTGCGAATGTACTGCCCGTGGGACTTCTCGGCCTCCAGCAGCGCTCAAACTTGGGTATTTGCAGCCACAGAATGGGGGATTGTTACCAGTTCAGTATTAGAGGCGATGGGTGTTAAGTCGATCGCCCAAACCCCGGTTAATTCAGAAACGAAAATTATTACACCTTCAGCTTGGTCAAAAGCCGGCTTAATTCGCAGCGGAGTTGAGGCCGATCGCATTGCCGTCGTACCTTTGGGAGTCGATCCTCAGATTTATTATCCTGCTGCGGGCGATCGGCGTCAATCACTGCGCCAAAGCTTGGGCTGGTCAAACTATTTTATATTTTTAAACATCGGAGGACAAACGGATCGCAAAGGTATTCGCCCTTTATTAAAAGCCTTCGCTGCGGTAGTTGACAAATATCCCGATGCGAGATTAGTTTTAAAAGGTTCTGAACTGCTTTATCCGTCGAGAGACGAGATTGCTGAAGCCTGCCGAGTTGTTCTCAACGGTGCGGAAAGAGCGAGGGTTTTACCGAGATTAATTTATACTGGTAGCCAGCTATCTTTTGCTCAAATAGCAGAGTTTTACCAAGCAGCAGATGTTTATGTTTCTCCCTATTTGGCAGAAGGTTTTAATCTGCCGGTGTTGGAAGCTGCAGCTTGCGGTTTGCCGGTTATTTGCACTGCAGGCGGCCCTACGGATGATTTTACGCGATCGGACTTTGCAATGCGGATTGAGAGTAAATTTACGGCTGTGGCGAGTGACGGGGAAACCTTATTTATCTTAGCTCCTGAGTGGGAACATTTGGCTGATTTGATGCAAAGGGCGATCGAACAGCCTGGATTGGCTGCGACAGCGAGGGTTGCGGGCCCGGCTCTTGTGGCTGAAAATTTTACTTGGAGGCGCGTAGTCGATCGATTGCTTGAGGTTATGGGAGGAGATAAAAAGAGAGAGGAGAGGTCTATTTTTGAGCCAATAATTTTGTAGTTTGGGCGTTTCAAGCCCTAGATGGGGAAATAGGATTATCCCCGCCTATAACAAGGTTTTGGAGTGAGTCGGAAATTACCTTTTCTCCGTCTAAACCCCTAGCGGGATTTTTTCGACGGGCTCTCAAGTATTTGTCGAAGTGAAAAAGATTTAGAAGACCGTCGGAAAAATAGCCACCTGCCCGTCCGGCCGAGGACACCCAAAACCGTGTGTCAAGCGCTTAATAGTATTCAATTACCTTAGCAGTTCTAGGTTTTGGCTCAGGATATGGAGATATCCTGATGTGGCTGTAGTATTTCCATCTACTGGACAGAGAAATACCCTATTCTGCCTATTAACCCCTGATAGGTATTTTTATTTTTCTCTTGACATTTCCTAACAGGGGCGCTAGTATTTGAAAAATATAGAGGACAAGATAGAGGACAAGATACCTTGCTCTTCATGTCTGTTGCCAAAGTCCATAAAAAACGCTCGACCAAAGCCAATACTATAATATTAAGCTATTTGTCAATAAAAATTGACAAAATTTTTTGTGATGGAAATTTTGACAAATTTCAAAGTGTCTTGTAAGATATTTTTATAAGGTTAAAAATGTCTCTTGCGCTCCTAGTTTTAAGTTAAGTGTTTTGATGCTTTCAGCTAAAAAGCATAAGCATTGCATCTTCACTGCTTAGAACCAAAAGTGCTAGGGGCAAAATCTTAATAATTAAAACAAAAATGCTTCCTTGAACGGCAATTCAGGTAGCACTTTTGTTTCAATTCAGCAAGTCCGGTGGCTGAATCTCTAAATCTGACCACCCAGAAAATAAATTAATGAAGGAGCTTTCAATCCATGTCTAAGCATAACATAAGACGGGTTACTTTGTGCAGCCAACTTTCTCAGGCGAATGACCGTTTGGTCAAAGAAAATATAGCCTGGGCCAAGTCTTACAATAGTTTAGCCACCAGCCACTCTGAGTTACTAACCTTATACAACTGTTTGCTCGAAAGAAACAACTTAAAATAGGGAGGGACTTCAGGGAAAGATGCTTTGACTTCCAGAAAGTAGTTTCAATTATTTTTCTCCTTGTAGGCTAGCTATCAGCCTCAACAGTCTGGCTTTGTCTTAAAGCTAAATTGTTGGGGCTGCTTTGGTTGCTAAGATGTTTGATGCACCGTTGCCTGAAAATCGTACCTTACTTCTAAACTAGCTTTGGTTAAATTTCTTCAAAGTTAACCTGCCAAAGAAAACGCACCGTATGATTGACGAAAGTTAAATATAACATCCGTATTGTTTTCAAACTGAATAGCATTAGTGCCAAAGCTAAAACCACCAACAACCTCTTTTAGGTCTTCATCAGACAATTCAACCATCTCAGTAGGCAGGTCTTGTAAAGTGAGGCGGTTAACAGAATCATTCGCTTGGATCATCGAGTTTTTCTTGTCCATGAGAGTTTTTTGCGTTAATATTTTGCGTAAGATTATTACACAATTCTTTACTTATTTCAACAATCGTCCATATCCTGATGCAGTGGTAGTGGTTCCCAGTCGTAGTCTGGAAAATAGGTATTTCTAATCGCACTTTAAAATACCTGTTTCAATCCCTGATAGGGTTTTAGGTTTTTTCCGGCGGAAGCGGGCAAAGCCAATACCTGGATTATTGAACTGTTTCAATCCCTGATAGGGTTTTAGGTTTTTTCCGGCGATATCACCCTGCATTGCTGTATGGATAAATTGATAGGTTTCAATCCCTGATAGGGTTTTAGGTTTTTTCCGGCTTTTCGGGAAAAGATGAAGGGGGGAGCCAGCCACGTTTCAATCCCTGATAGGGTTTTAGGTTTTTTCCGGCCATACCTCCCAGTAATGATAGTATGCCAAGTAACACAGTTTCAATCCCTGATAGGGTTTTAGGTTTTTTCCGGCAATAGGCGGTCATCGGGTAAAGCCCGATCTGATGAGTTTCAATCCCTGATAGGGTTTTAGGTTTTTTCCGGCCAAGTTCACCGACCTCCGCAACTTGGTAGAGAAGTTTCAATCCCTGATAGGGTTTTAGGTTTTTTCCGGCAGTCGATGATTAGTCCTTTGCCTTGTCTGGACACGTTTCAATCCCTGATAGGGTTTTAGGTTTTTTCCGGCTAGGGATAGCGGTTCACCAGTCCTTCACTTTGGCGGTTTCAATCCCTGATAGGGTTTTAGGTTTTTTCCGGTTCAATAAAAATAGCTGCTTCATCAAGCAAAACACGTTTCAATCCCTGATAGGGTTTTAGGTTTTTTCCGGCTGGGGTAGATATTTTAGTTAATGGCTTTGCGCCTTCCTTCTTGTTTCAATCCCTGATAGGGTTTTAGGTTTTTTCCGGCACGCTCGCTAAACTTCGTAGTATTGCTCTGCGGAGGTTTCAATCCCTGATAGGGTTTTAGGTTTTTTCCGGCGTCTGGCAACTCGATGTCATCCGCCGAATATTCCGTTTCAATCCCTGATAGGGTTTTAGGTTTTTTCCGGCCTATCTACTATCAAATCAGCGGAGTGCTTAAGGGTGTTTCAATCCCTGATAGGGTTTTAGGTTTTTTCCGGCTAAAAAGCTTTGCACCCGCCGTAATTCCAGAATTTGAAGGCGTTTCAATCCCTGATAGGGTTTTAGGTTTTTTCCGGCCAGGCTCAATAGTGGTCTGACGAGTCTCTTTGTTGTAGTTTCAATCCCTGATAGGGTTTTAGGTTTTTTCCGGCGGCATTGACCCGGCTATCGCAGCACTCAACTTTGGTTTCAATCCCTGATAGGGTTTTAGGTTTTTTCCGGCGTACGGGGATAGCGTTCATAGCAAGGGTTGCGAAGGTTTCAATCCCTGATAGGGTTTTAGGTTTTTTCCGGCTATCTCTGTTCCTTTTGCCGTTAAGGCCGACTCTTTGTTTCAATCCCTGATAGGGTTTTAGGTTTTTTCCGGCCTGTTACCGCTGGTAATATCGCCCGCCAATTGGCTGTTTCAATCCCTGATAGGGTTTTAGGTTTTTTCCGGCCCGAGCGGTCGCGCTGCATCGTAACTTCCATTGGTTTCAATCCCTGATAGGGTTTTAGGTTTTTTCCGGCTTAAATCCGTGAACTAATATCAAGTAAAAACAAATATGTTTCAATCCCTGATAGGGTTTTAGGTTTTTTCCGGCCTTAGATTCAGATGAGACCAAAGGCTTCTGAGTCAGTTTCAATCCCTGATAGGGTTTTAGGTTTTTTCCGGCACTTTTCGCTGTCACCAGTCGTATCATCCGGCTCCCGTTTCAATCCCTGATAGGGTTTTAGGTTTTTTCCGGCATTGGCTGGAAAAAAGCAATCTCAAGGATTCGGGAGTGGTTTCAATCCCTGATAGGGTTTTAGGTTTTTTCCGGCTTAAACAGCGGGGCAACAGTAACTCCAACAGCAGTTTCAATCCCTGATAGGGTTTTAGGTTTTTTCCGGCAAAGGAGCCAAGGAAACTCCATCTAAGTTGTAATTGTTTCAATCCCTGATAGGGTTTTAGGTTTTTTCCGGCCTAGATGTATCAATACCACCGCCTCAGAATGGTGTTTCAATCCCTGATAGGGTTTTAGGTTTTTTCCGGCCTGGCGGTGCTGCTGGTGATGCTGCCGCTGCTGCCAAGTTTCAATCCCTGATAGGGTTTTAGGTTTTTTCCGGCCAATGCTTTTCTTTGATTGGGCATCTGTAATTACAAGTTTCAATCCCTGATAGGGTTTTAGGTTTTTTCCGGCAAGCCGGAAAAACGGCACACCAATTTTTTAATAATTCGTTTCAATCCCTGATAGGGTTTTAGGTTTTTTCCGGCGCAAGTAATTGGCTGCCATCGCGTTGCTAGTCAGTTTCAATCCCTGATAGGGTTTTAGGTTTTTTCCGGCTTAAAGGAGGCAATCTGAGTCAAGTTGCTGTCGGCGTTTCAATCCCTGATAGGGTTTTAGGTTTTTTCCGGCCGGTACGGAATGGATTTGTTGTTTCCGTAATAATGCTCGTTTCAATCCCTGATAGGGTTTTAGGTTTTTTCCGGCTTTTAAGGATACCTTAAGTGAAGCTATTTACGTGGTAACTCGGTTTCAATCCCTGATAGGGTTTTAGGTTTTTTCCGGCGCTTGAGTAGGCTTTTACCAGAGACTCGGAAATCGAGTTTCAATCCCTGATAGGGTTTTAGGTTTTTTCCGGCTTGCGGCCGAAGTTGTTGGAATCCTTTGATAGGCATAAGGCTTATAGTTTCAATCCCTGATAGGGTTTTAGGTTTTTTCCGGCTACACGATTGTCCGCAGTATGTCAACCATTTGCGGTTTCAATCCCTGATAGGGTTTTAGGTTTTTTCCGGCTCCTGTTTGAATTTGGATGGTTACACGAATCGGCAAGTTTCAATCCCTGATAGGGTTTTAGGTTTTTTCCGGCCTTTTTAGCAGATTTTAGTTGTGCCTTTAAGCTGTCGTTTCAATCCCTGATAGGGTTTTAGGTTTTTTCCGGCTAGATTTGATTTTTCAATGGTACCGCCACCATTTGTTTCAATCCCTGATAGGGTTTTAGGTTTTTTCCGGCAGGGGCGCGCTTGGGCGAACCTCTTGCGAAGTAGTTGTTTCAATCCCTGATAGGGTTTTAGGTTTTTTCCGGCAAAGAAGCTAGCAAGCCAAACTCGCTTTCCGTTAGTTTCAATCCCTGATAGGGTTTTAGGTTTTTTCCGGCCAAAAATGATTGCAGACTGATTGCAAGTGATAGCAAGTTTCAATCCCTGATAGGGTTTTAGGTTTTTTCCGGCCAGTGGTAATATCTCTAAGAATCTTAGGAATACGTTTCAATCCCTGATAGGGTTTTAGGTTTTTTCCGGCATATTGCCACTGTCCGTACACATCATCACTGATGGTTTCAATCCCTGATAGGGTTTTAGGTTTTTTCCGGCAAAGTAGCGCGGGGCCTCCACTACGGGTGTGGTGCGGGTTTCAATCCCTGATAGGGTTTTAGGTTTTTTCCGGCTTTTAGCGAGTAGTTCCAGCTTGCGCTCAAGATTTTTTGTTTCAATCCCTGATAGGGTTTTAGGTTTTTTCCGGCAAAGGAGAAGTAAAATCAATCAATGCGGAAATTCGTTTCAATCCCTGATAGGGTTTTAGGTTTTTTCCGGCCCGGCAACAGGTAATGCAATGGAAGTGCTTAGGTTTCAATCCCTGATAGGGTTTTAGGTTTTTTCCGGCAATCCATGAAGAACCAGAACGCCTTTTTCCGTGCGTTTCAATCCCTGATAGGGTTTTAGGTTTTTTCCGGCGGGGTGGAAGAAAGAAAGTTTCGGGGGGGAGGTTTGCAGTTTCAATCCCTGATAGGGTTTTAGGTTTTTTCCGGCGTAATTTTCGCAGCAGTAACGGCAAAGCGGCCGTTTCAATCCCTGATAGGGTTTTAGGTTTTTTCCGGCCCGCGTCCGTTGGTCACAAGGTCGAAGATGATATGTTTCAATCCCTGATAGGGTTTTAGGTTTTTTCCGGCATTCATGCCCGTTACTACCAGTTGTTTACCGAGAGGTTTCAATCCCTGATAGGGTTTTAGGTTTTTTCCGGCATTTTTAGAACAGCAGAGGATAGTTTTTCAGCTTACCAAGTTTCAATCCCTGATAGGGTTTTAGGTTTTTTCCGGCTACCGTTCATTCCTGTATGGAATGTCCAAAAAGCGTTTCAATCCCTGATAGGGTTTTAGGTTTTTTCCGGCCTGAATTGCCCTGGTATCAATCCCCTTAGATGCCAAGTAGGTTTCAATCCCTGATAGGGTTTTAGGTTTTTTCCGGCTGAAGACGCTCGGCAGTTTGGCAAGCTTTCAAAGTTTCAATCCCTGATAGGGTTTTAGGTTTTTTCCGGCAGTTGATGCAAATTGCCCGATACCTCGATGGTCAGTTTCAATCCCTGATAGGGTTTTAGGTTTTTTCCGGCTTGTAGAATCTTCTCCTAGAAGCTTTGATAAGGAGTTTCAATCCCTGATAGGGTTTTAGGTTTTTTCCGGCCTTCACCTGTAATAGGGTCGATAACAAAAGGTTTATGTTTCAATCCCTGATAGGGTTTTAGGTTTTTTCCGGCCTATTAATGCTACTACTGCACTGTGCAACGGTAAATGTTTCAATCCCTGATAGGGTTTTAGGTTTTTTCCGGCATTTGGGGTCAAATTCTAGAAATTGGGCAGAAGATGTTTCAATCCCTGATAGGGTTTTAGGTTTTTTCCGGCTTTTTAATTTTCCACGGGCAAGCAATCTGGCGGCACGTTTCAATCCCTGATAGGGTTTTAGGTTTTTTCCGGCTTAAGCGAACAGCAGTGTGCCTTACAGTAAGGCAATGCGTCTAGTTTCAATCCCTGATAGGGTTTTAGGTTTTTTCCGGCTACAGCGCTTATCGCCATAAAGTGAAGCATAGGGAGCTAGCCCTGTTTCAATCCCTGATAGGGTTTTAGGTTTTTTCCGGCGCGTCCTTCCAAGTGGTCTACACGCGATTTTAACTGTTTCAATCCCTGATAGGGTTTTAGGTTTTTTCCGGCAGACAAATCATCATGTCCCACAATATTAACTCGAATGTTTCAATCCCTGATAGGGTTTTAGGTTTTTTCCGGCCCGAAAAGACTTGTCTAGAGTCCGTTTATCTTTGGTTTCAATCCCTGATAGGGTTTTAGGTTTTTTCCGGCTATCGAAGGAAGGGGCTTGTCCGAAGTCGAAGTAGGGGTTTCAATCCCTGATAGGGTTTTAGGTTTTTTCCGGCGATAAATATCAGCGTTTGAAAAGAGCAAAGTTGATGTTTCAATCCCTGATAGGGTTTTAGGTTTTTTCCGGCTCAAGGCGCTCTCCGCGTCCGCTTCTAGTCGCCTTGCAGGTTTCAATCCCTGATAGGGTTTTAGGTTTTTTCCGGCTCCATAAGCAATATATACATCAAATCGAGATTGATGTTTCAATCCCTGATAGGGTTTTAGGTTTTTTCCGGCTAAAAATAAGCAACTACTAGAGCTTATTGAGAATGTTTCAATCCCTGATAGGGTTTTAGGTTTTTTCCGGCATGGGAGGCAGATATTCTGAAGTATGTAGAATTCCGGTTTCAATCCCTGATAGGGTTTTAGGTTTTTTCCGGCCCCATAGCCACATAAATTCCGGGGGTTAAGGTCGGGTTTCAATCCCTGATAGGGTTTTAGGTTTTTTCCGGCGTATTTTTCACAATCTGAAGCAGCATAGTGAGCAATGTTTCAATCCCTGATAGGGTTTTAGGTTTTTTCCGGCATTTCAGAAGAAACTCGCAATTTCAAATCACAAGGTTTCAATCCCTGATAGGGTTTTAGGTTTTTTCCGGCGTATTTCAGGTAAAGTGCAACCCTAAAATCGTTGTTTCAATCCCTGATAGGGTTTTAGGTTTTTTCCGGCCCGTCCAGTTTGTGAGTGCGGGTGAGTGTGATGTTTCAATCCCTGATAGGGTTTTAGGTTTTTTCCGGCTAAAATTAGCCTTTTTCGCGGTCATCACAATACGTTTCAATCCCTGATAGGGTTTTAGGTTTTTTCCGGCCAGATGGGAACACCGCTTTATGCTGCTAGCGTAAAAAGTTTCAATCCCTGATAGGGTTTTAGGTTTTTTCCGGCGGCTGGGCGCGGTCTGAGGTCATCCGGGAGCCAATACGGGTTTCAATCCCTGATAGGGTTTTAGGTTTTTTCCGGCCGCCCGTTCCAGAAGCTAGGGTGTATTTGGTTTTCAAGGTGCAGTTGCGTCCAGC
>Ga0164298_10000474_pt1 | contig 11032 bp, 9 predicted proteins | sample Whisoiple_216_MG_FD_109713 | JGI IMG/M metagenome (GOLD analysis project Ga0164298, IMG submission 109713) | Unamended control soil microbial communities from upstate New York, USA - Whitman soil sample_216_MG | ecosystem: Environmental > Terrestrial > Soil > Agricultural land ... | reverse complement strand
GAGCGGGGTCGGCGGCTGCTCGGGGTGGAAAGGGAATGCGGCGGGGCGGTGGACGGCAGGGGTGGCGGAGAGGGTGGTTCATCCGTGTGTGGGATGAGAGGGACCGAACCGGGGACCGAGCGCGTCTTGGAGGTAGTGGTGGAAGCGCGAACGTTGCAGTTGGACATGGAGCCGTTCAGTGCGGTCGCGTCGAGGGACGAGGAGCTGGTCCGGTTCCTTGGGCGGCACGGCATCGCGACGGTGCGCCAGGTCATGGCGGAGTTCGCCATCGGCAGGACTGCGGCCTACCGGCTGGCGGCGGCTTGCAGGGACCGGGGGCTGATCGAGCGCGACGATTCGCTCCGCCGCGAGCCGAGCGTCCTCTACGCCACGCGGGAGGGGTTGCGCTGGACCGGGCTCGGCTACCCGGTGGCGAAGCGTTCCCCCTCGCTGATCCGCCACGGCCTGCGCTGCACTTCGATGGCGCAGGTGCTTCGCCAGGAGTTCGGCGCCGGGGTCCACACCGAGCGCGACCTTTGCTGGATCGAGCGCCAGGAGGGCAAGCCCCTAGCCACCGCCAAGCTCGGCACCCGGCCGGATGGCGGGCCGCGCTTTCATCGTCCCGACTTGGCGGTCGTCGCCGAGGCCGGGGTGATCGCGGTCGAGGTCGAGCTGAGCGCGAAGGCACCGAGGCGGCTAGAGGGAATCATGCGCGCTTGGCGGCGCTCGCCCTGGGTAGTGGAGGTCCGCTACTACTGCGAGCCGGGTCAGACCCGCAGGGCGGTCGAGCGGGCGATCCTCGCCACGCACTCGGGGGAGCGGGTCCGCGTCTTTCAGGCGGTGTCTTCGTGACGCCGCATTTCGCCCAGCCGACCCCGCCCCTGCGCCCGCTGAGCGGCCACCGCGCCGCCCACATGCCCGAACTCACCGCGCACCTTGTGCCGGGCGCGCTGATGCTGGGGCTGGGAGTGGCGACGGGATTCTGTGCGCTGCTCTTGCTGCGCCGGGCCGGGCTGCGCTTCACCTGGGCGCTTGTGCCGGTGCCGTTGGCTTGCCTGCTCTGGCTGATCGACTGGCGCCCCGGCCTGGTGCTTTTCGCCGGCATTGCGACCACCGTTGGCGCTGGCATCTACTGGCACCTTGAGGACACAGAGCGCGGCGGGGAGGAGGCTGCCAAGGCCCGCGAGGCGCTTGGGGTGGCCCGTTGGCTGTGGGCGCTCTGGCAGCGCCGCAGCCTGCGTGAGCGGCGATTGGTCAAGGGCAGGATCGCGCTGGGGACGACGCGGCGCGGTGGCGTCTGCTGGGTTCCCTTCGGCGCCAGTCACGGCGTCCACTCGCTGATCGTCGGCGCGACCGGCGGCGGCAAGACCGTCACTCAGGCCGCGATCGCCCAGGCCCACGTTCTCGCCGGGCTGCCCGCGATCGTCGTGGACCCCAAGGGCGACGATCATCTGCGCCAGGTCTTGATCGACGCGGCCCAGCGAAGCGGGATGCCCTTCCGCGAATGGTCCCCAACCGGCTGTGCCGTCTACAACCCCTTTGAGCGCGGCAACCCGACCGAAATCGCAGATAAGGCCATCGCCGGTCAGCGCTGGTCAGAGGAGCATTACCGCGAAGCGAGCAGGCGCCTGCTCGGCAAGGTGCTGTCCACCTTGCGGGGCGGCGGGCGAGTGGCCGCCGACGATGAGCCAGGTGGTCCGCCACATGGACCCTGAGCGCCTTGACGCGCTGGCGGCGCGGGTCGGCGGTCAGGTGGGCGAGGACGTAGCCGAGTACGTCGACGGGCTCTCGGCGAGGGCGAGGAGCGACCTGGGCGGCGGCCGCGACCGCCTCGCGGTCCTGGTCGAGGGCGAGCTTGGGCCGCGCCTCGATCCGTCGCTGTCGGGAGCCGAGCCGGCGGAGCGCATCAACCTTGGGGAGGCATTGGCGGCGGGCGAGGTCGTCTACTTCCACATCGACGCCGACCGCTACCCGGCGGCCTCGCAACTGCTGGCCGCCGCGCTCGTCACCGATCTCGTCGCCCTGGTCGCGGAGCTTCAGGGTGGCGCGGCCAGGGGGCTGCTGGTCATTGACGAGTTCGCGGCGCTAGCGGCGCGTGAGGTCAAGCGCCTGTTCGCCCGCGCTCGCGGTGCCGGGCTTAGCCTCGCGCTCGGCACTCAGAGCCTCGCCGACCTGCGCGGCACCGATCCCGACGACGCTTCAGACACCTTCACCGAGCAGGTCTTCACCAACGTCAGCTATCTGGTCGTCCACCGCGAGGCCGACCCCGACTCTGCCGAGCGGCTGGCCGGGGTGGCGGGGACCGTTCCAAGCTGGTCGATGACCCGCAAGGTTCGGCCCGGCTTGTGGCAGCCGCGCGAAGGGACCAAGACGCGCGAGCGCGAGTACGTGATCGGGCCGGACCAGTTCAAGCGGCTTCGGCCCGGCCGCGCGGTGGTGATCCAGCCGACCGCCGATCCCCCGGCTGAGGTCGTGAAGGTCTTCGAGGCGCGCGAAATGGGGAGCGCGTGAGTTGGCCGCTGTCACTCTGGATATAGGCGATGAGATCGTGGAGCGGATTGCCCAGCGCGCCGCCGAGCTGCTTGTTGATCGGCAGAGCGCGATGGCAAGCGGCTACCTCGACGTGGCAGGCGCTGCCGACTTCCTCGCTTGCCCCAAGAGCCGCATCTATGCGCTGGTGAGCGCCGGCCGCCTGCCACATCACCACGACGGCTCGCGATTGCTTTTCGATCCCGCCGAGCTGCGGGAGTACGTTCGCAAAGGAGGCGCAAAGAGGCCATGAGGCTGCCCCGTCTATTGCGCGCGGCCGGTGCCAGGTGTACGGTCGTGCCAGCAAATAGGTGGGGCCGCGTGCTGAAGACACCGGCCCCGTGGCGATCGGCATAGAAAGCATCCAGGCCGGTCGCGCGGGACAGGCTATCGACGTGCCGACCCCAGGAAAGCGGCGACCGCTGCATGGCGTGGCGGTTGCCTGGATAAGGAGAAGATCATGGCGAAACTAGTCAAGACTTCCACGCCGGGCATCTACCGGCGAGGGAGCCGCTATGTCGTCGTTTGGCGGCATCGGGGGAAGCAGCACAAGAGCTTTCACCGCACTTACGAGGAGGCCCGAGAGGCAAAGGGTCGGCGCCAGGCCGGCGACCGGCGCCCAGCATCGCGGGAGCCTTTCGAGGAGTTCGCCCCTCGTTGGCTCGCGAGCTATCGCGGTCGAACGTCTCGCGGCCTTTCGAAAAGGACGCGGGCCATCTACCGCCGCGATATGGAGCGATGGGCGATTCCGCACTTTCGCGGCTGTCGGCTCGACGTGCGCGACTTCATCGGTGAGCTTGAGGAAGCGGACTTGCGCCCCAACAGCATCCGCGCCATCCTCGCGCCGCTCAAGGCGATGTACGCGACCGCGCTCGAAGATGGAGCAGTACGAAGCAACCCCACGGTGAACGTTCGCATTGGCGCGGGTCGCGATTCCGAGGAGGAGGGCCGCGAGGTTCGCGCCATGACCCGCGCCGAGCTTGCCCGGCTGCTCGGCTGCGTTCCCGAGGATTGGCGGCTACTGATGGAGCTGCTGGCCCACAGCGGCCTGCGGATCAGTGAGGCCGTGGGCCTGACTTGGGCAAACGTCAAGTTCGGGGCGGCTCCCCGGCTGCTTGTGCGGCGGCAGGACTGCCGTGGCGAATTCGGCCCGCTGAAGTCAGCCAGCTCGCGGCGAGACATTCCGTTGTCGCCCGGCATGGCGCGGCGGCTATGGGCGGCACGCGGCTCCCACGGCAAAACGGATCGGGTGTTCACCAGCCCGGAAGGGTTCCCGCTCGCGTACGGGAACCTTCGTCGTCGTGTTCTCGTGCCAGCAACCGAAGCGGCGGGTCTGGAATGGGTGACGTTCCACAGCTTCCGCCATACCTGCGCCAGCCTTCTTTTCGAGGCAGGGCGGGATGTGAAGCAGGTGGCTGAATGGCTGGGCCACGCCGATGCTGGCTTCACGCTGAAGGTCTACATCCACCTGATGGACGGCGGAGTGGGCGATGCTGCATTCATGGACGAAGCGGTCAAGGTGGGCAACGGTTGGGCAACATCACACCCGGTAGAGGCCGCAAACGACGAACTGCCGGAACTCGCTCAAACCGCTTGATAGAGCGGATACCGACTAACAGCCGCAAAGGGCCAAAACGCCCTGCGGCATCTGAAAATCGTGGTGTCGTGGGTTCGATTCCCACCCTCGCCACTCTCTGCCTGGCATGGTTGGGAGCGCAGGCATGACCCCAATCGAACTCAAGCCGGTGGGAAGGGTCGAGTCCCCGCTCACCGATCGAGCGAAAGCGCCGAAGCAGGGCAACGAGGGCGCGCCCGAGGCTTGGCTCGTCTTCGAGGCGGATCTGATCGAGGCGCTGCTCGGGATTGAGGTCGGTGACGAGATTCTCGTCGTCACTTGGCTCGATCGAGGGCGGCGCGACGTGCTGAAGACCCGTCCGAGGGACGATCTGGCCAATCCGGTCCAGGGGGTCTTCAGCACCCGTTCTCCCGATCGGCCGAACCCGATCGGGCTGCATCCGGTCACGGTGGTGGCGATTGAGGGGCCGCGGATGCTGGTCAGTGAGCTCGAGGCCGTGGACGGGACGCCCGTGCTCGACGTCAAGCCGGTGCTCTAAGCGGTGTCGGTGGCCATCTCGGAAACCGCACCCTGCGCGGTACGGTGGCGGGAGCGCTCATCGGGTCACAGATGAGCAGTCGCTACAGGAATCCAGAAAGGAGAATCTCGTGAAACAGATTCAGATTCTCGGCTGTGCTGCTATTGCACTCGTTGCAGCTACGGCCCTGATCGGAGTAAGTTCGGCGTCGGCCGTGACCCTCTGCAAAGTAGAAGGGTTAGAAGAATGCAATTCCAACAACAGGTATGGGCTGCCGCAACTATTCAAAGCTGCAGCTGAGGGATCGATTTCGACTTACGATTCCGGATCGATAGAGAACAACTGCTTCAACTCTGAAATAAAAGGCAAATTCACTACGAATGATGGGAAAGAAGCCGGCCTCTTAGGGTTAATAGAAACTCTAACGTTCGGCCTTTGCGGGCAGTGCTCTGAACAGAAAGCAGAGAATTTGCCCTGGAAGGTGACTCTGTTAGGCCATGGCGATATGCACTTCACGAACCATGGTTCGGGTAACCCGGCGTTGTTATTGAAATGCAAATTGATGACCGGCACGCTTGCTTGCTTATATGAATTGAAAGAAGGCTTGATGTCGGTGCTGGGAGGGGATGTGAACGGCACCTTAGCCTTAATCGGTGTTGATCAAGTGTTCTCAGTTACCGGAAATGACAGCGGGATGGCTTGTCTGACGATGGGAAATATTGTCCTCAAAGGTGGCTATATCGCAACGGAACCCGACCCCTGGTTCGTCTCTTTAAGGCCCTAGTAGGGATGGGGTGAGTGTCGGCGTAGTCGCAGACCCACGCGCTCACTGAGCGCGTGGGTTCTGAGCCAGGCCAACCTCCGTCGACTTGCCGCTGCCCTTGTGAGCTCGAGGCAACCCCGATCGACATCGACGAGTGCAGGGGCGAGTTCGACCCGCGACCCGACTACGAGGGCAGCGCAAGGCGGCAATTGGACCCTGATGACCAAGCATGGCCGCCTCGACGTGATGCAGGCCTTCAGTTTTGAGGGACCGATGAGAGGCTTGGCGGCTACACCGATATCGCCGGCCACGCTGTCTCTCGAGACTTCTACGACAAGCCGCGCCGGTTCTGCGGATACGAGGACTGCTGGCGATGAAGCGCCGTCAATCGAGACCAGGACCGAATCGACGTCAACAGCCTGAAGCAGGCTCGCCGGGAACTCTGACGGGGTGGAGAGGATCTAGGCACGGTAGATGGCTTCGGCTTCGCACACGTTCCTTGAGTCACCGCGACCGTTGCAGTTAGTCATGAAGTACTGCAAACGATCAGGAGAAGTTGACTTCTGGATAAATCACGTTAGGTTCCGGCTCGGAGGGGCCAATCACTTGAGCAAGGGAGGCAGTGCCAATGCCCGATGAGAGCTGCAGGGCGTTCGATTTCGCGGAAGGCCTCGATGTAAACGCGCTGAATCGCTTCGTGGTGGGGGCCGACCCGGCGCCGCGCAGGATGTCCCCGGCTGAGGTGAGAGCACTCGGCGATTCCTTTGCGCTGTCTTTTTTCGCCAAAGGGAAAATTCCCCGTTCTGCCGAGCAGGTTGTCGATGGCATTAAGGCCGCGGCATCCAAAAAAAGCCCGTTGAGGACCCAGAAGTCCTTCATCCTCGGCGAGGGCAGCCAGATTCCGTTCAGCGCCGCGACGGCGAACGTCGAACGGGGGCTGCGCTTCGTCGTCACCCTGGGTGAGGGGCGCAACGGGCCCGACGTCTTCGTCAGCGTCTTCGACCCTAAGCAGGCTGGCGGGATCGAGGTGATGGCCTGGGACCGCAAGGCGAAGGGCTTCAACTACTACCGCTCCACTGGAGCGCGGGCAATGTGGATGTTGGCCGGCAACTCGCGCGACGCCCTGCGTGACTCGAGCCGCGGCAAGGGCCCGTTCGAGAGCCACCCGAGCGGATCGCTGTTGATGAAGGAGCTGAAGTCGCCCTGGAACAACTGGCACTCTCCCGACGCCACAATCTTCGCCAGCGCCTTTGCCGCCAACGACTCACGGCGGCAACACGATTGGTTCACGAAAAAGGAGCCTGGTGGCGCGCTCTCCTTCGAGGAAGGCGAGGCGAGGCCGGCGATCGAGCGCTGGGGAAGGGCGAGGTTTGCCGCGTTTCGCGATCGCGGCGGGACGGTTACCCGCCCGCGCCACGTGATGGAGCAGGTTCTCGGCACGCCCAACCGCCGCCACGCCACGGTCAACCTGATTACGACGCACATCGAGAGTGCCGCCCTGAGGCCCACGGACGTACTCGACCTGCCCCAGACTTTCTTCGTCGATTCCGAGTGCCTGACGAACATCCTCCGCCTGAAGGCGCCGCCGGCCTTCACCGTCAGCGGCAGGATCTACGCCAAATGTCTGGCTAAATTCCAGGTCAGGATCGAAGACGGCAGCGGCTTCGTCGGCAAAGGCGACACCCATTTCTGCTTCCTCGTGCCCGAGCGGTCGTTCGAGGACCAGGTCGCCCTCCGTCACGCGATCGAGATCGGGCTGCTGAGCAAACGCTTGGCCAGCTGTCTGCTGATGGTCGATCCCTGGAACCCCGTGTTCTCGGATCGCCGCGCCGCGCTGCTCCGTCACGTCCCGGCGACGGCGAAAATCGTCAAAGGCAGAAGCAGCTTCTCGCAGGAGATGGTGGGCGCGATCCTCACCGCCGCCGCGGCGGGCCCACCGGGAACGCCCGAGGCCGAGTTCGCCCAGCGCTGGAAAGCCGGGCCGAAATTCTCCACCGCGTTCAACAAATTGCTCGATGGCTACTACAGGGCGGTGACGGCCAAGCTCAAAACGCAGGCCGGGTTCGAGCCCTACTTCAAGCTTGCCGAAGCGCGTCGGCACGACTTCGCTCAGATGCCGATCTCCGAGTTCGCGCTGTTGCTGCCGAAATCGAACATAAAACCGGCTTCGCGGCGAATGCTGTCGGACGGCCGAGTGGGGGAGGCCTGAGATGGCGAAGCTCGAGCGCTTCAGCACGCCGGCGCGAGTAAGCGACCGCAAGCCCGCCGAGTGGAGCGCGCGGGTGAAGGAAATATTCTCGAACTACGTCGGGCCGAAATTCCCGCAGTTCTACGATCCGATCGCGAAGAACACTCCGGCGGACGCGCAAAGGCCGATGATTCCCTGGGCGGCCTTCCCGGCGGACCTGCGAGCGACCGAGCCGTCGCAGGCAAGGCGCTGGCCGCTGGCCGACGGCGACCGCGAACTCCAGGATGAGTATTGCGAGTGGTCGGTCGAGCGCAGCGGCGGCAGGATCACCAAGGTGACCTTCACCACCGAGGTGCCGGAGTACTGGGCACACCTGTTTCACACCGATCCCGCCAGGTTGGTGGCGCTGTACCAGAAGCACGTCGATCCCCGCGTGAAGCTTGCCGACCTGCGCGGTCCCGGCGGCGACTACAGGCCGGAGAACAAATGGAACACCTCACGGCCGGGGCGCCTGGCCCACATAATGCAGCGCAACAACACACTCTGCGCCGCCATCGATCTGGTCGCGAAAGCGACGATCCAGCGGGTGAGGAACGGCCAGCCCGTGACTCAGCAGCAGGAGCTGGTGCGCTGTGCCCAGCTCGGCGAGCCACTGCGCAACAGCGATCCGCAGATCGCCGCGGCGGCCAACGAGGCCGTCCGCGGGGGTGGTGAGATCACCCTGGCCGACCCGATCGGCCTCTACCTGCGCCGGCCGATGACGGCGGGGATGGTGACGCCGGACGGCGTCGACGCGGCCAAATTCTGGGCGATCGAGCGCGGTGACGCGCGGCACACCCTGCGTGCCCGTTTCGAGGTGCCACCTACACACGGCTATGCCATCGGCGACATCAAGATCGGCGGCCGCCCGATTGAGTTCGGCGGCCAGGTGGCCGAACGCGTTCAGGTTTGGATCAGCCCCTGCGTCAAGAAGGGGCACCACAAAGTCGTTCCCCAACCCTGTTCGGGGAGCTAGAAGCCCAAGGCGCTGGCACCGGGAAAGGCCTCGCCGTCGCGCCGCGGCGGTACGAGGAAGAGGCCGGCGGCGTAGACGCTGAGCATGCTCTCCATGCCCGCGGGCTGGCCATCGGGGTCGCCGCCGAAGTTGACCCTGCCGAGCCAGCTCTCGCCGGTCAGCATCGCGGTCAGCCGTTCCGGGGTGTCCTGGAAGCTGACGAAGTTGAGGCCGGCCCTGAAGCCCGGCGCCCCCTCCGTCCACTCGAGGAACTCGTAGCCCTGGCGGAAGATCCGCCGCCCGCCCGAGCCGCTTCCCTCGCCGTGATGGTTGGCGCGCTGGACGTGACTCCGCGCGACGGTGGGGTCCGCGGTTCGCGGTGGCTCGGCGAACACGGGGTCGTTCGGCGTTTCCCAGATCCGCGTGCCGGTCACCGGGCAGCCCGGGTCGGTCAGCGGCTCCCCGTCGGGCCCGATCGAGACGATCGGGCAGCCGCTCAGCTTGTCGCGGCCGACGAGCAGCTCCTGCTCGCGGCGGCTCAGCCGGCGCCAGGCAGGCAGGTCGACGGCGAGGCGGAGGAAGGCCAGGTAGGTGCCACCCGCGCACCACTCCTCGCCCGCGCGGGCATCGATCGCGATCGCCCTCTCGCGCTCCTCGCTTCGCATGTTCGAGAGCCCGTCGTGAAAGTCGATCCAGCTGCGCCGGTCGGAGCGCTGGGCGCCGAGGTAGAAGGTGGTCGCCTCCAGATCGGGTGAGCCGCCCTCGCGGCCGGCGCGGTCGGAGAGGAGCTTCCAGGTCTCGACGATCGTGCGGTCGACGGCGAGTTTCGTCTCGGCGGTCACCTGGACGCAGATCTCCTCCTCGAGCAGGCCCGCCGAGGCGTCGGCCGCGTAGGCGAGGCCCGAGCCCGCCAGCAGCGGGCCGCCACCGGCGTCCCGGGGGCGGGCGAAAAGACGATCGTCCTCCAGCCCGTCCGGCTTGCGCCGGGGCACGCCGGAGAGCTCGAAGGCGCCGGGCCCGAGCCCGAGCAGGACCCGCAGGTCGTCTTCCTCGACCGGCACGCTGACCGGGGTGAGATCGGGGATCTGCCCCTGCTTCAGGCCCTCGTAGAGCTGCCAGAGATCGGCCAGGCATGCGGCGGCGCGGCCGCCGTCGCAGTGCGGCGCGGCCCGCAGGAAGATCAGCGCGAAGAACTTCCCCGGCCGTTCCCCCGGCGCGTAGAAGATCCCCTCCTGAAGCGTGCGCCCCGCCATCAGGCACCCGGCGGCGGGTCGGCCTCGAGCCCCTGCGCGCCGGCCAGCTCGAGCGCACGCTCGAGCTCGGCGACCTTCTTGCAGATCCCGGTTCGGCCGCACTCGATCGGGCTCCCCGACGGCACCCACTTGAACTCGTCCTCACCCGCCGCGCTGGTCTCCCCGGTCGCCAGCAGCGGCCCTACTTCGAGCATCTTGATCAGCTGGTAGCCCCCCGTGAGCCGCTGTCGCTCCTGGCCGACCGGGAGCTCGATCTCGTCGAGGAAGGCGTCCTCCTCGTCGCCGGGCCCGACCTCGAGCCGCTGGAACACGCCCTCCTCGCCGCGGCTCCAGCGCACCCACGTCGCCGGGATCGGCCCGCCGGAGAATTCGAGCAGGCTCTGGTTGAACGGCCGTATGTACATCCCCAGGGGATTGGCAAAGCTCACCACCCTTCCTCCCAGCACCGCTCCGTAGGCAGCCAGGGCGGCCGCCGGGTCGGCGTGGCGACAGGCGAGCCGGCGCTCTTCCTCGCCAGCGAAGATGTCCTCCTTCTCGGCTCGCCGGGGGGCCTTGCCGGGTTCTCGCACGGCGAAGCGGCGGGCACCGAAGCGGACGATGAAGAGGAGATCGTCGAGCCCGTTGATCGGGTGCGACATGAAGAGCGCGTTCTCGGTGTTGAGCGAGCCGGTGGGGTCGGCCGGAACTCCGGCGTCTTCCAGGTCACCTTCCCTCCCGTGCCCCGCTGTGGCGAGGGCAAAATGCCGCCGCCTCTCCTCCTTGGACAGCTCGAACGGATCGCCGACCCCGTAAAGCTGGTCCCAGGTTGGCTCAGCGCCAAGGACATCGGCAGCAGCGGCGAGCAGCTGGGCGGGGCTGTGGGTGGCGAGCATCAGCCAGTACTCGCGCAGCTCGGTGGTCACCTGGATGCGCTTCGGCCGTTTGCGGCCGTTCGCGTCGTCTCGGTGCACCACGGCGTACTCGCAGTACTCGTCGTGGAATGCGTGCCGGCCGCGGCTGCCCCAATCGCAGAGCGCCCGCACGACCTCGTCGTCGGTGCAGAAGGTCGGCTCGAGAGAATCGGCCGGCCAGGTCACGCCGTCGGTCACCTGGGGCCGCGTCAGCGCCTCGGGGTCGAGCGCGAAGAAGCGGCTGTCGAGCTTGGGCTCCGCCCTGTAGGCCCGCTGGATTTCCCCGTTCCAGAGCTCGACGATCCGCTCGTCCACCCGTTCCGCTCGTCCCGGGATCTCGTAT
>Ga0164298_10000473_pt1 | contig 11049 bp, 11 predicted proteins | sample Whisoiple_216_MG_FD_109713 | JGI IMG/M metagenome (GOLD analysis project Ga0164298, IMG submission 109713) | Unamended control soil microbial communities from upstate New York, USA - Whitman soil sample_216_MG | ecosystem: Environmental > Terrestrial > Soil > Agricultural land ... | reverse complement strand
GTAGCGGCAGCCGGTCATGCAGGAGCCGCACTCGATGCAGCCGGTGCGGTCCGGTCCGACCCCGCCGAAGTACGGGTCGGGCACGGTCTTGCCCGGCGCCTTGGTGCCGTCGGGTCCGAAGAAGACGCCGACGGGGGTCGCCACGAACGTGTCGCCGACACCCATGTCGTCGGCGACCTCCTTCATGATCTTGTCGGCGTCGGTGAACGTCGGGTTCTGCACCACGCCGAGCATGCGTTGCGCCTGCTCGTAGTGCGGCAACAACTCGGCGCGCCAGTCGGTGATGTGCTTCCACTGCGGGTCGTTGAAGAACGGGTCCTGCGGCACGTAGAGCGTGTTGGCGTAGTTCAGCGAGCCGCCGCCGACGCCAGCGCCCGCCAGGATCATCACGTTGCGGAGCAGGTGGATGCGCTGAATCCCGTATAAGCCGAGCTTCGGCATCCAGAGGAACTTGCGCAGGTTCCACGAGGTCTTCGCGAACTCGTCATCGGCGTAGCGGGGGCCGGCCTCCAGGACACCGACGCGGTAGCCCTTCTCGGTCAGCCGCAACGCGGAAACACTGCCCCCGAACCCCGAACCGATGATCAGAACGTCATAGTCAGGCTGCATCGAATCATTATGAACTTACCGGCCAGTAGCCAAAAGTCCGGGTCGGCCACCCGGCCTAGTTGCCGACGGCCAGGCCGACCTTCTGGAACTCCTTCAGGTCGCAGTAGCCGGCCTTGGCCATCGATCGGCGCAGCCCGCCCACCAGGTTCAACGAGCCGAACGGATCGTCGGACGGGCCGGTGAGCACCTGCGCGAGCGCGGGCCGCTCGCCGAGCGCAATCTGCAGAAGCGCGCCCCGGGGCAGCGACGGGTGAGCGGCGGCGGCGGGCCAGAACCAGCCGTCGCCGAGCGCCTCGGCTGCCAGCGACAACGGCGTGCCGAGCACCACGGCGTCAGCTCCGCAGGCGATCGCCTTGGCCAGGTCGCCTGACGTGTGGATGTCGCCGTCCGCGAGCACGTGGACGTAGCGGCCGCCGGTCTCGTCGAGGTACTCGCGCCTGGCGGCGGCGGCGTCGGCGATGGCGCTCGCCATCGGCACGCTGATGCCGAGCACCTCGTCGCTGGTGGTGACGCCGCTGGTGGAGCCGTAGCCGACGATCACCCCCGCGGCGCCCGTACGCATCAGGTGCAGGGCGGTGCGATGGTCCAGCACGCCGCCCGCCACCACGGGTATGTCCAACTCGGAGATGAACGTCTTGAGGTTCAGCGGCTCACCGTCTTGTGCGACGCGCTCGGCCGACACGATGGTGCCCTGTATGACGAGCAGGTCGATTCCCGCGGCCACCAATGCGGGCGTCAACGCCTGGGCGTTCTGCGGGCTCACCCTGACCGCGGTGGTCACGCCGGCTTCGCGAATGCGCGCGACGGCTGCGCCGAGTAGCTCAGGGTCCAGCGGCGCCGAATGTAGTTGCTGCAGAAGGCGAATGGAGGCTGCCGGTTCAGGCTCCTTCTCTGCGGCCTCGACGACCTGGGCGATCTTGGCGGCCACGTCGGCGTGCCTGCCGATCAGCCCCTCGCCGTTGAGCACGCCGAGACCACCGAGACGGCCCATCTCGATCGCGAACTCAACCGACACCAGCGCGTCGGTCGGATGGGCGACGACGGGTATCTCGAAGCGGTACGCGTCGAGCTGCCAGGCGGTCGACACGTCCTGCGACGACCGCGTCCTACGAGACGGGACAATGTTGATGTCGCCGAGTTCGTAAGTGCGGCGGGCTGTTCGGCCCATCCCGATTTCGACCATGTCGCGCATGCGGACTCGCTATCGGGTGTAGTAGTTGGGCGCTTCGACAGTCATCGTGATGTCGTGCGGATGGCTTTCCTTCAACCCCGCCGCGGTTATCCGCACGAACTGCGCCTGCTGTAACTGCTCGATCGTCGCCGCCCCCGTGTAACCCATCGCGGCCTGCAGGCCGCCGGTCAGTTGGCGGATCACCGTCGACAGCGGGCCACGGAACGGGACGCGGCCCTCGATGCCCTCTGGCACCAGCTTGTCCTCACTGAGCGCATCGTCTTGGAAGTAGCGGTCTTTCGAATACGACTTGGCGCCCGCGCGGCCCTGCATCGCGCCGAGCGACCCCATCCCACGGTAGCTCTTGAACTGCTTGCCGTTGACGAAGATCAGGTCACCTGGCGCCTCGGCGGTGCCCGCCAGCAGAGAGCCGAGCATCGTCGTCGACGCACCGGCGGCCAGCGCCTTGGCGATGTCGCCCGAATACTGCAGGCCACCGTCGGCGATGACGGGCACTCCGGATGGCGCGCAGGCCGCAACCGCCTCGAGGATCGCGGTGATCTGCGGTGCGCCGACCCCGGCGACGACGCGGGTGGTGCAGATGGAGCCCGGGCCGACACCGACCTTGACCGCATCGGCGCCCGCCTCGACCAGCGCCGCGGCCGCGGCACGGGTGGCGACATTTCCACCGATCACGTCCACCCGATGACCGAGTTCGCGTTTGACCTTGTTGACCATGTCGAGCACCTGGCGGTTGTGGGCGTGCGCCGTATCGACGATCAGCACGTCCGCGCCGGCATCTGCCAGCGTCATCGCGCGCGCCCACGCGTCGGCGCCGATGCCGACCGCGGCGCCGACCAGTAGGCGGCCGTCACGGTCCTTGGTGGCGTAGGGGTGCTGCTCGGTCTTGACGAAATCCTTGACGGTGATCAGCCCCGTCAACCGGCCGTGGCCGTCGACGATCGGGAGCTTCTCGATCTTGTTGCGCCGCAACGGGCCGAGGGCCGCATCGGCGGTGACGCCCTCGCGGGCGGTGATCAGCGGCGCCTTGGTCATCACCTCGGACACCGGCTTGTTCATGTCCACCTCGAACCGCATGTCGCGGTTGGTGATGATGCCGACGAGCGAGCCGGTGTCGTCGACGACGGGCAGCCCCGAGATCCGGAACCTCGCACACATCGCGTCGACCTCGGCGAGCGTGTTGTCCGGCGAGCAGGTGACCGGGTCGGTGACCATCCCGGCCTCCGACCGCTTGACCGTCTCCACCTGGCCGGCCTGCTCGGCGACGGGAAGGTTGCGGTGGAGCACGCCCATGCCGCCTGCTCGGGCCATCGCGATCGCCATCCGCGCCTCGGTCACGGTGTCCATCGCCGAGCTGACCAGTGGCACCTTCAGCCGGATGCGCCTGGTGAGCTGACTGGATGTGTCGGCCGTGGCGGGCACCACATCGGAGGCGGCGGGAAGCAACAGCACATCGTCGAACGTCAGTCCGAGCATGGCGATCTTGGTGGGATCATCGCCGCCGGTGGGTACCGGTACGGCGATGGGGATATCGCTTTCAGCGATCGACATGGGTTACAGCCTCCATCGGCGGGGAGCTAGATATCCATCTTATCGGCATCGCCATCGATGAACGGGCCCCCACACGGGCCAACCGCGGTCCCGCAGTTGAACGGGCAACCGCTGGCGGGAGCCAGTGTCCCTAGCTAGGGTGGAACCGTGCGAGACCACCTGCCGCCTGGTTTGCCGCCGGACCCGTTCGCCGACGACCCGTGCGATCCCTCGGGGGCGCTGGACGCCCTCGAACCCGGCCAGCCTCTGGACGCACAGGAACGTACGGCGGTGGAGGCCGATCTGGCCGACCTCGCTGTCTATGAAGCCCTTCTGGCGCACAAGGGAATTCGCGGTCTCGTGGTGTGCTGTGACGAATGCCAGCAGGACCATTATCACGACTGGGACATGCTGCGGGCCAATCTCTTGCAGCTCCTGGTCGACGGCACCGTGCGTCCCCACGAACCTGCTTACGACCCCGAGCCCGATGCCTACGTGACCTGGGATTATTGCCGCGGCTACGCCGACGCCTCGCTCAACGAGGCGACGACGGAGCCAGACGGCTATCGCTGAGAGCTGATTCGTCAGTTCCCGTTTTTGGGCTTCTGGCCCGGAATCGGGAACAGCGTCGTCGTCGGCTGCTCGACCGGTGGTTCCTCCTGCGCAGGCGCTAGGGCAGGCGGTGGCTTCGGAGCGGGCACAACCGGTATCACCGGAGCAGGAGCCGGCAACGGCTCAGGCTCGGGCGCCGGCGCAGGTGCGGGCTTCGGGTTGTCCGGTATCTGCGGCTTGGGCTGCTCGATCGGCTTGGGCTGCTCGACCGGCTTGGGCGGCTTCGGCGAATCCGGCGCAGGATCTTGATCCTGCGGCAACGGCTTCGGCTCGTCCTGATCGGGTTTCGGCAGCGGCTTGGGCTGCTCGACCGGCTTCGGCAGGGGCAGGGGCAGGGGCAACTGCGGCAGATCCGGCAACGAAATGTCCGGCGGCACACCGGGTCCGGGCAGCGGCAGCTGCGGTATCGGTGGCAGCTGCGGCAGCGAGATGTCCGGCAGCGGCATACCGGGCACCGACGGCGGTAGCTGCGGCAGCGGCGGCATGGAAATTTGTCCCGGCGGGTTCGGCACCGAGGCGTTCGGTACGACCGAGGCGTCGGGCACGGGCGGCGCAGTCGCATTCGGGTCGCGCGTCTCCACCTTGGCCGACAAGTCGTTCAACTGCTTTTGCAGTTCCTGCTGCCGCTGCGGGTCCTCGACGGTCTGCACGGTCGAGGTGACGGTCTGCAGCTTTTCTTGAGCGGCGTCCCAGTTGCCTTGCTCGATGAGTCGCTGGACCTGTTGCATCTCCGTTTGGGCGGCCAGCGAGACCTGGTCGTCGCGGGTCACCTGCTGCTCGCCGAACAGCGAGACGCGCAGCCCGTAGAGCGCATCGCCCGGCCCCGCGCCGTAGACGACGGCACCGAACCCGCCGAGGCACAGCAGCGCGGCGGCGACCGAGCCCGAGACGGCCATCGACATCCGCGTACGTCGCCGCGAGGCGAGCGCGCGCTGAAGGACGAACTCGGCTTCGTGCTGCGGCGCAACCTTTGTAGGCGGCCTGCGAACCTCGTCGCGCCACCCGGACATCAGCCCGGCCAGCTCGGCATCGGCCGGGTCCGTCGCGTACACCGGCTGCTCGTAAGCCAGTGAGTCGAGGTAGCGGTCCGTGTGCGCGATCGCGTTGAGCGACGGATCGCCTCCGTTTGCGCCCCAGCGCCGGAAATCAGGCATGGTCGTGCCCCGTCGCGATGATCTCTGACTTCAGTCGCGCCAGCGCGCGGTGCTGTGCCACCCGCACGGCGCCCGCCGTGCTGCCGACCGCCTCGGCGGTCTCCTCGGCACTCATGCCGACGACCACGCGAAGGATCAAAATCTCGCGCTGCTTCTCCGGCAGGATCCCCAATAGCTTGTTCATCCGCTGCGCGGCTTCACTCTCGATGGCGATTTGTTCAGGGCCGGCCTCCGCGGCGAAGCGCTCCGGCACGACTTCCGTCGGCTCAGAGCGATTCCTGGCGGCCGCGCGATGAGCGTCGGCAACCTTGTGGGCAGCGATGCCGTAGACAAAGGCCAGGAACGGTCGTCCCTGATCCTTGTAGCGCGGCAGCGCCGTGATGGCGGCCAAGCACACCTCCTGTGCGACATCGTCAGCTGAGAGACCGCTCCGCTCGGCCGTCCCGACCCTCGCCCGGCAGTAACGGACAACGATGGGACGGATGGTCTCCAGCACCTCCCGGAGCGCGTCCCGGTTGCCCGCCACGGCTTCAGCAACGACAGCATCGAGACGTTCTCCCGAAATTGTCATCGGTGAAGCTCTCTCCAGCGTTACTGATGGGACAGGTGGCGTTTAAGTAATTGGGCTAAACACTAACTCTCTGGTCGGCACCGCCCGGCTCAGCGATCTTGCAACATGCCGCCGCGGCGCCGCACCGTATCAGCGGACACGTCGCGAATTCCAACGACTTTTGCGGTGGAGTGGTTCCCGCTGCCGATTTCGCCGAGTAGGCAGGCCAACGCCCAGCTCAACGGGACCAGGCCGTGTTGCTGCGCGGCGTCCAGGGCGGCGTCCGCCACCGCGCGCGAGCGGTCGAGCCTGCCGTCGCAGCAGAGCGCCGCAGCCAGTACGACCTGAGATTTCACGCGGTGACGAGCCGAGCCGAAGGCGTCGGCGCACTCGACTGCCCGCTCGGCGTGATCCATTGCGGTCCCCCCATCGCCGGTCGCCATCGCCAATTCGGCCGACACCCACGCCAACCGGACAGCTAGTCGCGGCGGTCCGCCGTCGAGCAAACCGCGTACCCGCCCCAGTGCCGCCGAGGATGCGGCGAAGCGGCCGACGCCGAGCGCGTCGGCGGCCAGACCGATCAATGCGTCGGCGGTGCTCTCGGCGTCTCCTACCGCTGTCGCCAGCGCGCGCCCGTCCCAGCCGCGCGCCTCGTCGTGTCGACCGAGCTGACGCAGGAAGGACGCCTGCGTGCTGTTGGCCAGCGAGGCCAGCCGCCCGGCACGGTGCACCCGCCGGAGGTAAGCGAGATCGGCGTAGCCGCTCGCGTAGCGGCCCTGCCCGCCGGCGACGACCGCGCGAAGCCACAACTCCTCGGCGGACTGTGCCGTCGGTAGCGGCCAGCGCCCCGGGTTATCGCCGAAGGCGGCGTTGGCGATCATCAGCCGCCGACGTTATCAATACGTCGGGGCGATTCCGATACCCGTGGACACGGGTCGCTGGATGGATGCCGAATCTCTTGGTTAACAGTTTGTGCGCCACGTGTTACAGCCATGTCAACCGCCGACGGGCCGCTGAACGAAATCGTCGTGTCGGCATTCGGAGCGAACTGCGGAAACCCGAGTCATCGTGCATTACCGGGCCGTCGGCTATCACCCTCATCGATGAGCGCGGGTCGAACCGATGAACGTGATGTAAATTCTCGGCCTGCGGTTATGTCCTTGAGCACATGTTCGGGCTATTGACTGCTTTTGCTAAGCGCACCTACTTTGTGTGCACGAGTAGTCATCGGCGACTTGTGCTCGGTTCGGTTCCACAACTCACGCACCCGTGCGGTCTCCAAATCGGTGCGTAGAGAGGGGTTTTCCACATGCCACAACCGCAGCAGCTACCGGGACCCAACGCAGACATCTGGGATTGGCAGATGCACGGCCTTTGCCGAGGAGTCGATTCCTCGGTGTTCTTCCATCCCGACGGAGAGCGTGGCCGGGCCCGCGCGCAACGCGAGATGCGCGCAAAAGAGATGTGCCGGAGTTGCCCGGTGATCACCCAGTGCCGCTCTCATGCCCTCGCCGTCGGAGAGCCGTACGGCATCTGGGGTGGGCTCTCGGAGTCGGAGCGCGAACTGCTCCTCAAGCGGGGCATCCGCCGCGCTTCCTGACTCAGCGCGCGCTTTCGCCAGGTCGTGTTGAGCGAATCCGACGAAGCGGCACCCGGCGCCTGCGAACCTTCCACGATCCCCCCTCGGCCAACGTGACGCCTTCCGCCAGCGCGGTGCCGATCCCGAGTGCGCCCATCACCGAAGCGAACCCGACGGCGTGCTGATCGTTGAGGATCGCGTAGATCCCGTGCAGCAGCGAGAGGCCGGGTAGCAGCGGCACGATGCCGGTGATCGACACCACCAGCGGTGGCGCGAGGTTGCGACGTTCCATCAGCCGGCCGACCAGGCCGATGGGCACCGCCGCGACGAACGACGCCACCACGGCGCCCAAGCCGGCGCCCTGGGCGAGAAGAAAGACGATGGTGCCTGCGGCGCCGCCGAATGCCGCAGCCATCGCGGCCGATCGCTCGGCATAGCAGGCGAGGGCGAAAGCCGCCGCGCTCGCCGCACCGAAGGCCACCCGCGCAGGCATCTCCGCCAGTGCGGGCGGGGCGGCCGCGCTGATTCCGACGAACGGCGCGCCGAACCGGCTGGCGAGATGAAGCACCAGTGCGACGCCTGCGATCGTCGCGGCCGTCAACATCACCAGCTCGAAAAAGCGGGCCGCAGCGGTGACCGGCGCACCCGAGATGACGTCGCCGACCGAGCCGACCAGCGAGAGGCCGGCGAGGAGCACGACAAGGCCTGCCGCGATGGCCACGGTTGGTTCGAACTGGAATCCCAGCTTCGGACTGAGCGCGTAGAGGAGGATCGGCGGCGCAGTCGCGATCGCGCCACCGACCGCGTACTGGAAGAAGAACGGCAGCCCGTGCCTGTTCAGTCGCCGGTTGACGCGGTCGATCGCCATCGCGCTCACCGCGCTGACCAGACAGGCCAGCAGGCTCGCACCCAGGGTTCCCGCCGTTGCGAAGGCCAGCGCGCCCCATGCGAGGGTGGCTATCCACCGTTTGTACGGGTGCGGGGCGGTGATGATCGTTTCGAGTTCGTCTCGGGCCACTGTCGGCGTGACGTCGCCGGCCTTGATGCGGCCGATCAGGCGGTCGACGGCGGCAAGGCGGCTGAAGTCCATCGACCGCGATTGCACGATGTGCAGCGTTGTCGCCGCGGGCATCGTCGGCCCTCGGTATGCGGCGACGTGAATCGTCGTGTTGATGACGTCGACCTCGCACCGTTCGATGCCGTACGCGGCGGCTATGGCCGAAACCTGCTCCATGGTGGCCGTCGCAGGGGTTCCGGATGCCATCAGAATGGCTCCGATGTTCCCGGCCAGATCGAGCACCTCGCCGACCAGGGCGTAGTACGCGTCGTCGCGCTCGCGCTGTGAATCCGTGATCCTCGGCATGGCGTCTGTCGGCGGGTCGGTCTCGCGGACGATCCGGCTCAAGATCTCGCGGCGACGCGCACGCCACGGCTGGCCCGCACGATCACGGGTCATCTCCACAGCAGGTCCCCTTCGGTTACATCGGACGATTCGACACAGCGCAACGAGCAGGTGAGCCGAACGTTTCCGTTTATTGCTTTGTTTTCACGTGGTTTGGCTCACACCGTCAGCGCTTCTGCATAACGGGAGCTACCGCCCAATTCTACGGGGAACGTCAAATCCACTGCGAATTAATCATCTTGGCTGCGTATCCGCCATGCCGATGTCACAGCACACGGCAATGAAGTCCGATGCCAACAGCAGGTATACGTATTCGTTTTTGTCACTGTCCGATGACACATATATGCCGTCGAAAAGATCCTCGGTCTCCCCACAGCAGAAGGTGAAGACGACGCTGTGCAGGATCTCGTCGCACAGCTCTATGAGGGAAAGCGTTTTCCGACGGCCGTTGTCGAAGTCATAGCAATCCGCGATGTCGTCGGCCGACAGCGGGCGCCTACCGGTCAGTTCGAAACGCCTGACCGGGATTTGACGGCGCTTGACTCCTTCCGGCGTCTCGCCCGCCTCGACCAGCTTGCGCATCGCGTACGCGCTCAACACGAAGTCCCGTTCGGTGAGGTAGCCGGTCCGGTCGGTCCACCGCGTCTGCTTCGTCCTGGCTTCCAGTCGGTCGGCGGTCTTGAGGAGCTCGTCGTGCCACGGGGCTGGGTCGTCGACCACACAGCGAGAATAAGGTTCGCGAGGCCCGGAGTTGGGGCTTATCCCAGTTCGTAACTCTCGCGCGAAACGCGGAAGAAGTGCCCGGTGGCGGTGTCGCTGCATGTCAGGCCCGGCGGCTCGCTGACGCAAGTGATCGCACCGTGGGAGTCGGCCTGACCGTAGTCGAGAATGGGCGCTTCCGGGGCGCTGAACTTGCTCACTCCCTCGTAGCATCCGAGGTTCGCCGGTTCGGCCTGACTGAGGTAGAACTGCAGACCCCCGACATCGAGGTCGCACGGCCTGCCGAAAGGGCCGATAGTGGAAGCCGGCGCCACCCAAGTATGTTCCCGGACTTCGCAATTCACCCCTGAGCCGTCCGCGTAGATGCTACAGATGACGTTGCCCGACGGCGTGGCGAAGTCGTGGTCGTGGTCGATTTTGCCACCTCCGCCGCAGGCGTTTGCGACGACGGCAAGGGGCAAGGCGGCCGCGGACGCAATGGACAGCGCCGCAATTATGTGGAACTTCATGGTGTCCTCGCTGTGGTTGGTCGGGCGGTTACTCCCGGTTACGCACAGAGTGATGTGGGCACCTTGGCGGATCCTTGGCGTGGGACGATCCACTCCGGTATGGATGGGCTGCCGAGACCATCGAGGAGAGAGCATGACAACAGACCAGACTGGCGACGACTCGTCCGCGGGCGCGGTGACGGTGTCGGAGACGGGGTCGGGAACCTACACGCAGCAGATCACCGCCGGTCACCACCGGCTCGTCGCTGACGAACCGCGGCCGATCGGCGACAACGCCGGACCGAACCCCTACGATTTGGTGCTGGCCGGCCTCGGGGCCTGTACATCGATGACGCTGCGGATGTACGCCAACCGCAAAGGCTGGCCGCTGGACTCGATTCGAGTGACATTGCGGCACTCACGTATTCACGCAGAAGATTGCGCTCACTGCGAGACGACCAAGGGATGGATCGGACATATCGACCGCGAAATCGAGTTGACCGGCGCCCTCGACGACAGTCAGCGGCAGCGGCTGTTGCAGATCGCCGACCAGTGTCCGGTGCACCAGACTCTGACTTCGGAGATCGACATCAGTACATCCCTCAAGTGACAGTTGCATCGCTAGGGTCGACGGGCCCTGAGCAGCCGGATCACCGCGTAGCCGATACCACCGGCGACGACAAGCACCGCCAGCCACGGAAGAACCAGGCCGAACAGCAGCACCAAGTCGCCTGCGACGGAAACCAATGCGTCCCAACCCCGTTCGATCTGTCCGACAAAACCCTGATACTCCTTGGGCGCCGGTCCGCCGATCGTCTCGGCGACGAAGGTGACGTCGACGGTGCTGTATTCGATGCGGTCGCCGAGCGCGTCGCGCTGCGCACGCAGGCTGTCCAGATCCGCTTGGCGCTGCGAGAGTGCGTTTTCGGCGGAGATGAGCGCCTCGGGGTCCTTGGCGTCGCGCATGATGGCCAGAAGGCGGTCCACCGACGTTTGCAGCGCCTTGATCCGAGCGTCCATATCGACCCGCTGCGACGTGACGTCCTCGGATCTGGTCTCGGCCGTCTGCACGGACCCCAGAGTCTTCAGCTCGCGCACCACACCATCGAGCTTCGCCACCGGAACTCGAAGCACGACCGAGGTGCGAGCCAACCCCCGGTCTGATCCTGCGTCTTCGCTGCGGCTGTCGACCCGACCGTCGGAGTCCTCCACC
>Ga0164298_10000471_pt1 | contig 11057 bp, 6 predicted proteins | sample Whisoiple_216_MG_FD_109713 | JGI IMG/M metagenome (GOLD analysis project Ga0164298, IMG submission 109713) | Unamended control soil microbial communities from upstate New York, USA - Whitman soil sample_216_MG | ecosystem: Environmental > Terrestrial > Soil > Agricultural land ... | reverse complement strand
GCAGAATTTTGGAGAATTTGTGGCGAGGGCGTGCCAGATCCAAAAAAAACCCCGGCCAAAATTGGTCGGGAGTTAATTAATCAGGGTGCATCTACTAATCTAATCTCCCGTCTCATAGCACCTCTTTCAGGACACTTTGGCAGAATTTTGGAGAATTTGTGGCGAGGGCGTGCCAGATCCAAAAAAAACCCGGCCAAAATTGGTCGGGAGTTAATTAATCAGGGTGCATCTACCAATTAAGCTTCCTGAGAATTCGGTCGCAATCCGGACAGTCGCATCGAATTTTTCAACAGGGCGATCGCTTGAGGATACGCAAAATCTCAATTGCGCTGCGGGGAGGGGCGATCATATTTCTTAACCATAAAATCAACATCCTGGTTCCGGAGTGGCGGCCCAACATAGCGTATAACGGCAACAAGTGGCAATTTCGTCAATTGCCGCTGACACATCACGGTTTAACAACCTAATTATCCCCCCACTTATGTCAACTCAGACTGTGAAACCCAGAGTTAGCGTGATTATTCCCGTGTATCAGGGCGATCGTTTCATTGCCGAAGCGGTAGAAAGCGTGCTGAATCAGAACTACACTAACTATGAAATCATAGTGATTAATGATGGTTCCAACGACAACAGTTGCGGAGTATTGCAGCCTTATTTTGATAAAATTCGCTATGTTTTTCAGGAAAATCAAGGCGTAGCTGCTGCCAGAAATCGGGGCATTCAAATGGCGCGAGGCGAACTCATTGCTTTTCTCGATCAAGATGATTTTTGGTTGCCTGATAAGTTAGCTTTACAAGTAGCTTGTTTTGACGCGCAACCGGAATTAGGAATAGTGCATTGCGGCTGGCGGCGAGTTAATGCAATAGGACAGGCTTTAGGAGAAGTAACTGCTTGGGAAAATGTACCTGTTTTAGATTTAGCTGGATGGTTGCAGTGGATGCCAATTCTGCTAAGTGCAATGCTTGTCAAGCGGGAATGCTTGCACCGTGTTGGGGAATTTGACACAAGATTCAAGCAGGCTTGCGATGTCGATATAGTGCAGCGTTTGGCACTGAGCGACTGCAAAACAGAGTGGGTGCGCGAAATACTTACTTGCTATAGAGAACACGATCGCAATGATTCGCTGAACACGCCTTTACAAGCAACAGAATCTTGGGCGGTGCGAGAGCAATTTTTTGCTCGATCGGACATACCGGAACCGATCCGCCAATTAAAAGATCGGTGTTGCTATCACACTCTTGTCTGGATTGCCTGGAGGTTGTACTACACGGGCTATTGTAGTGGCATGGCTGACTATTTGCAGAAATCGTTGAATTACACGCCTTATTCGCGCACCAAGACAGTTTCAAATTGGGTTAAAAGTTTTCGGGGATATGCGAGAGAATATGGCTGTTTGCTAGATATGGATGCCTTAGTTAATTCTATCAAATGGTAACGGGTAATGAATTGCGTCCTTAATTGAGTGAGGTAAAAAATATGGATCCATTAATAGGTAAAACTGACCTGTTTTTCGATCGCGATCCGATAGCGAACTCTCGATCGGGCAGCATTAAATCTCAGAAACATTCTCAAAGTTTTGATGGCAAGGATTTTGCTGATTTTTTAAAAGGTAGCAGTTACCAAATCGACTCTGAATTGTTTGCTTTAGTATCAAGCTTAGATCCAATGGAATTTAGCGATACTGAGTTTTTAACTGCTGCCAAGCAATTTAATGATGAAGATTTTGTCCGGGCAATTTATCAAGCATATCTCAATCGCGAACCTGGAAATTCTGAGTTAAATTTCTGGATAACAGAGATAAAACTCAAAAAAGGTTCCCGTATTGCTCTTCCTATTGCCCTTAGAAAAACTGTACACTTTACATTGTTATCCCAAGCTAGCAAAAAGAAAAAAATATTTAATGCTCCCAACAATTTTTTCTCCCAACATTTATTTTCGGCTCTCAAGATTTTTAGAAAATATTTGGGAATTCAATCTATCGAAATTATAATTTCTATTAACCAGGTTATTGAGCAAAATGAATTTATAATGGCAGGATTTATGGATCAACCAAAGACCGGCGATAAGATTAAGACTTCAACCTATATGATTGCTGGTTGGCTCATATGGAAAAATTATCCCCCAACCATCAGGTTAATTAGTAACGAAACAGTTATAAATGAGGTTCCTATTCAGGTACGGCGCCCAGATGTAACTAATGCTTATTGTCTGGAGTCTAAAACTCACAACTGGGGGTTCAAAATTTTATTAAATATCAAGGACTTATCAGAGCGAGGAGAATTACAATTACAAGCTAATTTTTCCAATCACCAGATAGTTAATTTTGGTTTAATTCAATACATTAAATATTAATAACTGCTCTCTTTTTTAATACTGTCCGGATCGTGTTTGACAGGCATTGGAAAGTATACTGAGTCGTATAGAATTCTCAGAATACGAGCGTCAACTATAGCAATCCTAAGTGATTTTCTAGATCTGTAAAATCTGAAAGTCTTGCTATACAAGAAGTCTAGGAAGACAAGAGGGCGTTGTGTTGTGAGACTCAGATCGGATTGCTATATATGCCTAGACTCTCAGTAGTTAAACCGACGTACAACAAGTGATGAGTTATCTTGTTGTAACGCTAGAAACCAAAGAATAATTATGACTACAAATACTTTAGTTGAAATTTTCGATGTCTCCTTGTCTGCAACAGATCCAGAATTATTGTGGGGTTGTGCTATAGATAACCCCAGGAATGGAAGCAAAACCAATACCTACACTATTGATGTTAGCGGATGGGTATTGGGCAAAAATCATCCTGCTGTTGCTGTTGAGTTAGTTAGCGATGGAAGAGTCTTAAAAAGAATTTCTACTAATAACTTTCGCCCAGATGTAGGGAAAGTTTATTCAGAAGTACCTGGATCTGAGCATTGTGGTTTTTTCACAACAGTTGGAGTAATCGGAACTTCTGTTCAAGCTGAACTACTTATTTATGCGGTACTCGAAGATAACAGTCGTGTTTCAATGGGAGTCGTGAAATTTCAGCATCAGCCTCTTCGCTCTCACTATCAACCAAAACTACAACCTCTTATGCTTACAAGTGGAGGTCGTACAGGCACAACTTTACTGATGCGAATTTTATCAGAACATCCACAGATTATCATCTACAAAGAATATCCTTATGAAATCCGAGTTGCACAATATTGGATGTGGGTACTGAAAGTCTTATCAGAACCCGCCGATCACCTTGAATCATCTCCCGCTGCTGAATTCGATTCCACTTTAAAATGGGCAGGTCATAATCCCTTTTTTAGTAAAAAACTTATTAATAACCCTGAGCTTATATCTTGGCTGGGCAGTACATATCCAGAGCAAATCACCCGCTTTTTTCAGCAAAAAATTGACGACTTTTATCTAGCTTCTCACAGACCCACTAATAAGTCATTATCTGATATTTCCGCCAATACTGATACTTATCAACCCGTATACTTCTCGGAAAAGTTTGTACCCAAATATATCCAGTCACTTTTTTGGGAGCTATATCCCCAAGGACGTGAAATATTTCTAGTGCGCGATTTCCGTGATATGTTATGTTCAATCCTGGCGTTTAATTCCCGAAGAAAAACTAATGACTTTGGTCGGCAAGATGCACTAAGTGACGAGGATTATGTTCGGAGAATTTTAACTCCAAGTATTATGATGTTGCGCGATACTTGGAAGTCTAGATCTGTACAGTCACATTTAGTCCGTTACGAAGATTTAATCTTGTCTCCAGTTACAACCCTTAGTAGTATCTTAGAATATCTGGGGCTAGAAAATACACCTGCAATAGTTGAAAAAATGATGGAAACAGCATCACAGGATACGCCAGCACTGCAAGAACATCGCACTACATCCGATCCTAAATCATCAATTGGGCGTTGGAGGCAAGAGTTGGAGCCTTCTATGCAAGCCATATGCCAGGAATCCTTTGGTGAAGCGTTAGAAGAATTTGGCTACAAGTCCAGTTAAGTAAAATAGCACATTATTAGTTTTAATAGTGTACCCGAAAAAAACAACCACATCATTGTCAGTTTAACCTACCGGAGATTTAGGAATATGTCGATTAACTTATTTGAATACCACCTTGATTCACCAACCAATAATCAAGAAGTTACTAGCGCTCTTTTTCTAGTCAGTGGCTGGATCATTTCTGATAGTATAAATAGCCTAGAAAAACCGACGCTCTGTAATGATTCTTACTCATTTAGTCAGCCGTTGAATACGATCAAGCGTTATGATGTGGAAGCTGTTTGTCCAGACTACAATGTAGTGGGGTTTTCCCATTATATTTCGGTGCTTGACATACCCCAAGATGAATCGTGGGCCATTAAATTCTTAGTGAACAACCAGGAGTGTCGTTTTCCATTGTCTTTTTCTGTTTCCCCCCATTTAAAAAAGCTCAGACATCAGAAAATTGAAAAGCTGCAAAAAATTAAGTCATACCTGCGTTGTCCATTTTGTGAAAGCCACAATCTAGAAATTTTGGCGGATAATCTACTAGAATGTAAAGATTGTAACTCAACATATCCATACAGTCAGAACAATTATAACTTCCTGACAGGAGACTTAATTAAATACGGCAATGTCAAACCAACTGAAAATATATCTGCCAATGAATACGATCCGATTGCCTTAGATATTATTCAAGAATTTCCTGATGGATTAATCCTTGACAATGGCTCAGGTTTAAGAAACATTTATTATGACAATGTGGTCAACTTTGAGGTTGTTAATTACCCGACTACCGATATTCTCGGTATTGGAGAAAAGCTGCCTTTCAAATCAAATACTTTTGATGCGGTGTTTTCTTTGGCCGTCTTAGAACACGTCAAAAATCCTTTTGAATGCGCTCAAGAAATCATCAGAGTCCTAAAGCCTGGGGGCAAACTTTATGCTGTTGTTCCTTTTCTCCAACCTTTCCACGGTTATCCAGATCATTATTACAATATGACTAGCAGCGGTCTGAAAAATCTCTTCGCGAATCTTTTAAATATTGTTGAGTGTGGTGTTCCTTTATCTGGGTTACCAATTTGGTGTCTGAGTTGGTTTCTAAATTCATATGTACGAGGCTTGCCACAAGATGTAGCACAAAAATTTAAAGAGATGAAAATCGGCGAACTTCTTGAGTCCCCGCTTAAATACTTAGAAGATGATTTTGTTGCCAAATTAAAGCAAAATGTCAATGAAGAACTGGCCTGTACAAACTATATAGTTGCCATCAAAAAGTAACATAAAATATATGCCCCTATCTAGAAAAACATACTATTTTATAGGCATTATTACAGCTATATCGGGAAGTATAATTCAATCTATTCAAGTGGCTCAACCTCAACCTCCCACAGGTGTAATTGATGCTGTTTCATGCAACACTATTCGAGGCTGGGCTTGGGATAGAGATGCACCGAATACTTCTATTAACTTGCACATTTATGTCAATAAGCTTGCTCAATCGCGCGGCAAGGTTGATTATATTGTGAACGCTAATCTTAACAGACCGGATCTAGTCTCGCTCGCGGGAGATAATGGCAAACATGGCTTTGAATGGTCTGTCCCCGATTTTCTAAAAAGCGAAACTGGATCTGCTCTTTACATTTACGCAATTGATGCTACTGGCAAGCAAAATACCCTTCTTTCTAAGCAACCAATAATTCTCAGAGGTTGTCAAAGCAAGTTCAGAAATGCGGGCTTCTTTAAAATAGCCGATTCTGCGAATAATGGCTATACCTATGGTTATGCTCCAACTATCATCAAAGAAAACGGAATTTACCACACTTTTTATTGCTCAAATCCGGAGTTAGGAGCAGGGATTGATGCTGTCCGCTATGTTTATTCAGAAGATGCGTTGAATTGGTCTCATCCTAAAATTGTACTTAGAGCAAAGCCGAGTATTAACTCCAATAGCGGAAAATGGATAAATCGATCTGCCTGCGATCCGAGTTTGGTTTACTATAAAGGGTACTATTATCTTTACTATACCAACCAGCATCAAACTGGTTCAAATTTAGTTGATGAGAAGAGATCTACTCAGGGTAATATTTCTGTTGCTCGTGCTAGCAAAATCAGTGGGCCATACTTGACTTATACCGAAAGACGCACATGGGAAGAGAACCCCCCCGATGCGAAAATAATTATTTTTCCTCAAGTGAAACGGAGTGGCAATCAACACAGTTACGGAGCTGGTCAACAGACAGTCGTGGTTAAACATGGTGAGTTATATATGTGGTTTACAGACGATTCCATCGCTCCTCTGAAACAGCCACGCATATACTTTTTCACGTCCCAAGACCCAGTTAATTGGACTGCAAAACCGGTACCGACTAATCTTGCTAAAACTTCTTCTGTTGATATAAAATACGAGGACATCACCAACAGATTTGTCATGATTAAAATCCTCGACATTCATACTCAAAATGCCTCAGTAGTAGCCTCTGATTCCACAGACGGAATCAACTGGAAAAATTTTAGGACTATTTATCCCGAACAAAACTTTCCTGCCTTTGCTCATAATATTGGAATGAGTGGTAATAAAGAAGGTCATTTTGTCCCTGGAGAACATCCGATTGTAGCTTTTGGAGCCCCTTACGCTCTCAGTCGGCAGGATACTTGGGGGGCGTGGGATTTATTCGGAGTTAGAGCAGATATTTTAAAAGCTCAATAACGATCAACTTAGGATTTGATACCGTAACTTCACTACCCCTAATGGAACATGACTTTTATCTTCTAGGATAACTTGTAAAAGTAGTTCTGCTTCAGGGGGAATTTCAAATACTCCTAATATTGTTGCAAAACCTATATATTCCGCTTTGGGAGCATCTGCATAAATCTCTGCCACATCGGGGCGAGGTATATCAATAGAGATCTGTCGCAGAAATTGACCGTTACATATTAACTCGATCGCTGTCGCTATAGATTTTTTACCTAGCACCCATCCTGCAATCAAAATAGAACTGGCTTCAACTTGTGGTTCCGGTTTAGGTAAATCTATAGAATACTCCCATAATGATGCTGAATTTTCTTGCAGTCTGGATACATCCAAAATTTCAACGACAGGAACAACTTTCAAACTATAGTCTTCTCGTTCCCTGGTTAAATGAGGGCTGTAGCAGGGATCGCGGTCTATGATATCCATCCATCTTTGCTTCATTATTTCAGTTTCTTGTAAGAAGCGGCGCTGTTTTTCCGGTGTGTTTTCTGCACCCCGGCTCTTGGATTCATGGTGATATAAAACCGCATGAGGCAAATAAATATTGCGGTAGCCATGCTCTACTATCTTTAGGCATAAATCAACATCATTGAATGCTACGGCAAGCTGTTCATCAAATCCGCCAACTTTTTCAAATACTTCTCTGCGACATATCAAACAAGCTGCTGTTACTGCTGAGTAATTATTCACTGAGACAAGCTGAGAAACATAGCCTTGATGGCTAACTGGAAAGTTTTTATGACTGTGGCCAGCGACGCCCCCAATCCCCATCACTACACCGGCGTGCTGAATCATATGATCTGGGTACAGCAATAAAGCACCTACAGCACCAATAGTCGGTCTTTGGACTTGCTCAACCATTGCCTCCAGCCAATCTGATGTAATGACTTCTGTATCATTATTCAAAAAGAGGAGATAGTCACCCTTCGCTTTAGTCACAGCATAGTTATTGATGCGAGAATAATTAAATGGGATATTGAACTTATAACAATTGAATCGATTTGATTCTCGCACTTTCCATTCTGCAAAAATTGCTTGTGTTTCGGGTTCGTCCGAACCATTATCTATGACGATAATTTCATAATTGGGATAGGTAGTCTTTTCAAAGATAGATTTCAGACACCGATCCAAAACATCTCCTAAATTTCTTGTGGGAATGATGATGCTGACGAGTTTGCAGTCAGTAATTGAATACCTTACAATGTAAACACCGGGATTATCTGGGGTAGTAAGGATGCTTTTCACTTTTTCACCTCGTCGTTCCAAAGCATCTTTTAATGCTTTTTTCGCTGCTCGATCGGCGTAGGATTTAACATTATGATTTCCGGCTGTAGACCCTGAGTGCATTCTCCAATGGTAAAGAACTTTGGGAATGTGAAAAATTTTATCAGTTTTCTCGGTTAATCTGAGGACTAAATCATAATCCTGACTGCCTTCATAGCCAACTCTAAAGCCCCCTAATCGATTCACCAATGCACGACGGTAAACTCCTAAGTGACAAGTATACATCCTAGAAAGAAATGAATCGGGACACCAATCGGGCTTGAAAAATGGATCTGTTGGTTGACCTTGCTCGTTTAATTTGTCTTCATCAGAATAAATCATATCGGCTTGAGGATGTTGATTGATTAACACAGCCACTTCATAAAGAGCATCAGGTGTTAATACATCGTCATGGTCTAACAAGGCAATAAATTCTCCTGTTGCCAATTTCAAGGCTGAGTTTGAAGAAGCGGAAATATGACTATTTTGAGTTTGGTATACTACTTTTATCCTTGGATCTATCGCACTATATTCTTCAAGAATATTTTTAACATGAGGTTGAGGAGAAGCGTCATCAGCTATACATAGTTCTAAGTATGGATAAGTTTGATTGAGTACAGACTGAATAGCTTCTCGCAGCAGTTTTTCTGGTGTGTTATAAACTGGCATGATAATGCTAATCAATGGTTTATACTTGAAGAACTTAATCTGCTCTGACATCTGTCGCAGTTCTTCAGGTTTAGGTGTATTTTCCTGTAACCACAAAGTATAGATATCGGTATTAATAGAAGTTACTTTAATAGCTTCCGATAAGCTACTATTTTTCTGCCAACATTTTGCTAAATGCAAAGAGAGTTCAGCATCATCGGGATGAACCTGTAAACCCATCCGATAAAAGGCGATCGCCTGATCCCTATCTCCCTGTCTAGCCAAAGCATTTCCCAAACCCAAATAAAGATCGGGATCGTTGGGCTGAATCTCCAAGGCTTTGTGGTAAAGTTCGATATCATCTGGATTTTTTTGAATGGCCTGACGGTACAAACTAATAGCTTCCTCTGAATAAAACTGTATTTGATTTTGCAGTGCCTCCCCCAATTTTTCATGCACTCTTGGCAGATCGAACTTTAACTGAATCGCCCGCCGATAAGCCCCAATCGCCTCCTCCCACCTCTCCAACTTCACCAAAGCCTCGCCCAAATTATAGTAAGACCAATGGAAGTCTGGATTTAGCCCGATCGCCTTTCCATACGCCACCGCCGCCTCTTCCCACTTCTCCTGCTTAATCAGCACATCCCCTAAATTATTGTGCGTCCAAGAAAAGTCTGGGTTAAATTCGATCGCCCGACGATATGCAACAACTGCCTCCTCTAACCTTCCTTGTCCTTGCCAAATATCCCCCAAATTGTGGTGAACTTCCCACAAACTAGGCTGAAGTTCGATAGATTTCTGATAAACTATTACTGCTTCATCCAACTCACCAGTTTTAACAAGAGTATCCCCTAAACTATGATAAATTTCTGCTGAATTAGAGTCTATCTCTAAGGCTTTACGATAGGAATAAATAGCTTTCTTGCACTCCCCCTTTTTAGCCAAAGCTTTTCCCAAGCTGTAGTGAGGTTTAGCAGCATTGAAATTTGCCCCGGCACTCCCGTAAGAGTGCTTATCTCGCCTCGTATCCTGTTTCGCAGACTTCGCGCCAACCTTTTTTAAGGTTATCGATTGGGGGGGGGGGAAATTAGTCGAATCTTGGGGCGATAATGCAGATAAATCTGAATGGTTATTTCCGGGAAACGCAATGATATTAGATTGGTTGCTCATACCCTGTACCTGTGGTAATTTGAGACTATTAAAGCAGTTGAATTGATTTTTCATCTACCTAGCGAGGTATCCGGAAAATTTCTAAACTTTTGCTAGTTCAATAGCGCGATTGTAAGCCTCGATCGCCTCATCAATGTCGCCTTTTTCTTGCAAAGCATCCCCTAACTTTTGGTGAACCTCCCAGATGTCCGGTTTCAATTCAATGGTTTTTTCATAACATCCGATCGCCTCATCCAACTGACCCCAACTGTCCAAAATATCCCCCAAACTTTGATAAGCTTGAACCAAATTGGGATTTAACTCGATCGCTCTCCGATAACAGGCGATCGCCTCTTCGCGCCGATCGAGACTTGCCCAAGCTTTCCCTAAACCGTAATGAGGTGCATCGAAATTCGGGTTCAGATCGATCGCTTTTCGGTAAGCCGCGATCGCCTCTTCGCACTTTCCCATAACGCTGAGAACCTCCCCTAAATTGTGATAAGCATCCGCATAACTCGGCTGCAACTGAATCGCCCGCCGGTAACATGAAATAGCTCGCTCCAACTGACCCAGTTCTAACAAAGTATTGCCCAGAGTAAAGTGTTCATCAGGCTTTGCCCAATTGATATCGAGAGTGAGAGCTTCATACCAGCATTCTGCCCCTGCTTGTGGCTGACCGGACTGCACAAATATCCTCGCTAAATTTCGGTAAGCCGATGCTAAATTAGGTTTAATTTTAATTGCTTGTTGGTAACAAGCAATTGACTTTTCCCAGTGTTTCTGCTGAGCGTAAATGCTACCTAAATTGGCATGAATCTCAGCAAAATCTGGCTCGATTTCCAGGGCTTGAACGTACCAATACCTCGCCGCCTCTGTTTTGCCCATAGCTTGGGTAGCATTCCCCGCAATCTTGTAGGCAAGTGCCGCCTCCGGTTGGATTTCAATAGCTCGCTTGCACTCCGCGATCGCCTCTTCAAATTTTCCCTGCGCGTAATAAGATTCAGCCTGTTTGATATATGTTTCTGTACTGACAGAATTGACAATCGGCACAGGTTTGCCGCTGTTACTATTACCGCTATCAAGTGCGGATAATGTTAGACTTTCGGCAGATTTTGAATGGCCGTTATTCAGATTGTTTGCTGGTGTCGCAAAAGCGATCGCATCCCCAACTTCCACAGCGGCAGCAGGTTTGTGACTGTTGCGATCGCCCTTTACCTGCGTTGTGGGGGCAAAAGTATCTGCTGCTTTACTGCCAGATACCGAAGAGTTG
>Ga0164298_10000468_pt1 | contig 11090 bp, 9 predicted proteins | sample Whisoiple_216_MG_FD_109713 | JGI IMG/M metagenome (GOLD analysis project Ga0164298, IMG submission 109713) | Unamended control soil microbial communities from upstate New York, USA - Whitman soil sample_216_MG | ecosystem: Environmental > Terrestrial > Soil > Agricultural land ... | reverse complement strand
TCGCCGCGGATCTCCTCCAGGCTGGCGCTGGTGTCCTCGACCGTGTCGTGCAGCAGGGCGGCGCAGAGCGTCTCGGTATCGAGTCGCATGCCGGCGCAGATCTGGGCCACCCCCACCGGGTGGGTGATGAACTCATCGCCGGAGTGGCGCAGCTGATCGGCATGCCGATCGCAGGCGAAATCGAAGGCGTGCTTGATCGCGATGCGATCGATCGCGGCGACCGAGACGGCGACGCTGCCCCCGCCGTTGGCAGCACCGTTGGAACCGGCCGAGGAATCGAACTCCTCGACGACGGCAAAGAGATCAGCCAGGAGCTCCTGGCTTGCTAGGGCTGTCGGTGTGCTTCGAGGTATTGGCGGGCCTCCTCGTGGCGAGCACTGTAAGCGCGATATGACGCCGAGCGCTCCAGATCTGTCCCCTCTGAGGATACGACCCCAACCAACCCGCCGCCCCCGGCGGGCTCGCCCTGGACCAAGCCAAGCTCAGCAAGCACGCGGAAGCAGCGCGCGGCCGTCTCGGGGCTGCGCGCATGCGGGGCGCTGCCGACCAGGGCCCCGCGCAGCTCCTCCCCACTCGCCTCACCCGCATCGCGCAGGTCGCGGAAGGCCGCGATCAGGGTCGCGCGCTGAGCCAACTGCGCCGCCGCGGCGCTGAGCGCGAAGCGCCACTCCGCCTCGCCCCAGACGCGATGCAGGTAACCGCCCTCGGCCTGACTGCGCGAGGCAAGCGCCAGGAGATCCGCCGTCGCCGGTGGGTCGACGAGGACGACGTGGTCGAACTCTCCACCAAGCTCGGGTTCGCGCTCCAGCTCTGCGTAGTCGGCGAGCCTCACCCCTTCCCGCGCCATTCCAACCCGCAAGGTGGCGTCGGCGGTCAGGGCGAGGACCTCACCACCGCAGGAGGCGAGCTCGCCGACAACGGCAGCGGGCGCGTTCGTGCTCGTACGGACGTGGCGCTGGAGCTCGCCGGCAGCAGCCGGGTCCAGCGCTTTCCACTCGGCGGGATCGCGGCCCAGCTCGGCCTCGAAACGCTGCCACCACTCCGCCGCCAGGGGGACGTCCTCACCCGAAATCCGCGGATAGACCTCGCGCAGAATCACCTGCGGCTCAACCGCCCCGTTCCACTGATTCACCTCGAGCCGCACGGCGACGTCAACCGGGTCGTCCTCGCCAACCCCGAGCGAGGGACGCCCGAAGGCCACCCCAAGCGCCTTGTGCGACCCGCTGTGCAGGCTGAACCGCGCGTGCTTGCCTTCCCCCATCGTCCGCACATCCCGAACCCGCGCCGACGGCACCAGCAACCGCACCCCGGGGTTCCCCATCCCAAACGGAGCCAGCTGCTTCAGCTCCTCGGCCAAATCCAGCCCCAGCGAAGCGCCACCGACAATCGCATCGATCCGCTCCGTCCGCTTCAGGTCATCCGGTCCAAGCACGCTCGCCGCGTGAGCAGCAAAGGCCTCTCGAAAGCCAGCCAGATCCCCCGCCTTCAGCTCCAAGCCAGCCGCCGCCTTGTGACCGCCAAAGGTTTTGAGGTGATCAGCGCAAGCCTCAAGGCCCGCGAGCAAGTTGAACCCCGGAATGCTGCGCCCCGAACCCCTCCCGCTCCCATCTGCCTCAAGCGAGATGACCACGACCGGCCGGTGGTGCCGCTCGACCAACCGCGAGGCGACGATCCCGATCACACCGGGATGCCAGCCCTCACCAGCAACAACCAGCCCCGGCGCTTCCCGCAGATGCTCCGGCAGTTCCCGCAGGGCGGCCTCGGCCGCATTCGCGACCTCACGCTCGGTAGCCCGCCGCTCGCCGTTCGCCCGACTCAGCTCGTTGGCGATCTCTGCTGCCCGCCCTTCGTCCTCGGTCAAGAACAACTCCACACCAGCATCAGCGCGGTACAGCCTGCCCGCCGCGTTGATCCGTGGCGCCAACTTGAACGCCAGATCCCCCTCGTCAAGCTGCGTCGGCTCGACCTTCGCCGCCTCGATCAGCGCCCTCAGTCCAAGACGCTGCGCTCGGCGTATCTCCTCCAGCCCCCGCTTGACCAGCGTCCGGTTCTCCCCGACCAGCGGAACCAGGTCGGCCACCGTCGCCAGCGCGACAAGGTCGAGATCGTCGTGAGGGGCGCCCCGCAACGCGGTCGCAAGCTTCCAAGCCACCGCGGTTCCGCACAACTCGGCGAACGGATAGCTGTCATCCAGCCCGGGATGAAGAATCGGACAGTCCGGCAGCGTTTCACCAGCTTGGTGGTGGTCGGTAACCACAACTTCCATCCCAAGCTTGCCCGCCAAGGCCACCTCATCGACCGCCGTGATTCCGCAGTCGGCGGTGAGAATCAGCGAGGTGCCGCGCTCGGCAAGCTTTCTCACGTTGGACTCGCTCAGTCCGTACCCATCGGCGAGCCGATCCGGGATCAACCAATCGCACTCGGCGCCCAGGCCACGCAGCGTGCTGACCAGGATGGTGGTTGCGCATACGCCGTCGACGTCGAAGTCGCCGTGGACGGTGATTCGCCGACCCGCCTCGACGGCCGCCAAAACGCGCTCGACGACGGGGGCCATCGCCGCGAACTCCTCCGGCTCATGCCACTCGTCGGCGGCAAGGAACGCCCGCGCCGCGTCCGGCGTGCGGTACCCCCGCCGGACCAGGGCGATCGCCACAGGCTCGCTCAGCTCGAGCTCTGCCGAAAGCGCCCGAGCCTCCTCGTACGAGTAGGCCTCGGCCTTGTATGCGTGCAGGGTCTCGGCCACGGAAGCAGGCTAGGAACCGCCCAGGACGACCCGGCGGCGCGACCAACCCGCAAACTGGGGGTTACTCGACCGCTTGTTCCTGGCGCACGCCGATGAACCAGACCACGGCGAGCCCGATCGCGACGCCGGGGACAGCGGTCAGAACCGTCGCCAAATCGGTCTCGCCGAGACCTTTGCCACTGGCAGTCTCGATGATCGCGCCGAAGAGAACCGCGCCGATCGTCGCGCCGAGGAAGGCGCCGACGATGCCCTGCCAAAAGCGATCGGGCAGGAAGACGGTGAAGTGCCAAAGGGCGATACCGGTGGTGAACCAAACCAAGAGTGCCATCAGCGCTTCCTCCCGTGTTTGCGCCGTTGCTGACGGCGAGCGCGGCGCTTCTCGTCGCGCTCGCGCCGCGCGATCGCTGCCGGATCGGTTGCCGGAGGCTCGCCATTGCTGGACGGCTCTCCTCCATCGCCCCCGTCGCCCTCGATCGGTGGCTCGACCGTTGCCACCGCGCCGGCCTTGGGCTGAACCTCGCGCCGCGTTGCCACGGCCTCCTCCAGCTCGGCATCGGTCTCGCTGTCGTCGTCGAGCCTGGCCAGTTCGGTCTCGTCGGCGAAGGCGGGCACGCTGCCCTCCGCCGCGGCGATGCGCTCGCGGCGGCGGATGAAGCCCGGCTCGCGTTCCTTCCAGGCGGTCAGCACCGGCGAGGCGATGAAGATCGAGGAATAGGTTCCCGAGAGGATCCCGACCATCATCGCGAAGGCGAAGTCCTGCAGGGTGGCGCCGCCGAAGATCAACAGCGAGACCACCGAGAGCAGGGTCGTGAAGCTGGTCGCCAGCGAACGGGTCAGGACCTCGCTCATCGAGCGGTTGACGATCTGCGAGAACGCAGCTCGTGGCATGCGAGGCATGTTCTCGCGTATTCGGTCGAAGACGATGATCGTGTCGTAGAGCGAGTAACCAAGGATGGTGAGGAAGGCGGCGACCGTTCCGCTGCTCACCTCCCGGCCGGTGAGCGAGTAGATGCCCGCGGTGATCAGGATGTCGTGGAAGATCGCGATCAGCACCGGCACCGCGAATTTCGGGTCGAAGCGGAAGGCGATGTAGGCGCAGATGATCAGCAGCGAGAAGATCAGCGCGTTGCGGGCGCTGTTGGCCACGGTGGCGCCGAAGGTCGGCCCGACGCTGGTGCTGTCGAAGCCGTTGGCCTCGATCCCGTACTCGCGCTCGAGTTCCTTCTGCATCTCGTTGATCTGGGCCGGTTCCAGGGTGCTGGACTGGATCAGGAAGGCGTTGTCGCCGAGGCCGGGGTTGCTCTCGCGCTGCACCTCGGCGGCGGAGATATTCGCCGCCTCCAGGGCTTCTCGCACGCCGTCCTCATCGGTCGGCTTGACCAGCGCCACCTCCACCCTGGTGCCCGACTCGAAGTCGATGCCGAGGTTGAGCTGCTTGGTCGCCAAGGCAAGGGCCCCGACCAGCAGGATCACGCCCGAGACCGAGAAGAACCAGCGGCTCGCGCCCATGAAGTCGAAGTGCCAGCGGATCCCCTCTTTGGCGCCCCCGAGCGCGCTCGGCGAGCGCAGCCAGCGCGAGCGGCTCATCGTCCCCAGCAGCGCCTGGGTGAAGACGACCGCGGTCAGCAGCGAGACGATCGTGCCGACGCCGAGGACGAAGGCGAAGCCCTTGACGCCCGCCGTGGCCAGCACGAAGAGGACGAAGGCGGTGAGCAGGGTGACTACGTTGGCGTCGATGATCGTCGCGATGCCGCGCCGGTAGCCAGCCGCGATCGCGTTGGACATCGAGCGCCCCGCCCGCACCTCCTCCTTTATTCGCTCGAAAATGACGATGTTGGAGTCGGCGGTGACGCCGATCGTCAGCACCAGGCCCGCGATCCCCGGCAGGGTCAGCGTGATCGGGATCAGTTTGACCAGGGCGAAGAAGATCACCCCGTAGGCGGCCAGGGCGGTGACCGCGACGATGCCGAGGAAGCGGTAGAAGATCAGCAGGAAGAGGACGGTGAGCGCGAGGCCGATCAGGCCGGCCTTGATGCCGGCGTCCAGGGCTTCGGAGCCCAGCGTCGCCGAGACCTGCGACTGGCTGATCAGGTTGAGGTTGATCGGCAGCGCGCCGCGCTGCAGGAAGCTGGCCAGTTCCTGCGCGTCTTCGATGCTGGTGAAGCCGCCGGAGATCTGGGCGCCGGTGCGACCGTCGATCCCGTCGGGGTTCTGGGCGAAGTTGATGATCGGCCGCGTCTTGACTTCGTTGTCGAGCACGACCGCGAAGTGGCCCGAGGTCTGTTCCGCCAGTTCCTGGCTGCTCGGCCCGATCGCCGAAGCGGCGCCGCGCTGGGCGATCTGCCGGGTTACGTCCTGGAAGGCCTGACGACCGCTGTCGGTGAATTTGAAGGCGACGTTGGGCTGGCCGAATTCATCCGCTTCCTGCTTCGGGCTGGTGATTTCGGTGCCCGACAGCGCCGGGTTGTCCTTCAGCGCGAACCAGCCGGGGTCGGCGTTCTCGAGCACCTGGCCGTTGGCGTCGCTGGGCTTTTCGGAGACGACGATCGTGCCCTGCGGGACCTTGAGCACGAGGCCGGAATCGGCGGGGCGTTTCCTGCCGCTGGGCGAGATGAAGAGGTCTTCCTTGGCGAACTCGGGCCCGTCGATCAGCTCGTGTTTGTCGCCCTTCTCGAAGAGGTAGTAGGTCGCCGACTGACTGCAGTTTTCACAGTCGGGCTTCGGCTCCTGTTCGGAGGCGAGCTTGACCGCGGCGTACTCGGTCGGGTAAGCGCCGGCGACGATCATCTGCTGGTTTTCGCGCTTGGTCGGCAGGCGACCGGCCTCCTGCCATTCTTTGGTCGCTTCCTGGAGCGGGCCTTTCGGCGGTTCCTTGCCGGGGTGGCCGCCGATGATGACCTCGCGACCGATCAGGTTCGGTTCCCAGTCGAAGAAGAAGAGGCGGGCGGGCTTGGTCGCGCATTCGGTCGCCTTGCCGACGCTGGTGGCGCCCGGAATGCCAACCTGGATCTGGTCGCTGCCGACCCGCGCGACCTCGATCTCCGAGACGCCGAGTTCGTCGCAGCCGGAGCGGATGATGTCGACGGCCCTTTCCATCGAGCCGTTGTCGATGGTCGGCTGCTGCGGCGTCGGGCGGGCCTGCAGCACCAGTTGCACCCCACCCTTGAGGTCCAGGCCGAGCTTCGTCGGCTTCTTGGCGATGACGATGCCGGAGACGACGATCAGGCCGAGAACGAACAGCAGGATGAAAGCGTTTCTGCGCCTTTTGCCCATGCCGCTCTCAACCCTCCGGGGTGAGGACTATCAGCAGTCCCCCATCGTCGTCGTAGGCCGGAAACACATCGGCGACCGCCTCCGCCGGCAGGTCGCCCTCGGCGTTGACCGAGACGCGTTTGCCGAGCGAACGGACCCCCCACTCCAACGACGTCGCGATCGGATCGGTGATGGTGCCACCGTTGCCTTCGCGCTGTTCATCACCGCTGCTCTCGGCCCGCCATTCGAGGCCGAGAACCTCCTGCACCGGGCGGCCGATCACGTCCTCATCGGTGAGCCCGGTGAGCTCGAAGCTGCCGCGGCCGGCGTCGATCACCCGCGCCTGCTGGTCGCAGACGAAAAAGGCGGCGTTGGGCGCCGGGTAGTAGTCGTCGAGCAGCTCGAAGACGAAGCCGAAGCCGCATTTCGAACAGCCCTTCGGGCGCGCGCTGAAACCCGCGGTTCGCTCCGCGCTGACCTCCCTGTGGCCGCAGTTGGGGCAAATGAAGAACGGCATCCCAACGGCAGGTTACTCAGAAGAGGCTGTTCGCTCCTTCGGGGACCGGCAGGCCGAGGTGCTCGTAGGCCCGCGGAGTGATCACCCGACCCCTTGGAGTGCGCTTCAACAAGCCCTGCTGAAGCAGATAGGGCTCCAATACATCCTCGATCGTGTCGGCCTCCTCGCCGATCGCGACGGCAAGGGTCGAGAGTCCGACCGGGCCGCCGGAGAACTTCGTCGCGACCACGTCGAGCAGGGCCCGATCGCTGCGATCGAGCCCGCCGGCGTCGACCTCGAGCATCGCCAGCGCCGCATCGGCGACCACGGCGTCGATCGTGCCGCGCTCTTTGACCTGGGCAAAATCACGCACCCGCTTGAGCAGTCGGTTGGCGACGCGCGGGGTGCCGCGCGAGCGCTCGGCGATCGTCCGCGCCCCCTGGGCGTCGATCTCGACCCCGAGGATGCCGGCCGAACGCACGATGATCTGGGCCAGGTGCTCGGGGGCGTAGTGCTCGAGGCGGTGGGAGAGGCCGAAGCGGTCGCGCAGCGGTGTGGTCAGCAGACCGGCGCGGGTGGTGGCGCCGATCAGGGTGAAGGGCGGCAGCGGCAGGGTGACCGTGCGAGCGCCGGCGCCCTGGCCGAGCACGACCGGCAGCTCGCCGTCCTCCATCGCCGGGTAGAGCGTCTCCTCGACGGCCCGGCCGAGGCGGTGGATCTCGTCGACGAAGAAGACGCTGCCGGGCTCCAGCGCGGTGAGGAAGGAGGCGACGTCGGCCTTGCGCTCCAGCGCCGGGCCGGCGGTCTGTACCAGCGGCACGCCCATCTCCTCGGCGACGATGTGGGCGAGCGAGGTCTTGCCGAGGCCGGGCGGCCCGGCCAGCAGCACGTGGTCGAGCGGCTCGTCGCGCCCCCGCGCCGCCTCGATGAAGATCGCCAGCTGCTCGGTGACCTGCTCCTGGTTGACGAAGTCGGCCAGGGTGCGCGGCCGAAGGGAGCGGTCGAGATCCTCGTCCGGGGCGTCGGCGCGAGCGTCGTGCACCCGCACCTCGTCGCCATCCAGGTCGACCGCGAAGCGGTCCTCCGGATGAGAGCCACCTCCGGGGGGCGAGGGACCATCGATTCCCGGGGTTCGTATCCGCTTCTCGCTCACGCCTTGCTCCGCGAGGAGCCGGCTTTGCGCAGGGCGGCGCCGAGCAGCTGCTCGGCGTCATCGCCATCGATGCCTTCGAGCAGCTGCTCGGCCTCCAGCGGCGCGTAGCCGAGGTTGACCAGGCCGTCGCGAGCGAGACCGCGGGCATCGCCGCCATCGGCCACCAGCCCGGTGACCTCGTCCTCCAGCGCGCCGGCGACCTTCTCGCGCAGCTCGACGATGATCCGCTCCGAGGTGCGCTTGCCGATCCCGGGAACGGCCTGAAAGCGTTTGGCGTCCCCGGCGGCGATCGCCCGCAGCAGCTCCCGCGTGGGCCCACCCGAGAGCGCCGCCATCGCCACCTCGGGCCCGCCGCCGCTGACCGAGATCAGCTCCCCGAAGAGGTCGCGCTCCTCCTCGGAGGCGAAGCCGAAGAGCGCCAGCGAATCCTCGCGTGAGATCAGCTCGGCGTGCAGGAAGACCTCGCGGCCGGTCGCCGGCACCGCCTTCAGCGTCTCCGAGGAGACGGCCAGCCGGTAGCCGACGCCGCCGGCGTCGACCACCACGTGATCGGGCCGCCGCACCATCACTTCTCCGCGCACCGCGGCGATCATCCGGCGACCCTCTGAGAAGCGGCTTCTTCCGCCGCCAGCGTCGCCGCTTCGCGCCCGGTGGCGCCGCCGTGGCAGATCGCCACCGCGAGCGCGTCGGCGGCGTGGTCGGGCGTCGGCGGCTCGGGCAGGCCGAGCAGGGTGCCGACCATGCGCTGCACCTGCTCCTTGCCGGCGCCGCCGGAGCCGCAGACCGACTTCTTGATCGCCTGCGGCGTGTAGGTGAAGCAGCGCACGCCGCGCTGAGCCGCGGCCAGCATCGCCGCACCGCTGGCGCGGCCGACGGCCATCGCCGAGTGCACGTTCTTGCCGAAGTAGAGATCCTCGAGCGCCATCGCCGCCGGCTGGTGCCACTCGATCAGCTCGGCGAGCGAGCTGTGGATGCGCTCGAGGCGCTGCTCCATCGCCGCTTCCGGCGAGGTTTCGACCACGCCGCCGTCGAGCGCAACCATGCGGCTGCCCTCGATCCTGACCACGCCGAAGCCAAGGTTGGCCGCGCCGGGATCGATTCCCATCACGACTTGCATGGGAAGTGATTCTGGGAGTAGCCCCGGATGCCTTCGTCAGGCCGCCTCGGCGGCCAGCTTCTCGATGATCTCCCCCGGCACGTCGAAGTTGGCGTGGACCTCGTTGACGTCGTCGTGCTCCTCGAGCGTGTCAACGAGCTTGAGCAGCCATTCCGCCTCCGAGCCCTTGACCATCACGGTGCTCTTCGGCTCCATCGTCAGCTCGGCAGACCGCACCTCCACCCCCGCTCCCTCGAGCGCCTCGCGCACCGCGCTGAGATCGCCCGGCTCGCTGATCACGCGCAGCTGCTCGCCGTCCTCGCGCACGTCCTCGGCGCCGGCGTCGATCGCGACGATCAGGTCGTCCTCGCCGTAGCGATCGCCGTCGACGACGATGACGCCGCGTTTCTCGAAGATCCAGGCGACCGAGCCCGGCTCGCCGAGGTTGCCGTGGTGCTTGGTGAAGGCGTGGCGCACGTCGGCGCTGGTGCGGTTGCGGTTGTCGGTCAAGGCGTCGACCAGGATCGCCGCGCCGCCGGGCCCGTAGCCCTCGAAGAGGACCTGCTCGATCGCGTCGGCGTCGGTTCCCACCCCGCCGCCACGGTCGATCGCGCGCTGGATGTTTTCCTTCGGCATCGAGGCGTCGCGCGCCTTCTGGATCGCCGTCGCCAGCGGGGCGTTGGCGTCGGGGTCGGGACCGCCATCGCGGGCGGCGACGGTGATCGCCCGGGCCAGCTTGGTGAAGAGCTTGCCGCGCTTGGCGTCGGCGGCACCCTTCTTGTGCTTAATGGAAGACCACTTCGAGTGTCCAGACATAGCTGGCATTCTATGAATGTGGAAATGGTCAACGAGCCACAGAGGGGTGGAGTGGCCAGGGGCCTGGCCGCGAGCCTGATCTTCGTCGCGATGCTGCTGACCGCGCTCTCGATCTGGACGGCGATCCCGCTGGGCTGGATCTACATCGGCTCGAAGGTCTCCCACACCCAATTTCCCAGCCAGGGCCCCTACTTCGTCGTCGCCGCCGGGATCATCGTCTCGATCCTCGTGATCGCCTGGCTGATCGGCCGCCTCAACCGCCTCTACGTCCAGGTAACCGGCACCAACCGGCTCGAGCCGATGCGGCCGACCTGGCTGAAGAGCATGCGCGACACCTCCCCCCAGGCCGGCACCACGACCGTGGTCGAGGCGGTCCTGATGGGCTCCGTGGCGCTCGCCGCGCTCTGCATGACGATCTGGTTCTTCCTGCTGGCCGGGTCGCCGATCCCGAACCAGTAGAGCTACGTCGTCCGTACGGCTCCTCGCGGCGTGGCGCCGTAGGGGCGGACCGCCCCCCGAGGACGCTTTAGCGACCGCAGGGGGTGGTGGGTCCCTGCGGTGACAGGACCCGCCGCGCCGGGAGCGTCAGACGACGAACTTGCCGTCTTCCTGCATCACGATCCCGTCCACTTCGAGCTTGCCCCCAAGCCGCAGGTCGCAGACCAGATCGGTGTGGACCGCCGAGTCGTTGACGCCGCCGGACTCGGGGTAGGACTTGCCGACGGCCATGTGGACGGTGCCGCCGATCTTCTCGTCGAGCAGGACCTCGAGCGTGCCGCGGTCGATCGCGTAGTTGGTCCCGATGCCGAGCTCGCCGAGGCGGCGGGCGCCCTCGTCGGTGTCGAGCAGCTGGATCAAGAACTCCTCGCCGCGCTCGGCGCTGGCGTCGACGACCTTGCCGGACTCAAAGCGCAGTCGCACCCCGGAGACCTCGCGACCGGCGATCACCGCCGGCAGGTGGAAGGTCACCTCGCCCTCGACCGAGTCCTCGACCGGGCCGGTGAAGAACTCGCCGTCGGGCATGTTGTGGTCGCCGACGCAGGGGATGAAGGTGCGGCCGGCGATGCCGAGCTTGATGTCGGTGCCGGGAGCGGTGATCCGCACCTCCTCGTGGTCCTGGATCCAGTCGGCAAGCCGTTCGCACTCCGTCGAAGCCCGTTTCCAGGCCGTTAGCGGATCTGGGTCGTCGGCCAGGCAGGCGCCGAAGTAGAAGTCCTCGTAGGCGGCGAGGCTCATCTCCGCCTCGGAGGCGTAGGCATTGGTCGGGAACAGCGTGTAGCACCAGCGGAACTCGCCGGCGGCGCTGCGCTCCATCATCCGGTTGAGCACCGGGCCGGTCGCGGTCTGGCGGCGGGTCTGGCGCTCGGGCGGGACTTTCGAGAGCTCGCGCGTGTTGGCGCTGGCGCCGATGCCGATGCGCACGTCGGCGTTGTCGACCGTCCACTCCATCAGCGGCGAGACCCACTCCAGCTGCTCGTCGCTGGCGTGTTCGTAGTAGATCGCCGCCAGCCCGTCGAGGCCGACGTTGAGGATC
>Ga0164298_10000462_pt1 | contig 11148 bp, 13 predicted proteins | sample Whisoiple_216_MG_FD_109713 | JGI IMG/M metagenome (GOLD analysis project Ga0164298, IMG submission 109713) | Unamended control soil microbial communities from upstate New York, USA - Whitman soil sample_216_MG | ecosystem: Environmental > Terrestrial > Soil > Agricultural land ... | reverse complement strand
ATCGGAGCGGTTCCCGCGAAATCGCGGAAGCGTTCGGGGCTGGCGTTGATCAGCGGTGTGACGACGCTCAGGTGTAGGTGCGGGACGACGAAAGCCGCCGCCAGCAGGAGCACGGCGGCGACAACCGCCACCGACTCCTTGCGACCTATCTGCAGCTTGGGCACGACCGCCAGGGTAGGGGGTGGGTAACTACCACGGTGTTTCATGGGTGTCGTGACCGAACCCCTCTTCTGCGACACCGAGCTGGCCGCGCGTATCGAGTCGGCTGAGGCGCAGCTGATCGCCGCGGGCACGGATGCGGCGCTTCGACGCCGCCCCGACCTCGCTTTCATCACACCCGTCGCCGGTGGGTTCGCGTGCTTTGGCGAGGACGGCGCACCGTTCAACAAGGTCGTCGGCCTCGGCTTCGGCGGGTTGCCGAGCGAAGACCTCATCGGGGAGATCGAAGGGGCATACGCAACCCGTGGCGCCTCGACCCAGGTGGAGCTGACCAATCTGGCCGATCCCGAGCTCGGCGCGATGCTGACCGGCCGGGGCTACCGGCTCGTCGCGTTCGAGAACGTGCTCGGCAGGTCGCTGAACGCCTCCGCGAAGCCGCCCGTACTCGATGCGATCGACATCCGCACGAGCGGAGAGGATGAGCTCGACGATTGGCTCGAGGTGGTGGTCGCGGGCTTCGCCCACCCCGACGAGCAAGGGGTCGCCACCCACGAGGAGTTTCCTCGCGAAATCGTCGAGCGGGCCGAACGTGACCTCGTCGCGGCAGGCGCGCGGACATATCTCGCCTTGCGGAACGGAGTCGTTGCAGGCGGTGGCGGCCTACGCATTACCAACGGGGTAGCGCAACTGGTCGGCGCCGCAACGGCACCGGAGTTTCGCAGGCAGGGCGTGCAGACCGCGCTGCTGTCGACCCGCCTCGCCGACGCCGCCGCGGCCGGCTGTGACATCGCCGTCGTCACCACGGCGCCGGGGTCGAAATCTCAGCAGAACGTGCAACGGCAGGGTTTCCACCTGCTCTACACGCGGGCGGTGCTCGTCAATTGATTCGGAATATTCGTTCCAGAACGGACGTATTGTATTGGTGTGGCGCGTCCCCGTACATTCGATGAGCACGAGGTCGTCGCGGCAGCCCGCGATGAGTTCTGGGAGCGCGGCTATGCGGCGACGTCGGTTGACGACCTGACTGCCGCCACCGGGCTGGGCAAAGGCAGCCTCTACGGCGCGTTCGGCGACAAACACACGCTCTACCTGCGGGCGCTCGACGACTACATCTCGTCGTCACTCGGAGAGGTCCGCGCCAGCCTGCGCGACCCGAAACGGAGCGCCTACGAACGGCTTGCCGGTCATATCCGGGGGCAGGCCAAAGCGCTTGTCGCAGACAAGGACAGGCGCGGCTGCCTGCTGGCCAAGAGAGCCGCCGAACTCGGCGCCACCGACGAGGCGGTCGAGAAGAAGGTCGAGCTCGCGTAGACGACGTGGCGCGCCGAACTCGTCGCGTGCATCAATGAAGCGCAGCGCGACGGAACCGTTGACGCCAAGCAGAACCCTCAGGCGCTGGCGGGCACGCTTCTCGCCTTCATGCGCGGCCAGGAGGCGCTGCATAAGGGCGGCGCCAAGCCCGCACAGCTGAAGGCCGCCGCCGACGAGATGGTCTCCCTCATACCGACCGGCTAGGTTCATCACCGGCGCCGAGATCCCGGTCGGCGGCATCAACCAGAACTGAGTCTTCGGCTCAGATGAGACGCCTCGTTGACCGAGATCGCAGCGAGGTACTCGCCGATGCGTTCGCGTTGCCACCAGATGTGTTGTGACCTGAGTTGCCATGCACTGCTGTAGCGATACCGATACAGCACTGCACGGATATGGACCGGCGGGGAGTCGGGGAAAGGGTTGATTCGCAAGAGCCGGGTGATAGACGGTTCGTTGGTCAACAGGCCATGACACATCTGGATGAACCAGGGCTGGGCGTATACCGGCGACAACGGAAGGAACCACATCATCCAGTCAAGCCGTAGGTGATATGGGCTCCACTGTCGCGGCATCCGCTTGACGTCGCCGGGCTTGCCCTTGAATTCGTATTCGGCCCATACTGTTTCATCGGAAACGTCGGACTCCGTTGTGCCCTCCAGAATGACCTCCTGTCGGATCCGGCTGATACTGCCGAATGCGCCGTAGGTGTTGACCAGGCGCAGCGGGTCATACGAGCTGTTCATGCGCTGTCGACGCGACACCAGGTTTCGGGCCGGATACCAGCTGCGAACGATTACCAGCGCCGCGAACGCGATCACCAGGACCATATACCAGATCGGCTGTGTCGCAGCCGTATCGGCGGGTGTCGATATTCCGAACACCGCTGCGGCAGTCGAGGTGTCGATCACGCTGAGGGCAAGCACGATCGTCAGCCAGTTCAACCAGGAGAAGTTGCCCGAGAGGACGAGCCAGAACTGCGTCACGGCGATGATGGCCGCGGCGACACTGGCGACCGGCTGTGGAGCGAACAACCCGAATGGAACGATCAGTTGCGCGACGTGGTTGCCTGCGACCTCCATGCGGTGAAACGGGCGCGGCAGGTGATGGAAGAACCAGCTGAGCGGGCCAGGCATCGGTTGCGTCTCGTGGTGAAAATCAAGGCACGTCAGATCACGCCAGCAGCGGTCGCCACGCAGTTTGATCAGGCCAGCGCCGAACTCGACACGGAAGAGCAGCCATCGGGTCAACCACATCACCAGTACGGGAGGCGCAACTTCCTCGTTTCCGACGAAGACAACGAGCAGCCCCGCTTCCAGAAGCAGCGATTCCCAGCCGAACGAGTACCAGATCTGACCGACGTTGACGATGGACAGGTAGCTCACCCACAGCAGGAGCCACAGCAGAATCGCCACCCACGGCGGAACGACGTCGGCGAGCCCCGCCACCATCGCGGCCGAAATTGCAACGCCGGACCAGCAGACTGCGGCGACGAACCCGTCGGAGTAGTGCAGATGAAACAGGCTCGGTGACGTTCGGAATGACCGCTTAGCCAGGTATTGCGGCACCGGCAGCATCCCTCTGCTGCCGATAAGACCGCGAAATTGGCGAGCCGCGCCGAGGAACGCCAGGACGTACACCGCGGCTATGCCGCGTTCCAATATCAACCTGCCCCAGTGCCATTCGGGCGCAATCAACCAATCCACAGTCCACGCTCCTTCGTGGAGCTCATACCCCGGCGGCTACCCGCAGGCCCGACATCGAACCAATCGGGCTGGCGCCGCAGTCAGTACAGCATCGTGCGATAGTTCTCCTCGGCGTAGTACTTCTCCAGCTCGTCGAGGCTGATGTCGGTCTTGAACGACTGGGCCAGCCGCGCGGCACTGGGCACAGCGGTCGGATTCCAGGTCTCCGCTTTCCAGGTGTCGGACCGCAGAAATGCCTTGGCGCAGTGGAAGAACACTTCCTCGACGTCGATCTCCAATGCCAGGATCGGCCTCTTACCCTGCACCACCATCGCGTCGAAGTAGTCCGCGTCGGCGAGAATGCGCGCAGATCCGTTGACTCGCAGGGTGTCCCCACGACCCGGAATCAAAAACAGCGTGCCCACGCGCGGGCGCTGCAGCACATTGAGGTAGCCGTCCACGCGCTTGTTGCCCGGCCGCTCCGGAATCGCGATCGTCGTGTCGTCGATGACATGCACAAAGCCCGGCGGATCGCCCTTCGGTGACACGTCGACGCGGCCGTCCGCGTCGGTCGTCGCCACGAAGCACAGCGGGGAGTGCGCGAGCCAGTCCTGCTGCGCGGTGGAGAGGCGCGTGCCGACCTTGTTCGCGACATAGTGGTTGGGCTGCCCGACGATCTCCCGCAGGTCCTCGACGGTGGTGACTTCACGGCGCATGGCTACATCATGCTCGCCGGAAGTTCATTTGTGCGACCTCCTTTTCTGCGACACTGCGCCGATGACCGACGTCGTCCGACCGCCCGCCACCACCCTCGACGACACGCCCGAAAGCGGCCGTAGCGGGTTGTCCGCCGATGCCTTGCGGCGGGGCATCGTCGACCATTTGCGCTACTCGATCGGCCGTCCGGCGGCCGTGTTGACACCGGAGCATTTCTACCGGGCAACCGCGCTCGCGGTCCGCGATCGCATGCAGGACAACTGGGCGGCAACCGTGCGCACCTCGCTCGACCTGGGCCGTAAAGCCACCTGCTATCTGTCGGCCGAGTTCCTGATGGGCCCCCAACTCGGCACCAACATTCTCAACCTGGGTATCGAGGAGGCGACCCGCACGGCTCTCGAGCTCATCGGGCTCGACATCGACGAGGTGCTGGCGTGCGAGGAGGAGCCGGGATTGGGCAATGGCGGCCTCGGCCGGCTCGCCGCGTGCTATCTCGACTCACTGGCCACCCTCGAGCGCCCCGCCATCGGCTTCGGCATTCGCTACGAGTTCGGCATATTCGACCAGGAGATCCACGATGGCTGGCAGGTCGAGAAGACCGACAACTGGCTGGCGAACGGTAACCCATGGGAGATCGCGAAGCCCGACATCAATTACCTCGTGAACTGGGGCGGCCACAGCGAGCACTATGTCGACGATGGCGGCCGCGACCGGGTCCGGTGGATACCGGGACGCGTCATCAAGGGAGTCGCATACGACACTCCCATCCAGGGGTATGGCGTGAACACGTGCAACATGTTGACGCTGTGGAGCGCGCGGGCCGTGGAGTCGTTCGCCTTGGACGCCTTCAACACCGGCGACTACTACAAGGCCGTCGAGGAGGAGGTCAGTTCGGAGACTGTGACGAAGGTGCTGTATCCCAACGACGAGCCTGATGTGGGCAAGCGGCTTCGGTTGTTGCAGCAGTACTTCTTCGTATCCTGTTCACTGCAGCATGTCCTGCACATCATGGACGACATCGCCGAAGCGCGGATTCGCGAACTCCCCGAGCGGTTCGCGTTGCAGCTCAACGACACTCATCCGTCGATCGGCGTTGCCGAGCTGATGCGGCTTCTGGTCGACGAGCGCCAACTGGACTGGGACGACGCGTGGGACATCACCGTCGCCACCTTCGGCTACACCAATCACACGCTGTTGCCCGAAGCGCTGGAGACCTGGCCGCTGGCGATGTTCGGCGAATCGCTGCCTCGTCACCTGGAGATCATCTACGAGATCAACCGCCGCTTCCTCGACGAGGTGCGCGCAAAGTTCCCTGGCGACAACGACCGGCTGCGACGGATGTCGCTCATCGGTGAGGACGGCGGAAAGTGCGTCCGGATGGCACATCTGGCGACCGTTGGCAGCCATGCGATCAACGGCGTCGCCGCGCTGCACTCCCAACTGCTCAAAGAAAGCGTCCTTGCGGACTTCTACGAGTTGTGGCCCGAGCGGTTCAGCAACAAGACCAACGGTGTCACGCCGCGCCGGTTCCTGGCGCTGGCGAACCCGGGGTTGCGCGAACTGCTCGACGACACGGTCGGCGACGGTTGGCTGACCGACCTGAACCGACTGAGGCGCATCGAATCCCACGTCGACGACGCGGCGTTCAGCCGCCGGTGGCGTGCCGTCAAGCGCGCGAACAAGGCGCGGCTGGCCGACTACGTGAAGGCCACGACGGGCGTCGAACTCAACCCCGATTGGATGTTCGACATCCAGGTCAAGCGCATCCATGAGTACAAGCGCCAGCACCTCAACGTGCTGCACATCGTCACGCTGTATCACCGGATCAAGAACAATCCCGGCCTTGAGATCCCGCCGCGCGCCTTCATCTTCGGTGGCAAGGCGGCCCCGGGATACTTCGTCGCCAAGCGCATCATCAAGCTGATCAACGCCGTCGCCGCCACGGTCAACAGCGACCCCGACGTCAATCGCGTCATGAAGGTCGCGTTCATTCCGAACTTCAATGTGCAGAATGCCCACCTGATCTATCCGGCGGCAGACCTGTCCGAGCAGATCTCGACGGCGGGCAAGGAAGCGTCGGGCACCGGAAACATGAAGTTCATGATCAACGGTGCGCTGACGATCGGCACCCTGGACGGCGCCAACGTCGAAATGCGTGACGAGGCCGGCGCCGAGAACTTCTTTCTGTTCGGGCTGACCGAGGACCAGGTGCAACAGGTCAAGCGCGACGGCTACCGGCCGATGGACTACGTCGACCACAACGAGGAACTCAAAGCCGTACTGCAACTCATTGGCAGCGGCCACTTTTCGGGCGGTGACGCCGACGTCTTCCGCCCCCTGGTCGACAATCTGCGGTATGACGACCCGTTCCTGGTGCTCGCCGACTACGCGGCCTACGTCGAATGCCAGGGCCGGGTCAGCGCTGCGTGGCGGGACACCGACGCGTGGACGCGGATGTCGATCCTGAACACGGCGCGCAGCGGTAAGTTCTCCTCGGACCGCGCCATCGCGGAATACTGCGACGAGATCTGGAACGTGCACCCGGTGACCGTCAGGGTGAACCGGTAACGCCCCCTCAGGCGGTGATTAATGCGTCGCGCATGCGGGTAGCCGAGCGACGTCTGGAGGTGAGTGTGATGGCCAAGCATGTCGAGGTCGATCCGGCGCTGTGGGAAGAATTCCACCGCGTGGTGAATATGACGTCCCGGGAATTGATGGACTGGCTGCGTACTCGGTCGGCCGGCGAGGAGGCCGAGCAGTTCGCCGACCAGGCGGGTTCGCAAACCGGTCGCCACGTCGTCGAGATACTGCGGAAGCGGCGCGTCGATCTGACCGCCGACGACGAACGCATCATGCGCAAGGTCGTCGACAGAGTTCACGCCGAACGCAGCGCGGACATGGAACCGACGGCCGGTGACGAGGCCTGGCGGCACCGCATGATGACGATCGGGCACGACCCGCTGAAGCCGGTTCCCTCCTGAGAGCGCTCAGCGCCTCACAGGGGTCGCAAGTAGGTGTCAAGTCCGAGAAGTGCACCGCGGGCATACCGTCGACGGTGACGAAATCGGTTCCGGGAGAACATTTCCGGATGCTAGCTCAGTCACCGAATTCGGCGATCAGCTTGCGTCGGTCCACTTTGCCGATGCCGCGTCGGGGAAGCGCATCGACGATGTGCACCTCGCGCGGTGCGGCCGTCGGGTCCAGCGTCGCCTTGACGTGGGTTCGCAGTTCGGACAGCGTGGGAGGCGCGTAACCGTCGGCTGCCACCACGGCGGCGACCACCCGCTGGCCCAAGGTCGCGTCGGCAACGCCGAAAACCGCGCAGTCGGCCACCCGCGGATGTGACGCCAACGCCGTCTCCACCAGGTGCGGAAAGACGGTGAGCCCGCCGGTGCTGATCGCGTCGTCCGTCCTACCGAGTACCCGTAGCACACCCGAACGATCAAGAGCGCCAACGTCATCGGTGACAAACCAGCCTGGCTCGGCGAACGGATCCGGTTCAGGCGGATTGCGGTACCCCTTGGCCAGGGTGGCGCCACCGAGGGCGATCCGACCATCGGGATCGATTCGTACCAGCACTCCGTCCAGCGCAACGCCGTCGTACACGCACCCGCCCGCCGTCTCGCTCATGCCGTACGTCCGGTGTACCGAAAGGTGTGCTGCGGCAGCCTTTTCCGCAATGCGTGGGGGCATCGGGCCGCCTCCGATCAAGATGGCGTCCAGTTCGGCAAGCGCAGCGCACGCCGACGGATGCGCCAGCGCCTTGTCCAATTGCGCAGCCACCAGCGACGCGTAGCGGGGGCCGGAGCCCATCGCCGCAACCGCGGCGGGCAGTTCAGACACGTCGAACCGGGGCGAAACGGCGACCGGCGCGCGACCCGCAATCACACTGCGCACCAACACCTGCAATCCCGCGATGTGATGGGCGGGCAACGCGAGCAGCCATCGGCCGGGACCGCCGAGGCGGCGGTGCGTGGCATCCGCGCTAGCTGTCAGCGCGGAGCCGGTGAGCATCGCCCCCTTCGGATGGCCTGTGGTTCCCGACGTCGAGACGACGACCGCAACATCGTCGTCGATGTCTTCGCCGGCCCTCAATGAGATTGTCAACAAACGGGTTTGGCGGTCATCGTCGGCCGGAACGGGCAACATCGCGGGCTCGCCGGCCAGCACTGCCTCCACGATGGGCAGCACCGACAATGCCGCCGGTCCAGGCGGCACGGGGACGGCGCGGAGGAGGGCTATTCCGTCTCCTCGGCATCCCGGGGATCGTCGAGCGGCCAGCCCTTGGCGGCCAGCCGGGCACGGACCCGTTCGACGTCCGCCGGTGTGGGCAGTTCGTCGGTGAGCTGGGTGATCAAAACCCCGATGTCGACATGATCGAACTCGCCGCGATTCGTCAATTCCTTTGTGACCGCCTTGACCTCGTCCTCGGTCAGGCGCTGCCTCATCAGAGCGAACAGCGGGACGCGGTCCGGGCCCGGCACACCGTCGGGATATCCCGCGGTGATCCACGCGACGATCTTGGTGAGAAAATTGTTCACCGTTTTGCACTCCCGACGGCGTGGCTGACCGAAACTGACACTACGAAAGCACGATAGTGGAAACGCCGCTCCGGCGGCCCGGGTCGTCACCGCAGGCAAACATGCCCGAGACGGAAGGTGAACAGTGAATGAACACCTACCGGGCTGCGGCAAAGTGCCTGTTCGGAAGGGGCCTTTAGGGTGACTAGCGGCTGGTCAAATCCATTGAGAATCCATCAGAATTGGCAATCATGAGCGCAGAGATGATCATCCTGGTGCTGCTGATCGTTACAGCACTGGCCTTCGACTTCACCAACGGCTTCCACGACACCGGAAACGCGATGGCGACGTCGATCGCCACCGGCGCATTGAAGCCCAAGACAGCCGTGCTGCTGGCAGGCGTTCTCAACCTGGTCGGTGCGTTCCTGTCGGTTGAGGTCGCCGTCACCGTGACCACGTCGGTGTTGAAGGTCCAGGACAGCAAGACCGGCGCACTCATCCCCAATATCGACGCGTCGATGGGCCTGACGATCATCTTCGCCGGCCTGATCGGCGGAATCCTCTGGAACCTGCTCACCTGGCTGTTCGGCATTCCGTCCAGCTCGTCGCATGCGCTGTTCGGCGGGTTGATCGGCGCCGGCCTTGCCGCACTCGGTATGGCGGGCGTGAACTGGAGCGGCGTCACCTCGAAGGTGCTGGTTCCGGCGATCGCCGCGCCGGTGATCGCGTGCCTGGTCGCCGCATGCGGCACCTGGCTGGTGTACCGGATCACCCGCAACGTGGTGCAGAAGCGGCGCGAACAGGGCTTCCGCTGGGGCCAGATCGCCACCGCCTCGCTGGTCGCGCTGTCGCACGGCACCAACGACGCGCAGAAGACGATGGGCGTGATTGCGCTCGCGCTCATCACCACCGGCCACCTCACCGGCGATGTGAAGAAAGACGGCCTGCCGTTCTGGATCATCTTCAGCTGCGCGTTGGCCATCGGCCTCGGCACCTACATCGGAGGCTGGCGGGTCATCCGCACCCTCGGAAAAGGTCTTGTCGAAATCGAGTCGCCGCAAGGCTTCGCCGCCGAAGCCTCCTCGGCCGCAATCATTTTGAGCTCCAGTGCCGCCGGTATGGCGCTGTCGACCACGCACGTCGCGACGGGCTCGATCCTGGGCAGCGGCGTCGGCAAGCCCGGCGCGGAGGTGCGCTGGGCGGTTGCAGGCCGGATGGCCATCGCATGGCTGATCACGCTGCCCGCCGCAGGCATCATGGGCGCCCTGTCCTACTGGCTCTCCCACGGCGTCAAGTCGCTCACCGGCTCCGACCTCGCCGGTGACGGGCTGATCTTCGTCATCCTGTGCGCGCTGTCCTTCTACATCTGGTGGCGCGCCCAGAAGCAGAAGGTCGACAGCAGCAACGTCAATGCCGATTGGGACGCCACGACCAACTCGGTCGTTCCGGCCGAAGTGCGCGAAGCCACCAAGCCCAAGGACACGGCCGCGGTCTGACCGCGCTCATCCCTGAAACAAAGGAAGACGATGACCTACTTCGAAAGCATCTTCAAGGTGCTGATCATCGGGCTCGTTCTCGGCGCCGGTCTGCCCGCAGTCTTCGCCGGAGGACTGGTGGCCTACTCCAACGGGGCAGGCGTCACGGAGGCCGACGGCACCACCCATTCGTCCAACCCGGCGATGAAGTACTTCGGTATAGCGCTGTTCGTGTTTGTCGCGTGGGTGATCATCACCGCTGTCGTCTGGATCACCAGGGGGACGATCATCCACCATTTCGGTTTCGATCCGTTCCCGTTCATGCCCAAGAAGTGACTGGAGATCACATGACCGAGACAAGCCAGGGCGTACTGAGCAACGTCCTCGGATGGCTGCACCAGGGATATCCCGAGGGTGTGCCGCAGAAAGACTACTTTGCGCTGCTTGCTCTCTTGAAGCGGTCATTGACCGAGGACGAGGTCGTCCAGGCCGCGCAGGCGGTCCTCAAGAAGTCGGCCGCGACCGACTCGGTGAGCGAGGACGAGATCCGTTCAGCCGTGCACAATCTGATCGCCAAGGAGCCGAACCCGGAGGAGATCCACCAGGTCGCCGCCCGGCTGGCCTCCGTGGGTTGGCCACTGGCGGACTGCTCGCACTGAACTGGTTCGCGCCTGCGGCTTCAATTTCTGGTGTCGCGGCGCAGCGGATGGGTCTCGGGCACCTGCACGAAGATCAGCGTGACGCCGTCGGGATCGGCCACATGCAGCTCGTGTAGCCCCCACGGTTCCTGCCGGGCTTCGCGCGCGATGGGAACACCGCGGTCGGTCAGTTCCTTCTCGGTGGCGTAGACGTCGCGCACCTGCAGCCAGAGCGCGCCGCTCGCGTTCGGTTCCCCGTGGCCGGCCAGCTCGATCAGTGATTGACCCGCGTAGAAGACGGTGCCCGCGCCGTAGTCGCGGGCGATCGCGAGGCCGAGTTCGTCGCGGTAGAACCGCAGCGAGCGGTCCTAGTCGGCGGGCCGCAGGAGCATCCGGCTCGCCAGGATCTCCATGACTCTGGTCTATCACGTCGCGCGCCGGATCCGGCACAGGCGCGTCAGGCGCCGGGCTGCAGTCGCTGCCGCTTGATCAGCGCGTTGAGCCAGCCCGGGGCGACGGTGTCGAGAGCCTTGGTGGTGACGGCCATCCGCGGCGCGATGCGCACCGGCCGGACACGGGCGGCGGTCACCATCCAGTCGGCGGCCTCGTCAGGCGTGAGCGCGGGCAGCCCGGTGTACGCCTTCGT
>Ga0164298_10000460_pt1 | contig 11162 bp, 8 predicted proteins | sample Whisoiple_216_MG_FD_109713 | JGI IMG/M metagenome (GOLD analysis project Ga0164298, IMG submission 109713) | Unamended control soil microbial communities from upstate New York, USA - Whitman soil sample_216_MG | ecosystem: Environmental > Terrestrial > Soil > Agricultural land ... | reverse complement strand
TAATATTACCGACGGTATTGATACTGTTTTAACGCTTTACCACTACCAAATCAAACACGGTGTGGAAGTAGTCAGAAACTATGGTACTAATTTGCCCTCTGTGCTATGCTATCCTGATGAACTCAATCAAGTTTGGACAAATTTGGTTCACAATGCTTTACAAGCGATGGGCAACAAAGGCGTGTTAAAAATTGATGTAAAACACCAAGCGAACGCAATATCAGTCAGTATTACCGACAGTGGTCCCGGCATTCCTCCAGAGATTATGCCGAGAATTTTTGAGCCGTTTTTCACAACTAAACCTCCAGGAGAAGGCAGCGGTTTGGGATTAGATATAGTTCAAAAAATTCTGGAAAAACACCAAGGTGAACTGCAAGTAGAAAGCGTGCCTGGTCAAACAAAATTTACTATATCCTTGCCCATCGGAATTCCTTGATAGCAATAAAAAAAAGAGGGAAATACCCCAAATTTTAAAATTTAATAGAAGTAAAGTTTTATGCCTAAACCAGTAATTTTGTGCGTTGACGATGAAGTTGTGGTCTTAAATAGTTTAAAAATTCAACTTAAAAAAGAATTTGGGGATGCTTACCTCTATGAAGTAGCCGAAAATGCAGATGAAGCTCTGGAAATTATGGAGGAAATTCAAAAAGAAGATGAAAGTGATATTTTGGTTATAGTATCTGACTGGTTAATGCCAGGGATTAAAGGAGATGATTTTTTGATTATGGTTCACCAAAAATATCCTAAAATTGTGAAAGTCATGCTGACCGGGCAAGCAGACGAAGTAGCAATAGCACGGGTGAAAGAGCAAGCAAACTTGCACCGTTGTTTGTACAAGCCGTGGGAGCGCAAAGAATTAGTAGAAACTATAAAATCTGGTTTGACAACAATATGAACAATAAACCTGTGATTATTTGTGTGGATGACGAACCGATAATTCTTGAAAGTTTGAAAATTGAGTTAAAAAAAACCCTAGGGGAAGAACACTTATTAGAAACCGCTGAAGGCGGCGAAGATGCTTTAGAGTTAATCGAGGAATTACTGGCAGAGGGCTGCGAAATCGTAGCAGTGATTTCCGACTATCTGATGCCGAATATCAAAGGCGACGAATTGCTGAAGCAGATTCACAGAATTTCGCCAAAAACTATCAAAATTATGCTGACGGGGCAAGCAGACCTAGAAGCAGTGGCGAATACTATTAAATATGCTAAATTGTACCGATACATATCGAAACCTTGGCAGTCAGAAGATTTGAAGTTGACGGTAAAAGAAGCGATTAACAGCTATTTTAGGGAGAAGCAATTAGCGGAACAAAATGCTCAACTCCAAAAGCTAAATCAAGAATTGGAAACTTTAGTCGAGGAGCGGACTGCACAACTGCGCTTGTCTGAGGAAAAGTTTGCTAAAGCTTTTCGTTCTTCTCCCAACCCGATTACTATTACCCGACTTAATGACGGTCGTTATTTAGAAATAAATGAGGCTTTTTGCCAGACAATCGGTTATTCGGCCACAGAAATACTGGATCGCACGGCGCTTGATTTGAATCTTTGGGAAAATATACAAGCCCGCGCCGAGTTGTTTAAAATGTTAGACGAAAAAAAAATTGTTCTCAACTACGAATTTGATTTTCGCACTAAAACAGGGGGACTCAGAACCGGGCTGCTGTCAGCAGAAATCATTGACATTCATGGCGAAACCTGCGTGATTTCTGTGATTCAAGATATTAGCGATCGCAAATTAGCCGAAGAAAAACTCCGAGCTGTAGCGGCTTCTTTAGCAGCAGCGCAAAGAATCGCCCGTGTCGGTAATTGGGAATGCGATTTCTCTGCCAATACAACTACTTGGTCGGAAGAATTATCTCGGATTTTTGGGCTCGATCTAACCCAGCCTGCGCCAACACTAACTGAGTTTTCGCAATACGTGCATCCGGACGATCGACAAAAGTGGCAAACAACGATCGACACTGCTATTGCTAGCGGGCAATCTTACACTTTGGAATATCGAATTCTGCGACCGGAACCGAAAATTGCTGCGGATAATTCCCCGTCACAAATAAGTGAATCCGGCTTCATCCGCTACATCGAAGCAAGAGGAGAAGTAGTTGTCAACCAACAAGGGCAAGTGGCAAAACTATTCACAACTTTGATGGACATTACCCCACGCAAGCTGGCAGAAATAGCCCTAGCAGAGAGCGAAGAAAAATACCGTCATTTAGTTGAGACTTCCCAAGATATTATCTGGTCTTGCAATGCTGAAGGGCACATTACTTTTGTGAACCAAGCAGTTAAACAAATATACGGTTACGAGCCTGAAGAAATGCTTGGCTGTTCTTTTAGCGATTTCTTGGCTCCAGGAGAAATAGACTGGAAATGGGAACTTCAGCAGCGCTTGCTGACGGGAAAAACTGTGTTTCAGTACGAAAATATAGTATTAGGAAAAGACGGCAGAAAGATTGATGTAAATACCAAGGCGATCGCCCGCATGGACGCTGAAGGAAACATCATCGGCACAACAGGTACTGCTAGCGATATTACCGAACGCAAACAAGCTGAAATAGTCCTGCAAAAAGCCAAAGAAGAAGCCGACCGAGCGAACAGGGCAAAAAGCGAATTTCTCTCGAATATGAGCCACGAATTGCGAACTCCCCTCAACGCAATTCTCGGTTTCAGCCAACTGCTGGCCCGCGACCCAGACCTCGATGCCGACCAACAGCAATACTTAGGAATTATTACCCAGAGCGGGGAACATTTGCTCGTTCTGATCAACAATATTCTGCAAATGTCAAAAATCGAAGTCGGGCTGGTGACACTTAATAACAGCACCTTCGACTTGCACAAAATGCTAAAAAATACTGAAAATATGCTGAAGCTGCAAGCGGAAAAAAAAGGGTTGCAGTTGATTTTTGATTGCCCACCAGATCTACCTCAATATATAGAAACTGACGAAAGCAAGTTGCGACAAGTAGTGATCAATGTAGTCGGCAATGCTATTAAATTTACTGCGGAAGGTGGTGTTAATTTGAGAATCAAACATGAGTTGTTAAAAACTAAAACTCATGGAGAGATGCCGCCAAGTGACAGTTGCTGTTTGCTATTTGAAGTGGAAGACACTGGTTCAGGAATTTCTGCGAAAGAAATGGACAATTTGTTTAAACCTTTCGCGCAAACAGAAAGCGGGAAAAAAGCTCAAGAAGGAACTGGTTTAGGCTTGCCAATCAGCAAACAGTTTGTGCAGTTAATGGGAGGGAAGATGACGGTAACAAGCACCCTCGGTCGCGGCAGCATTTTTAGATTTGATGTTAAAGTTTCGCTCCCTAATGCAGTGGAAATTCAGGTGGCTCAAACAGCTCGCCGAGTGGTGGGTCTGGAACCCGGACAGCCAGAATACCGGATTTTAGCTGTTGACGATCGCCTGGAAAGCCGCTTGCTGTTGGTCAGAATGCTGACATCCCTTGGCTTTGCGGTGCAGGAAGCTGAAAATGGCGTTCAAGCTGTGGAAATGTGGTCGAGTTGGGAACCTCATTTGATTTGGATGGATATGCGGATGCCGGTGATGGACGGTTACGAGGCTACTAAACAGATTAAAGCGCATTTGAAAGGTCAAGCAACGGTGATTATTGCTCTGACTGCAAGTGCTTTTGATGAGGAGCGATCGGTGATTTTGTCTGCTGGTTGCGATGATTTTGTAGCGAAGCCTTTTCGGGAGCAAGTGATTCTGGAAAAGATGGCTAAGTATCTGGGAGTCCGCTATGTTTACGATCGAGAAGCTTCGCTAAGTTCTGATGCTGCGGTGTCTGCGGAGGTTTCCACGGCCACTGAAACGGCTGATTTGGCTTTTACGCTCAATACTTCATTTTTGGAAGCTATGCCTGCTGAATGGGTGGATGAATTGTATTCTGCGGCGGATGCGGTTGATAACGAGGAGATTTTTCGGCTGTTGTTGTCGATTCCTCCTATTAATGCTAGTTTCGGGAGCGCGATCGCCGATTTGGCGAATAACTTCCGGTGCGATCGGATTATCGATTTGATTGAGGAGTTTAGAAATTGTTGAAGGATGAAAGAAGAAGGGATAATAGGGGCAGGTTCAGGATTATTGATGATGTAGGTCGATCGCCGATTTGTAAACTCGCCCGCAGGCGATCGGCTAATTTACTTGTAGCCAAGCTCCACACCCTGGTAATCATCAGTCATTCCCAATTCTTTAATCTCACATCTCAAATCTTAACTTGGATAAGTTCTGTAAATATAAAAGGAGTTGATTGAGGAGGGAGTGCTATAATGAATATTTAACCAGTTTTGATAATTTCAACAATTCTTAAATTAACAAAAAATAGCCAGCGATGACCAACAATCAAATAGAAGAAAATAAAGGGAACATATTAATTGTTGACGATACTCCAGAAAATTTGCAAGTTTTATCAGCAACGCTGTGCGAGCTGGGCTACAAAGTCCGCGGCGTAATTAGCGGCAAAATGGCAATCAGAGCCGCGCGCTCTGGTGCTCCAGATTTGATTTTGCTCGACATCAAAATGCCGGAAATGGACGGCTACGAAGTCTGCAGGCAGCTCAAGGCAGATCCTAAGACATCAGAAATTCCCGTGGTTTTTATCAGCGCTTTAGATGAGGTATTGGACAAATTAACCGCATTTCAAGTGGGAGGGGTAGATTATGTCACCAAACCGTTTCATGTAGCAGAAGTTTTAGCGCGAATCGAACACCAACTGACTATCCAAAGACTGAAAAAACAATTAATTGCTCGCAATAAAGAACTGCAAGAAGAAATAATAGAACGCAAAAAAGCCGAAGAAGCAGCGGCCGCTGCATCGCTCGCAAAAAGTCAATTCGTTGCCAACATGAGCCACGAATTGCGGACTCCCCTGAATGCCATACTGGGTTTTACGCAAGTCATGAGCCGCGACTCTTTGCTCAGCCACGAAAATCTCGAAAATCTCCGAATTATTAACCGCAGCGGTCAACATTTGCTGGAACTAATTAACGATGTTTTAGACTTGTCGAAAATAGAAGCAGGGATAATTAGCTTAGATGAACGCAGCTTTGACCTTTATCAACTCCTCGACACTCTCGAAGAAATGTTTCAAATCAAAGCTGAAATAAAAAAAATGCAACTGAGATTTTTCGTCGATGCTAATGTTCCCCAATATATAAAAACTGACGAAAAAAAGCTGCGCGTCTGCTTAATTAACCTGCTGGGAAATGCCATGAAATTTACTCACGACGGGGGCCGTATTTGGCTGCGCGTGAGCGTGGAAAGCAAGCAGCCACAGCCGGCCGAATCGGAAAGTTATCCTAACTCTACCTCGGTCGAACCCTTGTTAATTTTGTTTGAAGTTGAAGACACCGGAATTGGCATAGCAACAGCCGAAATTGATACTTTATTTGATGCTTTCGTGCAAACACAAGCGGGTAAAAAAACGGCTGATGGTACGGGATTGGGTTTGACAATTACTAAAAAATACGTGCAGATAATGGGCGGGGATATTTGGGTAAAAAGTGTTTTAGGTGAGGGAACCAGTTTTAAATTTAATATCCGAGTATTGGCCGCTATTTCGTCTGAAATAACAGTGGCGACATTGCAGCGGGCGATCGCACTAGAAGCAGATCAACCAATTTATCGGATTTTAGCAGTTGACGACAATCAAGACAATCGGCTCTTGCTGGTTAAAATGTTGCAACCAATTGGTTTTGAAGTTCGAGAAGCGGAAAATGGCTACCAAGCTGTTGAACTTTGGGAAAGTTGGCAGCCTCATTTAATTTTGCTGGATACGCGAATGCCAGTAATGGACGGTTTTGAAACTGTCAGAAAAATTAGAGCTAAAGAGAAACAAAGTCAGCGACGAACTGTAATTATTGCTCTGACTGCTAGCACTTTTGAGGAAAGAAAAGGCGAAATTATCGCCGCAGGTTGCGACGATTTTGTGCGGAAACCTTTTCAAGAACAAATCCTCTTTGATAAGATGGCTTGCTACTTGGGAGTGCGCTATCTTTATCAAAAGTTGCCCCGGCTCCCAGTCGGGGCTTTACGGCGTTATTGTGTGAGCGAAAAACCCGATTCATTTTTCCGAGGGCTGCTGGCTCAGATGCCTCAAAGCTGGGTGCAGGAACTCTACGACGCAGCTAATGATGTGAATGAAGAGCTGGCGATTCAACTTGTCGATCGCATCTGGGAAAATCATCCAACTTTAGCTGAGGCTTTAAAAGATTTGCTTGCCGATTACCGACTCGACAAAATAATGGATTTAACTCAATCGAGTTTAAAATAAATGGATAATAGCGAAATTAAAGTATTGGTGGTTGATGACCAACCAAGCAATCTGCGGTTCTTATCCAAACTGCTAACATCCCAGGGCTATCAAGTTTACCGAGCTATTAGCGGTCAACTGGCGTTGAATGTGGCGATCGCCCATTGCCCGGATTTAATTTTGCTCGACATTAGAATGCCGGAAATGAACGGTTATGAAGTTTGTCGGAGACTGAAAGCGGCACCAGAAACCGAACAAATTCCGGTAATTTTTTTAAGCGTATTAGATGAAATGAACGATAAATTACAAGCTTTTCGAGTAGGAGGCGCTGACTATATTACTAAACCATTTCAAGTAGAAGAAGTTTTAGCACGCATCGACAAGCAAGTCCGCTTGCAAAAACTGCAACAGCAATTAAAAGAGCAAAATTATCAACTGCAACAGTCGCAGTCGCTGCTTGCTAGCATATTAAATAGTTCCTTAGACTGTGTGGTGGCATATTCTGCTGTCCGCAACAGTGAGGGAAATATTGTAGATTTCCAGTGGCTCTTGAGCAACCCGGCCGCTGAAAAATTTGATAGTCTCCTATTAAATGACATAGTTGGCAATAAATTATTAGCCAAAATTTCCCAAGTTAGTAATAACGAGTTATTTGATTTGTATATTTCTGTAGTAGAAACAGGAGAAACTGTAGACCAAGAATTTTGTTACGAACAGGAGCGAGATACAATTGTTTGGCTGCACATTGTGGCGGTCAAATTAAACGACGGTCTGGCAGTAACATTCCGCAACATTACCGAGCGCAAACGAGCAGAAATTGCCCTACGAGACAGCGAAGAACGCTTCCGCGCGATATTCGAGCAAGCTGCAGTCGGCATAGCTAAAACCGCGCTTTGCGGTAAATTTATGCGTGTAAATCCCGGCTTTTGTCAAATTGTCCGCTATGCACAATCAGAATTATTACAGCAAAATTGGGAGGCAATTACTCACCCAGATGACAGAGAAGCGGACAGAGAATACCTGCGCTCACTGTTATCCGGGAAGATTCAAACTTTTTCTGTGGAAAAGCGTTTGCTATGCAAAGATGAGGCAGTGCGCTGGGCAAATGTTACTGTTTCGGCAATGCGCGATGTGAAAGGGACGCTGCAGTATTTGATTTGTGCGATCGAGGATATTTCCGAACGCAAGCTGGTACAAGAATTGCTGCAAGAGAGTTTAGACACTCAAACCCGCTACGCTCAAGAATTAACTCGTTCTAATGCCGAACTAGAACAGTTTGCTTACGTGGCTTCTCACGATTTGCAAGCGCCTTTGAGCACGATTGCCGGCTACGCTCAACTATTAGAAAAACGCTTTCCCAGCCAACTTGATGCCCAAGGGAATAAATTTATCCGCAATATTGTTAATTCTTGCGAGCGGATGCAGGCGCTGATTGATGACTTGCTGGAGTATTCCCGGGTAGGTCGCAGTCAGAAAGCTTTTGAGATGATAGATTGCAATCGGGTTTTTGAGGATGCTTGTGCTAATTTGCAGGTGGCCATCCGCGAGAATCAAGCTTCAGTTACGAGTGGGGATTTGCCAAGGGTAAAAGGTGACTGTTTTCAACTGCTGCAACTGTTTCAAAATTTAATTGGTAACGCCATTAAGTACCGCAGCAGTGAGGCGCCGGTGGTGCAGGTGGACGCTTCGCGTCAGGGGGATAGCTGGGTGTTTTCAGTGCAGGATAACGGTATTGGGATTGCCTCACAGTACCATCCGCGAATTTTTCAGATTTTTCAGCGCTTGCACACCCAAAAACAGTATTCGGGAACTGGTATCGGTTTAGCTATTTGTCAAAGAATTGTCGATCGGCACGGCGGCAGCCTTTGGGTAGAATCAGAACCCAATCGAGGCTCGACTTTTTATTTTTCTATTCCTATATAAAAGTGAAGTCAGCATCCCGCCTGAAGCATTCACCAGTCCTTTACTTAAGCTTTCAATATCTTTATGTTTTCTTTACAAAAATGCTTATAAAGTGTAGCATGTTCACTGATGACATCGAGCTAAAAATCTATCAATATAAATCTATTAGCTCGATCCTTATACAACTTATAAATCAGCGGTGCACGCAAGACTTGTTAATTTTTTTCAACTGTATCCAGAGCATCTTGCTTTGGGATGCAATAGTTTCCCTAGTAGTTCGCGGAGAAGGATTTGTGATGTGTTTGCAGTTTGCCGGTTCTCGGACAGACTGCCAAGCGAAACAAGCATGATTTGCAAATCTTTGCAAATGGAGAAAAACGGTAAATTACTGCAACACAATTTCAGTGTTCTCAGCCAGATTTACCGGATGATGGCAAGAGATGCTTTGCAGGTACTCAGACACGGCTCAAAGTCCCGCAACCTCACAAAAGACTTTCCTAGTGAGGCAAAGCCGTGAATTATAAAAAGAAAAAATTTACTCTTTTAATAGCCAACGATGATGAGGACACGCGCTTTTTAGTGAAGGAAGCACTGCGAGAAATTCGATTAGCAATTACGAGCGAATTTGTGGAAAATGGAGAACAAGTGCTAGACTACTTGTACCGTCGCGGTCAATATCTTGGTAGCAGCAATTGGCATCAGCCAGACTTGATACTTTTGGATCTGAATATGCCGAGGCTGGACGGACGAGAAACACTAACTTCGATCAGATCTGACCCCCATTTGCAACAAATTCCGGTTGTAATTCTCACAACTTCCCACCGCAGAGGAGATATCTTGCTTTGCTACCGCTTGGGAGCCAATTCTTTCATATCCAAACCAGTCACTTTTGAAGGATTGCTTGAAGTAATGAAGACTTTATGTGAGTATTGGTTTGAGATCGTTTCACTCCCGCCGGATATGTAAGCTTTAATGGAGGGCTAAATGCCTAGTTTGAGTGTATAGTGAATTTGATAAGCCGAAATATTGGCCGATCGCAAGAGAGCATCTCATCTTTGTAAAAACACTTCTTCTGGCTCCTTCCTTGTTCCTCTTTCCTTGTTCCTCCTGCCTCGGGCCTCAAAAATCCAATTTCTAGCTTGGCTGCAAAAGTCAGATGCTCCCGTTCGCCAGTATCGCTCTCAAAACAAAAAAGTTGCCTTCGACCTGCTCCGAACGCTATAGTTGTGTTAAAACGTCACCAATGTCTGAAAATTTTGTTGGTTGAGGATGACCTCGGAGAGCCGACAATGATCGAAGACCTTCTAGGGTCATTCAGCGAGTCTCTATTTCTCCTCCAAACTGTTAAGTCTCTGGAGAGAGGAGTCGGGTGTCTGCAAGTAGAAAAGTTTGACGCCGTACTATTAGATTTGTCAGTGTCAGACAGCTTGAGGGGAAGCGAGGCGATCGCAGTTTTGAAAGGGGGATGGCCCACATTGCCAATTGTGGTGCTGACAGATATCAACGATGAAAATATTGCCCGGTCAGTATTGCGCTGGGGCGCTCAAGATTGTTTGGTAAAGGGAAGATTTCACAGAACTCTGCTGGTGCGGGCAATCCATTACGCGATCGAACGCCAGCAAATCGAAGAACAATTGCGGCAGCAGGCTCTCCGACAGCGGCTGTTGGGCAAAATGATCGAAAATATTCGATCGTCAATAGATCCAGCAAGCATTCTCCAAAGTACCGTTGCAGAAGTGCGCCAATTTCTCCAAACAGACCGCGTTTTAATTTATCGCTGTCAGGAGTGGGTGTCTCAATTGGACGGGGAAGAGCAAAAAGGTGCGATCGTCGCCGGTGACGGTTTGCCAGAAGGTTATATTGAAAACCAAAATATTAGTGCTGCTTTGGCGGTGTCATGCTTTGTTTTAGTCAAATCACAGTCGGTACAAGCAATAGCAGATGTCAGCACTGCCCCCTTGGCTGGCAGTTGCAAAGAATTGCTGGCAGATTGTGAAATTGCAGCAGTTATCAGCGTGCCAATTTGGCAATCAGGCGACTGGGAAACGGCAAAAGAAACACAAGAAGCTACTGTTTGGGAAGTCGATAAAAATCAAGAGGCAGCGGAAAATTATATCTGGAACCAGGCGAGTGGCAAACCGCAGGCGCAGGGTAAAAATTTGCCGGATTCGATCGCAGAAAATGGCAATAGTTTGTGGGGAATGCTGACAGCATACAATTGCAGCGGTGTCAGGGAATGGCAGCAGTGGGAAATAGATTTCTTACAGCACTTGGCAAATCAAGTGGCGATCGCGATCGAACAATCTCAACTTTACCGCAAGCTAGCAATAGCGAATCAAAAATTGCAGCAACTGGCAACTACTGACGGACTGACTGGCATTGCCAATCGCCGCCAGTTTGATCGCGTTTTGAGCTTAGAGTGGCGCAGATTGGCCAGAGAAGAACTGCCGCTGTCTTTAATTATGTTTGACATCGACTTTTTTAAACTTTACAACGAGTTTTATGGGCATCTCGGTGGGGACGATTGTTTGCGCCAAGTTGCCGGGGCGATCGCCAGAGGAACCAACCGGGCTGGGGATTTGACTGCCCGCTACGGTGGCGAAGAATTTGCCCTAGTGCTGCCCAACACTAGCGCCGAAGGGGCAAACGCTGTCGCCCGGAAAATTTGCGACGGCATAGCCAGCTTGAAACTGCCCCACGCGCGATCGTCGATCGGCCCCTACGTTACCCTCAGTTGCGGCATTGGGACAGCGATTCCTTCTGCCCAGGAATCTCCCAACACCCTAATTCGCAGCGCTGACAGCGCCCTTTATCAAGCCAAAACCGAAGGCAAAAATTGCATTTGTCACGCCCGCAGTAACTCGGAATCTTCCCCGATTTTTATGTAAAATTTGAAGGTAAGCTGTTCACCATTTAAATTTTCGAGACTATCTAAGCCAGTCAAGGGTTTCAGCCTCTGAAACACCCAGTTTAAATGCTAAACAGCTTAGTGCGTAAGCTT